>Ga0316217_10006773_pt1 | contig 11194 bp, 9 predicted proteins | sample 1anoAmetaG_FD_203633 | JGI IMG/M metagenome (GOLD analysis project Ga0316217, IMG submission 203633) | Freshwater microbial communities from Trout Bog Lake, Wisconsin, USA - 1anoA | ecosystem: Environmental > Aquatic > Freshwater > Lake > Hypolimnion/Profundal zone | place: USA: Wisconsin... | reverse complement strand
TTGGGTACACCAGCACTCCTGTCAACGGCCTCGGCGACACGGCGCTTGCGCGCTACAACACTTCGGTTAAGTACTTCCTTAACTACAACAACACCATCCATGGCGGTGTGGTCTGGCAGTTCGGTGGTTTCGAGCAGGGCAACACGTCGAACGGCGCGGTCGAGGCGGACATCGGCGGTACATTCAACGGCTTCTCGTTCGATGCGATCTACCAGCATGCGAAGGACGCGGAATTCCTGTCGGCGTTCAACAAGGCCGCCGGACCGGGCGCGGGCTTCCCCGGCAATACTCTGAAGGTGAACTTCGCGAACGAGGACGGCGCCGTCCTGATGACGAAGTATAACTATCAGCAGGTCACCGTTTATGGCGGATATGCCTGGACGCGCCTTTCGACCGCTGATGACCTCTACGGCGCCGCCGCCAACGGCACGACGGGTGGTTGGTTCGTCAATGGCATGAACGGGGGCTTCCCGGCTATCGTGCAGGCCAACGCCTATGTGAACCCGAAAGTGCTTCAGACGCTCTGGACGGGCGTCAAGTACAGCCCGATGTCGAACCTCGATCTCGGTCTGAGCTACTCGCACGAATGGCAGAACGACTACACCAATTCGACCACCAAATATAACACGACTGCGGCTGGCGGCACTGCCACCGGCGTTGGCTGCGGCCCGAACCCGACCCCCGCCTTGCCCGGCCTTGCCCCGCAGGGTTCGAACAGCGGTTCGTGCGCCGGTACGCTTGACGTGGTGGGTGTGCTTGTCGACTACCGTCCGGTCAAGCGCGTGGACCTCTATGCCGGCGTCGCCTATTCGGTCGCCGGGGGCGGCATCGCTTCGGGCTACCAGTATTCGAACAACACGCTCTATGGCGCTGGCGTGAAGATCGGTTTCTGATCTTTCTTCTTCGTAGTCAGTTCGAGCCCCGGGCGACCAGCCCGGGGTTTTTTTTGGCGACTCGGGTTGTCGCTTCGGTTTCCTGCGGTTGAGCCGGGCGTGTTTGAGCGGCGCCCCCAATCCCTTTCTGTCACACAGAAGTTGTCTTGGCGCCTTAGCGGAGAATGCGCGGCTGCGGCCATTGACTTAACCGAGGGACAAATTCCATGCCGAAAGCGTCATCTTTGTTTTCGACCGTTTCCGCCGCGCTGATCGGCCTGGCGATCTCCGCAACCGGCGCGATGGCGGAGAAGACGAAGATCGACTTCTGGTTCGGCAACAGCGGCGACATCGCCAAGCGCGTGCTGGAGGTCTGCGATCATTTCAACAAGAGCCAGGACGACTTCGAAGTCGTCTGCACCAGCCAGAACGGCTACGCCGCTGCGCTGCAGAACACCATTGCGGCTTTCCGCGCCGGCAAGCAGCCGACCCTCGTGCAGATCTTCGACGTCGGCACGCTCGACCTGATGCTCTCCAACGCCTATGTCCCCGCCTACAAGCTGATGGCGGACAACGGTTATTCCATCGACTGGAAAAACTACCTCTCGGGCGTCCGCTCCTACTACGCGACCTCCAAGGGCGACATGATGTCGTTCCCCTTCAATTCGTCGACCGCGCTGCTTTACTGGAACAAGGACGCTTTCGCCAAGATTGGTAAGTCCGCCGCGCCCGCGACCTGGGAAGAGGCCGAAGCCGATATGAAGGCGCTGAAGGACGCCGGCTACGATTGCCCCATGGCTATCGACATAACGTCGAATGAAAGCTGGCAGTTGCTCGAGCAGTTCTCGGCGATCCACAACCAGCCGATCGCGACCCGCAACAACGGCTATGACGGCCTCGACGCCGAGCTGACGTTCAACAAGACGAAGTTCGTCCAATACGTGACCGATCTCAAGCGTTGGTACGACGCCGGACTGATCAAGCTGAAATCGGAGAAGGCCGGCGAAGACTACGTGACCGCCTTCGCCGCCGGCAAATGCCAGATGACGCTCACCTCGGTCGGCGATCACGGCACGATCACCCGCACCGCCAGCCCCGACATGCATTGGGATGTGGCGATGCTGCCGGTCTACGCCGGGACGGAGCGCAAGAATTCGCTCGTCGGCGGCGCCTCGTTGTGGACCCTGGCGGGGCACAGCCCGGCCGAGTACAAGGCGGCGGCGGCCTTCCTCAACTTCATCGGCCAGCCCGAGCAGGCGTTGTTCTGGTCGACGGTGACGGGCTATATCCCCGTCACCAAGACCGGCTACGAATACATGAAGTCCAACGGATTTTATGACAAGGCGCCGGGCAAGGGTCGCGAAGTCGCCATCGCCAGCCTGACCGCCAGCGAGCCGACGCCCATCACTCGCGGCATCCGGCTCGGCGGCTTCCTGCAAATCCGCAATGAAGTCGGCAACGCCCTGCAGGCCATTTTCGCCAATCAGGCGAGCGTGCAGGCCGGCCTCGACGATGCCGTCGCGCGCGGCAACGCCATTCTTCGGCGCTTCGAGGCGACCTACAAGGGTGCTACGCTTCCGTGAGTCGGCGTCGGTTTTCGCCGGAGCGGGTTCCGCTTCGGCGAAACCGACAGAGTCGCAGCGGGGTCCCCTCCGAAGCCACAGGCAATGATGGAAAAGCGCGCCCGATTTTCTTCGACTTGGCTGGGTCTGGCGCTGATTGTGCCGCAGGCGTTGCTGATTTTCACGTTTTTCTATTGGCCCGCCGGCGAGGCGGTCTTTTGGGCCTTCACGCTGCAGCGTCCCTGGGGTGGAGGGAACGAGTTCGTCGGTCTGCAGAATTTTTCTGCGGTGCTCGGCGACCCCGTCTATTGGCGCTCCGTCGAACGCAGCTTCATCTTCGCCTTCGCCAGCACCGGCGCCGCCATGGGCGCGGCGCTGACGCTGGCGCTGCTGGTCGACAGGATGCTGCCGGGGCATTTCATCTATCGCGCCGCTCTGGTCTGGCCCTATGCGATCGCCGCGCCGGCGCTGGGCCTCGCCTTCCGCTTCATCCTCGCGCCGGACGCCGGCGTCGTGTCCTTCGTCAACAAGCTCTGGCCGGGCGCCTGGGATCCGACCATCAACGGCTTCGACGCCATGGTCGCCATTATCGTCGCCTACAGCTGGAAGAGCGTCGGCTACAATTTCATCTTTCTGCTTTCGGCCATGCAGTCGGTCCCCAAGGCGCTCATCGAGGCCGCCGCGATGGATGGGGCGGGCGCGCTGCGGCGAATGCGGGACATCCAGATCCCTCTCCTGACGCCGACCCTATTCTTCCTCCTGGTGCTGAATATCAGCGGCAGCTTTCAGGACGCCTTCGGCATCGTCGACATCATGACGAAGGGCGGTCCTGCGCGCGCCACCGAGCTTATGGTCTACAAGATCTATTTCGATGGTTTCGAGGGGCTGGATTATTCAGGAGCCGCCGCCCAGAGCCTCGTGCTGATGTCGCTCGTGATTCTGCTCACCTTTGTCCAGTTTCGCTTCGTGGAGAGGCGTGTCCACTATGGATAAGTCCGGCCTCGTCGAGAGGACGCCGATCCTCGATGTCGTTACGCAGACGCTGTTGTTCCTGGCGCTCGCCGTGTCCATGGGGCCCTTCCTCATCGTCGCGATCGCCGCATCGCAAAATCTGCACGACGTCAACCAGGCGCCGATGGCGTTCTGGCCGGGGCAGGATTTCGTCGCCAATGTTCAAGCCGCCTGGACGCGCGCCGACCTCGGCGTCAAGCTTCTCAACAGCCTGATCTTCGCGCTCGGGGTCGCCGTCGGAAAGGTGGCGCTGGCCTCCCTCTCCGCCTTTTCCATCGTGTTCTTCAGCTATCGCGGCCGTCGCGTCTTTTTCTGGTTGACGTTCATGACGCTGATGCTGCCGCTCGAAGTGCGCATCGTGCCGACCTATGCGGTCGCCGCCAATGTCCTGAGCCCGTACCAATCCCTGCTCGAAGTGTCCGGAATCGCCGCGCTCCTGCACCGTCTGCTCGGCGTGACCGTCGATCTCCACTATGGACTGCTCGACAGCTATGGCGGGCTGATCCTGCCGCTCATCGCGACGGCGACGGGCACGTTCCTCTACCGGCAATTCTTTCTCACGCTGCCTGACGAACTCGTGGAGGCGGCGAAGATGGACGGGGCGCGTCCGCTGCGGTTCTTTTTCGAGATTCTGTTGCCGCTGTCGCGCAGCAACATGGCCGCGCTCTTCACCATCATGTTCGTCTGGGGCTGGAACGACTATCTCTGGCCTCTGCTGGTGACGACGCAGGCGGCGCATCGCACGGCCATCGTCGGTCTGCGCGAACTCGTGCCGGGCCTCAACGGCATCCCGGAATGGAACATCGCGATGGCGGGGACCCTCGTGGTGATGGCGCCGCCGCTCCTCCTGGTGATCCTGACCCAGCGTTGGTTCGAGCGCGGTCTCGTCGCGACCGAGAAATAGGGCGGAGCGAAGACGAAATGGCGTCCATCGACATTCGAGCGGTGCACAAGCGCTTCGGCGCCGCAACGGTGTTGAGCGGCGTCGATTTGCAGATCGTCGCGGGCGATTTCGTGGTGATCCTCGGTCCTTCGGGCTGCGGCAAGTCGACATTGCTGCGCCTGGTGGCGGGCCTGGAGACGATCACCTCGGGCGAAATCGCCATTGACGGCCGCGTCGTCAACGCCCTGGAGCCGCGCGAGCGCGGCTGCGCGATGGTGTTTCAGAATTACGCGCTCTATCCGCATATGAGCGTGGCCGACAATATCGGTTATGCGCTGAAGGTGGCGGGCGTCGGCAAGGCGGAGCGGATGCGGCGCATCGAAGAGGTGGCGCAAACGCTGGGCCTCTCGCCCTACCTGACCCGCAAGCCGTCGGCGCTTTCCGGCGGCCAGCGCCAGCGCGTGGCCATGGGCCGGGCCATGATTCGCGAGCCTCGCGTGTTCCTGTTCGACGAACCGCTCTCCAATCTCGACGCGCAGTTGCGGGTCCAGTTGCGCGCCGAAATTCGCCGCCTCCACAAACGGCTCGGCGTGACAAGCATCTTCGTCACGCACGACCAGATGGAGGCGATGACGCTGGCCGATACGCTCGTGGTGATGAACGGCGGCAAGATCGAGCAGATCGGCACGCCATCGGCAGTTTACGAGACGCCCGCGTCTCGCTTCGTCGCCGCCTTTATCGGATCGCCGCCGATGAATCTCGCCGAGGGGATTGTCGACGCCGACGGGGCGTTCCGCGCCGATGTCGCCGCCTGGAGCGGTCTTGCGCCGCATGCGGGGACAGCTCTCGCCGGTCGCCGGGCGATCGTAGGCTTGAGGCCGGAAAAGGCCGTCGTGCTGTCCGAGCCGGCCGCGGGCGCTCTGCCCGCGACTGTCGAATTCACCGAGGAATACGGGGCAGGCCGCGTGGTGCATCTCGACCTCGGCGGGAAGACATTCGCCGCCGCGACCCAGGCCTCGGCGCCGCCGGTCGGGGCGTCCGTTTGGCTCAGCGTCCAACATGCAGACGCGCATCTGTTCGACGCCGAATCGGGCCTCCGGGTTGCGCCTTCCGGCGGCGCCGCTTAGCGCAGGTTTCCCCGCCGCCGGCGGCGGTATCGTCGCAAACTGCGCGGTGCGGCAATGCCGATGCGGTCGCCCGCCAAAGCCTCGCCTCCCTTCGCCCTCCCGAGTCCGGCGCCGCCCGCCGTTTTCGCCGCCGCGCGCAGGCTGCGATTATGACAAGTCGATGTTGTAAATTTGATACAGCAATTCACGTCCCAACACGGTATATAAAGCGCGTACGCCGGCATAGGGCAGTCATCCTATCGTCGCGACCGGGTCGTGAATCCTACAGCGCGCACCCGAATCCATTTCGCCCCGCTGTCCCGCGGGGCCCTTCGGGGGCAAATGATGAATCGTCTGAAGACCATACTTCTCGCCGGCGCCGCGATCTGCACGCTGGGCGCGGCGGCGCAGGCCGCGGATCTCCCCACCAAGAAAGCGCCCCCGGCGCCGGCCCCGGCCGCCGCCGATTGCCACGCCTCGTTCTCGTCGTGGCTCGACTCGACCGCGGCCGCCTGCCCGCTCACCTACATGGGCGTCACGGTTTACGGCGCGCTCGACATCGGCGTCGGCTACAACACCCACGCCGCTCCGGCCGCCCCGACCAACGGCAACTCGGCGGAAATCTCGAAGTTCAACGGCGGTCCCGGCTGGCAGTGGATGCCCAACGGCCTGGGAACCTCGGTCGTCGGCGTCAAGATGAAGGAAGACGTAACCAAGGATTGGTCGCTCGTCGCCGATATCAGCGCCCAGTTCGACCCCCAGTCGCTGGAGTTCCTGAACGGACCGGAATCGGCCTATCAGCAGAACTACGTGGGCCTGGCTCAGCAACAGGCGAGCGGCGACAACAGCAAGGCCTACGGCATCGCCAGCGACAAGGCGCTTGTCGGCGTCAGCAACCCGGTCCTCGGCACGCTGACCGTCGGCCGCCAGCGCACGTTCTCCTATGATCTCGCCGGTACTTACGACGCCACCGGCGCGAACAACTTCTCGCTGATCGGCATGACCGCGACCCCGGTCGGCGCCCTCGGCCTGACGACGCTCGGCCGCTACAACACCTCGGTCAAGTACTTCGACACCTATGGCGCTTTCCATGGCGGCGTGATGTACCAGTTCGGCGGCTTCGAGCAGGGCAACACGTCGAACGGCGCGTTTGAAGCGGATATCGGCGCGTCGGCCAACGGTTTCTCGTTCGACGCGATGTATCAGCACGCGAAGGATGCGGCGTCCCTGTCGGCCTTCGGCTCCAGCGCCGGCCCCGGCGCCGGCGTTCCCGGCGACACGCTCAAGCTGACCCTCGCCAATCTCGACGGCGGCCTGCTGATGGCCAAGTACAACTGGCAGCAGTTCACGGTTTATGGCGGTTACGCCTACGACCGCCGCTCGGCCCCGAGCGATCTCTACGGCGTCAACGCCAACGGCGCTTCCGGCGGCGGCTGGTTCATCAACGGTCTGAACGGCGGCTTCCCCGGCATCATGCAGGCCAACGCCTACGTCAATCCGGACGTCCTCCAGACCCTCTGGACCGGCGTAAGGTACAGCGCGCTGTCCAACCTGGACCTCGACCTGAGCTACAGCCACGAATGGCAGAACGACTAAACCAACGCCAACACCGCCTACAATGTCGCGAGTTACATCAGCGGCGGCAAGACAAAGACGACCAAGACCGGCGTCGGTTGCGGTCCCAACGTCCAGCCCGCCATCGCCGGCGAGACGCCGCAGGGCTCAAACTCGAGCGCGTGCTCGGGCGCGACCGATGTGGTCGGTTTCATGGTCGACTATCGCCCGGTCAAGCGCGTGGATGTCTACGGCGGCGTCGCCTATTCCGCCGTCACCGGGGGCATGGCGAGCGGCTATCAGTACGCCAACAACACCCAATACTCGGTCGGCGTGAAGGTCGGCTTCTGATCTGCCGATCGCCGGCAGTCATCGAACCCCGGGCGTCAGCCCGGGGTTTTTGTTTTGCTCGGGCGCGGCGGGCGGTTCGGCCAGCGCACGATCCGGTCCGGCCATTGCGCCATCGGCATGTCGTCCTCGCTGGCGCCGACGCGGCCGCGCACCGACACGCCCGCCTCGTGGATCGTGTCGGGCGAGCCTGACACCAGCGGATGCCACCACGCGAGGTCGCGTCCCTCGGCGAGCCGTCGATAGGCGCAGGTGACGGGCAGCCAGGCGAGCGTGCGCACCGCCTCGGGCGTCAGTTTGACGCAGTCCGGCACCTTCTTTTGCCGGTGCGGATAATCCCGGCAGCGGCAGCTTTTGGCGTCGAGCAAGGTGCAGCCGACATCGGTGAAGTGGATCTCGCCGGTGTCGTCGTCCTCGAGCTTGACGAGGCAGCAACGGGCGCAGCCGTCGCACAGGCTCTCCCATTCTGCGCGCGACATCTCCTCCAGCGTCTTCGTGCGCCAGAACGGCGGATCGTCGCGTTTCGCATCCATGGCGTAGCGTCCCTTCGGCGTCCGACCGGCGCCCGGACCGGCTTCCTCCGACCGGGGCCCGGCGTCAAGCGCCGTATGCAACCGGCCCGGGAAATCGGTTGTCCGGCCGGCGCCCCCGCCGCCCTTCCCGTCATGACCGGGCTCGTCCCGGTCATCCCCGTCGTCAAGCGGCGCGGCCTTTGGGGGCGTCCGACATGATGACACTGCGTGGGCGCCCCCGCCATCGCGCCTCTCGCAATGCCGGACGCCATGGCGGCGCAATTCTGCTATAGGACGCTTCGCAGCGGAGGATCGGTTCGGCCTTGTCCTGGCAAACTTTGCAGTCGCGGATAGGCAAGGCGATCGCGCGGGCGTTGCTCGCCCTCGACGCGCTGATCGATTCCACCCTGTTCGACGCGCAGCGACGGACGCTGCGCCTGCTGCAACGGATTGCGGCGGCGTCGGAGAGCCTGCGCGTCGCCGGCCTCGCCAAGGCGGCCATCGACCTGACCTGCGAGGGCCTCAACGTCGGCTTTGTCGGCCTTGTCGTGGTGATTGCGCTCGGCCTGCCCGCCTATCGCGAGACCGCCGACGACGACTGGCTCAAGCGGCAGGATCTCGCCGTGACCTTCCTTGATCGCTATGGCGTCGAGGTCGGCCGGCGCGGCATCAAGCACGACGACGCAATTCCCTTCGACGAATTGCCGGACCAGTTCATCAAGGCCGTGTTGGCCACCGAGGATCGCCGCTTCTTCAGCCATTTCGGCATCGACGTGATCGGCACCCTGCGCGCGCTGACCGTGAACGCGCATGCCGGCGGCGTGGTGCAGGGCGGCTCGTCGATCACCCAGCAGCTCGCCAAGAACCTGTTCCTGTCGAACGAGCGCTCGGTCTCGCGCAAGATCAAGGAAGCCTATCTCGCGCTCTGGCTCGAGCATCATCTCACCAAGAAGCAGATTCTCGGGCTTTATCTCGATCGCGCCTATATGGGCGGCGGCGCCTTTGGCGTGCAGGCGGCGGCGCAGTTCTATTTCGGCAAATCGGCGCGCGACATCGATCTGGCCGAATCCGCCATGCTCGCCGGCCTGTTCAAGGCCCCGACCAAATTCTCGCCCAACGTCAACTTGCCCGCCGCGCGCGCCCGCGCCAACGACGTGCTGAGCAATCTCGTCGACGCCGGCTTCATGACCGAGGGGCAAGTCTATGCCGCGCGCCGCAATCCGGCGACGCCGGTCGAGCATTCGGGCCATTCCAGCCCGGACTGGTATCTCGATTTCGCCTTCAACGAGGTGAAGGGCCTTGCCGATGCGGGCAGGCTCGGAGCGGACCGCGTGCTCGTCGTGCGCACCGGCCTCGACATGAACCTGCAGCAGAGGGTCGACAATGTCCTCGAGGACATGCTCAAGACCAACGCGCCGGCCTATGACGCGCATCAGGCGGCGGCGGTGATCGCCGACGTAAGCGGCCTTGTGCGCGCCATTTACGGCGGGCGCGACTACGGCGCCAGCCAGTTCAACCGCGCCACCGACGCGGCGCGCCAGCCGGGCTCGTCCTTCAAGGTGTTCGTCTATCTCACCGCGCTGCTGACGGGAAAATTCCACGGCAACACGCCGATCGACGCCTCGGGCATCTGCATCGGCGATTATTGCGTGCACAATTTCCACGGCGAAAGCGGCGGCGCGATGCCGCTCTATACGGCGCTGGCGCAGAGCTTCAACACCGCCGCGATCCGTCTGTCGGTGAAGATCGGCGAGGCCTGGTGGCCGCCCAAGCAGCCCTATCACCTCGCCCATATCGCCGCCCTCGGCCGCGCCAAGATCGTCGAGACGGCGCGGGCGATGGGCCTGACGACGCCGCTGGCCGATACGGTCTCGCTGCCGGTCGGCGCCGACGAGGTGAAGATGATCGACATGGTCGGCGCCAACGCCATCCTCGCCAACGGCGGCAAGCGCGCGACGCCCTACGCCGCCATCGAGATCCGCAATTCGGCGGGCAAGCTCATCTATGCCCACGACGCCGACGCCCCGCCGCCGGTGCAGATCATTCCGGCCGACAAGGTCGCGGAAATGAACAACATCATGACCCATGTCGTCACCGAGGGCACGGGCCGCGCGGCGATCATCCCGGGTCTGGCGATTTCCGGCAAGACGGGCACCACCAACGGCTCGACAAACGCGTGGTTCAACGCCTTCACCGGCAATCTCGTCGGCAGCGTCTGGTTCGGCAATGACGACAATTCGCCCACCAACGGCATGACGGGCGGCACGCTGCCGGCGCAGAGCTGGCACGACATCATGGTCTATGCGCATCAGGGCCTCGATCCCAAACCGCCCTATGGGGTGGCCCCGGCGCCGCCCGCTCCGGCGGCCGCGGCGGCTGCTGCGGCGGCGGCCTCCGATTCGGAGCCGCGCGAGGTGGCGCTGCCGACGCGTTCCACCCAGGCGATCCTCGATATCGGCGAACTCGCCAGCCGCGCCCGGCAGACCCTTTCGCTCGGCGCGCCCGAAGCGCGGAGCGCGCAGGCGAGCGCCGACGCCGGCTTGCGCGAGGGGGCGATGGCGCCGTGAAGCTCGACCGGATCGCCGCATCGTGACCTCGTTGTTGCGCGTCTTTCTCATCGCCGCGTTCGGGCTGGCGCTGGGCCTGTGGAGCGCCGAGCAGTCGCTGCTCGGCGGCGGACCGTTCGACTCGACGCCGCTGGGCCCCTGGAACATCGCCGCCAAGGCCGGAGCGCTCGACGCCGATCCCTACACCCGCGCCAGTCTCGCGCGATCCGGCGAGATCCCGCTGGCGCTGGGCGAGGGCCTGCAACTCGTGGCGCGCGTCGACGATTCGCGCCGCAAGCTCAGCGCGCGCTGTGTCTACAAGGTGGGGCCGCATGCGCCGGCCGCGCGTTACTGGACTTTGGAACTCGCCGATTCCGACGGCTTCCCGATCGACAATCCCTCGCAGCGCTACGTTCTGCGTTCGAGCGAAATCCTGCGCGACGGCGACGGCGGCTTCTCGATCTATGTCTCGGCTGCGGCGCATGCGGGCAACTGGCTGCCTATCGGCGCCGACAAGCCCTTCGCGCTCATTCTGCGCCTCTACGATTCGCCGCTGAGCGCGACCGTCGGCGGCATCGACAAGGTCGCCGCGCCCCTGCTGCACAATGAGGGCTGTCAGTGAGCTGGCGCGGCTTTCTCGGACATGTCGGCTATATCGTCGTGGGCGCGCTGACGCTCGGCGCACTGGTGCATTTCCTCACGATCCTGCTGATTCCGCAGACGGCCTCCGGCGACGCCTTCGCGCGGCTGACGCAACTGGGCGCGCCCGGCGCCACGATCGCGCTGCCGCAGGCGGCCCC
>Ga0316217_10006772_pt1 | contig 11194 bp, 12 predicted proteins | sample 1anoAmetaG_FD_203633 | JGI IMG/M metagenome (GOLD analysis project Ga0316217, IMG submission 203633) | Freshwater microbial communities from Trout Bog Lake, Wisconsin, USA - 1anoA | ecosystem: Environmental > Aquatic > Freshwater > Lake > Hypolimnion/Profundal zone | place: USA: Wisconsin... | reverse complement strand
GGCTGGCCTTCCCTAACCTGGCCGATGTCAGCTTCGGAAACCGCCGCGCTGATATGCATTTTGGTGATGTCCTGCGCCACGGTGAATAGCACGGGCGTGTTCATTGCGGCGTTGACGGTCTGGCCGAGGTCCACTTTGCGCGCGATGACGATGCCGTCCACCGGGGCGGTAATTTTGCAATAGCCGAGATTGGCCTGGGCGCTTTCGAGCACCGCCTGTTTGATGACGACTGTAGCTTCGGCCTCGGCCAGTTCCGCCGTGGCCTGATCCAAGTCAAGTTGCGCCGCGGCCTTGAGCGGCACGAGTATATTCTTGCGCTCCAAATTCTGGCGCTTGAGCGTCACGTCGGCCTTGGCGCTGGCAAGGTCACCCTCGGCCTGGCGGAGCAGGGCGGCATAAATCGTCGGGTCAATTTCCGCGACGAGCTGGCCTTGTTTCACTGGCGAATTGAAGTCGGCTTTCAGCACGGCAATCTTGCCCGACACCTGGCTGCCCACGTCCACGCTGACGACCGCGCTTAACGTGCCGCTGGCGGTGACGTGCTCGACCATATCGCCGCGCGTGGCGGAAGCAGTTTCATACCGGGCCGCGTTGTTTCTTGGTTGGCAACCGCTGGCCAGCAACAGGCTGAAAACCGCCAGCTTTAGTACGAATCGGCGCACGCTTGACGCGCGAACCAGTGACGCCTGCGAAGAGCAATGTCCACCCTGTTTGAGGAGGCAAATCGCAAGAGCGGAAGACATTATTCGCGCCGCGCCGGCAGCAGCACGGATGCGGGCCAAAGTCCGTGATTCTGTTTTTATCGGGACTCTCTCCCCCCGTTCAGCGGCAAATTTGATGTTTAGTTTCGGCATAATTGTTCCAGGTTGAAGTCATTTCCAGCCGCCACCCAAGTCTTCGTAGAGTGAAATCTGTCCGGCCAGCTTGCTCAACTGGGCTTGCAGCAATTCTTGCTGGGCGCGGTAAAGATCCTGTTGGGCGGAAAGAACGTTCAGATAGGTGTCTTCTCCCTGACGATAGCGTAGGTTGGCCAGTTCGTAGCGCCTTTGTTGCGCGGCGATCAGTTTGATTTCCGCCTCGATCTGGAGGGCGTAGCTGCTGAACGCCACGAGTGAATCGGAGACTTCCCGGAAGGCCGTCTCAATGGCTTTTTGATAATTCATGATGTCAATGCGCTTGCCGATCTTGGCGGAATCCAAGTCGGCCAGGTTTTGTCCGCCGGTGAAAATCGGCAACGTAACTTGCGGCGCGAAACTCCAAACGCCCGTGCCCGAGCCAAAAAGTTTGGCGAGCTGAGCACTCGTTGAGCCGACTGAGGTAGTCAGGGTGATGGTGGGAAAAAATGCCGCCCGCGCAGCGCCGATATCCGCGTTGGCCGCCTTCAAGGTGTGTTCCGCTTTGAGGATGTCTGGCCGGCGTTGTATCAGTTCGGATGGCAACCCCGGTGAAACCTCGGCCACGAGGTTGGTGGCGTTGAACGGACTGGCCGGTGGCAAATTCGTCGGCATGGGCTGGCCGATCAGCAGCACGAGATAATTCACGGCTTGTTCCCGGGCGCGTTCGTAAGTGAGTCGGTTGATGTTCGCGGTCTGCACCTGGCCCTCCGCCGTGCGCAGATCCAGTTCGCTGGTCGCTCCGGCCTCAAAATTGGCCTTGTTGAGCGCGTAGGAATCCTCCACGGATTTCAATGTTTTCCCGGCCAGCGCGATTTGTTCCTCAGCCTGGCGCAGAACGAAGTATTCGTTGGCAACTTCAGCCACCAGGGAAATCTTGGCGCTGCGCTGCGCCTCGGCCGTGGCAAAGAATTGTTCCAACGCCTTCCGGTTCTGGCTGCGGACGCGCCCAAACAAATCCACTTCATACGCCGTCGTGCCCAGGCTGGCGCTCCACGCTTCCGAAGTGGTGGCGAAATCGCCGCTGCGCGTGTAGCTGCCGCTTGCGGACAGGGAGGGAAACGACGCTGACCGCGTGATGCGATACTGGGCACGGCTTTGCTCGACGTTCAGCACCGCCACCTGATAGTCGGCGTTATTGGTCAGCGCCAACCGGACGAGTTGCTTCAAACGCCCATCCGTGAAGATCGTTTCCCATCCGAGGTCGGCGGCGGCACTACAGCTGGTTTGCGTAACACCGGGATACTGCGCGGCCACCTGCGCGGCCGGGCGTCCGTATTTCGGGATCAGGGTGCAGCCAGTCAGAGCCAAGACTGCGCCCAGAAGTGAAACGAGGAATTTTGACATATGAATGCCTACTTGTTTGGCAACCTGGGCGGCAGGGGCAGCGGTGGACGGATCTTGATTGGAACCGCCGGCTTGCTTTGCAAACCCGTCGAAATGAAACGTACCAGTTCGCGCAGCAGGGTTTCTTGAAACTTGGCGTTGCGGATGGCCGGCATCTTCCCCGCCTGCATGGAAAACATCAACAACGCACCCATTGAAAACATCGAGCGCAAGTGCAGCAGGTCCACCGGCACATCCGGCAACGAACGGCTCAATGCCGCAATGAAGGCGGCGATACTTGGTTCAATTTCCTTGTGGATGGCCGCATGAAGAAATGGCGGCGGCATGAACAGGTTGCGTGCCAAAAACTGCTGAAACGCAGGGTGTTCCAGCCCGGACTCGAAAGGTGGACGGATCATGCACTCCACGATCTTCTCCACCGTCACTGGATTCTCACCAGCCTCCGCCTCCGCCTCGCTGAGCATGCGCAGCCTTGCGGCTTCGGTGGGGCGAAAGCGCCGCATGAATGTCTCCAAATAGAGCGCTTCCTTCGAGCCATAATAATATGTCGCCGCGCCCAGATTGGTCTTGGCTTCGTCCGCCAGCATTCGCATGCCCACGCCGTCGTAGCCATGCTCCCCGAAAAGCCGTTCCGCCGCGTCCAGCAGTCGGGTGACCGTGTGCCCCGTCTTTGCAGATTTCGCAGTTGATTCGCGTTTCATAGTGAAATAATACAAACGTATGAATTATATGTCAAACACAATTTTCTCATTTTCTAGCGGGACTTCCCCGCATCTTGCGTTCAAACATGGGTCGTTCACGGATTGAAGTTGAGGATTCTTTAGCGGGAAGGTGATGGGCCGTGAGCAGGTCCAAATGGAACCAAAACTGCGTAGGTGCTCGGAAATCAACGGCCGCATTTTTAGGTTCATGGGAAGTTCAATTGCTGGAACATGGTCTTGAACGGCTTGCTAAGGAGCCGTTGGACCAAAAGCAAAGACACTTCCCCGTGCTGTAGGGCTACGAAGTTCCCCCGTTTTGGCAGGGCGGCATGGTAAAGTGGCATTTTTGAATGAAAGCGCGCAGTAAGAACAGCAGCAATCGGTTGGCTCCAGTGCGAAGCGCGGCGGCCAAGAATCTGTGTTCGGCGTGGGAATTGGACTCGACCTCCTTCGCCTGGGACAACCGGTGGGGTATGCCGTTGGAGGCGGCGGCGGTGGGGGCGTTTGCCGGCGATGACGTGATGCGGCCGCCGACCCCGACGATTTTCCGGCAAGCGCGGCGGTGGTATCAGCTGCACGCCTTCATTCGGAACATCATCCACCTCAAGCTGGGCTTTTACAATTACGGGCTGCTGGGCGAGCAGCTCGTGCCGAGGATTCCCCATTTGAAATCCAAGTTGAGGCCGTCCTCCAGCGTTCGGGATACCAGACGGAACGCCAGGTCGGCGTGGCGGGGTACTACATTGACCTCGCGGTCAAACACACAACGCACAGTGGTTTGTTTGCATTGGGAATTGAATGTGATGGCGCAACCTACCATTCCAGCCGGGCCGCGCGCGACCGTGATCGCCTGACCGCCGCTTGTATTCGTCCCACACGGCGCGAAGCGTTTTGCCATTGTTCTGAATCTCGCGGAGAATGTTCATCAGCTCGATCCGCGCGTTGGCGCTGAGCGCAAGCCAGGCGGTACCGCCGTCTTTGACTTGCCCTTCGATACGTTCTTGCTCGGCCACGGCGAGTTCTTTGGTTTTGAAACATAGTCGGCAGCGTGTGCCGTTGAGGCGATATTCGAGCCGCCATGATTTGCGGGCGGCGAGTCGTTTGATGATGAATTGCTTAACAGACTGATGAAAAACAGTGTGCCCAAACGTGCCCAAAAATTCAACTGGAAAAGCGTAAACCGGCGTTAGACTCGCGTAAGACTGGCGTTGAGAAGGAATGCGGATTACCCTTTAAACACCGTGTCTTTATGCGGTTTTCCCTGTGTTTGAGATGGTGGGCACTACAGGATTCGAACCTGTGACCGTCTCCGTGTAAAGGAGCTGCGCTACCGCTGCGCCAAGCGCCCACCCTGATGGCCGAACGACGGCTCATTATGGAACAACCGAGCCGCTTGGCAAAGCGTAAATGATTTTCAAATGGACGGACGGAGCGGCAGCGTCTTTTGTTTGGACATTGCAAAGAGAATTCGGAATTCGGATTTGGAAATTCGGTGGCAGAGCCACCGTGTGCTACCGGGTTCGTTGGATTTCTTCCAGGCGTTTGCCAGAGGTTTCGCGGCCATTCCGCCAGAGCGCGGCGGCGGCCACCAGCAGAGGCAGGGCCAGGGATAAGGCGGGAATGGCCAAGCCCGGGAATGCGCTCAAAATGCAGGCCACCGCCGAGGGGCCCACGACCCCGCCCACCTTGCTGCTGCTGGCCGTCACGCCAGCGCCGGTGGCGCGAAGTTGGGTGGGATACAATTCCGCACTGTAAGGCGAAAGCATGGCAATCATCCCGCTCAAGCCCACCAGCAACAGCACGATGAGCAGGCTCAGCAGCGCCGGGCTGCCGCCGGGCTGGAAGGTGGCAAAGGCACTCAGCACCGCGGCGGTGAGAACGGCAAATAGCACCATGGTTTTCTTGCTGCTCCAAAAGCCATACAGCCAAGCGACCAGCGCGCAGCCAGGCACGGCAAAGAGCGCGGAGCGGGCCAGCAGCCGGTTGGCGAATTGTCCCTGCAAATGCAGGTAATCGCGCAACATGGTGGGCAGCCAGGTCAGAAACCCCCAGTTGACAAGGCCCCACGCCAAGCCGAAGAGACAAACCGTGCAGGTGAGCACCACGTAGGGCCGGCGGAATAATTCATTGAAATCCGTGGCCTGGCTGGGGGTTTCCCGCGCGGAGCCAGGCGGGACGGGGACCAGTTCGATGCCAAATTTTGCGAGCGTGCGTCGGGCTTCGCCAATTTTTCCCGCGTGCAGCAGGAAGCGCGGCGATTCGGGAATGAACCGGCTCAACAGGATCACCAGCAGGCCGGTGGGCACGTTGAGCAGCCATAGAATGCGCCAGCTCAGCAAGGGTTCCAAGGACGCCGCAGCGCTGCTGGCAGCGAGATAACCGCCGGCGGTGCCGAGTCCGCCCACCAGCACGGAGATCCAGCCGCGATGGCGCGCCGGAATCATTTCGGCCAGCAACGCGAATACGATGGGCAACAGGCCGCCCGCGGACAAACCCATCAAAAAACACATGCAAAGATTCCATTTGAACGACGGCATGGTGCCGCAGATTCCGGTGCTGACGAACATGAGCGCCGCCAGAAGTATCGAGCCGCGCCGCCCCAAGCGATCCGCCAGTACCCCCCACAAGATGGAACCAGCCGTCGTGCCGATCATGGCGAATAGTGCCAGCAGGGATGCGGTGGCCTTGGTGATGACGTATTCCTGCCGCATGCCGGGCACCACGAATCCTAGCGTGGCCGGCTTCATCACGTCCACCACCAGGGCAATGCCCAGCACGATGACCAGTTGCCAATGCGCCCAGCCCAGCCGGGCGTTGTCCAAGGCGTGCAGTTGAAACCCGGCGCTGGCGTCGGGTGCCTTCTGGTTTTGCACGGGGAAAAGACCGTAAGTTGTCGCGGCCAGTCCGGCCAAAATCAATCCCATGCCTAAGTACATCAATTTTGACATGGGCATGCCGGCCAACTGATAGTGCATATCCCGTGCGTTGACGAAATCCGGCAGATGAAAGCTGACGCCCGTCACAATGGCCGCGGTGCCCAGCCAGAATGCAAGCGAGTGGTAGATTGTGCGGTCGCCGTCACCTTTCATGTGCCGCGCAGGTTAGGCGGGCCGCGTCCCGAAAGCAAACGGGATTTCGGAAAGCCGGACTTTGCGCTTTGAAATCAAGCGATTGCCGCGTATAAAGTCCGCGTGACACATTCGGTTCAGCCCGCCATCAACCCCGCGACGCGCCTGTGCGCGGTGTTTGGCTCGCCCATCAAACATTCCGCGTCGCCGGCCATGCACAACGCCGCCTTTGCCGCGCTGGGCCTCGACTGGCGTTATCTCGCTTGCGAGGTGGATCCGAAAGATCTCCGCGCCGCCATTGCCGGCGCCCAGGTGATGGGGTTTGCTGGCCTCAATCTCACCGTGCCGCACAAATTGCTGGCGGTGGACTTGGTGGAGACGCTGGAGCCCTCGGCACAGAAATGGGGCGCGGTGAACACCATTCATTTCACCCCACGCGGCGTTACTGGCTTCAACACGGATGCGGATGCCATCGTGGCCGCTTTGCGCGAGGATTTGCGGTTGGAATTGCGCGGTGCGACGGTGCTGCTGCTGGGAGCCGGAGGGGCTGGGCGCACGGCGGCCTTGAAGCTGGCCTCAGAAGACGTGGCCGGGCTTTTTCTGGTGAATCGCACGCCCAGCAAGGCCGAAGCACTCGCGGGTGAAATCCAAAGCCAGTTTCCGTCCGTGAAAGTGTCCACCGGTTATCCCCAAGGCGGCGTGGATTTGTTGTTGAACGCCACTTCGCTGGGGTTGCAACCCGGCGATGGCTCGCCGCTGGACGAAAGCCGGTTCACGCTGAAGCAGGCGCGGGCGGTTTATGACATGATCTATCGCCCGGCGGAAACGCCGTTGCTCCGGGCCGCCCGGGCTGCGGGCTGCCAAACCGCCAATGGTTTGGGCATGTTGCTGCACCAGGGAGCGAAGGCGTTTGAAATCTGGACGGGCCGGGCCGCGCCGTTGGAAGTCATGCGCCGAGCGCTCGAAGAAAATGTTTATGGCCCTGTAAAAATATGAGCCTGCTGTTCGACAACGTCTTCAACCCGCACAACTGGGCGGAGGTGCCCTTCCATTTCTGGTCGCTGGTCGTGTTCGCGTTTGGCTGCATCGTGGGCAGTTTTCTGAATGTGTGCATTTACCGGATGCCGCTGGATTTGAGTGTAGTGACGCCGCCCTCACATTGTCCGCATTGCAAATATGCCATCCCGTTTTACCTGAATATTCCGCTGGTGACCTGGCTGCTGCTGCGGGGCCGCTGCAAAAATTGCGGCGCGCCGATTTCCCCGCGTTATTTTATCGTGGAACTGCTGACGGGCCTGGCGTTCTTGAGCTGCTGGCTGGCGTTTGGGGCGAAGTCGCCCGCGCTGGCTCTGGTCTATTGTCTCTTCCTCGCCGGCCTTATCGTGGCCACGTTCATAGACTTCGAGCATTTCATCATTCCCGATGAAATCACGCTGGGCGGCACGGTGGCGGGGTTCGTGATTTCCTTTTTCCTGCCCGCCCTGCACCACGTTCCGTCCAACGGCCAGGGGTTGATGCAAAGCACCCTTGGCATTGTGGTTGGGGCGGGCATCGTTTACGGGGTGTTGACCTTCGGGAAACTGCTTTTTGGAAAATATGCCGTGGATCTGGATCCAAAGTCGCGCGTCATTTTCACCGAATCGGCCGTCGTTTTTCCGCCCAAGCGTTTGAGCTTGGAGCGATTTTATCGGCGTGGTGGCTGGTTTGCCTTTCATGCGAGCAAGGTTGAGCTAATAGACCGCTGCTACACGGATATTAAAGTGGCCGTTTCCGAGAACCAGGTCATTCTTAATTCACCCTCTGGCTCCGAAGCCTTAATTCGTGCGGAGGTGGTCCAGCTTGAAGTGGCATTTGAACGCGAATTGTCTTCTCGGGAAACCGCTAGAATCACCGGCGCACAATGGAACTTTCTCCGTGCGTTGTCTGGCTGGTTTCACTCGCTAGGGGAATCATTTATCAAAACGCAAAAAAACAAAGTCCATTCCGGAGATTGGTTGGTTTTTACCTCGACGGATGCTTGGCTGTATGGACCCCACCTGCTTTTTGAAGAGATTTTTTGTCGGCAGACGGACGCCATCAGTTTTCTCGCAGGGGAAATTAAGACACAATTCGGATCATGGCGCGATGTGTCAGTGCGTCTGACACCATTGGAACTCAAAATAGGGGACGCCAAGTTTAATCCCGAAGCCGTGACTCGAATGGAAATCGAAACCGACCGGATGGTTCTGCCGCGTGAGGCGATGGGCTTAGGCGATGTGAAATTCATGGCAGCCATTGGTGCTTTCGCTGGCTGGAAAGGTGTGCTGTTTTCGTTGATGGCAAGTTCGATGATTGGTTCTGCCGTTGGCGTAACGCTCATCGCAATCCGTCGCAGCGAATGGTCGTCGCGAATGCCATATGGCCCATATATTGCGATGGCGGCCGTCATTTGGATTTTTTATGGCCAACAAATAGTTTCCGCGCTGTTTCATTTCACGGCCATGCCTTGATCGCAAATAGAGGTTATCCGATGGCACATTGTGCATTTTGTCACGCCCTGTCAGGGCTTGGAACTTTGACGGGCGATTAACCCAGGGCGTCGCTCGCCGATTCGCTTTGCCCTGGGCTTTCATGTTGTGGGCTTTCAGCCCGCGCGTTGGAGTCGCCCGGTCCTGATAAGCAAGAGTGGTTTTGCGCGGTTCATGGCCGCACCTTCAGCTTGTGTCGCCGTAGCGGGAGCGTACGCCTTCGTGAGGGATACGGGCAAGCATCCCCGACTCCCTTCGTCCGGCGATGGTCACAAATCATGTTTTCGGAAAATTTGACAGTCTTTCTCCAACGTGCGAGATTATTGCCGACGATATCCGAACTCGTCATCGGAAAGACGCTACTCCGACTCGTCACCGGAATTCTGGCTATCGGCGGACGGTGGTCAGTCTTTAGCGCGATAAGCGACCTCGCGCAGCGCATCGGGTCAAATAGCTCACCTGCCGCAAGAGCAACCTCGACGAAATTGGTGTCGAGGGAAACATTAACCAAGAAATTGGAATGTTTATGACCATTAGAATTGAATCGGTCCAGATTCAGGTCGCCACAGAGCATTTGCTCGTCATCGGCCTGCTTCTTCAGTCGGCCTTGCCGAGTATTCGGCGCTTTCTGAAGAAGAGAAAATAGAACCAAAGCGGCAGGTCTCCAGGAGAGCCTGCCGCTTGCGTTTATAGACAAGTCCTTTTAACGAAGGTCGAGGATTTTGCGGTGCGGCTGTTCCGCTCCGCTTTTGTCAATGGCAGCAGCGATCAGCTGGGGTGGCGTTGACGCCGATGGGCAACGAATTGCGGGGGCAGGTGCTAACGAAGAAACCACCGCCGACTTGAGACGCGAACCGCGACAGCGGGACGGACAGCACCAACGGCGGTTGGATGCAGCGGCTCGTTAGGCGCGTAACTTTCGCCAAGCATAATATCTCAAAATGTATGGAACGACCGCCCCCAAACCAAAAGAAGGGACAATTAAAAGCGTCGCAACAATTTCCCCAATCTTTTGGAAAAACTGAGTATACCAATTAATCAGCAATAAAGTCCAAAACAGGATGAAAATCATAAAACTGTATGTGTAAAGCACTTGCTTCCAACTTGGAAAAAAACGTTCACAAATAGAATAGTGCTCCTTTTGGTAATAAACCGGAAACACAAATGCGGTATCTTCTGCACCTCGATACAAAACTCTAAAACTGCGCAATGGAATGATGGGAATGTAAAGCAGCACAAACCACTCTGTGGTAACAAACGAACCATCAGACCGAAAATCTCTTTGGCCGTAGAACTTGGTGCCAACTCCTTGAAAGGTGAATGCCATGGTTCGCGCTTCAAACTTCCAATACGACTTCCCTATTCGCGGTCCATGAATCCAAATCTTGCTGTGTGACGCGATAGGACGCAAATGAGACTGTCCCCGGAGTTGGATTCCAGCCGTAATCAATCCGGACCAGCATTTCACCTCTGTCATTTACATCCTCGATTTCAAAGCACTCACGCTTCTTCTGTCCATCTTTGAGTGTAAACCAAACCGGCTGTTGGCGAATGTCGTCAGGGCTTAAAGTCGAGGCAATCCACTTTGGTGGAAGGTTCGGATATATGTTTTTCGTTTTCTCCATAATCTTGTGGTGCGACATCTGGACGCATCTACGGACCGCCTGTGCATGAGGTCGAGCACGCGCCATTTTTGCAATCTTTTTGCGAGCACACTTATATGAAAACGCACATTCGCATTTCTGTCAAGGTTTCTAAAAATGCAGCTCTCCCGGGGACGGACGCGCTCCTGGTGGGGCAGGTGGGAAGCGCTGCCCTGCTTTTTACTGCGCCCGGGTTCCGTTCACCACCAGTAATCCGCCGGCTTGGGACATGGTCGCCAATTCCCTCAGTTCGTCCGTGCGATTGGTAAAACGCAGTTCCATGCCGGAAATCCTCGCGCCAAACATTATGCGTGTCAAACATTATGTGTGCTGAGCATAATCTTTTGAACCTTTGGGCAGGGCGGTTGACAAAGCCGCCGCCGCCGTGAGGAGACGGACCTGACCGGGCGATTCCTTCATTGGTGGCGTGGTATTGGCATCCTTCCGATCACCTGCTGTCGCGGGTGATCGGGCACTGATTCCAAAATACGGTAACCATTCGCTTTCAACACGTCAGGCATCTGTGGCATGATTTGTCCAGATTCTGATGACCGCTGAACCGACACCACCGACGCCGTATCTGCCCCGACCGGAATTGCCGGGCGAGGTTTTTCGAACGACGCGCTGGACCCGAGTCAGCCAGGCGAAAGCCGATTCGGCGGAGGGGCGCCGCGCCCTGGCCGAACTTTGCACCGCCTACTACGAACCGGTGGCCGCATTTCTTCGCCACGAGTCGCGGGATGCCGAGGCCGCGCGCGAACTCGCACATGACTTCTTCGTCCACCTGCTGGCGGGCGGCGCCATCGCGCGGGCCGAGCCGGAGCGCGGACGGTTCCGCTCCTATTTGCTCGGGGCGGTGAAGCACTTTCTCTCGCATCACCGGGAGGCGCGCCGGCGGCTTAAACGCGGCGGCGGAATGGAAGCCATTTCGCTCAATGATACCGAAGCCGGTTCGGTGCCGGATGCGAGTGTGTTATCGCCCGACGCAGCTTTCGACCGGCAATGGGCGCTCACGGTGGTGGCACATGCGCTGGC
>Ga0316217_10006771_pt1 | contig 11194 bp, 11 predicted proteins | sample 1anoAmetaG_FD_203633 | JGI IMG/M metagenome (GOLD analysis project Ga0316217, IMG submission 203633) | Freshwater microbial communities from Trout Bog Lake, Wisconsin, USA - 1anoA | ecosystem: Environmental > Aquatic > Freshwater > Lake > Hypolimnion/Profundal zone | place: USA: Wisconsin... | reverse complement strand
GCCGGGGCCGCCGCTTCCCGGCCCGCCGCCGCCGGGACCGCCGCTTCCCGGCCCGCCGCCGGGGCCGCCGCTTCCCGGTCCACCGCCGCCGGGGCCGCCGCTTCCCGGTCCACCGCCGCCGGGGCCGACGCTTCCCGGTCCGCCGCCGCCAGGACCCCAACCTCCAGGACCGCCCCTTCCGGGTCCGGCACCGTCAGGTCCCCACCCTCCGGGGCCGCCGCCCGCGTTGCCCCGGCCTCCTCCGCCAAAGAAGGCCGCCATGGCGTCTCCGCCCTCGGCGACCGTCTCCAGGCGCGTGGCCACGATCCGGAAGTGGGTGATCTGCAACTCCTCGAGACGCTTCCTGGCCCCGCCCGCGGCCGCGAGGGCGCCGGGCTTCATCATGAGCACCGAGACCAGGCCGCTGAGGTCCTGGGTGGTGGCGCCGGGCAGCATGATCACCGCCTGGATGCCGCGCTCCTCGAGCATGTGCGCCAGCGAGCGTACGGGCAACCTGTCCGAGTCCTCCATTTCCTTGTCGATGAACAACCTGCCGTTCAGGGCGCCGACCTGGACCTGGGCGCGGCCGTGCAGAAAAGCGCGGTAGGTCGTTTCCAGGGACGACAACAACTGCGCGTGCCTGGGATGCTCCGGCGCGTACAACTGCAGGGCCTTGATGGCCCGGAGGAGGTTCTGGGCGAAATCTAGCACGGAGGACATTGAGATGCTCCTCGATCGGATTTCATGGAATCGGGCTGGCTTGCGCGGGGAACATGATTGTATTCCAAATCTTGAATTCCATAAATTGATAACATCAATCAGCATACCAGCTTCGCCCGGTTCCTGGCCGCAAAGCCGCCCAACCGGGCCCGCGGCATCCGCCCCGGGCCGCGCCAGGACTCTGGCGAAATTTTCTTCCCGAAGTCCGATATGCTATATTAATCCAACGATATTGACGCCCAAAGGACTGGACCAACGATGAACAAGGCAATCCAGCCGGTACCTGTCCACAGTCCGCGGCCACCCGCTCGGAAGGCGGCCCACCTCCAGCTCTACCAGGCGCTGGTGGAACCCGGGGCCATGGACCCCACCCGGCTGTTCGCGGCGGGCCTGGACCTGCTGGTGGCCCAGCTGGATGTGGACAGCGCGGTGATGAGCCGGGTCTCCGACCTGGGCTTCGAAGCCATCTGGTGGGCCACCCGGGACGGTATCGCGCCGGGCCCGGAGGTGCATGACCCGGACCGGACCTACTGCACCCGGGTGCTGGACGAGCCCGGCCGGACCCTGGTCATCAGGGACGCCCAGGCGGACCCGGCCTTCCAGGACCATCCGGCGCAGGTGGAGCTGGGGGTCCGGGCCTTCATCGGCGTGCCGCTGCGGACCTCCGACGCCACCCTCGGGGTGCTCTCGGTGCAGAGCCGCCTGCCCCGCCACTTCAGCCGCAAGCAGGTGATCCTGGTCAACCTGGTCGCCAACTTCCTGAGCAAGGCGATGGAGATCGAACTGCTCAAGCACGAACTGCACAGCACCCGGGAGAACCTGGACCTGACCCTCAGCGTGGTCAAGGAAAGCGCCCTGGAGGCCCATGATTCCGGCCTGCCCAACCGGGCCTACCTGGAAGTCTGGCTCCGGGCCTACCTGTTCCTGGCCCGGCGCCGGGGCGAGACCCTGGCCGTCGTGCTGTGGAGCCTGCCGCCGTCCCGGGAGACCTGGGACAGGCTGAAGGACCTGGCGGAACGGGCCCGGGGCGAGGACCTCCTGGTGGACCTGGGCCGGGGGAGCTACGCCATGCTGCTGCCGCGCACCACCCCCCAGGGCGCGGAGATCGTCCTGGACCGGGTACGGGACCAGCTGGGCCCGCTGCCCATGGGCGCCACCCTGTGGCACCCGGGCAATCCGCCCGATGCCGACGACCTCAGCATCCGCGACGCCCTGCGCCGGGCCATGGCCGCCCTGCGCCGGTGCCGCGAGCGGGCGGCCGACAAGATCTGCCGGCGGGCCCTGTGGGACCTGCCGGAGATCGTCCAGGCCAGGCGGGCGTAGCACCGGCAGGATTGTGCGGTCCGGAGCGCCCGTTCCGGGCACAAGCAGATGCACGGGTCGCAAGCGACCCTGCAGCTACGAGCCCTACTTCTCCTCGATCCGGGGGAAGATGAACCCGGCCAGGGCAGCTCCGATCAGCGGCGCCAGCCAGAACAGCCAGAGCTGGCCCACCGCCCAGCCGCCGTCGGCGAAGAAGGCCACCCCGGTGCTGCGGGCCGGATTCACGCTGGTGCCGGTCACCGGGATGCTCACCAGGTGGATCAGGGTCAGGCACAGACCGATGGCGATGGGGGCGAAGGCGGCCGCCGCCTTCCGGGCGGTGGAGCCCAGGATCACCAGCAGGAAGAAGCAGGTCATCACCACCTCGGTGAGGAAGGCCGAGCCCAGGCCGTAGCCGCCCGGGCTGTGCGCGCCGTAGCCGTTGCTGGCGAAGCCGCCGGCCACGAAGCCGGGCTTGCCCGAGGCGATGGCGTAGAGGATGGCGCCTGCCGCGAGGCCTCCCAGCACCTGGGCGATCCAGTAAGGCAGCAGGTCCTTCCAGGGGAACCGCCCGCCCACCGCCAGCCCGAAGCTCACCGCCGGATTCAGGTGGCAGCCGGAGATGGGCCCGATGGCGAAGGCCATGGTCAGCACGGTGAGGCCGAAGGCGAGGCTGACGCCGTGCAGGCCGATGCCGATCCCTGGGAAAGTGGCGGCCAGCACGGCGCTGCCGCAGCCCCCCAGGACCAGCCAGAAGGTGCCGATGAATTCCGCGACGAAGCGTCTGTCAAATGACATGGGACCTCCGGAAAAGGGATGAATGGAGGAAAAAATAGCATGGTTCGCCATTTTGTCATTTCAGTAATCATCCATTTCTTCATCCCCGTTCATCCCCGTTCATCCCCGGCTGATTTATTTGCTGGGATTCAACGAGATCAAGGTTTTTGTCCCAGCCCCAGCACCCCGGCAACCGGCAAGGCTGGTTTTAGCCGGGGATGAACGAGGATGAACGGGGATGGAAGCGATGAAAACGAAATAAGGCAGCTCCGGGGAGATGTTCTTCCCGGTTCTCATCGGCTCCTGGACCCGCTTCCTGACTGTGGCCTTGCACCATTGGCACTGAGGCTTTTTGTAATGTTATTTTTGGGTTCTTTCTACTAGGATTTCGCCAGCAGCCCCGCCATGGCCCTGCCCATCTCCGCCGGACTGGCCACCACGGTGATCCCGGCCGCGGTCAGCGCTTCCATCTTGGCTGCGGCGGTGCCCTTGCCGCCGCTGATGATGGCGCCGGCGTGGCCCATGCGCCGGCCGGCCGGGGCCGACTGGCCGGCGATGAAGGCCGCCACCGGCTTGGTCACGTTCGCCTTGATGAAGGCCGCGGCCTCCTCCTCGGCGCCGCCGCCGATCTCGCCCACCATGACAATGGCGTGGGTGCCGGGGTCGTCCTGGAACAGCCGCAGCGCATCGACGAAGCTGGTGCCGTTGATGGGGTCGCCACCGATGCCCACGCAGGTGCTCTGGCCGATGCCCAGGGCGGTGAGCTGGCCCACCGCCTCGTAGGCCAGGGTGCCGGAGCGGGAGATGATGCCGACGTGGCCGGGCAGGTGGATCCGGCCGGGCATGATGCCCACCTTGGCCTGGCCCGGGGTGATGACGCCGGGGCAGTTGGGCCCCACCAGCCGGGTGCCGGGGTACTGGGCCATGAACTGCTTGACCTTGACCATATCCAGGATCGGCACGCCCTCGGTGATGCAGATGACCAGTTCGATTCCGGCGGCCACGGCCTCGACGATGGCATCGGCGGCGGCCGGCGGCGGCACGAAGATCAGCGAGGTGTTGGCGCCGGTCCGGGCCCGGGCCTCCTTGACGCTGTCGAACACCGGGAAGCCCTCGATCACCTGGCCGCCCTTGCCCGGGGTGACGCCGCCGGCCACCCGGGTGCCGTAGTCCCGGCATCCCTTGGCGTGGTACAGGCCCTCGTGGCCGGTGATGCCTTGGACGATCAGGATGGTGTTCGTGCCGACCAGGATGGACATGGGTGACCTCTCGGAATGGGGGCTAGTCGTCGTCGCGGAAGCAATCGGGGTCCCCGGCGGCGAGGTGCGCCGGCGGGGCGGGGGCGGGGGTGGAGCGGAGTTCGGGGTTGGCGGCCAGGAGCGCCTTGAGCTCGCCCAGGTAGCCGCGCTTGAGCGCGTCCAGTTCCAGGTTCTTGCGGTAGAGCTTGAGCACCAGGGCGGTGACCAGGACCAGGCTGAGCGGCACCGCCAGCCACATGAGCATGGGCGCGTGGAACGCGGTGCGCTCCCAGCCGCCGGGGCCCACCATCCAGATGAACAGCCACATCAGGGGCAGCAGGCCCACGGTCACCGCGAACAGGCCCCAGCCGATGCGCCAGGCGCCCCGGTGCATGACGGCCTGGTACTCGGCCCACTTGGCCTCGTACTCGGCCCTGGGGTCTGCGGCGGGACCGGTCATCGGATCTCGGCCACCACCTTGCGGGCGGCGTCTTCCAGATCGGCCCCCACCAGGATCTTCAGGCCGCTCTGGGCGAGGATGCGCTTGCCTTCCTCCACGTTGGTGCCCTCCAGCCGCACCACCACCGGCACCGTGACCCCGATCTCCCGGGAGGCGTTGACGATGCCCTTGGCGACCACATCGCAGCGCATGATCCCGCCGAAGATGTTCACCAGCACCGCCTTGACCCCGGGATCCTGGAGGATGATGCGGAAGGCGTTCTTCACCGCCTCCTCGCTGGCCCCGCCGCCCACGTCCAGGAAGTTGGCCGGGCTGGCCCCGTGCAACTGGATGATGTCCATGGTGGCCATGGCCAGGCCCGCACCGTTGACCATGCAGCCGATGCTGCCGTCCAGCTTGATGAAGTTGAGCCCGAAGGCCCCGGCCTCGGTCTCCGCCGGGGCCTCCTCGGTGCGGTCCCGGAAGGCCTGGATCTCCGGGTGGCGGAACAGGGCGTTGTCGTCGAAGGCGATCTTGGCGTCCAGCGCCGTGAGCCCGCCCTGGGCGGTCACCACCAGGGGGTTGATCTCAATCATGGAGCAGTCCTGCTCCATGAACAGCTTGTACAGGTTGCGGAAGAAGGCGCCGGACTGGCGCAGGGCGTCCCCGGACAGGCCCAGCGCCGCGGCCAGCTCCCGGGCCTGGTAGCCGGCCAGGCCGAGCACCGGGTCCACCGCCACCTTGACGATCTTCTCCGGGCTGTGCGCCGCCACCTCCTCGATCTCCACCCCGCCTTCGGCCGAGGCCAGGAAGATCACCCGGCCGGCGCCCCGGTCCACCAGCAGGCTCAGGTACAGCTCCCGGGCGATGTCCACCGGTTCGGCGAGGTAGACGGTGTTGACCCGCTTGCCCTCGGGCCCGGTCTGCTTGGTCACCAGGGTCATGCCCTGGATCCGGCCGAACAGGTCCGCGGCCTCCTCGGGGCTCTTGGCGAACTTCACCCCGCCGCCCTTGCCGCGGCCGCCGGCGTGGATCTGGGCCTTGACGACGCTGCGGCCGCCGAAGTCCCGGGTGATGGCGGCGGCCTCGGCCGCGTCCAGCGCCACCCGCCCCGCGGGCGTGGCGACGTGGTACTGCCGGAGCAGTTCCTTGGCCTGGTACTCGTGGATGTCCATCAGGGCTCCTGGGCTCGGGGGAACAAGTTTAGCGAAAACCTCGACTGCGGCTAGTATATTTCCTCTCAGGGAGTCAGCCATGCCGCAGTTGGACAAGCTTCTGGCCCACATCGCGCCCAGGGGCGGCGTTTCCCTGAGGCTGGAACCCAACGTCCAGCCGATGCTGCGCATGCCCAACGGGAGCGACCTGGCCCTGCTGGCCAATCCGATCCCCTCCACCATGATCGACATGCTGGCCAAGGAGGTGCTCCCCGGCCACCTGGAGCAGGCCTGGAACGCCAGCGGCAGCGCCTCCTTCGAGCACAGCGCCGCCGGCGAGGCGTTCCGCATCACCTTCACCCGCAGCCCCAGGGGCATCGGGATCCAGGCCGACACCCTGGCCCCGGCCAGGCCCGCGGCGCCGCCCGCGCCGGTCCCGCCCCCCATGCCCGAAGCCAGGCCCGCGGCCCCGCCGGCCGTGGCCAGGCCCGAAACCGGGACCCACGGCCTGGCGGAAGCCATGCTCCTGGAACTGCTGGCCCGGAACGGCTCGGACCTGCACTGCAGCTCCTTCGAGGCGCCCATCGCCCGGATCCACGGGGACATGACCGAACTGGCCGACTTCGGCATCATGGGCCCCAGCCAGCTGCTGGAGATCATGGAGTCGCTGGCCCCCGAGGCGGCCTGGAGCCAGTTCCAGGAGCGCCACGACACCGATTTCGCCTACGCCTTCGAGCGCGGCGGCTGCCGGCTGCGGGTGAACTTCTTCCTGGACCGGGCCGGCCCGGGCTTCGTCGCCCGGGTGATCCCCAATGCGATCCCCGACCCGGACCAGCTGGGCCTGGAGGACTCGGTCCGCCGGCTGGCGCTCCTGGCCAAAGGCCTGGTGCTGGTCACCGGCCCCACAGGATCTGGCAAGTCCACGACCCTGGCCGCCATCATCGACCTCGCCAACCAGCAGCGCACCGACCACATCCTCACCATCGAGGACCCCATCGAGTTCGTCCACCCGCGCAAGGGCTGCCTGGTCAACCAGCGGGAGGTGGGGACGCATACCAGCTCTTTCAAGGCCGGCCTGCGGGCGGCCCTGCGCGAGGATCCCGACATCGTCATGGTGGGCGAGATGCGCGACCTGGAGACCATCGCCATCGCCCTGGAGACCGCCGTCACCGGGCACCTGGTGTTCGGTACCCTGCACACCAGCAGCGCCGTGGGCACCATCGACCGGATCATCGACCAGTTCCCCTCCGACCGCCAGCAGCAGATCCGGGTGATGCTGGCCGATTCGCTCAAGTGCGTGGTGAGCCAGATCCTGCTCAAGCGCCCCGAGGGCGGCCGGCTCGCCGCCCTGGAGACCCTGTTCATCACCCCCGCCATCAGCAACCTGATCCGGGAAGGCAAGAACTTCCAGATCCCCAGCGCCATGCAGACCGGGCGGGCCTATGGCCAGAAGCTGATGAACGATGTCCTGGTCGAAATGATCCACGCCAAGCGGGTGGAGATCAAGGAAGCCTACCTGAAGGCTCCTGACAAAGAATCTTTCATGGGTGCCCTGAAGCGCGCCGATATCAACTGGGATCCCCGGGGCCCGGACCGCGGACCGCTGTAGGCATACCGCTGCCGGACACTCCGCGGCGCGCCGCCTCCATCAGGATGAAAAAGGCCTGCCCCTCCGCGGCCGTCCCGGGGCGGTCGAACTCCGGGGCGCCGCACACGCCCTGCACCAGGCCGGAGGCGTCCACCTTGGCCCGGGCCGCCCGGCGCATGGACTCGGCCTGGACCAGGCAGGCCCGGTCCAGCCAGCCCTCCCGCACCCCGCGATAGATGGTGTAGGCCAGCATCTGGGCGAGGTTGGTCTCCACGAAGCTGGAGGGATCGTCCAGCACGTCGTGGAACAGGCCGTCCGGACGCTGGTGGACCAGGCAGCCGTCGAGGACATCCTGGATATGCGACGCGAGCCGGCTGCGTTCCGCCTCCATGGCCGCCGGCAGGGCCGCGTGGACCCGGGCCATGCCCGCGGCGCACCAGCCGTTGCCCACCCCCCAGAATGCCCGGCGGGCGAAGGCCTTCCTGCCCTCGTCCCACTGGTGCGAGAACAGCCTTCGCGCCGGGTCCCACAGCAGGCTGCGGATCCCCTCCACCTGCGCCAGGGCGAGCTCCGGGCGGCCTGCCACGGCCAGGAACGGAGGCGCCATGTACATGCTGTCGGCCCAGACCTGGCATGCGTCGTTGGTGTGGCAGAGCACGCCCCCGGGGGTCCTCGGCGCCCGGACCAGGAGGTAGTCCAGCATCCGGTCCGCCCCCTCCTGGAAGGCCGGGTCGCCGGTGGCCTTCGCGGCGAACAGCACCGCCTCGCCGCAGGCAGCGGGGTCGGTCACCGCCTGGGTGGTGTAGAGCATCGCCAGGCGCCCTTCCCCGTCCTGCCGCGCCAGGGCCTCCCGGGCCATCAGCACCACCCAGTCCGGCTCTCCCAGTTCCAGCAGCGCCTGCGCCGCCACGCCCTGCTCCCAGGGCGCGCGCTGCATGGCCAGCATGGCCCGCTTGACCCGCTCGACCAGGGCCGCGTCTTCCGGGGGGGTGCCTGGAAGCGGGCGTCCCGGTTCCATTTCTAGGAGCTTCGCGCCAGCAGGAACTCCGGGATCTCCAGCAGCAGCTTCTTGGTGCCGCGGTCCCCCTCGACCCCGGCGAGCGCCCCGGTGGCGGCCCTGGAGGCGGCCCGGGCCAGGGTCCGGGTCTCGGTGTAGCCGTCGCAGCGCTCCAGCAGGTCGCGCAGGGCCTGCTCGTCCCGGGCGGCGATGGGCGTCGCCTCCCCGGCTGCCCAGATCCGCTCGATGATGGGCCGGGTCTCCCCGGGCGCCCGCTCCATGAGGGTCAGCAGCGGCAGGGTCAACTTGCCCTCCCGCAGGTCCGAGAACACCGGCTTGCCCATCTCGGCGGCAGTGGCGGTGTAGTCCAGCAGGTCGTCCACCAGCTGGAACGCCCGGCCGATCTCCAGGCCGAACCGGCGCAGGGCCTCGCAGTCCGCCTGGGGCCGGGCGGCGATGACCCCGGCGGTCTCAGTGCAGCCGGAGAACAGCAGCGCGGTCTTGCGCTCCTGGATATCGAAGTAGTCCTTGCGCGAGGTGTCCAGGTTGTACAGGCAGTCGTTCTGGATCAGCTCGCCCTCGATCATGCGGGTGGTCACCTCGGCCAGGATCTCCAGCATCCGGAATGACCGGCCGGCGATGGCCGAGGACATGGAGTGCATGTAGAGCAGGTCGCCGAACAGCACGGTGAGCGTGTTGCCCCACAAGGTGTTCAGGGTCGGCTTGCCGCGCCGGAGCTGGGCGTGGTCGATGACGTCGTCGTGCACCAGGGTGGCGGTGTGGACCAGCTCGAACACCGCCGCGAAGCGCACGTCCTCCCGGGACTCCACCCCGCACAGCCGGCTGCACAGCAGCACCAGGGCCGGCCGCAGCCGCTTGCCCTTGCCGCCGCCCACGTGGGCGCTGAGCTTGCGCACCACCGCCAGGTCGGATTCCAGGGTCCGCTGCAGCTCCGCCTCCACCAGGGCGAGTTTGGGCGCGATGGGGACGAAGAAGCGGAGCAGGTCGAGGCGCGACACTCGCTAGGACCGGAAATTGGTGAACTGCAGGTCCAGCCCCTGGTCGTGCTTCTTGAGCAGCGCCATGGCCTCCTGCAGATCGTCCTTGTTCTTGCCCGAGACCCGCAGCTGGTCGCTCTGGATCGACGCCTGGACCTTGAGCTTGCTGTCCTTGAGGGTCTTCACCAGGCCCTTGGCCTTCTCCACCGGGATGCCCTGGAGGATCTTCACCTCCTGGCGGGCCGAACCCTTGCTGGCCGCCTCGAGCTTGCCGAACTCCATGGCCCGGATGCTCACGCCCCGCTTCACCAGCTTGCTCTGCAGCACCTCGATCACCGCCTTGAGCCGGACCTCGTCGTCGCTGGTGAGGGTCAGCACCCCCTCCTCCTTCAGGTCGATCTTCGAGATGGAGCCCTTGAAGTCGAACCTCTGGCCGATCTCCTTCATGGCCTGGGCGACGGCGTTCTTCACTTCGTCCATGTCCACCTTGGAAACCACATCGAACGTGCAGTCACTGGCCATCCATTCCTCCGCAACACTCCAATGTAGCAGCCAACGGGCGCTTCATCAGCACCCTGCCTCAGGTCCGGGCCCGCAGGGTCGGCTCCAGCGCCGGCCAGCCCGGCCACAGGAACAGCCTGAGGAAGGCCGCCATGACCAGGGCGTGCTCCATGCCGCCGTCCCGCAGCAGCGCCTCGGCCTCCTCCCAGGACGCGGCCCAGACCCGCAGCTCTTCCGAGGGGTCCAGGTCCAGCTCGGCCACGCTCTCGCAGTCCAGGGCCAGGAAGAAGTGGCAGTGGTTGTTCTGCACCGCCGGGTTGGGCGCGCACTTGCCCAGGTCCACCCAGTGCGGGGAGGTGTGGCCGGTCTCCTCCAGCAGTTCCCGCCGGGCGGTGAAAGCCGGGTCCTCCCCCGGGTCGCACACCCCGCCGATGACCTCGATCGTGCTGGCGTCGATGCCGTGGCGGAACTGTTCCACCAGCAGGAGTTCCCGCGCATGTTCCGGACCGGTGAAGGCGATCACGTTGACCCATTCCGGGCACAGCAGGCGGGTGAAATCGTGTTCCCGCTCGGTGTGCGGCGACTTGCGCCGGACGATCTGGTTGTGGAACAGGTGGCCGTGACGCGTGGTGGCGGTGGCGCAATCGGTCCAGGGCGTGGCCGGATCGAAGGACTGGGAGTGCTGGGCTATCATGCGCATTTAGTTAATTCCCTTGGACTTAACTAGGTTTTGAATTAAAAATTAACGTGTAATCTACATGATGAATTTGACATAACCCCAGAATACCCGTTGAGCGACATTCACACTCCTACTCTACCAGTCCTGGTCACCTTTCCTCATGCATTGGGGCCTCATGGCCTCTCTGCGCCAGGGATCGTGAAGAAGAATGTCGCCCCATTTCCCACTTCGGATTCAGCCCAGATCCGGCCCCCATGGCGGTTGACGATGCGCTGGACGATGGCCAGGCCGATTCCGCTGCCCTCAAAGTCAGTCGTTGCATGGAGTCGCTGGAATGCAGTGAAGAGCTTGTCGGCATGGGCCTGGTCAAAGCCGGCACCATTGTCCCGGATGAGGAAGGTCACGTCTCCCTGGAGTGAGACCGCCTGGCGCACCTCGATCCTTGCGGCCTCGCGCTTCGAGGTGAACTTCCAGGCATTGCCGAGCAGGTTCTCAAGAACCACCTGCATCAGGTCGTTGTCAGCTTGCGCCAGCATCCCCGGCTGAATGGACACCTCCACCCTGCGCGCCGGGTTCCGGTCGGCAAGGTCAGCCGCCACCCTGCCGCAGAGCATGGACAAGTCACACTCCGATACCGTCAGCTCGCTGCGGCTGGTTTTCGACAGCTTCAGGAGATCATCGATGAGATGCCCCATGTGGGCGACGACACTGTGTGGAGTGCGTCAGCGACAACTACACCAGTGCATGGGGTAGCGCTGAACCGGGCAGATTCGTGACACGTTTGAACTGCGACCAGGTGGACGCAGGAAGGCGTTGCCATGT
>Ga0316217_10006770_pt1 | contig 11195 bp, 9 predicted proteins | sample 1anoAmetaG_FD_203633 | JGI IMG/M metagenome (GOLD analysis project Ga0316217, IMG submission 203633) | Freshwater microbial communities from Trout Bog Lake, Wisconsin, USA - 1anoA | ecosystem: Environmental > Aquatic > Freshwater > Lake > Hypolimnion/Profundal zone | place: USA: Wisconsin... | reverse complement strand
AAGGAGCTAGAAAGCAGAGGTCCAAAGCGGACATCTGTATCTAGCGGAAAACCGGACATCTGTAACTGGCTCAAGCAACATTGTGTGGCAGGGAGGACCGAGAGGCAGAAAGGACCTCTCTCTGCTCAAATCGAGTTGAGCCAGTTAGGGCGCCGCGAACCTCGTTGAGGTTGGAACGACGAGCTGCAACAGCCGAGCGGCGTTAAGTGCTTGCGAACAAGGACTCGCGTCTCTATTAAGGACCTCGCCGGGAAAGCCGGCTTCGATCCGGCACGCTACGCCGGACACAGCCTGAGGAGCGGATTCCTGACGAGCGCCGCCCGAAATCGCGCCAGCATCTTCAAGATGGCCGACCAATCCCGGCATAAATCCCTCGATATGCTGCGCGAGTATGTCAGGAACGAGGAGCGATTCGAGGATCATGCGGCCGAGGGCCTGCTTCGCGGCAACCCTGCGGCGCGGCGGCCCTGAGGGGTTCTCCTCAGGGCGGGGTCTCTACTCCCACGGGTCAACAACGCCGATCCCGCAGTGCTCGAAGTCGCGGACGTTGTGGGTCGCGAGCGTGGCTCCCGCCACCCGGGCAATGGCCGCAATTTGCGCATCGAACTGCGAGATCGGTCGGCCACGCCGGCGACGATCGCTGACGAGCTCGGCGTAGGCGCGCGCCGCCGGGCTGTCAAACGCGAGAATGCGCCCCGCGAAATCCGTCGCGAACATCGCCTCGGCAGCGCTTTCGATCGCCCGCCTCCGCCGGCCGGCCGGGAGCGACATCACGCCGTGCAGGATCTCCGCCTGGGTGATGCTGGTCGTGTAATAGCCGCTGCCGTCCCCGCGGGAGATCCATTTAATTACCGCCGGCGCAGGTCGGGCCTTCATGAGTTCCGACACGACGTTCGTGTCGAGCACGATCATGAGCCGATCGTCGGTGGCTTGCGGATCGGGGTGCGCTTCGGGAGCTTCAGCTTGACTCCGCCGAGCGCCCGGAACCGGCGCTGAATGGCTTCGCCGAGATTCGTGGCCTCGGCGGGCTCCTCGCTGAGCGCCGCCTTCAGGATGTGCCGAACCTCGTCCTCCATCGAACGCCGCCGGTGCGCCGCCCGGACCCGCAGTCGGGATTTCAATGAGTCGTCGAGATTACGAATCGTGATGCTCGCCATGGCAGCCCCTGCAGTCAATGATTGCAGTGTAATCACTTTCCGGTCAGGGACCAAGCCGGGTTGACGGCCCCGCCGTCCTGGCGCTGCCTTGTCGGCCCCCGGTCGCCCGGTTGCCGCGCCATGGCCAAGTCGAATCCCTCGCTCCTCGCCTACCCCGAGTTCCCAGACCCGCTGACAGCGGCGGCGATTCGGCAACTCTTTACCCCCAAACCAGACGAGCTGCGCTGTTCGTCAGCAGAAGTGCGCTGCCCGACGAGTAACCACCACCGAAGACGGTCAGTAGCACGAGATCATTCCGGAGTGCGACATGGACCGAATCAGCGTAATCAGCACGCTGGCGCGACCGGTGTTCCCAAGCACTTCGATGGTCGACGTACCCTGGTCGGGCGCTATTCCGAGGTCACTGGCTACATGATCGACGATTCGCCGGTTCGCCTGGTGCGAGACGAATAGCCGGAGCGCTCCGACCTCCAGCTCATTCCGGGTAAGCAGCTTGAGAGCACTTGCAGCCATGTAGCGACACGCATTCGCGAAGACTTCCCGTCCGTGGGACAGCTTCAGGCCGCCAAATCCGGGGTTGAGACGAACGGCATCCGGGCCTTCGCCTACATCACCGTGCGCGGCAGAATGGACATCGACGACGACGAACTGCGAAGCCTGATCGGATGCGCGCCTTGCCTCGAGTAGCAGGACTGCGGCACCGTCGCCCCAGAGATGGCCGGATTGGTCGTCCCGATCGTCGCAGTACAGGCTGTTGTGCTCGGCGGCCACCAGCAGGACACGTCGTGCGCGGCCAGACTCGAAGAGTGCCGCCACGAACTCCATTGCGTTGACCACCGACGAGCAGGCCGCGGAGAGCAGGACGGCACGGGCATTCGCCAGACGATAATGCCTCTGGATGACATGCGTGATGGTACCGATGGTGTCCCATGGGGTGTAGGAGCAGGCAATGACGTAGTCGATCCCTTCCAGCGCCTGCGGATTCCGCTCCGCGATCGGCGCGACTGCCCGGATCGCAAGCTCGTTGACCCCGCCCTCGGCGGTCATCCGTCGGCGTTCCCGGATCCCGGAGATGCGCAGGAACCATTCCGGTGGCCGCCCGGTGAGGCGGCTGAAGTATGCGTTGTCGACCACGTCCTCCGGGACGTATGTCGCCGAGTCTATGATTTTCACTTGCGATCCTCGCTGGCGGCGGCCACCGGACTCTGCCGCGGAGCCCCGGCGGCGACCGTCATCCGGCGGCCGGCATCGTTCCCTGTCCCGACTTTACGCATCGACGATAAGGCGCTCGAACCACTCCGACGCGCGCAACCGATGTTCGGCCTCGCCCATCGTTCCGCTCCTATGATCCGGCCACGCGCCAGCGCGGAACCAGGTTGTGTCGCGCCTAACCGAGCAACGGACGACGATGGCCCTAGGCGATGCCTCGCCCGGCCAGGCGCCCCTCGCGGATGGCCGTCTGCAGGAACCGGGGGCTGACGACGTCGCCGACGGCGATGACCCTGCCTGTCCAGCCCTCGAGCGCGTCCAGCAACTCCCGATTGCACGCGTTGTGAGACACGAACACGACCGTGTCGGCCGGCACCGTGCGCTAGCCGCCGTAGTGGAACGCGATCTTCGGCTCACGGGCGCCGACCTCGACGAGACGTGCATAGGTGTGCAGCTGGAACCGCGAGCTGCCAAGCCGCTCGAGAGCCGGCGCCGCCGACAGACTCGGTTCCAGCTTGGGCGCAAAGCTCGGCTGTCCCGTTGCGAAGGTGACGGACAGCCCACGTTCCAAAAAGCGATTCGGCCACCGCGATGGCTTCGTAGTGACCGACGTCGTCGTACACCAGCGCATGCGTGCCGAGTGCCCGGCCACGGTCCGCCAAGGCATCATGGCCCGACAGGACGTGCTTCAAGTCCATGCCGGACGCAACCACTCCCGGTGCGAGGTACTGGCGTCCGTCGAGCCGCGGCGACGAGCCAGTGGCCACGATGACGACATCCGGGGCGATCTGCTCGACATCTGCGCGATCCACGCAGGTACCGAGTCGCACGTCGATGCCGAGCCGGCGTACTTCGCGCTCCTGCCAGCGGACGATGTCGGCGATGCCGAGCCGGCGCAGCGCCCGCGCCGCGATGTTGACCGCACCACCCAGATCCGCGGACGCCTCGGCGAGCACGACGCGGTGGCCGCGGAGCGCCGCGAGGCGGGCGGCTTCGAGCCCTGCGGGTCCCCCTCCGACGACAAGTACGCGCTTCGGCGCCGTACTCGGCGTGATCAGGTCCTCCGACAGAGTCGCTTCCTGCCCTACCGCCACGTTGGCCGTACACCCGACGCGGCCGACGGTCATCAGGCCGCCGATGCAACCGTGGTTGCAGCCGATGCACGGCCGCACGTCCTCAGCCCGCCCTGCCAGCGTCTTCTCGACGATCGCCGGTACGGCGATATGTGCGCGGGTTGCGCTCCTACGTCCGCTTCCTTCGTCAGAAGCTGGAAGTGGACCCTTCCAGACCGCGGTTCGTCATCACGGAGGCGGGCGTGGGCTATCGCCTGCAACTTGAGGAATCTGCCGAGGACCGGACGGGTGGCGTCTCGGTCTCGGACCCCTGACCCAAGAACGGTCGTGCAGGCGACCCGATTGTGGGGTGCCCGTCGAAACACACTGGATGATGCGCGAGCTACTGCCGGACCACCTCGGTTGAGATCGCTGCGGCCTCGATGCTTTTCGGCGAGAACGGCAGCGTGTTCCATTCCTTCCGCGAGTAGAGCTCGGTCTGGTCGGCGAAGTGCGGCGAGGCGGGATTCGTCGACTGCGAGTAGGACAGCACTGCATCGGCCACCGGACCCGCATCATCGAAGGTGACGACCTGCACGTAGCTCGACCCATGTACGGGGACGTAACCCTCCCCCGGAACCCAGGGCGATTCCTGCATGTTGAGCACGCCGTTGGAGCCCGGCCCGCCATGAATCGGGATCCGGCGCTCGCCGCGCACGGCGTGCTGGACATCGCCCCAACGCGCGTCGAGGGCCAAGCCTCGGGTGCCGAGGAGGGTGACTGCATCCGCGAGCGCCGTCCGGACCTTGGCGGGGTTGTCGGCCTCGACGCTCAGCCCTCGCGGTGTATTGACGGCATCCCGGGGATCGAAGGGCACGGCGGCCGCCGGATAGCCGCCGCCGCTCCTCGCGAGAGGCGCCCAGAACTCCACCCAGAGCGCCGCTCCGCGACTGTCGAGGTCCATCCTGCGATCCCAGCGCGACAGCACCTGGCATGCCTCGGCCAGCGACACCGTCTTGCCGTCACTGCCGGTCGCCTCCACCAACTGCCGGCAGATCGACAGCACGTCATCGAGGGCAAGCTCAGCGGCGAGGTTGTGGTTGCGGAAGACCATTTCCTTGACGGTCTCAGGCGTGATGCGGGTCGCGCCCTCGCCTGCCGCGATCGCCGCATGGATCGTCTTGAGGCCATTGCGAGTGCGCAGGCCCTGCGGCTCGTCGACCCGGCCCACGATCTCGGGGATGCCGCTCAGCGGCGCGAGGTCGTTGGCAAGCCAGAAGCTGTCGTTGCTGTTGGCGACGAAATCGCGACGAACCAGGCGTGGCATCTGCGCCGCAGGCAGCAACCCCGGTCGGCCGGGTCCTGGCGATGGTGACCATTTGCACGCCGCCTTCGCGCCGTTGAGCACGTACATGCGCATCCTGGCGAGCGCTTGGCTGGCCTTCTGCGCCACGCACTCGGCGGGGGTCTCCGGCGTGACGTTGGGCGTGGGCGTCATGTCAGCGTACAGCACCTCGCCATGCCGGTCGGTCGCGATGGTGTTTACCCAAGGGATCCCGACCGGTTCACTGATGGCCCGCAGGACCGCGCCAACGGAGTCGGCCCTTTCGATGCGCAGCCACGCATCGGGCGCCCGGAAGTTGAGTTCATCCGCATCGCGAACGGCGTACGCATGCTCGCGCGTCCAGCCGAGGCCGATCGCGGGTATCGAGACGATGGGCCCGAACTGCGACAGATAGATCGTGCGCCGGACCGGGGCGCCATCCTTCACCTCGAGGGTGATGGTCCGGGCCTCCATGCGGACGGGATGCCCGTCGATCCGGTAGACCGTCGGGTCCCTGGGATCGAGGTCCAGTTCGAAATACGCGAAGTGGCGGTCCGTCGAGACCGTGTGCGTCCAGGCGATGTTGCGGTTGAAGCCGATCACGACGCTGGGCAGTCCCGACAGGGTCACGCCCATGACATCGAGACGGCCGGGAATCGTCTGGTGCACCTGCCAGAACCGGTTGGTCGTCATCCACGGGAAGTGGGGGTTCCCGAGCAGTAAGCCGGCACCGCCTGTCGCATCCGAGCCAAACGCCCATCCATTGCTGCCGAAGTCGAGCTGGGCGCGCCCCGCGACGGCCACCCAGGCGTCCGCACCCGCTGGCAGCGGGACCGCCTTCGCGGCCTTCTCGACGGGCGGTGCTGCACCGACGATCGACGAGGCCAGCCGCTCGCCGCTCGCGAGCCGCATCTTGTCCTCGTTGAGCCGCAGTGCGTCCACCTCCGTCATGGGACGCACCCACGGGGCATTCCGGCAGGCCTCAGGCAATCGCGCAGCGCCCGTCTTCGCGAGGTAGCGGTTGTACCCCGCGACATAGCCGCGGATCAGCTGCCGGTACTCAGGCGACGCGGACCGCACCGCCCGCTGCAGGGCCGCGTCGTCGAGCGTGCCCCGAAAGTACGCATCGCTGTCGAGGTTCTTGAGCTCCTGGAAGGCCACCGTCACCGTCGCCTCGGCCCCGAAATACTTCGAGCGCTGGCCAGCCAGCGTTACGAGGTGATCGACGAGCAGGCAGACATTGTCCTCGGCAAAGGCGTATGCCGTGCCGAAACCCAGCCCGGCCCAGTCCGCCGCTGTGACATGCGGGATGCCGTACTGGGTCCTGGTGATCCGTGCCTCCAGCGCGATGGCCGCCTGCGGCGCCATCGCGACGACCACGGCCGCACACATCAATGCCCGTCCGACCTGTCGAATCGTTGGGATACACATCGGCATGGCACTCCGGAGGTGTCAGGCAGCGTTCGCGTGGCAACATGGCCTTGGCCGGACCAGACTGCCACGGCGGACCGCGGCACGGCAACGGATGCGTGGCGAGGTCGTGCCATCCACCGACGTCGAGTGATTTCGTAACGCCGCGCCGAAATTTGAGTAACGCCAGCCCGAATTTAGCGCACGGTTCCCGCTACGCTCGGCACGCGGCGTTCTGGCAGGATGTCATCCTGCCACGCGCCAGGACGTTGCCAAGGAGCGACCATGACCCTGCGCCGGTGGATCCACGCGCGCTGCGCCGCCCGATCAGTCGCGCCGATCATTGCAGCCGGTGCCGCCCTGCTGGGCGCCATGGCGGCGCAAGCCGCGGCGGAGCCCGCCGCCAGCGATTCGGCCTATGAGGTGCTGGCCGTGCAGTGGCCAGGCCCCTACGGCGGCTTGCCGCCAGTCGACCGGGCCACGGCGCCCGGACTCGAGGCGGCTATCACGAAGGCGATCGACGCGAAGCGCCGTGAGATCGCGACCATCGCCTCGAACCCGGCGCCCCCGGACTTCGCGAATACCATCGTGGCGCTCGACTCGAGCGGCCGGCCCCTCGCGCGTGCCACGGGCCTCCTCCAGGAACTGCTGGCGAGCGCCAGCAGCGACGAACTTCGCGCGGTCGCCGCGCGCGTATTGCCGCTCTCGGCGGCCCTCGACGACGAGATCGCCTTCGACGATCGGCTTTACGCTCGCGTCGAGACCGTGTTCAAGGGACTGCCCGCTTCCGCGCCGGACGACGAGGGCCGCCGGCTCGTGGTCGTCACCCACGAGGATCTTGTGCGCCGCGGTGCGGGTCTCGACGCTGCCCATCGCACGCAGCTGAAGGCCATCAACGCCCGCCTCGCCACGCTGATCGCGGAGTTCGGCCAGCACACATCCCGCGAGGAAGAGTCGCTGGTCATCTACCTCGATGATGCCGCTGAGCTCAAGGGCCTGCCTGACGAGCGGATCGCCGCGGCGAAAGCGGCGGCCACGTCCCGCGGCAAGCCGGACAAGTGGGCGATCCCGATGCAGCGACCCGCGGTCTGGCCGGTCCTGACGCGCGCCGAATCGCGCCCGCTGCGAGAGCGCGTCTTCCGGCTGTGGGAATCCCGTGGCGACAACCGCGGCGAGTTCGACAACGCGCCCGTGATGACCGAGATCCTGACGCTCCGTGGCGAGCGTGCGCGGGTCTTCGGCTACCCGACCTACGCCCACTACGCGACCGCGCCACGGATGGCGGGCACCCCCGACGTCGCTTGGGGGATGCTGGAGCGGGCATGGACCCGACTCCTGCCGGTCACGCGGGACGAGCTCGCGAACCTGCAGAGGATCGCGGACGCGGAACACGCCGGGATCACGCTCGCCCCGTGGGACAAGCTCTACTACGCCGAGAAGTACCGCCAGCTCGAGTTCGGCCTCGACGGCGACGCCGTGCGCCCGTACCTTGCGCTGCAGAACGTCCTGGACGGGATGATGTGGGCGGCAGGCGAGACCTACGGGCTGTCGTTCCACGAGCTGAAGGACGTGCCGGTCGTGGCGCCGGACGTGCGCGCCTACGAAGTGGCGCGCGGCAAGGACATCCTCGGCGTGCTGTACCTCGACGTGTTCCAGCGCAAGGGCAAGGGACCGGCCTCGTGGACGGAGGAATACCAGTCCGCGGAGCGCGGTCCGTCCGGGGTCCTGCCCATCGTCACGCTGCACTCGAACGTCGTGCATCCGGCCGATGGAACCCCGCCCCTCCTGTCGTGGGAGGTCGCGAACGTCCTTTTCCACGAGTTCGGACACGCGCTGCACATGCTCTCGAACGGCGCGCACTACCGCGCCCTCGGCAGCGTCCACGTGCCGTGGGACTTCATCGAGGTGCCCTCGCTGCTGAACGAGCGGTGGCTGCTCGATCGCGCCGTCCTCACCCGCTTCGCCCGCCACCACCAGACCGGCGAGCCGATGCCCGCGGCGCTGATCGACAAGGTCGAGCGCTCGCTCCGGCATGACCGCGTGTTCAGCGTCAACCTCGAGTTCCTCGCCACGGCCATGGTCGACCTGCGCCTGCACCTGCTGGCCGACGGACGATCCATCGACGCGGTCGCGGAGGAGCAGAACCTCCTGGCGGAGATCGGCATGCCGGCCGCCGTGACCCCGGTTCTGCGCGCGTCGAACGCCTTCCACACGTTTACCGAGGCGTATGGTGCCGGCGTCTACACCTACCTCTGGTCGGATGCCATTGCCGCGGACATCGCGGAGGCATTCCTGGCGGCACCGGGGGGCCTCTATGCACCGGACGTCGCCGCGCGCTACCGGCGGACGATCCTCGAGGCCGGCAACACGCGGCCGATGCGCGAGGCCTTCCGTGAGTTCCGTGGCCATGACCCGGATCCCGACGCACTGTTCAGGCGCTTCGGCCTCCTGCCGACCCCCAGCCGGCCATGAGGGCACGCGGTACCGGGGATCCGGTTCCCGCGGACTGGCGCGGCATCATCGTCGATGGGCTCGACTGCTCCGTTCCGAACGAGGCCTACGTCGCGAAGCTGCGCGCGGGCGGCGTCGACTGCATGCACCTCAGCATCGAGGACATGGACGGGCGTGGCAACGTCCATCCGTTCGTGCTCGTCTACGAAGCACTCGATCGCCTTGGTGGATCGATGGCCATCGCGCGAAGCGTCGCCGACATCGTCGAGTGCAGGCGCCGTGGCTCGATCGCGCTCGTGCTGGGCTGGCAGGGTGCCGACCCGGTCGGCACCGAGCATGGCACGCTGCGCGCGTACTATGAACTCGGCCTCCGGATCATCGGCATCACCTACAACCTCGCCAATCGCTATGGGAGCGGATGCCTGGATCCCGCGGGCAGGCTCACCCGCGACGGACAGGCGCTCGTCGAGCAGGCCCATGCCCTCAGCATGCTGCTTGATGTCGGTGGCCACACGGGCGAACAGACCTCGCTCGACGCCATCGAGCGATCCCGCGGCCGGCCGGTGATCTGCTCGCACACGGCGCTGTCGGCCTTGAACCCGAATCGACGCAACACGACCGACCGGGTCTGCGAGGCAATCGCGGCGACCGGCGGCGTGATCGGCGTGCTCTGCCTCAACGACTTCCTCGTGCGCAATGCGACCAACGCTGCCACGGGCATGGCCAGCCCCCAGGCTCCGCTCAGCGTGTTTCTCGACCACCTCGACCACCTGAAGCGCCTGGTCGGCGCCGACCATGTCGGCATCGGTCCCGACTTCGTCGAGGGACAGGATTTCTCGCAGCCCGGCGCGTGGCCAGGCGTGCGCTTCACTCCCGACATGGTTGGCGGCCTCACGTCCGCGGGCACGATCCTCTATGCCGAGGGCTTCGAGAGCATCGACCAGTTGCTGAACGTCGTCGAGGGACTCCGGGGCCGCGGCTGGACGACGGCCGAGATCGCAAAGGTGCTGGGTGAGAACTGGGTGCGCGTGTACAGGGAGGCCTGGGGTGGGTAGTGATCCCGCACGGGCAATCGCAACGTGATGCTCATGGATTCCGTAACGGCGCCGCTTCTCGCGTCACGGCAGGCCTCCTTCCCGATCGGCGCCAGCGTCACGACGCAGGCACTCCGGCAGGACCCGTACGCCATCTACCGGCGGCTTCGGGATGCGGAGCCGGTGAGCTGGCTCCCGGCCCTCGGCATGTGGTACGTGACGCGTTACGAGGACGTGCAGGCCATCCTGCTCGACACGCTGCGGTTCACCACCGAATCGGAACGTTCCCCGATCCAGGATACGTTCGGCGAGCAGGTGCTTTCGACCGGTGGCGCGCGGCACGGCCGGTACCGGCGCGCATTCCAGGCGCACTTCGGGAGGTCGTGGATCGGGGCCACGTTCGAGCATCCGCTGCGACTGCTCACGACGCGATTGATCGACGGGTTCGAGCGCGAAGGGACGTCCGAGATGCGCGCCGCGTTCGCGAGCCGGCTGCCGATCCAGGCGATGCTGACGCTGTACGGCTTGCCGCTCGCGGCGGAAGCAGAGATGCGTCGCTGGTACGACATTTTCGAGGCAGCGCTGGCGAATTTCGAGGGCGACGCCTCGCGACGGGCGGCCGCTGCGAGTGCGGCGGTCGACTTGCACGGGTTTCTGCAGACCGCCATCGAACTCGCCCGCGGCTCGTCGGCCCCCTCGCTGCTGCGCTCACTCGTCGAGGATCCGACGGAAGGGCGTCTCTCCGACGACGAGATCAGGCGCAACCTCGGCATCGTCTTCTTCGGCGGGATCTCGACCGTCGAAGCGCTGATCCTGAACTGCCTCTGGGCATTGTATCGGCACCCGCAACTCGTCGCCGCGGCCAGGACAGACCGCGAGGTCATAGGCGCGCTCGTCGAGGAGACGGTCCGCTGCCACGGACCCGTGCAATCCGCGACACGTCATGCCACTTGCGCGGTGACGATCGGCCCTGCCGCCATCCTGTCGGGCGAGATCGTCAACTGCATGCTCGGCGCGGCAAATCGCGATCCGACCGTGTTCCCGGAGCCGGATCGGTTCGTGCTTGGGCGCCCGAACATCCGTAAGCACCTGGCGTTTGCGGCGGGTCCCCACGCCTGCCTCGGCTCCCATCTGGCAAAACTGGAGGCCCAGATTGCGCTCGAGTCCCTTCTAACGAGATTGGACGGACTGAGGATCCTGGCCGACGGCACGGAGGCGCCGTCCGGATACGAGTTTCACCAGCCGCGTCGCCTGCAGATGGCCTGGCACGTCTGATCCGGAGCGGGGATCGGCGCAACCCCTGTAGTGCTGCAGCGCGTCGGGCGTGGCCGCCGTGCATCGGCCGCCGGTGGATTGCGTAGGCCACCGCGCGGTGACAGGATGGCGAGACCGTCGCGAGGTCTGCATGCTCCACCCGCCCGAGGCCGCCCGCCCCCGGCGTCAAGCTATCTGTCGTCTCAAGTTTTCCATCTTGGATGATGGAGACCGAGGACAATGTTAGTCATGAAGAAACAACGGCATACGAGCGAGTTTAGGGAGCAGGCGTTGGCGAAGGCGT
>Ga0316217_10006769_pt1 | contig 11195 bp, 12 predicted proteins | sample 1anoAmetaG_FD_203633 | JGI IMG/M metagenome (GOLD analysis project Ga0316217, IMG submission 203633) | Freshwater microbial communities from Trout Bog Lake, Wisconsin, USA - 1anoA | ecosystem: Environmental > Aquatic > Freshwater > Lake > Hypolimnion/Profundal zone | place: USA: Wisconsin... | reverse complement strand
CACAAATACATAGATTCCGTAGTTTTTGGGAAATGGGTTATAAAATGCACCGAAGTTGTTTTGTTAAGAAAACGATCTCTAATATTCACTAATTCGATAAGCCCTTGAAACTAGGCCAAGCCTAAAGGCGATTTCAAAGAAAGGCGTTAATTTAAACGTTTAAACGATGTTTTTGTTGTAATATAATAAAATTTAAGGAAATGGATTTACAAGCTCAAAGGAAAAGTGGAAGAAAGTCAACCCCAAAAGAACCACTCTTGTAGGACAGCTATGAGAGCGAATTTTGTCCCTAAATTTACAAATTGCAAACCAAAAAGATGAAAAGTGGAAAGAAAGTTCAACGCAAAAAGTATTGCATCTTTAACAATTCAACTTGGACACTGCAGGAAAACATCCTCTACAAAGAGTTCATGATAAATCACAAGCATTGGTTTGGTTTGGGCAAAGAGCAGAGGCGGGCCATAAAAATCAATGTTCTGATGAGCAAGTTCGTAAAGACCCGAACCTCAGAACAATGCAGAAGCCACCATCAGAAAATGATTCTCCATCACGGCGACCTGGACTCCATTGTGGCGTATATTTAGGGCCTGGAATAAAAAAAAGATGACGGCAAAGAAGTCGAGTTGAAGCAATCAGAAGGCCAGAAAGAAACGAATAGCCTAAACCTTGAGATGAAGGAGATAGAATAGGTGAAGGTAGTGACCCCCTCTCTCTGGGAATGCGTGGTGCACGACGTCTGGGACAGCACTGACTGACTGATATTATAATGAATATGAAAACTTTTCATGAATCTCCAACAAGAGATAGCTAAAATCACAAAAATAAAGGCCACTTCACAATAGGCGAAATCACATTTGGAAAATTGATTTTTGAGTTAGAGCTAGTCTCTCGTAAGGCTAAGTACTTAGGGCTTATCGATTGAAGCAGATGACGTCAATAGGGCTGATGTAGTCTAAAAACCTACCCTTTTTGATATTTTAGATAAAAATTGAAATTTTTATTAAGGATCGCGTTGTGGGGTAAAATTACAGCAGGGAGCCTAAAAATGTTGTCTTGTATGTAGCGTTTTCATCCAAATCGGTCACTTTTCCGTTTGTAGAAGCATAGAGTTACCGAGATCAGGTCAGCTACCTTTTCGATATGCAAGGACCCCATCAAAATATTTGATCTAAAAGTTGTAAAATAATTAAAATACTGTAGGATCAGTATCCTTTAATGAGACACCTCAAATACCTTATTCTTAGCCACACTCTACTTTGTATGGGTTTTTACAAGATTGAGTAATCCTATACAAAAACAGATGGAGGTCTCAGCATTGGCTTGTAAAACAAAAACACTAAACTTGGTTGGCGTTAAAAAATAATCACAAGTTTAAAAAAAGTAGCAAAATTAAATCAAGCGACTTTTTGAAGCATTAAAAGTTATATAGCATTCGAATCTACGAAAACAAGGATTTGAAAACCCAGGCAACCAAGCAATTCAAAGCGGTAAAAATCAACTTGAATGCACTGTAGAAATTCCGGAGAAGAGAAGACCTCAATCAATCCGAAAACATCAAAAACTAAACCAAAGCAAACACTCCAAAATCAAAATAAGAAAACTTAAAAACCCACTGGTGTCAGTAACACAGAACTGTTCACTTCATAAGGTAGAAGAAGCAGGTATCTGAGCTTATCTCTGGATAGACCTTTCCAGCATCAATTAGACTAATTTATTCCACAAATTTCAGACCACCGCTGTCTTGTAAACTCAGCCCTTGTCCCATAGCATCATTCAATAAGGGTGAGCTTCAAAGAAATCTTGAACCAAGGGCAAAAACTAACGTTTTAGGATCAAAAAGATCCCTAAAAACAAACAATATCATAAGGAAAGCAAAGAACGCCAAGAATGCCATAAACTGATCACCTAAAAACTCAACTCTAAGAGAGTGAATGATCTGTACTGCATTGTACCTCCGTATATGCATGAACTTTCACTGTATCTTTATAGTATTCATAACATGTGAATTTGGATCATGAATCAAAGTTATGCAAATTCGGCTTACAATCCTAGTTATTCCCTAGGCAGGCCACAAGACTCTGAAGTAAGCACCCGATAAGTAAAGAAGCCGAGCAATAGAACTAATAAAAGAGTGTAGTAACATTCCTTCTCCCAAAAGTGTTTACTGGTATTCGCATGTTGTTCGATTAGCTGCTGATGGGTTGGAACTTCCTCAAGTTATTGCTGTTAAGCCCGTTTGTTCACTAGTTTGATATAGTCTTGCTAAGTCTAGGCCTCACTCTCCATCCTCTACTTGATGCAATAGCGGAATGGTGAACCAATAAAGAGGAGATTTATAAAAGTGGACTTATAAGTTGCTGTTCTCCAAATTGTAGGGTTTTTGATCGATTGAGAGAATTCTATAAACAAAGGCCCAATTCTTCTAATCTAAAGGTGCCAGCAATACTAATTGAAATAAACTAATAGGAATAAACTACAAAAATTGAAGAAAACAATCCATCAGAACAAAATATCCTCAACAATCAAATCTCTGGCCTAAAGAGAAAAGTTTTAGATATTAGAAGGTTAGCCCTTGAAAGATAAAGCCAAATTTCAGTTAACAAAGCACCTCATCAGCTATAGTCTTACATTCTCAAGGGCTATCCTTAATCTCAAAAGAAAGCAGATGGGCTCTTGAAAGCAAATTAAAGCTACATAGATCAAACAGATCAAAAGTTTTGTATATTACAAAACACAAGACTCTAAAGTCAGTTAAATAGAAAGAAGCTAAACTAAGAGGCAAAAAAAGTGGAGTTACCTTGGTTATTGGTTTTTTAGACGGCATTCTTCGAGAAAGTGACAAATCTTAGTAACTAAACCGCAGTGATGACTGAATGTATATCCACTCTCCAACTCCAGATTCCGCAAGCTTAAAGCATCTCCAAAACAGTTAACATAACCTGATCTCTAACTCTTCTTAATATCCCTCATCAACAAGAAACACACAGAACTTTGCACTTTTGCAAGCAGAAAACTATCCAAGCCTAAAACACACTACATCCTTAATCAGTTGCCCCATTTCCCCTCACCGCAATATTCCAACACTATGTGTCAACTAGCAGGCGCTAGTAAATTTTCCGCGATTATTTTCGCTAAGCTTTAATTTAATAAATTGATTATTACTTGATTAATGGAGGCCACTGAGAAACGAGAGCCCGTTGTGCTTTATCAAGTTCCACTCCTCTCAGAGCTATAAGCGAAGTCGCTTATCATCAGCAGCTTCCCCGAACTTCGGTTGACACTGCAGCATATACAGCTCAGAAAGAAGGAAGGGAAGTTTCAGGCTTTCCTGATGGTACCCGCTCAGTAGATCTAAAATCTTTGTGCCAAAAAAGAACTCAAAGTCGGCAAAGAGAAGGTTTACCTCAAAAAGTGGAATACCTAGGCCCAAGTTTTTATCGGCAGGGTTCCAGATACCCTCCCAGTCGAAGATATCCGCGCAAACCTTTAAAGCTAGTTCGGCAAAATTGAGAAACTCATCGAAGGGCAACCCCACGAAGATTCAAAGATCAAGCTGAGACATTGCTACATCCAGTTTCAAAAAGGAGAAGATGCTTAAAAATGCATTTTTAGTAATAAAAAGATCACAATTAAGGGTCACTAGCTGCGTCCCTCCAGAGCCTATGCCTGGAACTAAAGTGAAGAAACTGATAAAAAGGTCTGGATGAAAGTTCTCGGCCAAATCGATGACTATACCTAGCTGGAAAGAGTTTTGAACGTAATTTTGGTGTTATTCAGTAATAGTTTAGAAAAGAGGGGAAGTTGAGAGAGAAGGTCAGAATCTAAGGCAATAAGACCGTGATCCAATATACCTCGTCCTAAGGAGCTGATAGAGCGCTTCAGGCTTTCAAGAATGGGAAGGTAGGGAAGTACGATGTTGTCGTGCGTCCTTACGCCAACAAAGATTTCTACAGCGTCTTTGTTGCAGGACTGAAGCCTCATGTGACTATAGTCTAGCTGGAGGCAGCTTTCAAACACTACCAACCTTTAGTCTCCTGCAGCATCATCCCCGCAAAGGACCCATCTTACAACAACGGAACTTTGACTTTCGGCTCATAGTAAGTCTACCACTATAAAGATAAACTTTCAAGAGGATATTCATTGACTACAAAGACGACAAAGCAATCTAATCTGTCTTTGTGAATACTCCCTACCTGACCGTACATATGAACTCGAAGGAAAGGAGTGACTACCTCAATTTCAATAAAAAGGGGAGAGTTGAGGGCAACTTTAATGCGCCCAAAAAACCTGTTGTGCCAACCCCCATCGGCTTCTATCCTATGTACAACCCATTGGCTCAGATGCAAGCCATGCAGGGTATGCAAGGTATGCAGGGTATGCAGCCCATGCAGGGTATGCCCTATCCCTACCCTCCATCATACGGACGTCAGGGCGGATTCGGCTATAACCCTCAATCTAATCTTCAATGATTACTATTTGTCGTTTAATACTTTGAATAGTTAATTGTCCTTCATTTTTTAATTACAGAGCAGTGAAGCAAATTTTCATCGTTTTAGCAATTACTCCATTCTTTCTTTATTATGAGCCTTACTTAATTAGAAACAATCTTGGATCATTTTATAGCTATCTCCATGATCAGTAGCTATAGGCATCATTTACATCATTATCACAGCTTGAGTTTATAACCACCTGAAAAATATTTTTATAGTCGAAGAATATCTCTAAAAGTTATAATGTTTTGATATAGAATCAGAGCAGATATTTTTAGAAAACTTCAATAAACTGAATCCTCTAAAATTGAACCTTAGATATCAATCGTTGTATTTGGACAAATATTGGTTATGATTATTGGAACAAAGAAAACTGTCTATGAGCAGCAGCTTTGTGAGACCTTTGCTGGATGATTCAATTCTTAAGCATGAGAGCCGATTGTTTTTCAGTTTATACTTTTCTCCTTTGGCAGTCAACCCTCAAACTTCCTTGCCGAACTTAGAGGATCTAGACCTTCAATTTGGTAACCATTGATTGAATTAAAGTGTAATCCATTTTGGCAATTGCTTGAATTCTTGTTCTCTAAGCCTAGTAGAAATGCAAAAGTGCCTAAAAATATGTTTTGCTATCCTTCTCAAAACCATGGCCTATCTAGGAAATCTCTTCAGCTCAAAGAAAACTGAGAAATCTTCGAAAAAGTTCAAAAAAGTAAGCCATGCGAAATTGAAAGTGAGATATTCTAATTTAAAAACTCCGATTTCTGTTTATATTAAATAATGGAAGAATCAAAGCGCAAAGAAATCCGTGAGTATTTGTAAACCCAAGTGAACCCTGTGATTCGTCCCCTCGTTTAGGAGATCGTTCGAAAACGCCCCTCGAACATCGCCTCCTTCATCAACGAATACTCCTTCAAACTTATGAGTAATTTTCTATTGATCCAGACAATAGACCAGAGTGCTAGCTGCATTCCGACTCCGAAGAAGAAAGCTAGGAGGCGCAGGCTGCCTTTTTGAGGAAGATTGAGGAAAAGAAGAAAAAGAAGCTGGAAAAGAAGAACAGTCGCCAAGGAATCAGCGCCTAGGTGTTCGGACAATTCAACCAGAAGGGTGATTTCCAAGCAAAGGTCATCCCCAAAGACGCCCAAACCAAACAAGAGATCAAATCTCTGATTGAGAAAAGCATCCTCTTCAGCAACCTCAATAAAGATGATCTCAACATTGTCATCGACGCCATGGAAGAAGTCGCCACCCAACCCGGCCAAGAAGTCATTGTTTAAGGACAAATCGGAGACACCCTCTACATCATCGACCAAGGAGACTACGACTGCTTCAAAGTGATTGGAGGGAAGCAGACCTACCTCAAGACATATCATGCTGGAGAGTTCTTCGGAGAACTGGCACTGATGTACAACGCTCCAAGAGCTGCCTCTATCAAGTCGAAAGCAGAGGGCAAACTTTTCGGACTGGATAGGGCCACCTTTAACCACATTGTGCAGGAGGCAGCCACCAAAAAGAGAAAATACTTCTCCAACATCCTCTCCAAAGTTGAAATTCTCGCTGAAATTGATCCCTATGAGAAGGAGCAACTCTGTGACACCCTCAAGTAGGAAGAATACGCAGCTGGAAGCTACATCGTCAAGCAGGGAGACCAAGGAGACCGCTTCTACATCATCGCCGAAGGCAAACTGATTGCAGAAAAGAAGGAGACTCCAACTTCCGAACCCAAGAAAGTGTTTGAGTACCATGATGGAGACTATTTCGGAGAAATCGCGCTAGTGAAAGACACAGTTCGTCAAGCCAGCATCAAAGCCCAGACTGACTGCAGAGTGGTCTACATCGAGCGTGACGCCTTCAAACGTCTGTTGGGCCCAATGGAAGACATCCTCCAGCGCAACATGGACAAATACAAAAAATACCTGATCCAATGACCACTACATACCTTTTACCCTGCTATCTATCAGAGTGCCAAACACTGCTATCTATAAAAGTGTGACCCAACTCTAGCTAACATCATGTCTGCAAAGACGAGGCCATCCACTTCAACATCCGTGTTTCCACGTTGACTTGAGATATATTTGCGACAACTCTACTAAAAGTACGAGCTGCATACGATGCACTCATGTTGATTTCCAGTTAACTATTAATATCGGTCAATTATCGGCAGCCTAACTAATAAATCATCAAAAGATCTATGCCAATCCATTCAAATATCAAGACAATTGCAAGATTAAATTAAGGGGAAGAAAGGCAGCTCTATATTGAGGTTATCGGCTGCTAAGAGTCGGCTGTCCGGATTTAAAAGTCCGCAGTATTTTTTTGCCTTATTATATTTATCAAAGAGTATGAAAACAGTGCTCTCGCTGCTGCTACTGCTCGGTATTGTTGCTGCACAGACCCCGCAATACTTAATCTCTCCCATCAAAAAAGGCCTCACACTCCAAGCCACAGTCTTTCCTTCATACGAGAATAATTGGGCAGGCCGCATCTCATGCAACAACTGCAACCCCTTCGAAGGAGACACACTCTGCAACCGTACCCTCCCCATCCTCTGCCTAACCAACGCCAAGGCCGTCATCAGGCCATACTACAATATCGCCATCCAATACACACCCTTCAATTAAACAGATGGAGGGTTCTATGATGGCTGGACTGGAGGTCTCTTCCAGGTCACTCTGCCAGTCCAGGGATCAGCTATCAGCAGCTTCTCAGCCGGGGACAAACTCTGCAAAGACTACTTCGGTACCAATGCCAAATTCGCGGAGTTTGGGGATGGATATTATATGGATTACATGAACCAAAACCCGCAAAAGACCTTTTCTTTGTGGGATTGGGCACAGACCAAGCGAGGAGGATGGAATATGTGGGGCTACTTTGACCACCACTATCGGGGGAGGGCTTGGGCTTGGATCAGAAACCAACCCAATGCCAATTGTGGCAATTGATCAAGCTTTTTGGCTTTTTAGTAACTTCTCAATTACTTCCTATCATACAAAATAATACAACAAACGGACTATAATGTATCTAAGCGAAGGGCATACCTACAATCTACATAGTTTTGATGAAATCTCAAACAAATCACATAAAAAGTGTTACAGCATCATTTAGCCTCCTCATCGCCATGCAAAAGATGCAAAGCCTCGTGAATCTTGATGCCATAGTCGTGGAAGGTGACATCACAGTTCTTTTTGTTGGTGAGTGTAATCAGCCCACAATCCTGGATATCGCAGAGCATGAGCAGCACATCCCTGCTTTCCGGGTACCTACTGCCCTGCAAAAACAGCCGATGCATCACTTCATGCGAAATCTCCTCCTTTTTGGCAGCCTTGTGCAGAATCTTGAGAATGGTGGCATAGGGAGCCAACCCTACCGGCAACTTGCTCTCCTCATTGATCAAGGCACTAACCGTATGCAAATTCAGCAACTCTTTGCCAGTCCTCTGCCTATGCTCATTCTCCATCCGGGCATACATCTTCTACAAGAGACGGATGTCAGAGTTGATATTGGCTATCTTCTTGGAGACGAAGGTCACTGCCTCTTTCTGTAGGATGCTGGTGATGTTGGGATACTTGTAGTAGATTATCTCCTCGACCTGCTGGTAGGAGTAGGGCTTGAAGATGATGGTCTCGAATTTGAGGCGGGATTGCAACTTGGCGTCCAGTTTGAGGGTCAGGTCGATGACGTTGGAGATCAGGACGAGGATGAGTTTGGCCCCCACCCACAGCCACTCCAGCATGTTGTACAGAAACTTCTGGTCGTTGATGAATTGGTCTATCTCATCAAGGATGATGATCTTGGTGAGCTCACTGTTCCCAATCCCTGATTTGAGGCGGTCATGCAAGGCCTGTGAAGGGTTCTTCTCCTTCACTCCGTACAGCCGGGAGAGGATGCCGTAGTAGACGTGGTTGGCCGACCACATACTCATGCAGTTCAGGTACGCCACACTCACTGTTTTGGAGTTGGATTTGAAGAAGTCCATCACCTTTGTTATGAGCGAGGTTTTGCCGCAGCCTGTGTTCCCATGGAGGCACAGGGGGGTCGTAGTCCCGTTTTCTGAGATGGCGATGAAGTCGAAGATTCGGCAAGCCTCCTCTTTTCTGCCTGGGACTTCTTTGGCCACATTCTCAAACCGTTTTTTGAGCTAAGGCGATTGGAAGCCCAGTCTGAGCTCCCTCTTTTCCTTGGGCGGTACCTTCTTGTCCTACTTTTTAAGTTTGCGTTAGATTTCCTCTTCAGTGAGCATCTTGTCGGAGTTGATGATGGTGTCTTCGGCTTCGGGGTCGAGGTAGCCGTCGCAGTAGAGGTCGATATAGAGCTAGGTCTCTGCCTCCAGGTTGAACTCCCTAAGTTATGCACATCCTACATAATTTGGCTCGTTTATGCTTATACATATAAAATGGGTGGGCAAGTTATATACTGGCAGAAATTGTCATCTATATATAGATAAGCAATAATTTGCATCATCCCCTCATTATGTTATAAAGTAACCCAGTTTCTGAGTCTAGCCAGCTATGGTCTCTTCGTCCTGTCAAGAATGGCTGGACTCAGCTACTAATCGCTAGATGAGACGGGGCTGGCGTTTTAGGTTTGAGGTGGGATTTGGGTAGCGCAGCTAATTTAGTTAGCTGTGAATAATAATATAGAAAAGATAGAGCCAGCTATGCTTTCCAAACAGCTGCCGCCTCCCGCAACACTCAAAAATGGCTAATACAAACCCATCCCTCACATTCAGCGTGCCATACCCAACAAAATGGCTTGCGGCGTATCCCCTCCAGCCAGACTTACCCCTCAACCCCACAAAATAAACATCAGTCCCTCCCAGCAATACATGATGCATCTTGTGCCACAACCAGATTTGCATCCAGTTCCGCCAGTTTTCACCAGGCAGGAGAATGTTAGCAGGCCCGAGAGTTCATCGTTCTCCAATAAATTCATCAACTAGAGAAGCACTCCGACCACCCAGTCTGTTCTCACTATCGAAAGACCCAACACTATCATTAAGGCTCCCAATTTGGCATCTACGCAGATACGTTCGAGAGTGGCGAGCGAGTTGACCCATCATCAGTCTAACCCCATGCTACAGCGCAATTAATACCTAATACCGCAGTCGCCATCGCATTTCGGTCGAATGGAACCAGTTAGAAGAGTAAGCCAGCATCGGCTCAGCATTTCTTCTGCAGACAAGCAAGGCCAGCAACAAAACATCAGAATCGTTATTGAGACCGATTAGGCACACAATCGGGTGAATACGCCCAATAAAATCACTATTCAGCACTCGCAAGCTGCAAATAACCATATTCTGCCACCACAAGGCCACTTTGTTACCGCACAACCAACCCTCGTACAAATGGTCCCCAACCCAAGACCACCCTCCATCCTCCAAAACCATGTAGAAAGAAGAATAGTAAACAATCTAGTCATGAACGAAGCATCCTCAAATGCAGTGCCACATCTTATCTCGCATAGACTATAAAATAGAGCGTACTCCTTGGACTCCAGATAGCTAGCCACCCCATATCCAAAATCAACCTCTAAAGTTCAAATCTAGGCTAACTCTAAAACAAAATAGCGGACGTAGCCAGATATGGTTATCTAGGATGCCCCCAGCGAACTAGTAGTCCAGAGGCCGAGTTGCTGCAGCTTGGACCACCAATAGCAGATAGTTTAGACCAAAAACAGCCAAAGCAGCTAGTACCATCTCAATAAAAGAGTCACCAATAGGCAGAAGAAGCCAGTCTAAAATAACTCCCCCCAATCCGAACATGCCAACCATCAAGGCTATAGCAGCTCAAAAGAGCAGATCTTTAACGCATACTATGAACAACTAGGTCCAGAGCACAACCCGACCAAGCAGGGGTAGAGGAAGCTGTACATCTTGGAGTAGGAACAGAAGGGTTTGTTTGCATCGGCCCTCCTGCTGAATGAAATGTATGAAAACGAAGTCAACAAGGCTCTCCTGAGGATGAACGGCGTGCAGAACAAGAGCAGAGAAAAGAGTCGCAGGAAAAAGAACCAATGATTATATTAAGCCGCGATGGCTACATCAACCCTACCATTTATGATACTATATTATGCTGCAGTGGCTACATCGAATCCTACCAATTTATGGGCCCTGTTGCACAACCCTCCATCTTCCTATCAATATCAAGCTAGTACAATAGATTTTGTTACTTTCAACCAAATCGGCATGATACTTCGGCTGCAAGTATCCCATAACACCATCCACCAAGATGACCTTTTTTCCAATATTCAGCATAAAGACTGCATCTGGACAGCACCCTAACAACATATATCCACCAACTGCTATTTCTCACTGCCTCAACCCTCCACCGGATAGATTTACAGGCAACTCGATGCTCCATAATCAAATCAGTAAATTATCAAACTTTGGCATTGCTCTATAATATTTGAAGATGGAGCTCGTGATACTGGGGAACTAACAACCCAGCAATTCCCACGGCTAGGCACCCAGACCCAGCAATAATAACCCTTACCTTGCAGTTTAGAGCAGACCCAATCCAAAATAGGACAAATAAAATCTTCATCCCTCGGATGATCTCTAGGTTCGGGAAAGGCCGTTGTTCTAGGTGCTGGAAATTAGAGACTATGCATCGGATGAGGAGAACAAGGGTAAAAAGTAGGCGTTCAACCCCTAAACTGGCCAGGAAGGTCGAGTCAACAAGCATCAACATGTGGGGTAGCAGCAGC
>Ga0316217_10006768_pt1 | contig 11196 bp, 10 predicted proteins | sample 1anoAmetaG_FD_203633 | JGI IMG/M metagenome (GOLD analysis project Ga0316217, IMG submission 203633) | Freshwater microbial communities from Trout Bog Lake, Wisconsin, USA - 1anoA | ecosystem: Environmental > Aquatic > Freshwater > Lake > Hypolimnion/Profundal zone | place: USA: Wisconsin... | reverse complement strand
CTTGATGCTATCTTGCACCCGATGGCGTAGCTGCGCTAGACTCCACTGCGGGGCCGCGACACCGATGACCGGGACCTTCAGGTTGCCTCGTTTCGCCAGCGCATAGAGGGCCGGGAAGATCATTTTGTGGGCCAAATCGCCCGTCACACCGAAAAGCACCAAGGCGTCCGAACGAGTGGCGGTCATTCGGCACCTCCGGATGACGCGGCCGCCTTCTCCAGGTGGCCGCCAAACCCGTAACGCATCGCGGAGAGCACCTTGTCGGCGAAATCGGCCTCCCCGCGCGAGCTGAACCGATCGCAGAGCGCGGCACTGAGGACCGGGGCCGGGGCCGACTCATCAATTGCCGCGACGATGGTCCACCGGCCCTCGCCCGAATCCGAAACCCGGCCCTGGAAATTCGCCAGATCCGGGTTGCTGAAGAGCGCCTGTGCGGTCAAGTCGAGCAGCCACGACGAGATCACGCTACCCCGGCGCCAGACTTCGGCGATGTCGGCCAGATTCAGGTCGTACTGGTAGTGCTCCGGGTGACGCAGCGGGGTGGTCTCGGCATCGGCCGTCCGCTGCTGCTTGCCGGCATTGGCGTGATGCAGGATGTTGAGCCCCTCGGCGTATGCAGCCATGAGGCCGTACTCAATTCCATTGTGAACCATTTTGACGAAGTGGCCCGCGCCGACCGGCCCGCAGTGCAGATAGCCGCGTTCGGCCGTGCCAGTGGATTTCATCCGACCTGGCGTCCGAGGCGCAGTTTCGATTCCAGGAGCCAGGGCCGCGAAGATCGGATCAAGACGCCGTACAGCCGTTTCGTCACCGCCGATCATCAGGCAGTAGCCCCGCTCCATTCCCCAGACGCCGCCGCTGGTCCCGACGTCCACATAGTGGATGCCTTTCGGTTTCAGCTCCGTGTCGCGGCGGAGGTCATCGTGGTAGTAGGAGTTGCCACCATCGATGACCACATCGTCGCGTGCGAGGAGAGGGACGAGGGCGCTCAGTGTCTGATCGACCACCGCCGCCGGCACCATCATCCAGACGGCTCGGGGCTGCTTCAGCCTTTTTGCGAAGTCTCCGAGCGACGTCGTTCCGACCGCCCCTTCTTTGACCAGCGCCTGGACGGCCTCCGGCTGGAGGTCAAACACAACGCACGAGTGACCGGCCCGCAACAGGCGCCGTACCATGCTGGATCCCATCCGTCCCAGCCCAATCATGCCGATTTCCATGGGAGGTTCCTTTGTCCTTCAAGTCACGCCCCTGGGGCTACACCAGGAGTCTTGATACTCCATCCGCAAATACCGGAGCGTTATCCGGTTCGTTGGCGCTTGCCATGTCGCAGCAAGCGCTCCTGCAACGTTGTGCAGACGGATGACGCAGCCAGCGGTCATCCCCGCCTAGTCTTTCCGTATCTCGCGCTCCGCCTGCTTCCAATCCTGAGCGGCGCGACCGTCCTGACGGCCTCGCTGTTCATAGAGCTCATAGGCACGCTGGGCGATCTGTGGCGTCACATCGACCGGTGGTGTGAACACGGCGTTAGGGACACATTTTCGGATCAGTGCGACCTTTACGGCATCGTTCACGAGCAAGCATGACACCATGGCGCAGGCGAAGATTGTGAGCATTGGAAACCAAGGCAATGGCGTGAGTCCCGGAAGACCCACGCGCGTCAGGATGGTGCCGACGAGCGTTTCTGCCATGACGGCCATTACCACGATCTTGCTGGGCGGCGTCGCCCAAAACCAGCGGCGCTCTCGGGCGGACACGATGGAGAACGCGGCAAAGTAGAGCAGCGTCAGGAAACTGAAGGTGTAGAGTGCGTTGTCGTTAGCCGCCAAGCCGAAACGTGACCAACCGATCCACAGGAGGGACAGCGCCTCGGCGACCATCGCCACGCCCAGCACCACCGACACCGTGATGAGGCCCCCAATGTTCCATGTCTCCGGTTTCCGAGACGGTCGAACATTGTCGGTGGCCAGGGAGATCTTGGCGAAGTCCGTGATGAAGACCAGCAGCAGCATCGCAAAGGCGGACATGACGAACTTGCCGGTCACCATGAACGCGATGGCCACGAAAGCCGTCTTCAGGATGGTCCGGCTGATCTTGTTGATGATGTAAGTCAGGATGCGCTGGTAGATCCTCCGTCCCTGCGTCACCAACGCCACAATGTTGGTCAGCCCCGGTTCCGTCAGGACCACGCTGGCTGCACCTTTGGCCACATCGGTCGCGGAACTGACGGCGATGCCTACCTCGGCTTGACGCAGGGCGGGAGCGTCGTTGACGCCGTCTCCGGTCATGCCGGTCACGTGCCCGGCGGCCTGCAAGTGCTGGACGACGATGTATTTGTCCTCAGGGTAGACTTCGGCGAAGCCGTCGGCCCCCGCCAGTAAGTCCACCGCCTTGTTGCCCGCCTGGGAGTTCGCCGCCTTCAGGTCGGCCACGCGCCGGATGTTGGGCAGCCCGACGCCGTCCGCGATTTCCCGTGCCACCGCCAGGGCGTCACCGGTGAGCATCTTTACCGGGACGCCAAGGTCGCGGAGCTCGGCGATGAGTTGCTTCGCATCCGGCCGCGGCGGATCGTACAACGTCACCAATCCGACCATGGTGGGAACGCCTGTGTCGGGACCGCGTGCCACCGCCAGTGTCCGATAGCCCTTCGATGCCAATTCGCTGACCCGGGCCTCCAACGCCGCGATGGCCGGGGGCTGAAGTCCACAGGCTTCGGCGATGGTCCGCACCGCCCCTTTCATCACCCGCTGCCGCTGGCCGTTCTGTTCCACCACCGCTTCCGTCCGCCGGTTCTTCGCATCGAAGGGTGCGAAGGAGATCGGCTTGGCCGCAGGCTTGCCGTCAAAGAGATGCCGCTCCTTTGCTGCGGCGAGGAAGGCCAGGTCAATCGGGTCCTGGTTTGCTTCCTGGGAAGCAAGGGCGCCGGCAAATAAGACATCAGCTTCTGTTGCTTGCTCCAGGGGGATCACGCCGGTGACGGCCAGTTGATTCATCGTGATCGTGCCGGTCTTATCCACGCAGAGTACGTCCATCGTGGCGGCATCCTCCGCGGCACTGAGGCGGGTGACCAGCACCCCGCGTTTGGCCAGTTCCTTCGACCCGATGGCCATGCTGACCGTGAACATGACAGGGAGAGAGAGCGGGATCGCGCTCATCAACAGGATGAGGATGAGCGGGACCATCTCAAGGAGCGGCGTGCCGCGTATGAGCGACATGACGACGACCATGCCCAACAGGCCACCGACGACGAGGAAGAGCCAGCGGACGACTTTGGCCATCACCGCGTCAATGTGGTATTTCGGTCGGGCCTTCTGCACGAGGTCGGTGGTACGTCCGAACGAGGTTTTCGCGCCCGTGAGCATGACGACGCCATTGCCTTCGCCCCGGCGAACGATGGATCCGGACGAAAGCACGTCGCCGGGCGCTTTGTCAGCGTCCTTGGACTCGCCGGTAAGCGCCGACTGATCGACGCTCAAGGTCCCGGTCAGAAGTTTGACGTCGGCGGGAATAATGTCGCCCGGGCGCACACGGACAATGTCGCCTGGGACCAGGTCCCGGGCCGGAACGATCTGCCAGGCGGCCTCGCGTCGGACACGCGCGCTGATTTGCAGGCGTCGCCGTAGTGTTTCGACCACGCCGGCGGCCCGATGTTCCTGCATGAAACTCACGACCGCATTAACGACCAGGAGCGCTGCCACCACCACCAGATCGGAGTATTTCCCTAAGACGGCCGACAGGACCATGATCAATTCAAGCATCCAGGCCGATATGCCCCAGAATTTCCCCAGAAATTTGCGGACCGGATGCCCTTTTTCCTCCGCCACTTCGTTGTAGCCGTGCTCCCTCCGGCGCGTGTCCACCTCTGCGCGTGTGAGCCCGGCGTCGGGGTTGACATGGAGGGCAGCAAGCGTGTCGGGCAGCGACAGTGAGACGATGTTCGGGGACTTGACTATTGCGCGCGGCGGCCCGGATTGCAGTTTAGTGGCAGTCGGATGGACAGAGAACAGTCTCATCAGTGCACATTCTCGACTGGGCTATTCCGTGGGGTGTCCGGCACAGCTACATCGTCGCCAGGCGAGGATGTAACCGGCCTTGTCGATCAGCCAGGATAAGCGGTCGGACACCTACTGGGCCACCAGCTTGCGTATGTCAACGCAGATGCCGGCTATTTTACGACCACGATATTCACCCTGCGATCCTGGGCGTAATCCGTGGTGGACTTGAGCATGTTGTCTGCGAAGCTGGCGATGTACAGACTCTTCTTCGGCACTCCAGCTTTGATCAAATACAACGCCACCGAACGAGATCGCTCGGCTCCCAGGTCCCAGTTATCATCCCAACCGGTGCCTCCCACCGGGCGCGGATCGGTGTGCCCCTCAACGCGGAATTGTCGTCCTTCATACCTATTCTTGAGCGCCTCGGCCACCTTATCCAACGTCTTGTGAAACGCCGGCTTAATGGTCGCCTTGCCTGTGTCGAACAGCACATCTGCTGCGAGTTCAATCTGGTCCTCACCCTGAGCCGTCTTGCTTTCTGTCACACCGTTCTCATTCTCCAGGCCGCTCGGTCCGGTGACAGCAGGGGCGGGTGCCGGAGCAGAATGGGAAGCTAACGCATCGGCACGCGATTGCCGCAACGCCGCATCGCGACTGGTTGTCAGCGCTGCGTTTTCGGCTTTCAGTTTCGTAATCTCGGTCTCCAAGGGGTCCCGTTCACCGCGAGACCCTTCATTAGAACACGCCCCCAGCCCGAGGAGCAAGACGCCCACTATCGTGACATAAGCCGACTTGTTACGTGTATTTCTCATGTGTATTTCCTTCTAGCCGCACATTGGGGTCAAGGGCGTGCGGCGTGGGCCCTACGTGAAATCGTGGATTGCCCGCGTGTATACTGCATCACACCGGATCAACGGATGGTGTATCCATTCACCATGAATACGACGCATACCTATAAGTAATGACTTGCATTTAAGGGCATGGATCAAAGTCGGTGAATCGCATTCAAGAGTTCGGTGAATTTCGTTTCGCGATCCTCTTTGTAGCGGGCCGTTTTCAATTCGGTTGCAAGCCGAACCAGTTCATCTTTTAACTTTTTACCGGCGGTTGGCGTCTTGGTTGCCATAGGATTCCCTTCAGTTAGAAACAACAGCCATGCGTTAGCTGAGGGCTGCCATATGAGCGTCCGTCAAATACAATCGCGGTGCCGGCAACTGTTGCAAGTTGCCGGCACCGTCTTTCTGATTTTCGTTTAGAATGAAACGATCAGGTCATTTTCGACTGCCGTCACGCCGGGGGTACCCCACGCGGCCCTCGCGGCTTCTTCGCGTTCATCCCAGGAATGGACTGTCCCTGAAAGAGTCACTTTGCCATCATCTGATAGCACACTGATGTTCTCAGCATCGAGTTCGGCGTCGCGTTTGAGCGCTTTCTCGATCGAATCTTTGACGGTCGTCGGTGTGGCGCTGGGCTTGAGGGTGATGTTGTTGGAAACGCCCAGCACACCGGACAGAAAGCTGACGGCGTCTTCGGCGGAGTTCCGCTGGAATCCCCAATGGACGCTACCCGTGAGAGTAACCCATCCCTTCTCCACAGTGGCCTGCACGTGGCTGGGGACCCATACGTGCCACCTCAGAGCATGTACGACCGCTTGGGCAATATCGGAGTCAAGGCGCTTGTGTACGCCGGTTAAACTGACTGTCAGCTCTTCCGCGATAGCCTTGACGCCTTCCACGCGCTGCGTCGCGCGTTCGGCCGCCCATTTTTCCGCATAGTGCGGCACGCTACCGCTCAAAGTTATAACCCCTTTTTCGGCAGCGACAGTAATATCGGTGGAAGTTACTTTCGGCTCCCAGCGCAATTCCTCGATCACGTCTTTCTTCAATTGTGCATCCGTCTTCATTGCCGATCCAATCTTCGCGCAAGGCGAATAAAAAAGCCGACGTGACCCAACAAGAAATATGTTGGATCACGTCGGCTTACTCTTTAACTGGCCTCCCGGCGAACCGGGATGCCTTTTATTTAGTCGTCCGACAAATCTTGGGGATTCATCATGCGGGAGTCATTGGTTCCCTCACCATCGATCCTAGGATCGAGATCCGAGAAAGCAAGTTACAGTAACAAGTTTGTGAAACTCTGGCCCGCGGTCCATAACAGAAGCACCACTGGCGGCGTAAAGGGGATGACTGCATGGTTTCGACTGACAGATAGCGCAGGTGCGAGTCGGGATTGCCAAGCCACACCGCGACCAGCCAATCTATCGGAGGAAAGACGCCTCTGCGGCCACGAGTACGCCCAGCACCAAAAATAGCGTTCACGGCACGAGAACTGCGGCACCCTCGAAACGGCCCGCACGGAGATCGGCGAGAGCTTGGTTGGCTTGGTTAAGCGGATACCTCGTGGTCTGCGTGACTATGCCCATCTGGGGCGCTTGACGCAGGAAATCAATGCCGTCCTGCCGTGTGAGATTGGCGACCGACAATAGCTGCCGTTCTTCCCAAAGTAGTTGATAGGGGAATCTTGGAATGTCGCTCATATGGATGCCCGCGCAAACGACGCGGCCTCCCTTACGGACTGCTTTCAGCGCCAGGGGCACGAGATCGCCAACGGTCGCAAAGATGATTGCGGCATCGAGCAGTTCCGGCGGCATCTCATTGGATGCTCCCGCCCATGTTGCACCGAGGCGCCGGGCAAAGTCTTGAGTGCCAACATCCTTCGGCCGTGTGAAGGCGTACACTGACCGCCCCTGCCACTTTGCGACCTGTGCCACAATATGGGCCGCGGCGCCAAAGCCGTAGAGGCCCAGCTTCTGACCGTTGCCGGCGATTACCAGCGACCGCCAGCCGATCAGGCCGGCGCAGAGCAAAGGGGCGAGTTCGACATCGCTGCCGGCCTCACCAAGGGGGAACGCAAAGCGTGCATCAGAGATGGTCGCGGTCGCGAAGCCACCATCTCGGGTGTACCCGTTGAAGAGTGGATGATCACAGAGATTTTCCTGACCACCCATGCAATAGGGGCAGACGCCACAAGTGTGGCCGAGCCACGGAATACCGACTCGTTCGCCGATGCGCATCGACTCGACGCCCGCCCCGATGGCGTCGATTTGACCGACGATCTCGTGGCCGGGGATGATCGGCACCTTCGGTTCGGGCAGTTCGCCATCGACGACATGCAGATCCGTGCGGCAGACACCGCAGGCACTCACCTGGAGTCGAATCTCACCTGGCCCAGGTTGTCGATCGGCCAGTTCCGTCCATTCCAGCGCGGCTCCGAGTTTCTTTAGCACCATCGCAAACATAGTGTTCTCCGATTGCGGTCAGCGGCAGTTTGCCGTACGCGGAGAAGATCGTAGTGCTCCGGCTAGCGATACGACCACGATCACTTGACCCCAAGCCTTGGTTCTGCCGTCGCAGAAGCCATCGCTGCCCAGTCGTCCAGCATGGTCTGCGCCGCGGTTTGGTCTATTCGAAGGAATTGGACCATAAAGCCGGTGGCCTGATAGCTGTAATGAACCATCGTGCGTTGGCAAGACAGATATTCCACCAACTCCCACATCGCTTTTCCCGGTACCTGGACATACGGTATGCCGGATTCCTCTGTGACCTTAACGGCGAGTCTCTCACACATCAGTTACCTCATCGATCCCGGCCAGCAAGAGATACCGACTGACGCCCCACGCCGCAAAAACAGCGGAGGACGCTAGACCCGCTTTGCTACGCAGGCTAAATAGCACAATGTGGAATCCAACCAAGCCCATCGCAGTGCCGCCGAGTTATAGTCGCCAATACTTGGGACGTTCCAGCGTCATGGGATCATCCTGCGACCATGACGCTGGTCTCTCATCCGACGTAGGGCGATTACTTCGCACCGCTCGCGTGGGCCGCGACCGCGCCAGAACTGTGTTCCTGTGCCCGGTGACTTGCCTGGTTCTGATCGCGCAGAGACTGCTCCGCCTGCTGCCAGTTCTGCTTGCATTGTCCCTGTTTGCGGCCGTTCTTGAGGTAGATGTCGTAGGCCCGATTGGCGATGTCCTCATGGGTCGGCCCGTTTACGCAGGAGCAGGCGTGCGCCACTGTGTGGCCGGGTGCAGTTGCAATTGCGGTCTGGGTATGCGACGAGGTCAGGGGTTTGTTCATGGGATTCCTTTCCAAAAGAGGTGTCGAGCCGGCGGTCTTGCCAGCATCGTGATTGACTGGGCAAATGGGTCCAAGGTCACCGGGGATTTCCCGGGGCACTTTCGTGGCGAGTTGGAACTGCTGGACTCGGGCAGCGCCGTCGGCGCTATGCGGCATCACTTGCTCGGACGGCGATAGGGCACCGCGGAGCGTAATCACCAGCGTGTTGTCGCCGTGCACAGCCGTTACGGACCCGGGCGCATGGCCGGTCCGCAGTTGGTGAACTCGGCTGGCCGCCGCCGCAATCTTCTGAGTCATTCTTGTTTTTAGCCAATCCATGGGACTTCATTTCTGATCGCTGCGGTCTGACGCGTCGATCGGGGACATTACTTCAAGCGATTGCAGTTCCATCAGGGAGCTTCTGCTTGCCTTGCCAGTGTGGTCTGCCAAACAAAAAAGCCGACGTGGTTAGACACCCAAATGTATCTAACTGCGTCGGCTTACTCTCTGACGGGCCACCCGGCATCCACCGAGCCTGCCCTTCATCTAGTCATCCGTTTTGGATGCGCGTCCTGCACGGCACACGTTCCAATGAACCCACCGTAGGCTTCGGTACTGATAAAAGCAAGCATATTCGCAACCCATCTTGCCCACTATTGTTCGCACTTGCATCAATTACATCGCAAAGGTCTCATTCAAGGGGACTAAATGTCACAGTTCCAGCAATACCACCGAGTGAGCCAAATTGATCTTCTGAGAAAATGATCAGAGTCACAGACGGTGCAGTGTTCTGGATTCTCTCCCTCGCCCTCCATGCATCCGTTTATGCACCGCCATCTCTGCAAAGGACCCTCTATCAGTGAGAGTTTTCTGCCACATTTCTCGCATGGTCGTTTTTGGGGTTCATTCATGGCGGTGCTCCTCCGAAACCAGTATCAGCGCTAGCGCCTTAGCAAGTGAACCTTCAGTTGTTTGATCGGGAAGGTAATGCAGCCGAGGTCACGTCCATCATCTTCCATATCAAGGACGCTGCAAGCACTTTATGATAGCACGCTGCAGTCCCGCTTTGCGCGAAAATCGCCGTGCCTAAATGAGCGCAAATCTGATGGATGTGCGTTCAATCCGACGCTATGCTGACATGCCGTGAAGGAGATCAGAAATGGCCAGGAAGCGAGTTAAGGCAAAACCCAGGAAGTCAAGGCGTGCGCCTCTGAAGCATGCCCGTGCCCTCAAGCCGAAGGCAAGGAAGAAAGGGACATCAGTGGCTGCTCGAAAAGTGGCGAAGTCACCCATCCGGAAGCAACGGGTGGTTGGCCGTGCGGCCGGAAAGACAGCGCCCAAGAAACCCGCTCCGCCCCTTGCGCCGCTCGCGATTTCCAGTGCCAGAATGGCCAAGTCGCCACCAACTGCCATGCCTTCGAAAGTTGTGACAGCTTCGCTATCTACTATGGCGCAAATTACATCCGTACCTGTCGCCGAACCTAAAGTTGTCAGCACCTTTGCCGAAACACCGGAAGAAGCATCAGCAGAGTTCAAGGAAGAGCTGCGGGTACACGAGGAAGGGGAGGGTTGATCCGTGCCGACGGAGTCGATATACCGTAAGGAGCCTCGGGTTACGATGCGGCGGCAAAGTCGATAAACCCGCGTTCCACATCTGTGCGAACGAGTCGGACGCGAAGCGAGCGGCCGACATCCATCCCCTGGAATCCGCTGGTGAGTCTTCCCTCAATGGGTGGATTTAGAACGCGGACCCAGGTGCCCTTGTCGGCCGCTCCGGTGACGACGGCGTCGAATTGTTCGCCGATTCGCTTTTCCAGCAGAATCGCGGCGGCGGACTTGGTGACCTGCCGTTCGACCTTTTTCGCGGCGTCTTCCGATTCCGTGCAGTGTTGCGCAATGGCGGTCAACTCATCATTCCCATAGGACGGGGCACGTGCCGCGATGGCGGCTTTCACGAGGCGTTGGGTGACCAGATCCGGAAAGCGGCGGTTCGGGGCCGTGGAATGGGCGTAGTCTCGGACCGCCAAGGCAAAGTGTCCAGCCACGCTGCCGGTCGGAAGTTCGACGACGTATTCGCCCGGACCGAGAAGCTTTACGACGCTGAGTGACAGGTCGGGAAAGCGAATAGGATCCGCGGCCTTCGCTGATGTCAGGAACTGCTCGAGAGCCTTGGCGTCAGGTTCCTGGGGCAGCGGTGTCCCGCGTTCTGCTGCCAGGGCGACGATGCGGTCCCAGCGTTTAGGAACGCGAACGACACGTCGCAGCGACGGAGACGCTTTCGCCGCGAGGTATCGTGCGACAACACCGTTGGCGGCGATCATGAAGTTCTCGATGATATCCTTGGCGCGGTTGGGTGTTTCGGTCTGCAAGTCCTTGAGTTGATCTCCGTCAAAGACCGGGCGTGCTTCGATCGTTTCGAGGTCCAGAGCACCGTTGGTGTGCCGGAGGGCCTTGAGTTTCCGGGCCACGCGATCCTGAAGGCGCAGGTTTTCGTCGAGGCCCTTGACCGTGCCGATGCTTTGGGGCGCAGGGCCCGTGCCTTCGAGCCATGCGGCAACGCTGTTGTATGCGAGCTTGGCATGATTGCAGACTCGCGCTCCATAAATATCTGAGCTCTGGAGGGTCCCATCGTCAGCCAGCACCATCTCGATGACGATGGCCAGGCGGTCTGCGGCATTGCTCAGCGAGGTTAGATCCGTGGAAAGTTTCTCTGGCAGCATCGGAAAGGTTTCAGCCGCCGTGTAAACCGAGGTCGTGTTCTGCCGGGCGTGGTCGTCCAGGGGGGATTGCTTCTTGACGAGCGCATCGACGTCGGCGATGGCGATCAAGAGCTTTACGGCCCCGTTGGCCATGGCCTCGGCAACGGTCAGTTGGTCCAGGTCAAGCGAATCGTCGTTATCGATGGAGCACCAAAGAAGATTCCGGAGATCGCGCGTTGACGCCTCTGTTTGCACCGCCGGTCCGTGTATTGCATCGAGTTGGGCTCGGGCCTGGGGTGAGAAGTCCGGTGTAAAACCCCTTTGCGTCATGGCCCGTCGTGCGATGATTCTTAAACGAGAGCGATCTTGTCCAGGGTCGGTCAGTGTCAT
>Ga0316217_10006766_pt1 | contig 11198 bp, 3 predicted proteins | sample 1anoAmetaG_FD_203633 | JGI IMG/M metagenome (GOLD analysis project Ga0316217, IMG submission 203633) | Freshwater microbial communities from Trout Bog Lake, Wisconsin, USA - 1anoA | ecosystem: Environmental > Aquatic > Freshwater > Lake > Hypolimnion/Profundal zone | place: USA: Wisconsin... | reverse complement strand
TAAGCCCAACAGCAGTTTCAGCTATACGCTGGCGACCGGGGCGACCTTGACGGTCAACGGCATTTTGGATGGCAATGGCGGCAACACCGCTACGATCACCGGCGGCACCGGCATCCAAGCCGCATCCAATGCCGAGATGGTGGTTCGGGCGGATCTTTCCAACGACACGCTGGTCATTGCTTCGCCGGTGTTGGCCAACGGCACGAATTTATTCACCAAGTCTGGCGCGGGCACGGTGACGCTTAACGGCTCCACGGACACGCTGGGCGGTTTGGCGATGAACGCCGGGACGCTGAACCTGAACGGTGCTGCCACTACAGTTAACGGCGCTGTGACAGTAAACGGTGGGGCGTTGTGCGTTAACAACGGCAATACCACCTTTACGGGCAATCCCATCACCGTCAATACCGGTGGAGTGTTGCGCATTACTGCGACGGTATCGAGTTTCGGCTCGGATGCACTGGTGGTCAGCGGAGGCAGCGTCTACCTCAATACCTATACTATTTCAGCAACGGTCGGCAGTCTCTCAGATGGCGGTATGACCACGGGTGTGATTAGCGATGCGGGCACCGCAGCGGTCAACAACACTTTGACGGTCAGTGGGACGACCAGCACGACTTATGGCGGGACGCTTACGGACTCGGGGACCCTAGGGACGGGTCTTGGGCAACTTTCGTTGACCAAAGGGGGGACCAGCACCCTTACGCTTACGGGCATGAGTAACTATCTGGGTTCGACGACAATTGCCGGGGGCACTCTGCTCTACACGGGCAAAGGAACCAGCGTGCCGGCGGTAGCGGGTGCCGGTTTTGGCGTCAATTCGTTTTCTACGCTTACGTTGGACAACACCACCACGAATGCCAATAGCCGGTTATCGGGGAGGAGCATCAGGCTCGGCGGCGGCAGTTACAACCTGATCGGCAACGCCACGGCACCGACGACGGAGACGGATGGGCCATTGACGGTAACGGGTGCCGTGGGTCTGTCCATCGTGACGGTTGCGCCGAATGCCAGTGAGCCGGCGACATTGACGTTTGCGTCGTATAGCACGGCTAATCCCGCCAGTGCGGGCGATTACCTTTTGTTCCGGGGCACAGGGCTGGGCTCGGCTTCGGCCAACGGGGTAGCCAACATCAAGCTCACGACGCCGCCGACGATCATGGGGCTAAATACGACATCGGTCACGACACTGGCGTTTGCATTGGGCGACACCACAGCAACCGGCGGGGGCGCCGGATTTGTCACGTATGACACCAACGGCGTGCGTTTGCTTAATGGTTCTGAGCAAGCGGCGAATTTCACGGGGGCAACTACTTCGACGAATGTTTTGCTGAATCTGAGCGGCGGCACGACCAGCACGGCGGGTGCGACGGTCAATTCACTGCAGATTGGCAACACCTCCGGGGCCACACAGGCGCTTACCTTTACGTCGGGTTTTACTGGAACCAACGGATTGCTTTTCAGCGGCACTTCGCCGATCACCGTTTCGGGTTCAGGCACGGGCGGCACGGGCAGTTCCCATTTTGCGGTCCTGTCATCGAATACCGCCGGGGTCACGTATAGTTCGAGCATTACGGGCGGCGTAAACAATAATCTGGTTTTGGGGGGAGCTGGGACGCTTACTATTGCCGGCGCGGCGAATATTCAGTATGTCTATACGTATTTTGATGGTCCCGGGGCAGTCACCTGGCAGCCGACTAATCTGCAGGCCCCCTATTCTTACAACGTGGAAGCGGGCACGTTGAAACTGGGTAACGGCAATATCGGCTATGCTCCGTTGAACATTGGTCCGGCTGCGATCGTCGATCTTAGTGGCCAGTCGGCGTCGCCGAGCATTTTGGGTGATCTGGTCGGGGGCAGCGGAACCTGCAGCGTAGTCAATTCTGCGCCTAACCAAGCGACGATCTATATGCTCGTCAACAATGGATCGAGTGTAGGCACTTTCTCGGGGGTTATCAGCGGCGCGACGAGCCTGGTAGTGCGTGATTCGGGTGGCACGCCAGGCACGCAGAATCTGGCAGGCGTCAATACCTATAGCAACGGAACTTTGATCCAAGGCGGTACGCTGAATATCACAGCGAGCGGTACGCTCGGGGCGAACGTTTCCGGCAACAGCGTGACTGTCAATCCGATCAATACGACGACGCAATTTGCGATTTTGTCCATGGCGTCGGCGACGAACCTGGGGAGCAATCAAACGCTTACGGTGAGCAGCAGCCTGACGGCGTTGGCGGGTGTGGCGGTCACGAGCGATTTTGTTCCCACGTTGACGTCGGCGACCAATGGTGTGTTGGCGATCAATACGGCAACGTTCGCAAGCCTCTCGAATTTGAGCAGTGTTGGCAACGGTGCGTGGTATCTTGGTTCGAGCATCACGACCGGCGCTTTCACGGGGTCGGCCCTGGCGGCGGGATCGGGCAATACGTATCGGCTGGGTGGCGGGACAGGGACGTTGACGATCAACGGCAATGTTTTGGCCGACAGCAGCGGCACGAAGGTGGTGATAGGCATCAGCAGCTTGGGGGAGACAGGTGGGACGGGTACGGTGGTGGTGGGTGGTAATAATAGTTATACGGGGGGCACAACGATCAACTATGGCAGCACGCTCAACGTGACGTCGGGTGATGTGAGCAATACGCCGGTGGGGAGCGGGGCTATTACCGATAACGGCGCGCTGACGGCCAGTGGGCTGCATGGTTCGCTGGTGACCAGCGGGGCGGTCACGCTGGCTGGACCGGCTCCCACATTGACATTCGATAACACGGCGGGCATCGTCGATCGCTGGAGCGATTTGACGGCGATGACTTTGCCCAATGGCACGCTGAACGTGATCGGCAATTCGTCGACCAACACGACCGAGACGATTGGGGCGTTGACGTTCTCGGGCGTCAGTACGATTGGCCTGACGCATAACACGAAGACGGTGACGCTGGCGGCGAACTCGTTTGCGCAGTCAGGGAGCGGCATATTGATTGTTAAGCCGTCGACGACGAGTCAGCTTGCGGTGAACGAATTTCTCAAGGCTTCGGGCACGGCGCCGAGCGATGTTGTTCCCGGGGCTGGGGTTCTTAATGAGTCGGGTACTGGAGCGAACCAGATTCTTCCGACTAGTTATGTGAACTCGGTGGACAAGACGTTCGTGTATTACGATGCCACGAACGGGTTTTCGAACACGGCATTTTCGGCGCACACGTTTACTCTCGGCACCACGACGGCTAGTGATGTGGTGGCGCAGGCTGCGTTTGCGTTGACGGGCGATGTGCAGTCGTATGCGGTGCAGGTGAATGGTTCCCTGACGAGCAGTGCGGCAGGGAGCCAGCGAACGGTGAACATCTATGGCGGTGCGGCGATATTTACCTCGTCGGGCTCGACACATACGGATATTAACTTCCAGTTTACCAATGGCACGAGCCTGACTGCCGGCACGTTCTACAACTTTGGCTCGGGGGCTCAGTCTCTTGGAAGCAATGGTGCGGGTTCGACGGGCAGCAGTATCATTTCGGCGGCGTCGCTGCTTATGACGGGCAACAATATTACGCTGAATCCCGCCGGCACCACGTCGGTGTTTAATGGCCCGGTTACGGTGGATAATGGGACGTTGCAATTAAATACGTTTACGGCGTTGGGGAGCGCATCGACGGTGACGGTGCGCAACTCGACGCTGTTCCTGTATCCGTCAGCGGGCGGCACCTTTAACCAGGCCAGCTATACGTTTGTGGACAAGGGGACGCTGACGTACAACGACTCGGGCGGCTACGGCGAGCGGACCATCAATATTCCGGCCCTGAACTTCAGTCCCAGCACGGCGGGGAATGGGGTGTTCCTGACAGCCAACTTGAATATTGAGATGAATGCCATTAATGCTGGTGCTGCAACACTCAATGACAATACGACGATCACGGTCACAGATGCCGGGAGTACCGGGGGTGCCGGCAGCGGGGCGCTGGGCCTGGGCTCGTTGGCGGCCAGCAGTTACAACCTGACCAAGATGGGCACGGCGCGGTTGATCATCAATGGCGCTAACACTAGCTATGCCGGCCTGGTAACGGTCAACCAGGGCACTCTCGCTGTCACCAATCTCAACTCGCTGGGCGCCAATACGAATACCGCACCGACGATCAACGCCGGGGGCGTGCTGGAAATCGACGTGTCCAATTACGTGGGCACGACGGTCACGGGCAATGCCAATGAGCAGCCGGGTTCGGCGGAACGTTGGGCTACTGCGTACGCCCGCCTTTCGCCAGTGGGCGGGACGTACACGCTGCCACAGGGCGTGTCACTGCAATTGGGTATCTCCACTGTTTATCCCGGAGGGATTTCGATCAACCCCGCGGTCATGAATACGCTGGTGCTCAATGGAGGCTCGATTGAGGCCTGGGTTCCGGGAAATTACCATCCTGGTTATAACCTCGGTTCGGCGAGTTCGACCTTGGGAACGAATGTCAATATTACGCTGGCAAGTAATTCTCAACTGGGCCGCAGCGGGATTGATTTTGGCGGCACGACTATTCCCTTGAATATCAACGGCGTCATCAGCAGCGGCACCGGCGCATATGGCATCACCAAGATCGGCCCGGATACGGTGATCCTCGGCGGAGCCAATACGTTCACGGGTGATACGAAAGTAACGGCAGGCATTTTGGATCTGGGCAATCAAAACGCGTTGCAAGGCAGCACGCTCGATACGCAAAGCGTGGGCGCAGCCCAGGGCACGCTGACGTTTGATACGAACGTGACGGGCAAGGCGTTCAGCCTGGGTGGGCTGAAGGGTGGAAATAACCTGGTGCTGCTGAATAACAATGCGACGCCGGTCGCCATCGCGTTGACTGTTGGCGGGAACAACCAAAGCACCACATATAGCGGCAGCCTAAGCGGCGCTGGGGCAAGCGTTATCAAGGCCGGCACGGGCACGCTGACGCTCACTGGATCCAGCACGTACTCCGGCGGCACGGCGCTGAACGCCGGTAGCGTGAGTATCTCGGGCATCAACAACCTTGGCGCCGGTCCGATCACCTTTGCCGGCGGAACCCTGCAGGTGACGGGCACCGGACTGAACAGCATCGACACGAGCACGGTTAACTGGTCGACCTTCAATGGCGGCATGGACATCAATAACGTTTCCAACACTTTCACCGCCAGTCACGCCATCGCGGGCTCAGGGAGCCTTACGAAACTGGGCGCGGGTGTCCTGAACCTTTCGGGAAACAACTCGTATACCGGCAGCACGACGGTCAACGGCGGGACGCTACGGGCAGGTTCGACCGCGGCGTTTGGCACGAATTCGGCTTTGGTTCTCAGTGGCAGCACGGTGGATCTTGCCGGGTATGCCAACAGTGTGGGGTCGCTTGCGGGGACTTCCGGGACGATCACCAGTGCAACGGCGGCGACGCTGAGCGTGGGCGGTGATAACACCTCGACGAGCTATAGCGGGACGTTCACGGGTGCTGTCGGGCTTTCTAAGACCGGCACCGGGACCCTCAAGGTTCTGAGCCTGCCTTCGACTGTTGGTGTGACGGGCGGGACTCTGCAGCTTACGGCCGCGGGTTCGTCGCATACGCTCGAGACACTCAGAAGTTTGACGATTTCTGGCGGAATGCTGGATCTAACCAACCATGACTTGTACATCAGTGGAGCAGCAGGCAGCCTTTCGAGTTTGGCTGGAAAGCTCATCAGTTCGGGCACAAACCCCACGACGCTGAGCACCACGACGATTGCAATGCTTTCGGGCAGTGAATACCGGGCGCTGGGCAAGACCACGATCGGCAGCGGTGCGAGCCTCACGAACGTCAGCAGCGGTGACCTAGTGGGTGTATTGGCGTATGCCGGCGATGCGAATCTGGATGGCAAGATCTCGGCCGACGATTACCTGGCGTTAGACTTGGGGTACATGTTCAATCTCACGGGCTGGACGCATGGCGACTTTAACCAGGACGGGACCATCGGGGTGGCAGACTTTGCGGCCATCGATAATAACTTGGCCCACCAGGGCGGTTCGGTCGCCGATGGTGAGATTGCGTTGCACACCCAGTGGTTTGGGGCGGCGTACACGGATGCGTTCAATGCGTTGAATGTTCCTGCGGCGGTGCCGGAACCGGCCAGCCTGGCGTTGCTGGGAGTGGGCGCGTTGGCTTTGCTGAAGCGTCGCCGCTGACCGGTTACAGGATACCACTCGAGCACGGGCAGGGCTTTTGAGAGGATGCAGATGATGCGAGGGGTTTTGAGAGAGATCAGTAGAGAAAAGGTGGTCTCGCCGATGAGTAGACATCGAGGTTTTACGCTCATTGAGCTGCTGGTGGTGGTGGCGATCATCGCGTTGCTGATCGCCCTACTGCTGCCGTCACTTGGTCGGGCGAGGGAGCAGGCCAAGTCGGTCAGTTGCCTGACTAACCTGCGGCAGGTTGGACTGGCGTTCACGGTCTACGCCGAGGAGCATTCTAACTACATTCCGCCTGGGGACGCGCTTACGGGCTCGACGGCGGCATACTACGAGAGCTGGGCGTCGATACTGCTTGGGGCCAACAGCACAGTGGCGCAGACGGCCGATCCTTCGCAGCTGCTGGCGACGCAGGGGCTGACACGGAGCATTTTTCGGTGTCCGTCGGATAACAATACTCCGGTGCAGATATGGGACTGGGCGGACGCCAACAACTTGGCGGTTTACAACGGGAGCTGGAGTTATCCAACTTCGCCCTATGCGCCGGAAGGCTCGAATATCTGGCGCGTGTTGTCGCATTATGGCACCCAGCCGCGGGTGGTCGAGACATCGTATGGGATCAACGGATCGTTCATGGCGTGGGTGAGCTGGAATCAGTTTAATACGTCGCCAGCCAACTACCAGGTTAACAATACGTATTTCGGGGCTCCGGATCTGCGGCAGCACCGAATTTCGGACATCAACGCGCCGGGATCCTTCGCGTTTGTCTTTGATGGATTTTATCTTCTGACGCGCATGCCCACCAAGATCAACGCACGGCATGGCAACAATACGATGACCAATGTGCTGTGCGCCGACGGCCACGGGGAAAGCGCCAATCGCACGGCACTGCCCATGCCCGGCACGGATTGGGGCTCGGACACCAATCCTTATGGAACCGGTTCGGTCACGCTACGGAATTACCCTCGTTTTAACTGGCGGTTGGATCAATAGAATCGTTGGTGACGAAGATCATCGAGTGGTATCTGTGGTCGCCAAATAGCCTCTGATTTGCCTGGGGTTCGTCTATTAATGATAGGTTGTGTGGAACGGGACCCTTGGCGGGTCTTGCCAGTGGTGCACCTTGTCCCGAGCCTTCATCTTTCAGGAGAATCATTACATGCTCGTGCGTTTCGCGGTGATTGCTTTGTTGTTCTCAACGGTCAGTGTGGCTTTGCTGCGGGCCGATCCTGCGGCGTCCAGTGCGCCCTCCAAAACTGCCGCGGACAACCTGGCTCCGGGCTTTCTTGAGAATGCCGCCATGACTGAGGGCACCGACAAGCCCGACGGATGGGGTCTGGGCTCCTATAAGGAAGGTAAAATTCGGCTCTCCCGGGATACCACCGTCTTCAAGTCGGCGCCGGCGGCGTTGTGCGTTGAGACGCAGGATGGCCCGGGCACCGCGTTTGTCTTTCAAAGGTTGGCGGACAACACGACCAAGCCGCTGGCGGTTTCGTGTTTCGTCAAGACCACCGGTAAGTTTGATAACATCCAGTTGGCGGTGCAGGTTTTCGATGACAAGTGGAAGCAGATCGCATGGTTCAATGTTGCGATGCTGCAGGGTGCTGACGACTGGCAGGCAATGAGCGGGACGGTCACTCTTCCGGCCGGGTCGGCCAACGCACTGCTGGGCATTTCATTTAAGGGCGACGGGAAAATCTGGCTGGATGACGTTTCGGTCAAATCGGCAGATAAGAAGGCGGCGGAAGCGGCCGGGCCTCCTGAGCAACCGGTGGTGGAGCTTCCGGTGGTGGTGCCTGCCTCCGATCGCAACATCCACTATGTGGGACGTTTTGATACGTCGGACCCGGAAAACCCCGTCTGCGCCTGGTCGAATTCCGCGGCGGTCATCCGCTTCAACGGCACGAGCCTGAACGCGCTGCTGAAGGACACGGGCAGCGATCGGGTGCAGGTGGTGATCGATGGGCAGCCCACTTCGATCATTGTGCCCAGGAAAGGAAAGACGGTCTACACGGTGGCGACGGGGCTCGCCAAGGCCGAGCATCGCGTGGAACTCATCAAGTGCACCGAGCCGATGTTTGGCACGCTGATATTCAAGGGCTTTCAGCTTGAGGACGGGGGCAGGTTATTGCCGGTGCCCGAGGCGGCCCATCGGATCGAGATCATCGGCGATTCGGTATCGTGCGGTTACGGAAACGAAGCCAAGAGCCAGTCGGAACACTTTTCGCCTACGACGGAGAATGCCTACTTTACGTATGGGGCGATCACCGCGCGGGCTTTTGGGGCCGATTATTTCTGCGTAGCGTGGTCGGGAAAGACCGTGGCGTTTAAGAACACGATGCAGGAGTTATACGATCGTACACTGCCGCAGGACGACAAGAGCAAGTGGGCCTTTGCCCGCTGGGCGCCGGAGGTGGTGATCGTCAATCTTTCGGCCAATGATTTTGCCGGCGGCATTCCCGATCAGAAGGGATGGACGGAATGGTACATTGCCTTTGTCACCCTGCTGCGGCAGTACTATCCGAAGGCTGAGATCTACGTAACGACCCACCCGATGCTCGCCGACAAGAAGCAGGCGACGGTGCTGGAGTACCTGAAGACCATCGTGGCGGCGCGGAAGGATCAGGGCGACAGCCACATCCGGATCATGGAGCTCACGACGCAGGAGGGCAAGGTCGGATTCGGAGCGGATTGGCATCCAAACACCAAGCAGCACGCCATCAACGCCAAGACCGCGATTGAAACCTTGTCGCGTGATTTGGGATGGAAGCCTGTAGCCGGATTGCAGAGTGCTCCGTAAATAATTGGCTCTTCAGGTTGCCCTCGGAAGGAAACGTTTTTACATGCTGCGTCGATTCTGTTTGTTTTTCTTTTTCGTCATGCTGGCGGTCGCCGTGTCGGTTACGCAGGGGGCCAACAGCCCCGTGGTGGCCAGCGTGCCGCCGACGGGCGCGAAACCTTCGGATATCCCCGATCTTTGGGCCTGGTGGGATGCGACGGAGCCTGCCGGGGTTGTGGACGGCGACGGCAATCCGCTCGCTGAGTTTACGCGTGGCAAGATCGATCAGGTCGTCGATCGGAACGGCGGCAAGCGCAATCTGCACCGCAATGATTATGACAAGGCGGTCAAAGCGTTCCACAGCCAGATGCCGCAGATTGACCTGCAATATGGAGCCCTGGGACTTTTGGCCGAGTCGGCGGACCCGCGTTCGGATGCGCGTTCGATGGTTGGTTCAAAGGTCGATCTGGGAAGCGGCCGGCCGTATACGTTGTGGATTACCTGGACTCGACCGCGTTGGCGGCTTGCTGATCTCAAAGATGCCAAGGGCGTGCACGAACAACCCTCGCTCACCACCCCCGTGCTCGCCCTTGGCAAGATCAGCGTCATCACCCTGCCCGCAGCGGAGGCCAAGCATGTCACACTTTTCGGCGACAAACTTGAAGTGCCGGTCGATATAACGCCGCGGCATACGCACTCGCTGATCCTGCGCAATACTCCAGGCATGGGAGTGGACGTGTGGCTGGATGACACGCAGGTCCTTACCGCCTCGGCAAATCCTCTGGCGGCGTCCGTGCTTGACACGATCATCGTCGCGCCGCAAGGCGGCCTGTTCTTCCACGATGCGGGCATTTGGCAGCGACCGATCACCGACGCCGAGACGGCCACATTGCGGAGCTACCTGGCACGATACAACCGCGGGCCGCGGCTGGCGCTGGGGCAACTATCCATGGGGCAATCCAACCAGGGCATGCACGTGGGCGTTCATTACACCAATGGGATCCGCACCAGGATTCCCGCGTTCCTCAACGGCTATGTTCTGACCCGCGAGTTTGGCTCGGTGAACACTACCATCTTCGGTGGAAATGGCCTCTACGCCACGAAGAACGGAACGTTCCTCAAGGATGTCGGCGGTGATCCGGCGAAGTGGGAACCCGGTGAGGCCGGCAAGAAATGCATGGCGTATATAGACTCGCTTTCGGCACAGGACAAAGAATACATTCAATTCGTGCACTGGCTCGATGGCGAGAGCGATATGGGGCGGTCGCTTTCAGAATTGCCGACCTACAAAGCGGCCTGCGTTCACTGGATGGATCTGGTGCGACAGGCGTTGGGGCGTACACCGGAAAATCTTCCGTGGGTCGTGCCGGCGATTCAGCCATACGGCTACGGAAAGGCCGACGGCCACGACCTGGTACGGCGTGCCTGGGCCGATCTGGCGGCGGAGCCACGGAATCCGCATGGCGTGTTCATCGCGAGCCGCAATAACGCGGATACAGACGTCAACTATGACAACGCTCTGGCCTTTGGTGGATCGCACATGAGCAAGAGCGACTGCCGGCAGATGGCGGTGCGCGATGGTCTTTGTATTGCGCGATTATTGCGTGAACGCGGCTTTACCGACGGGCAGGCGATCGCCGCACCAAGCGTTGGCCCGACCATCGCCGACGCCATCAGAATCGACGGCCGCACCATTGATATTCTCGTCAAGCACGACACCGGCACCGATCTGATCGTGCCGCCGCATGCCGCGGGTGGATTGGGCTGGATCGTGGTTGACGGCACCGAGAAAGTGGCCGTGACGGGGTGCCAGCGCATGGCGTCAGCTCGACTCCGGCTCACTCTTGCCGCGCCTGTTACCAACGCCGCCACCATCAGCTATTGCGCCGGCGGAACGCGACTGGCCGGCCCGGACAAACAAGGTCATGGCAACGCCATCACCGACAACGCGTCGCTCCCGGCTACCGAATGGGCGGCCGATCTTCCGCTTCCCCTTGGCCTAAGCAATTATCCCGTGTCTATCCATGATTCTCAGGATCATGCCGTTAAGAATCGTCAGTAAACAGAGGTAAAACATCCGTGAACAATGCTGTACCCACATCCCCGGCCCTCCCTCGTGAACACCTCGCCGTGTCTGCTGCCACGACATGGAAGCTCGTCTGGTCGGACGAATTTGATTACACCGGCCTGCCTGATCCAACCAAATGGGGCTACGAAGAAGGTCTGGTCCGCAACGAGGAAGCCCAGTACTACACGCAGGTCCTC
>Ga0316217_10006765_pt1 | contig 11200 bp, 4 predicted proteins | sample 1anoAmetaG_FD_203633 | JGI IMG/M metagenome (GOLD analysis project Ga0316217, IMG submission 203633) | Freshwater microbial communities from Trout Bog Lake, Wisconsin, USA - 1anoA | ecosystem: Environmental > Aquatic > Freshwater > Lake > Hypolimnion/Profundal zone | place: USA: Wisconsin... | reverse complement strand
GACCTGGAAGCCGCGCACCACTGCCATGACGGGCCTCATATGCCTGACTGCGCCATGCACTTCCGAGAGCGCGATCATGGCAACCAACGAGGGCATAAAGACCGCAATGGTAGCAACGAGCGCGCCGAGTAATCCCAGCATTTTGTATCCGATGAAAGTTGCGGTGATGTATACCGGCCCGGGGGTGATTTGCCCCAAAGCGATGCCATCTCTGAACTGACTGAGGCTCAACCACCCGAGTTGATCGACGACCTTGGCTTGAATGACAGGAATCGCCGCCATGCCGCCCCCGAAGGCAACCGATCCTATGGTGAAACATGCAGTGAATATCCCCCGCAGCCGCGTGACGCTAAGGATGGCAATCGCGACCACCGACAAAGCCGCTAACGGAATAAGCTGCTTGCCGCGTCCGCTGCCTGCCACCGTGGGCGGAGCGGACGGCTGAGCAAGGGAGGCGTCAGTGAAGCGGTAGAGTAGTAAACCGAGCAACCCGGCCGACACCGTCAACCAGATGACGTTGACGCGCCCGAAGTAGAGCCCGCTAAACGTGCAGAGAGCGATCACCAAGCCCCGGTAGTCGGGCGGCATGCCTTTCCTGAACACCGACCGTCCCATCTGCAACGTGGCGTTCACCATCAATGCAACCACCATTGCCCCCATGCCGACGAATAACGACTGCACTACCCGGAGGTTCTGATAGCGAAAATACATCCACGATGCGACCGTTATGAGCGCAGCCGCCGGTAGCACGTAACATGCGGGCATCAGAATGGCCCCCCAGGGCTTCCGCAGTTTGTGCCCGATGTAGCCGATCGTAGACACCGCGATCGCTCCCGGCAGGATCTGCGCCAGGCCGAGCGCATTCAGGAAATCCCCTTCGCTGATCCAGTGTTTTTCCCCCGACAAGGTCCTCTTCATTTGCGCCAGAATCGCTGGACCGCCGTAACTGATGGTTCCGAGGTAAAGGGCCGTGAGACACATCTGTAGCAATGTAGGGCAACTGGCGGACTCCGGCGGCGAACTGGTGCTGATAGCTGCCATCAAATGGGTTCCCTTTTCCGCTTTGATAGCTAGCATAGTACGGCTCGTCTACGGCATTGCAAAACCAAAAACCTGAACAGTGCAGGCCCCGATGGGCTTCCAGCGTCATTTGTCGAATTGACGCCGCGCATGCCGAACCGCAGTTCAGCAGTTTGCCCGGCTAGATTCCGTCGTAGAGGGAGTAGCCGCGCTCGGCCCAGTAGTCTCGGGGCTCTTCGGCAACATAGGAGATCTTGGTAACGGCCTTAACATTCTTCAACCCGAGCTTTACCGGAACCAGCAGGCGGAGTGGGGCGCCATGTTCCACCGTGAGTGGCTGGCCGCTGAGGTGGGTCGCCAGCAGCGTCTGCGGATGACGCGCCGTCGGCAGATCCAGCGAGACGTAGTACGGGTCAGGATTGCCATCAAGATCGAGATTGACGGAGGACTCCACGCGTGCCCACCTGGCCTGTGACATCGGCGGATACGCATGCAGCAGGTCGTCAAAGCTCAGGCCGGCCCACCAGGCGACCGCGCTCCAGCCTTCGACACATACCAACCGTGTGATCTGCTCGTGCGCCGAGAAACGCGTAAGGAGATCGCGAATATCGAGAGCCAGGCTCAAGCCGGAAGCGAGTCCGTCGAGCGTCAGATGCCAAGCGGAGATATAGGCGGCGTCGGGAGTAGCGCCGTTGTAATTATTCCGCAGCGGGGTTATCTGCGATTTGGAATAGGTAGGCACCTTGCGATTTTGCGAGTAGAGTGCTTCGGCCACGTCATCGTCGAAGTGTAGCGATCTGTTTAGGAAACGCTCTTTCCCGGGAGAGTTCGGGCCCTGCCGCACGCCGATACGGGCGAGCGTTTCCTGGGGCAGCAGATAACCAACGCCGGCCAGCGCTGCTATGGCGCCCGCACCGAACAGCAGGAGATCGCGCCGCGTCCGCTGGCGCAAGATCGGCGGCGAAACTTCGATCGCCTTGGGCGCTTGTTCACTGAAGAATCCAACCGGTCCCTCGGTAGCGGCAGCGGGCGTTTCGTTGACGGTTGGCGACGGCGGGTCGTCTGGCGATGAGCTAGCCGTCTCTGCCTGCGTTTGCCGATCTGCGACTTCAGCAGCTTCGGGCTTTGCCAAGTCTGCGGGGAAAGGAGCGGGCTCCTCGACTGACGGACCATTCGGCGCCTGCTCCGGCTGGGCCGGATCTTCCGGCTCCGGCATAACATGATTTTCCTCAGCGTTCATGCTCACAGTCCTGTGATCCTTCCACTCTCGTCGACCAGCCTACGATCATGCTGCGAACCGTGTCCCACCCATCGGCAACCGCCAGGATTACGTGCGGCACCAGAAATAGGATGAAGAACCACATCAGCCAGAAATGCCAGACACGGGCTGCGTCATAGCCGCCGAACAGCGCCGCCAGCCATTGCAGCTGCATGGGCTTGTGAATCGCCCAGCCGGAGGCGGCCGAAAGGAAGCCAGCGACGGGAACGGAGAAGTAAGCCAAGCGTTGGAGTGCATTGTATTTTGTGCGGAAGGGCGGATGCAGCCACTTGCGGCCCGCCAGCCTGGCGAACGGGATGCCCAGGTAATAGCGGAAGACTCGGAGCGCATCGCGCGGATCGGTCCAGCGAGGCAGCAGCGCGCGCCAGCCTCCGCCCAGGCCGAGCCCGAGCAGGTACACCAGTCCGTTCAGCAGGAACAGATAAGCAAACCACCAGTGCAGGCGCAACGCGGAGGCAAGCATCCCGGGGCCGAGGCTCAGGTGGTTATAGACCCAGTCCGGCGGATGGCTGTAGCTGTGCAAACCCGGCACGTGGGAACAGAGCCAGATGCCGATATCGGCCAACAAGTCGAAGTTGCCGGTAATCGGATCCGGCCGGTGTTGGTAGACAGGCGACGCCCAGTAGATGGACATGCCGCTCAGGACAAGGCCAAGGAGGATCGGCACATTCAGCCAATGACTCCAGCGCACCAGCAGGTGGTGCTTGCGAACTACGAGCACGCCGGAGCCTTCGGCCGGCGTGCTCGGATTTACGGATGCACCTTGGTTCTGCATGGAATAAGCCAGTGGGGCCGATTGCGACTTACTTGGCGCTGCTGCCCGGAGCGATCAGGTACACCTTGCTGGTTGTGAGCGATCCGTCAACCTGCTTGTCGACAACGACATTGACGGTATCGCCGGCCTTCAGCTGCGCCTTGATGGGCGCGGTTTCCGTCACCTCCACATTGGGGGGCACGGAGATCGTCTGCGCTCCGTCCTGATACTGGACCACCAAGTTCGTACCGCCGCCTTGCTTCTGCACCGTGCCGTTCGTCATGCGCGAGCCCGTGGCAAGAGTTGGGGCGACGGAGCCGTTGGTCATACGGCTTTGACTGACGCTGCCGGGAGGCATATCCATCATGTTGCTGCCTTCACCGATTCCGCGCAGATCCGCTGGAAAGATGTTGATTGCCTTGGCCAACTCGGTTCCATCGGCCTGCTTCACCGAGGTGACACCGACAAAGGACGTCGATTTAACCTTGCTCAGAGACGACGGCATTCGCCCGTAGATCTTGAGGGGTCGCTTGATCTTCACGTGCACCAGGCCCTTGGCTGACATGATGTCGAGCGAGTCGGCGGTCGCGGCCTGCAGTTTGCCCCTGACGCTCGAGAGCGGAGGCGCAGTTGTCGCCTGGGCCCAAGCCGTATTCTGGCCCAGCAGGGCTACTACAACGAAGGCGAGTAGGAGAGTTGATATGCGGAGCTTCATGTTTTCCTTTCTCGTGCGAGATTAGTTCCGGGGCAGCCAATATCAGGCCGAGTGCGGCTCGGCTCAAAAGGCGGCCGAGATAACTCACCGCAATTGCAGGCTGGCGGTTTCACCAAGGTGGCCAACAGCTGGTAACGCTGCGGGAAATGCACCCCGCCAGATACCGGAAGCCTCTCATTTTGGAGCTGCCTGGAAACCGGGACATCCGTGGCAGAATGGGCGCGACTGTGGCGCGGGAGAACTCTCTCTCGCCATTCTCCTGCTCAGTTGGATGCCTTAAGCGCGGCTAAGGGGACAAAAAAACTCACCTGGTGGCCAAGCGCCGCGCCCAGGGGCGATCTTACGCTTTCTTGATCCGAAGTACAGTGTAAATTACATCTAGAAGCCAGACGTATCCTTCGCGGCGATGGGCGACTTTGCCGTTTGTAACGGATACGGCTGCATCGCATTCTTATCTAATCCAGAGTGGTAGGGGGTCGGCAGCCGCGAACAAGTCGATCCAGGAGAGAAAAATGGAGAACAGCAAGCGCATTCTTATAGTCGGCGGAGTGGCCGGGGGAGCCTCTTGCGCAGCCCGAGCACGCAGGTTCAGCGAGGCGGCCGAGATCATCATCTTCGAACGGGGTCCGTATGTGTCGTTCGCCAATTGCGGCCTCCCCTATTACGTCGGCAATGTAATCCTGAAAGAAGAGAGTCTGTTCGTGGCTACGGCTGAACTGTTCCGAGACCGGTTCAACATCGATGTCCGAACCGAACAGGAAGTGACAGCCATTGACCGGGATAGGCAGGAATTTGAAGTCAAGCCGGGCAACGGCGAGACTTATCGCGAGCGGTACGATGCTCTGGTTCTCTCGCCCGGCGCTGCCCCGATCCGTCCTCCCCTTCCAGGAATCGACCTTCCGGGCGTGTTTACGGTCCGCACTGTCCCTGACAGTCGGAACATCCGCGAGTGGATTTCAGAGTGCAAAGCGAAGAGCGCCGTCGTGGTGGGTGCCGGCTTTATCGGACTTGAAATGGCAGAGAATCTGGCAGCGCGCGGCTTGGCTGTGACCGTGGTGGAAATGATGAACCAGGTTCTGCCGCCGCTTGACCCTGAAATGGCCGAGCCTCTGCACAAACGGCTTTTAGAAAAAGAAGTGACGGTGCGGCTAAGTGATGCGGTCAGCGCCTTCGAGCAAGCGGTGGGCGGAGGCCTGGTGGTGAGCACCCAGAGCGGTGCCCGGCTGCGGGCGGACATTGTAATCCTCTCCATCGGAGTGCGTCCGGAGGCCGCGCTGGCGCGCGCGGCGGGGTTGAATCTGGGGAGCAAGGGCGGCATCCGCGTGGATGATGCAATGCGGACCAGCGATCCTCACATCTGGGCCGTGGGGGATGCCTGTTCCCCTTCAGCGTAAGTGGGACTGGTGAGACTGGGAAGTTAAGCTACAGTTGTGCGCCCCAATCCTCGCCATTGAACCAGTCTAGGAAGTCCTTTAGCTTCCGGTTCTGATCTGAATGAATGTCCGGTTTATTACATATTAGTCAAACGTAAACTATATCGGACTATAAAAAGACTAGGAACTACGACTAAGCTATTTGTTATCTTTGAATAATAGTAACCAAATAGACATAATTTCATATCGCGGGTTCGGATCCCCCGCTCTTTGCCCTTCAGTGATCATTGTCGAGGTAATGTAGATAGCCCAGCTTGGCCCCCATCTTCCTAGGTTGGTTGCGACTTACACCTTCTGAACTGGACTCGGGACGAGGTGTTTCTGGTTCTTCGCGGCTATCCCGGCGAACCCTCCGTTGGTTAATCGGCCAGTCCGGGTTCGAGATGGAGCAGGGGCATCAGAGTTCATGTTCTGCTCGTCAGTCTACTTATGTCGGTGGGGAAACTGCGGTCGCAATGGATCTTATGACAGTTCGGTCACCTGCTTCGGGACTAGCTGCGTCCTGGTCAGAGCTACGGTGGGGTTGTGGAACGAGAAGTAGGACTTAGCTAGTTGGTTAACTACCCTATGAAATCCGCTGTAAGAATATCGCGGCGGGCACGTCAAGAAATCATTGACAGTCGGCGGGTCTTCGCCTATATAGGTAAACAACGTTTCGGTTTTAACTTAGGTGTTGGTCGTCTAAAGTTCTTAACTGCTTAACTGCGGTAGCGCATTCGTCGTTGCGGTAAAGCGCTTCTCGTTAAGAAATTTTAGGCTCCGATGCCCGTCCTTACTCATTTCATCGGCAGGGCCTTGGGGTTCTATCTCGCTTTGTGGTTTGCAGATTGACGTCGGCAGAAGGTTCGGATTTGTGTCTGTCGTTGCAGTTGTCTGTGAAGTCTGTGAGTTGTATGCAGGCCGATCTCGGCTCAGTCGAGCGTCTTCGGTCCGTAGTTCTTTGGGGACTCCTTCGGTATGCCATTGGTTCCTCACCAGCGACAGGAGCGGTACCGCGCTTCATCGGATCCAGCAACCCCCGCGATTAGCTGTTCCAGCATGGCCACACCGTCAAAGAAGAAAGAAGGTAGCGCGATGTTCAACTGCGGATTGAATCTCTTGCGGCAGATTAAGAATTCAGTTCTGGTCTCGTTGATTGCGATCTTATGGCTGTTAACGAGTTTCGCAGTGGCGCAAACCACGGTCTCACCGAGCGCGGTGAGCTTTGGCAATGTGGTCGTTAGCACCACCAGCTTGCCCCACACGGTTACCTTCAAGAACACCGGAACAGGCTCTATTACTATCAATTCGGTGTCTGTGACAGCGGGGACTCCTTATTCTATCGCTCCGGCATCGACGTGCCTGAATCCCACGTTGGGGAAGGGCGCCGCTTGCACAGTTATTCTCACCCTGAGTCCTGCGGCCCTGGGTCCTCAGGCGGCCAGCAGCCTGACCATCAGCAGTACTGCGACTACCGGAGGTACCCAGACAGTAGCTTTGACCGGCACGGGGGTGAACCCGACGGCGGTGTCGGCGGCTACGCTGGCGTTTGGCAACGTTCCTGTGGGCACGACCAGCGCGGTCAAGACCCTTACCCTGTACAACTACCAGCTGTTGCCGATCACGATCACTCCGCTTACGGTCGCGTCGCCCTACACGATCAGCGGGGGAACGTGCGGCACCGCCCTGGCGGCGAGTGCCAGTTGCACGATTCAGTTGACGTTGTCGCCGGCGGTGCTGGGAGCGGTCCCGGCCACTTCGCTGACCATCAACACGAATGCCTCGAACACTCCGCTGACGGTGGCGCTGACCGGCACGGGGGTGAACCCGACGGCGGTGTCGGCGGCTACGCTGGCGTTTGGCAACGTTCCTGTGGGCACGACCAGCGCGGTCAAGACTCTTACCCTGTACAACTACCAGCTGTTGCCGATCACGATCACTCCGCTTACGGTCGCGTCGCCCTACACGATCAGCGGGGGAACGTGCGGCACCGCCCTGGCGGCGAGTGCCAGTTGCACGATTCAGTTGACGTTGTCGCCGGCGGCGCCGGGAACGGTCCCGGCCACTTCGCTGACTATCAATACGAATGCGTCGAACAGTCCGCTGACGGTGGCGCTGACCGGCACGGGGTCAAACCCGACGGCGGTGTCGGCGGCTACGCTGGCGTTTGGCAACGTTCCTGTGGGCACGACCAGCGCCCCCAAGAGCATTACCCTATACAACTACCAACTGACGCCGCTTGCGGTCTCTTCCATTTCGGCCGACTTCCCCTATGCCGTCTCCGGGGGGACGTGCACAACCACACTGGCGGCGAGTGCCAATTGCACGATTCTGGTGACCATGACGCCGTCGGTGCTGGGACCAGCCCCGACCCCCCGCTTCCTGACGGTTACCACGAGTGCCGCGAACACTCCGCTGACGGCGACGCTTACCGGAACGGGCGTGAACCCGGCGACGTTGACGCCGGTGTCGGGAGCGTTTGGCAATGTTGCCGTGAACACGACCAGCGCGGCCAAGATCTTTACGCTTTATAACTATCAGCTGACGGCGCTGAACATCACTTCGATCAATGCGTCTCCGAGCGTGTATTCGGTCGCGACGTCCACCTGCGGGAGCATGGTGGTGGCGCCCAATTCGAGCTGCACGATATCGGTCGTGTTTATGCCGACCACACCGGGAGCGGCTCCCGCCGGCACGTTGAGCGTCGTCACCGACGCAGCGAACAGCCCGCATACCGCCACGCTTTCCGGGACAGGGGTGAATTTGCCCACGGCGTTGTCGCCGGCGTCGGCAGCGTTTGGCAACGTTGCTGTGAACACCCCCAGCGCTGCCAAGACCTTTACGCTCTTTAACAATCAAGCGACGGCGCTGACCATCTCTTCGATCAGTGCTTCTCCGAGCGTCTATGCCGTTTCCACGACCACCTGCGGGACCGTGCTGGCGGCGAACTCCTCTTGCACGATATCGGCGGTGTTTACGCCGACGGCACAGGGCGCGGCCCCGGCCGGCACGCTGAAGGTAATCTCCAACGCAGCGAACAGCCCGCTTACCGCCGCGCTTTCCGGGGCGGGGGTTTTGCCCATCGTGTTGGCTCCGACGTCGTTGAGCTTTGGCAACGTGGCCGTCAACGCCACCAGTGCGACGCAGAACGTCTTGCTGACCAACAATCAGGCGGTTAGCCTGACGATTTCCTCCATCACTCCGACGGGGCCATTCGCGGTAGCCGCCACGAACTGCCCGGTGGGAACGCCGTTAGCGCCCGGGAACAATTGCACCATCGGGATCGCCTTCCATCCGACGGGCCTCGGAGCCACCAGCGGCGGGCAGATTACGGTAACCGATGACGCCGGCACGCAGGTCATACCGGTTTCCGGCACCGGAGTCGTGCCCGTAACCCTGAACCCGACGAGTTGGAACGTTGGCTCCGTCGAAATTACCAACACCGTAGTCAAGAACGTAACGCTGACCAACAACCAGGGCATCCCGCTCAATATCACTTCGATTACAGGTTTCCCGGCTGGCTTCTCGTTGGGTAGCGCCAGCACCTGCGTTCCCGGAACCCCTGTCCCTGCCGCCTCCAGCTGCGTACTCGCCTTGAGCTTTACGGCCGCCGCGGCGGGATCGCCCAGTGGGACGATCAGTGTCAATGACGACGCGAATACGACCCCGCAGACCATTACCGTCAGTGCCACCGCGACCGCGAAGCTGGTGCCATCGCCTTTGTCGTTGAGCTTCCCGAGCCAGCCAATTGGAACGACCAGCACGAGCCAGACGATTACCCTGACGAATCCGCAGGCTGTTGGTGAGCTGATCACCGGGGCCACCTTCACTGGCCCGAACGCGAGCGAATTCGGGGTGTCCGCTACGACTTGCCCGCTTCCGCCTGCGTCCCTGCCGGCAGGAGCCAACTGTCAGTTGAGCATTACCTTTACGCCCAGCGGACCAGGCTCCAGAACGGCCACGCTGAATATAGCCGACCCGCTGATCATCCCGTTGAGCGGCACGGGCAGCGTGCCTGTCACGGTCCTGCCGGGGCTGCTCACTTTCACGGCACCCGTGGGCACCACCAGCGCCTACCAGACGGTCACTGTCACCAACGCCAGCACCAGTACGCTGCACATCAGCAAGTTCCTGTTGAACGGCGACTACATTCAGACCTCGACGAACTGCGGGAGCGCGCCTCCCTACACGCTGGCCGCGGGCGCGGCCTGCTTCCTTACCATCAGCTTTAATCCCAGCATTGGCGGCGTTCGCGACGGCCAGCTGCAGGTATACGACGACGCGGTGACCAGCCCGCAGGTGATCAACATTGCCGGGACGGGAACCTCTCCGCTTACGCTTTCGCTTTCGTCGTTAACGTTCAGCGCCCAGACCGTGGGCACTATCAGCGCGCCCAAGACGCTTACTCTGACCAACCACGAAACCCAGCCGGAGACCTTCACGCTCAACGTGACCGGCGACTACAGCGCGTTCAGCAACTGCGCCTCGGGCGTGATTGCCGCTAATTCTTCCTGCCTGGTTTTCGTCAGCTTTGCTCCCAGCTCGGTGAACCCGACGACGCGCAACGGCTCGCTGACCGTGGCGAACACTGCTCCAGGCGGCCCGGTGCCGACAACGGCGCTGACTGGTTCGGCAATTGCCACCAATCTTCCTGCGGCAGTCTCCGTGGTTTCGCCCGGAGCGGGCGCCGCCGGAACAACCATCAATGCCGTCATCACCGGCAACGGATGGACGCACTTCAACGCTTCGTCGGTCATCACCTTTGTCGACACGGATAGTGCCCTCAATCCTTCCGACATCACTGCCACCGTTCCCAATCCAGCGACCACCACGGCGAACACGATCAACGCCCAACTGGTGATCGCCGCGAACCCCGGAGTGGTTTACGGCGCGCGCGATATCAGTGTCGTTACCCCGCTCTCGGGCGGCGGGACGGAGACGGCGCTGTTGAGCATGGCGTTTATCATCTCCGATCCGACGAATGCGCATGACATCACCACCATCGCTCCGAATTTTGCTACCCAGGGCCAGACGCTGAGTGTGAACCTCACCGCCACGGGTACAAATTTTGTGGACGGCATCACCTATGCCAACTTCGGTGATGGCATCACGGTGAATTCCCTGACCGTCACTACCACGACGACGGCGCAGGCGTTTATTACCATCAGCAACACGACGCCGGTCGGCTACCGCACGGTCACGCTCGTGACCGGCGGGGAGTACGCTGTTTCCAGTCCGACAGCCTTCCAGATCGGCCCCAATAACGCCGCGTTACTCAGTATCAGTCCTACGTTGACACCCGTTGCCCCCACTGCGGAACCGCAGGGATGGAGCGGCGTGGTCTACCTGACGGCCTCCGGCACCCACTTCCTGCAGAATGCGACCCAGGTCTCGTTCACCGGCGGCATCCTCTCGCCGGAAGTTACGGTGACCAGTCCGACGACGGCCATTGTGAATGTTGCCGTTCCGGCACTCGCAACCGTCGGCTTGCAGAACGCTACGGTCTGGACGGGCGGCGAGATTGCGACTCTGAACAACGCCTTCACGGTGATCGGAGCGACGCCCGCCCTGGTGAGTGTGGTGCCAAGTTCCGGCATCCAGGGCCAGACGCTGAATGTCGTCATCACCGGCAACGCCTTTACGACGTTCCCGCTTGGCTTCTATACAAATCCCGGCACCGATCCCATTCTTGCGGGCTTTACCGGGATGATCGCGGTGAATTCGATCACCGTGACTTCGGCGAACAGTGCCACCGTCAACATCACGGTCAGCCCGAACGCCAGCGTCGGCAGCATTGCGGCAACGCTTTCGGTCAGCAATGGTTCCGGCGGCTGGACCGTTTTCCCGTTCGGCTTCGCCATTACGCCCTCGAACGCCTCCATCACCAGCGTGACGCCCGCCTGCGTGCCGCAGGGCGGCCAGATGACGCTCGCCGTAACCGGCGCGAATACCCTCTGGGTGCAAGGCAACACCACGGCCGCCTTCTATGCGGTTCCCTTTGAAAACATCACCGTCGACAG
>Ga0316217_10006763_pt1 | contig 11201 bp, 9 predicted proteins | sample 1anoAmetaG_FD_203633 | JGI IMG/M metagenome (GOLD analysis project Ga0316217, IMG submission 203633) | Freshwater microbial communities from Trout Bog Lake, Wisconsin, USA - 1anoA | ecosystem: Environmental > Aquatic > Freshwater > Lake > Hypolimnion/Profundal zone | place: USA: Wisconsin... | reverse complement strand
GACGAACCGGAGGAAATATGAAAATAGAAAAATGGTTCCCTTGGATGACTCGAACGCTGCTGGCCGGCGCGTTTCTGCTCGGCTCATCGGCCTTGGCGGCGGACACTCAGCAAGCCGCCAGCTCTGGCGACCAAGCGTCGGCTTACCGGATTATCGGTCTGGGCATGGCTGCCGCCTTTTCGGTCAGCGTGAGCATCCTTGGCGCGGGTTACGCTGTGGCGCGGATTGGGTCCGCCGCCATCGGGGCGATTGCCGAGAAGCCCGAACTCCTGCCGCGCGCCATTTTGTTTGTGGCGCTGGGCGAAGGACTGGCCGTGCTCGGTTTTGCGTTCGCCATGATGCTGCTGAATAAAATGTAGGAGCGACTTGTGAAATTCTTCTGCATCGCCGATGCGGACACGGTGCGCGGCTTTCGTCTCGCCGGCGTCGCCGGACAGGCGGTGGCTTCCGCACCGGAGGCGACGCTTGCGGTGGAAACGGCCGTGGCCCAACGCGATTGCGCCGTCATCATCCTCACGGAAAAGGTGGCCGACAACATCCGGCCGCAAGTGGAACGGATACGTTTTGAATCGTCACAGCCGATCATCGTCGAGATTCCCGGACCGGAGGGACCGCTGCCGGGCCGCAAAAGCCTGCGGCAACTGGCGCAGGAAGCCGTGGGCATTCACATCGAAGAAAAAAGAACCTGAATGGCAACACCGGATCAATATTTGCCGGATGTTTTGAGCGAAGAAATTCTCGCCGAAGCGAAACGCGAGTGTGACGAAATCCTCCGCCGCGCGCGGCAGGAATCAAAGTCGCTCCTCGCCGCCGCGACGGCGGAGTCGGAAAAAATCCGCCGGGAAAAACTCCATGCCGCAAGTGCCGAAGCGGTGCGGCAAAGTGAATTAATCCTGGCAACAATTCCGGTGGAAACCGGACGGCTGCGTTCAGCGCGCATCGAAACCATCCTTGAAAAAATCCGCGAAGAAGCTCAACGCCAGTTGCTGGAGCAAGATTTTGATTCTCACGAAACCATTATCACACTTGCCGCCGAAGCCATCCGCCAGATGCCGGGAACAGATTTTGTTTTGAAAATTTCCGCCGCCGACCATGCCGCGTTTGGTGACAAGCTTGCCGGGGAAATTTCGCAGCGCGTCGGACGTTCGCTGTTGAACCTCACGATTTTTGCCGATCCGGCGATGACTGATGGCGGTGTGATTGTGCAGGATGCCGCCGGAATTCGGATTTGGGACAACCGGCTGCTCTCGCGGCTAGAGCGGCTCTGGCCGGAACTGCGCCGGCAGATTGCCGTGCAAACTTCGTTGGTTGCGCAGAGCGGAGCGTCGGAAGCCCCTGAATCGCCCATCGTAGCCGAGGAACACCCGGATGCGCGCCAGCGTCTTGGACTGCGCCAGACCTCTGGCGCTTTCACGACGAGTTCCAAAGTGGCAGAGAACTGCCGCAGTCCAAAACCTGGCGGCGATTCGGACGCTCTCAGGAAAGGAGAAGCATGACTGCCGCGACAAATCCCATTGTGACGCGCGTGAACGGCCCGACCGTGACGGCCAGTGGCATGGCGGGCGCACAGATGTATGAGGTCGTCCAAGTCGGCGAACTCGGACTTGTCGGCGAAGTCGTGCGGCTCATCGGCGACCGTGCGACGATTCAAGTTTACGAGGACACGACGATGCTGAAACCCGGCGCGCCGATTCAACGCACCGGCCAGCCGTTGTCTGTGTGGCTAGGGCCGGGACTCGTCGGCAACATTTACGACGGCATCCAGCGGCCGCTGCCCGGCATAATGGCGCACAGCGGCGCGTGGATTCGGCGCGGCGAAAAAATGCCCGCGCTCGATCTGGAAAAACGCTGGCCGTTTGAGCCGTCGGTGCGGTGCGGCGAAACCTTAGTTGCCGGCCAAGCCATCGGCTGCGTTGTCGAAACGCAGCTCGTAAAACATCAAATCATGCTTCCGTCGGAAGTTTCCGGCAAAGTGAATTCCATTGTCAGCAAAGGCGATTATAACTTGCGCGAAACTCTAGCCGTCATTGAAACGGCTTCCGGCCCGCGCGACATTGCGATGCTCCAAAAATGGCCGGTGCGCGTGCCGCGCCCGATTCGCGAGCGGTTGCGCATTGTCGAGCCACTCATCACCGGGCAGCGCATCATTGACACATTTTTTCCGATCGGCAAAGGCGGCGCGGCGGCAATTCCCGGCGGCTTCGGCACCGGCAAAACCATCACGCAACATCAGCTCGCCAAATGGTCGGACGCCGAAATAATTGTGTTCATCGGCTGCGGCGAGCGCGGCAACGAAATGACCGAGGTGCTGCGCGAATTTCCCGAATTGAAAGACCCGCGCACCGGCCGGCCGCTGATGGAGCGCACGATCCTCATCGCCAACACGTCGAACATGCCGGTCGCCGCGCGCGAAGTTTCCATTTATACCGGCATCACGCTGGCCGAATATTACCGCGACATGGGCAAGAGCGTCGCGGTGTTCGCCGACTCAACGAGCCGCTGGGCCGAGGCCTTGCGCGAACTGGCCGCGCGCCTCGAAGAAATGCCCGCCGAGGAAGGTTTTCCCGCCACCTTGCCGACGCGGCTGGCGCAGTTTTACGAGCGCGGCGGCGCGGTCACGACGCTCGCCGGCGAACGCGGTTCGGTGAGCATCGTCGGCGCGGTCAGTCCGCCGGGCGGCGATTTTTCCGAACCAGTCACGCAGCACACGCGCCGGTTCATCCGCTGTTTCTGGGCACTCGACACCGTGCTAGCCAACGCACGTCATTATCCGTCCATCAACTGGCTGCAATCGTATTCCGAATACGTCGAAGACGTTGGCGCGTGGTGGGAAAAACTTTCGCCGGAGTGGAACGAAATGCGCACCGAGGCGTTGACGCTGCTTCAGCGCGAAGACCGCTTGCAGCAAATCGTGAAACTCGTCGGGCCGGACGCGTTGCCGGATTCGCAGAAACTGATTTTATTCATCGCGGAAATTTTCAAGGACGGTTTTCTCGCCCAAAGCGCCTTCGATGAAACCGACATGTATTGCCAGCCTGAGCGACAGGTCGTGCTGCTACGGATCATCCTGATGCTTTACCGACGCGGCCTGGATTTGATTCAAGCCGGTGCGCCGCTCGCGCGGTTGCGCGGGCTGACTTGTGTGCCACTGGTGATGCGCGCGAAGTCCGCCATCGGCACAGTTGAAAAATTGGCGGAATTGGAAAAACGCGTCGGCGAAGAGCTTGATGCGCTGGCAAAGGAATTTTCAAAGAAAGCTGAATGACATGAGCGAGTTCACTTTCAACATCGAAGATCGCGGCTTGCAATACCTCGGCGCGACGCGCATCGAAGGGCCGCTGGTTGTGGTCGAGCGCATCCGCGATGTCGGCTTTGACGAGATGGTGGAAATTATTGACCCCGGCGGACGACCGCGCATCGGACGCGTGCTGGACATTTCGGAAACGCAGGCCGTGGTGCAGGTCTTGGAAGGCACGAGCGGTCTCTCAAATCAGACGTTGCGCACGCGTTTTTTGGGCGAAAGTTTTCGGCTGCCCGTTTCGCGACAAATGCTCGGTCGGGTGTTCGACGGCCTCGGCCGGCCCGCTGATGGCGGCGCGCCCGCGCTTTCCGCTGACCGCCGTGACGTGAATGGATTGCCAATCAATCCGTTTGCCCGCCGCTATCCGCGCGAGTTTATTCAAACCGGCATTTCCGCGATTGACGGTATGAACGCGCTGGTGCGCGGACAAAAGCTTCCGATTTTTTCCGGCAACGGCCTGCCGCACGACCGCGTTTCCGCGCAGATCGTCCGACAAGCGCGGTTGCTGGAGGAAAAAACTGAATTTTCAATCGTGTTCGCCGCGATGGGCATCAAGCACGACGTCGCAGAATTTTTCATCCGCAATTTCCGCGAGTCCGGCGCGCTGGCGCGGGCGGTGATGTTTTTTTCGCTGGCTGATGCGCCGAGCGTGGAGCGGTTGCTGACGCCGCGCGTAGCGCTGACACTGGCCGAGCATCTCGCGTTTGACTGCGGCCAGCATTTGCTCGTGCTGTTGACGGACATGACGAATTACTGCGAGAGCCTGCGCGAAGTCGGCACGGCGCGCGGCGAGATTCCCGGGCGCAAAGGTTATCCCGGCTATCTTTATTCCGACCTGGCGAGCATCTACGAACGCGCCGGTCGCATCGAAGAATCGCCCGGCTCGATCACGCAGATTCCGATTCTCACGATGCCCGCTGACGACATCAGCCATCCCGTGCCCGACCTGACCGGCTACATCACCGAAGGACAGATTGTTCTCGACCGAGATTTATTTCAGCGCAGTGTTTATCCGCCCATCGCTGGCCTGCCAAGTTTGTCGCGGCTGATGAAGGACGGCGTCGGCAAAGGTTTCACCCGCGAGGATCATCCGGCGCTCGCGAGCCAGTTGTTTGCCGGCTATGCCTACGTCAAACGCGTCCGCGCGCTGGCCGATGTCATCGGCGAGGAGGAATTGAGCGCGCTCGACAAGCTTTACCTAAAATTCGGCGAGGCGTTGGAGCACCGGTTTTTGAGCCAGGGCGAATTTGAAAACCGTTCCATTGCCACCACGCTCGACCTCGGCTGGGACGTGCTTGCGCTGCTGCCGCGCGATGAACTGCACCGCGTGAGTGACGAGATGCTGAAACAACATTACCGTGAGACAATTGAATTGAACAACCAAAACGCCAAGACGCGAAGTCAGGTTTGAATTCTCTGCGTCTCCGCGTCTTGGTTGTTCAACACATAAATTAATATGGCCCGACTGAACATTGCGCCGACGAAGTCGAATTTCCTTTCGTTGAAGCGCCAGCTTGCTTTTGCAGAGGAAGGCTACGACCTGCTGGAACAAAAGCGGCAGATTTTAATTTTTGAACTGATGAGCCGGCTTGGCCGCGCCCGTGAACTCGAACGAATTATTGCCGAATCACTGCGCCACGCACACGCCGCGCTGCGCGAGACAACGCTCGACATCGGCTCGGCGGCGTTGGATCGGGCGTTGCTGGGCGCGAAGCCTAATTTTGAATTGAAGCTGTCCGGCCAGCATTTGATGGGACTGACGATTCCCCGCGTGACATTTCGCGCCGGTCCGCCCGGCATTCCGTTCGGCGTCAGTGGAACGTCAGCAAATACGGACGCAGCCATGCTCCGGTTCTTGGAATTACTGCCGTTGCTGGCCGAATTGGCGGAACTGCAAAACGCCGTGATGAAACTGGCGCGCGAGTTGCGCAAGACGCAGCGCCGCTGCAACGCGCTGTCAAAGATTTTCATTCCGTCCTACCGCGCAACATTGACCTATATTTTCGGCACCTTGGAGGAACGCGAACGCGAGTCGCTCACCATCCTGAAAATCATCCGGGATCGTCTTGCGGAACCTGTTGCCCAACCAGCCAACTAATCGGGATTGCGATTTTCTTTCCTGCCCGGGCATTATCCAAAACCGGGCCCGGGGGGAGTCGAGCAAGCCAATTGGCCGGCGGAAGCGGGTGGTTACGCCAACACCTTGCTGAGAATTAATTATTTTTTTTGGCGGCAACACGACGATGGTTTATTTTGCCGGAAAGTTTTGTGCTGGCTTCCGCTTAGCCGCCGAGCCTTTTGCCCGGTTGACACGAATTGAAAGAAATTGTGAGTCGGGAAATTTCATGTAACCTTTGGACGAATTTTCGTATTTGTAAGGAATGGCCACGAGCGAGAGTAATCAGGTCAGTGAACCCGCCCAGGCCCCGATGTTTGCCACGACGCACTGGTCGGTCGTGCTGGCGGCGGCCACGCACTGCGATACCACGCGGGCGCGGGCCGCGCTGGCCCGGCTGTGCACGACTTATTGGTATCCCCTTTACGCTTATGTGCGGCGACGGGGTTACTCTGCTCACGATGCCCAGGATCTGACCCAGGCATTCTTCGCCCAGTTGCTCGAACGCCAGTCGCTGGCCACGGTGGCCCCGGAACGCGGCCGCTTTCGTTCCTTTCTGCTCACGGTGATGAACCATTTTCTGGCGAGTGAATGGAAAAAAGGAATGGCCCAAAAGCGAGGCGGGGGCTACCTGACCTTGTCCCTTGATTGGGCCGCTGCGGAGCAGCGTTTCGATCTCGAACCAGCCACGCTTGCCGCGCCGGACAAGCTGTTTGAGAAGCAATGGGCTTTGACCTTGCTGGCAGAAGTATTAAACCGGCTTGAGCGGGAATATCAGGCCGAGGGCAAGGCGGATTTGTTTGCCGCGCTGAAGCAGACGCTCATGGGGGCGCGCGAGTCCCAACCCTACGCCGAACTGGCGCGGGAATTGGGCATGAATGAAAGTGCTGTCAAAGTTGCCGTTCACCGGCTGCGCAAGCGCTATCGGGAACTCATCCGTGCGGAAATCGCCCATACGTTGGATCACGCGCAGAATGTCGAGGCGGAGATGCGGCACTTGTTTCAGGTGCTGGCGGATTGAGACGAATTATCTTGAGAAAGTTGGTAACCTTGCCCCATGAATTGAGTAGTAACGGGCATGAATACGACGCCAATTTGTCCCCAATGCGGAAAACCGCTGGATGCCGGTGCGCCGAAGGGGCTTTGTCCTGCGTGCCTGATGCAAGGCGCGTTTCCCACGGGAACAGACACCGGCGGGAAATCTTCCCGCTTTGTCCCGCCCACGGTTGGAGAACTCGTTTCCCATTTTCCGCAACTGGAAATTCTGGAATTCATCGGCCAGGGCGGCATGGGCGCAGTCTATAAAGCCCGGCAAAAAGAGCTGGACCGCGTTGTCGCGCTGAAAATCCTGCCGCCGGACATCGGCCAGGACGCGGCCTTTGCCGAACGGTTCACCCGCGAAGCCCGCGCGCTCGCCAAGCTGAATCATCCCGGCATTGTCACCATTCACGATTTTGGCCGGGCGGACGGGTTGTTCTTCTTCCTCATGGAATATGTGGATGGCGTGAACCTGCGGCAGTTGCTCGCGGGCAGCCGCGTGTCCGCGCGCGAGGCGCTGGCCATCGTGCCGCAGCTCTGCGACGCGCTGCAATTCGCGCACGACCAGGGCATCGTCCATCGCGACATCAAGCCGGAGAACATTTTGCTGGATCGTCGCGGCCGTGTGAAGGTGGCGGATTTTGGTCTGGCGAAAATCATTGGCGGTGACGACAAAACGCCGGCTGCCGGCGGTGATCCGGCCGCCGGCGCCGCCGGTCTGACCGACGCGAGCAAGGTGATGGGCACGCCGCAATACATGTCGCCGGAGCAGATTCAGGCACCGGGCGCGGTGGACCACCGGGCGGACATTTACGCGCTGGGCGTGGTGTTTTACCAGATGCTCACCGGCGAACTGCCCGGCAAACAGCTCGAAGCGCCGTCCAAGAAAGTTTTGATTGATGTGCGGCTGGATGAAATCGTCTTGCGTGCGCTGGAGCAGAAACCGGAACTCCGCTATCAGCAGGTCAGCGAAGTGAAGACGCTGGTGGAAACAATCGTCGGTAGTGGCGGATGTGAGGCGGCTCAAACTGAAAAAATGGAAAGCGAAAAACGGAAAGCGGAAATTGTTCCGCGCTTGTCTCGCCCGGCCATCGCGGGAACCGGCTGTTTTGGCTTGGCCTTATGCTTGGTTTTGGCCGGCCGGGTTTTTCTGGATTTTTGGAGCGGCACAGGCAAACGGTTGCCGGAAGAATTATTCGTGCTTTGGCCTTCTTTGGAAGGGTTGCTGCTAATTGTTGGAACCATCCTTGGCTGGGTGGCCGTGTCGCAAATCCGCCACTCGGCGGGTAAAATCCACGGGCTGTGGCTGGCGGTGTTCGCCGGCTTGCTGTTTCCGCTGCTGGTGGTGGACGGAGCGATGGCGTGGTTGTGGCTGGTGCTGGCCAAGCTGTTTGCCCGCCAAGTGCTCGGCCTTCAGAACGCGCTGTTTCTTGATGTGTGGGATCTCACCCTCTGGGTTTCACTGGCGCTCGCCTCCGTGGCTGTTGTGGATTGGCTTATCTTCCGCCGCGTCTGGCGCGCGGTGAACCAGCCGCTTGATGGTGCAACCGATCACCGCCGCCGCGCGGAAGCTCACACTGAAAAAACGCAAACGCCCAAACCTTCCCCATCGGTGCCCGTTTCGTTCAGCGGGATCGCGGTCCGGTTTGTCATCTTCGGTGTGGCGCTGCTGTTCGCCTGTTTATTGCTGTTGCTCGGCATGAGCTCGGAGGCCATCGGTCCGCAAACGTGGAGCTATTTTCGCCTGGGCTTTGAAATCCTCGTGGGAATTCTATTGGCGGGATTCCTGGCCGCCATGTTCCACGCGCTAAAGGTCAATACGCAGGAATCCTGGCATGCCGTCAGACACTGGTGGCCGATGATGATTCTGATGATGCTCGGGATTGTTTTCGGATTCTGGTCGCCGCATCTGTTGAAAACGAAAGCCGCCGGAACAAAATCTGATTACATTGGCCAGGCTTATTTTCCGCTGGGTGATTCAATTGAAATTACTTCCGTCGCACGGAGTGAAAACCAGATGACCGTCAAAGGCCATTACCATCTCGTCAGCGCCGACGAGGCGTCGTTGTGGCTGAACATCACGGCGACCAATGATGACGAAGTTCCACTTCAGACGGAACGGCCGCAGAGCATCCACATTTCCAAAGGCCGGGGTGATTTTGAATTGTCCCGCTTCCAGCTCGTGCCCGGACTGCCGCACGTTTCGATGTATAACCAGCATCATGCCTTCGCCGGCATTTATTTCGGCACCCAAAACGAAGCGGTTAAAGAAAGCAAACTGGACTTGAATCACGCCCAAAAGCCGGGGGGCTCAACACCGGTTGAAATTACGGCTGCAAAAATTACTTACGATTCCCAAAACCTGACGATGACGGCGAGTGGAAATGTTGAAATTAAATTCAAATCTGCGCCAACGGACGCCGCCGCCGAAACCTGGTCGCCGACGCTTGCGCCGGGAGCAACCGCCGATCTGCAAAAAATCCTGAACACGGCCAAAAGCCTTGCTGACGAAGGCAGCTACGAGGACGCGTTGCAGCGCTATTTGTGGTATTTCGAGCACTCGCGCCAAGATGCCGGTCAGCGCGGCATACGGATTTCCTTCGCGTTGTCCGACTGGCAGGAACTCGGCCGGCGTTATCCCAAGGCGCGGGCGGCGCTGGTCGGGATCCGCGACGCCGAGGGGCGCGAATTCTCCGAAGGACGCGGCGATCTGGAATTATTCATGGAAATCGCGGCGATCAACGAGCGGTTGGGCGCAAGCGACGCGACCGAGGCGTTATTCAAAGATCTAGGCGCGCGCGACCGAAAACTCGCGGAGCAATGTTACGGTTTCATGGAACCGGCACTCATCGCCCGTGGCGAGTATGCGCTGTGCCTCAATTACATTGGCGATCCGCAGGCGAAGTTCAACATCCTCCTCCGCAACCGCGAGCAAATGAGAGAAGTGGCCGCACGGCAAAACGCGAGCTGGCAACAGCAGGTCGAGCGGATGAAAGAACTGGCCTCGACCAGCAATTCCGTTTTTCCAAACGGCCAGGTGCCGCTTCCGCCGGACATGGCGAAAATGGCGGATGCCGGTTTTGTCGCGCAGACGCGAAATCTGATTGAAATTCTCGTGGCCACCGGGCACAAGGCTGACGCGGAAAATATCCAGTCCCAAGCCAGCGCCATTTTGGACGATGCGCGGCTGAAATCCGCTGTCAGCGACGCCGTGGAGCAAGTTCTAAAACATGCCAATCACAACCAATGATGAATGTGAAAGCCATCATTAAATGTATCAGTTTCGTTGCGGTTTGCTCGACTGCGATATGGTTCAGCCTGTCCTCCCGGGCTCAAGGCCTTGACCCGGCCACCGGTTTGCCGGCGGTGCCAACAAAACCGGGAGATCGGAATCCTGCCTCAGGCTTGCCCGCTGCTCCCGCCGGCCAAACCAAGCTCGATCCCAAAACGGGATTGCCGATGGGATTGAAGCCGGACGACATCGGCCAGCATGGCTTCTTCCCGGATGCCATGGCGCACTCAATGTTAATCTTGCCGCAGTTGTTGGAATTCATTGACGGGGCCAAATACGATGATGCCTTGCAGTTGCTGCTGGGCAGCCACCGGCAGGCCAAGCTGAACGATCCGCTGGCGGAGACGTTGTTGCCGCAATGGATCGAATTGAGCCGGCGGTTTCCCAAGGCCAAGGCGGCCTTGATCGAAATCCGTGACCAATATCAAAACGAATTTGCCGCGGGCCGGGGCTATCAGCTCCTATTCGGCGAACTCTCCGCTATCAACAGTCAATTGCACCAGGACGATGCGACTTATGCGCTATTTCAGTTCATTCGCAAGCAAGATCGAAAGCTGGCCGAACAATGTTTCGACGCCATTGCCCCCCTGTTGATTCAACGCGGTGAATTTGATTTGTGCATGAGCTATGTGGGCGATCCGGAAGAAAAATTTGATTCCATCCGGAGCTGTTATGAGCGGGGTCTTGAGGGCCTTCGCAATTATGCAGAGTGGAAACGGCAAAGCGACCGACGCATGGCGGAAATAAATCAACGGATGGGCTTCACGAACAAGGTGAAGCCGCTTCCCGTTCCGAATTACTACTACTTGCCGGTGTCTCCCGCCCCGGCTGATCCTGCCGCCATCGCGAGAAAATATGTGGAAGACAGTTTCGTAAATGGAACCCGGCAGTTGCTCGGAATTTTGGTCGGGGCCGGGCGAAAAGCCGAAGCGGAGGAAATACAAGGCAAGGCGGTGGCGGTTTTGGATGATCCACGACTACGATCCGCCGTGAGCGATGCCACGCAGCAAGTGCAACAACTTTCACCCCACAAGCCGTGATGAATATGAAAGCTGTTTTCAAAATCATCCCCTTCGTCGTTGCGGCGGCGGCAACGGCCGTGTGGTTCAGTTTGTCCAGCCAGGCTCAAAACATTGATCCGGCCACTGGTTTGTCCTTGGCTTCAGCGAGACCGGCAACTGTCAATCCGGGATTTACCGCGGTTCCACCCGATCCGTTCAAGCGCTTCGGACCGATCAACCACGACCCCAAAACGGGGTTGCCGAAATTTTTCACTGTGGGTGCCGGTATGGAATCGGGCAGGAAAATGTTGTGGGTGGACGCATTAATGACCAAGTCGCAATACGCTGATGCGTTGCAGTTGCTGCTGGACAATCACCGGCAATTTGGGTTGGACGAACCGTTGCATATGTTGGTGCCTCAGTGGATTGAATTGGGCCGGCGCTTTCCCAAAG
>Ga0316217_10006762_pt1 | contig 11201 bp, 7 predicted proteins | sample 1anoAmetaG_FD_203633 | JGI IMG/M metagenome (GOLD analysis project Ga0316217, IMG submission 203633) | Freshwater microbial communities from Trout Bog Lake, Wisconsin, USA - 1anoA | ecosystem: Environmental > Aquatic > Freshwater > Lake > Hypolimnion/Profundal zone | place: USA: Wisconsin... | reverse complement strand
CCTTTTGCTTAAAGGCGATCCTTACCGTTTAAGCCAGATATTGAATAACCTGATAAACAACGCAATCAAGTTTACAGAAAAAGGCAATGTGCATGTAAGGACCCGCGTCAAAGACCAGAACGATACACATGTTACAGTAGAGTTTATAGTAACAGATACGGGCACAGGTATAGCAGCTGATAAGCTGGAGGAGATATTTGAACCGTATGTTCAGGCTGGTTCTGACATATCACGAAAATACGGAGGTACAGGTTTAGGCCTTGCTATCTGCAAAAACCTGATACAGATGCACGGCGGAGAAATAAGTGTGCGAAGCGAATCTGGTCACGGGTCAAAATTCTCATTCTCAATACCGTTTGCCAGAGCAGTGGAAGAGGTAGTAGTTGAACATCCCAAAATACCTGACCCTACAAATATTCAGGCTTATCGGATATTGGTGGCAGAGGATGTAGAGATAAACCAGTTCCTGATAAAACATATTCTGCAAAGCTGGGGCTGCAATTTTACCATTGTGCCTGATGGGCTGGAGGCATTTGATGAAGTGTTTAATAATGATTACGACCTGGTGCTGATGGACATACAAATGCCGGTAATGAACGGGGTTGAAGCTACCAAACGCATAAGACAGTTAACAGATCCGGTCAAAGCATCGGTACCCATTATAGCGCTTACTGCCAACGCCTTGCGAGGCGATAATGAACAATTTATTGCTGCTGGCATGAACGGTTACATACCTAAGCCTTTTGCTGCCGCGCAATTGCTTGAAATTATGGAGGGCGTACTAGCCACTACAAACAGAAGTAGAGAAGTGGCCGCCAAAGACCATAAAGCCTTGCCTTGGGCCGGATATGAATTAGCCAAGTTGCACGAAATGGCCCACGGCGACGAAACATTTGTTGCTAATATGGCTAAGCTGTTTATAAATACCATTCCTCCCATATTAAGCGAACTTAAATCGGGGTTGAACGACAAAGACTGGAAAGCAGTTTCAACAGCGGCTCATAAACTGAAATCGCCTTTTGATGCGCTTGAAATACCTAATCTTTACGAGAGTATCTGTGAGGTAGAGACTGCAGCAAAAACCGGAACATCACTTGAAATATTACCTGACCGAATATCGGAACTAATGCGATTATCTTATAACTGCATTGAGAACCTGAAGCGCCAGTTTTCGTTATCGTGATGGTTTTAAGTGTTAACTATATATACAGAATCCCTGTAGCTGTCATTGTATGACATTTACAGGGATTCTGTATTTTAAACCAGATATTTTTTTAGTGATTAAAAAATCATGGCGCGGAGGAGTTTCATTGTTTTTGAAGCAATTGAGCTTTTCGGTAAAAACAAAAACCCATCCGATAGCCTCAGATGGGTTTGCATTCTTCTTTAAAAAAAAGACTATTGTCCTAAATATGCTTTAAGCGCTTTGCTGCGTGATTGTGAACGAAGTTTGGTAATGGCTTTGTCTTTTATTTGACGGATACGCTCGCGGGTGATACCCAGTTGCTCACCGATATCTTCCAAAGTCATAGGGTGCTCAACACCAATACCGAAGAATAACTTTATTACTTCGCGTTCTCTTTCAGTTAAAGAAGCCAGAGTTCTTTCGGTTTCAATTCTTAAAGAGTCCTTATAATCCAGGTGCTTATCGGTTTGCTCGGCGTTAAAGTTTTCCAAAACATCTATCAGGGCGTTCGATTCACCATCGGTGAACGGAGCATCCATTGATACGTGACGGGCAGAGATACCTAAGGTAGCTTCTACTTCCTCAACTGTTATGTCCAATACCATGGCCACCTCCTCTGGGGTTGGTTCACGCTGGTATTTTTGTTCCAGTTCAGAGAAAACCTTGTTTATTTTTGTAAGCGAACCTACCTTATTTAAAGGTAAACGAACCATACGGCTATGTTCAGCCAAAGCCTGGATGATAGACTGACGAATCCACCACACCGCGTAAGAAATAAACTTAAAACCACGTGTTTCGTCAAATTTCTGAGCTGCTTTTACCAGCCCAAGATTACCTTCATTAATAAGGTCATTCAACGAAAGAGAGTTGTTTTGATACTGTTTTGCTACTGAAACCACAAAACGCAGGTTCGCCCTGGTCAGTTTTTCCAATGCGGTCTGGTCTCCGGCCCTTATCCTTCTCGCTAGTTCCACTTCTTCTTCAGGGGTCAAAAGGTCTTCCTTTCCTATCTCCTGCAGGTATTTTTCAATAGACTGGCTTTCGCGGTTGGTAATTGACTTGGAGATTTTTAATTGTCTCATTATCTGCCTCCCTGTTTTATATGATATATTATAATATGATTTCCTTCAAGCGAAACGCGAAAATATAAATTTCCCGCTGCTTTTATCAATCTAATTGGTTTAACACCAAAAAGCAAGGCTTTGTTCCCTGTTTTTCGATGTTATTTACAAAAAATGGCAATAAATCTCTTTAATACTATACCAGACGGAGGTTTTGATGAAATATTGTGCATTTTAAAGCTAAAATCGGTGTTGTTTAAGATTCTTAAACTAAATACAATCAATTTGGTTTGAACAGCAAATCAGGCCTTTCTAAACTGGGCTAAAGCTCCTTTTGCAATTAAATATTGCCCGGCTATATACAAAGTCATGATAAATACCCCGGCGGTTGCAAAAGGGTGCATGAATTTGTTAACGGCAATAATGGAATCTGATAGCATAAATAGCAGTGCGCCGCTAAAAACCAGCATAAAGCTTTGGGTACTTACGCGTCCAAAGCGGTTAAGGGCAAAAACCACCATAGTAGCTATTGCAGCCGAATAAATGACGACCGGGCCCAGAAATGGTTTGGTTAAGGCGTTGGCACCTATGGCTGGCACCAGCACATAAAGCAAACCTGCCATGTAAAGAACCAAGGGAATTATAACCCAAGCCTTTTTGCGCAATATAGGTGTTTGGGTGCGGTCACTTACATTAGCGAAGGAAATTGCGTATAACATGTGGGCAAAAAGAAAAGCTGCCAAGCCGGCTAAAAAATAATTTGGGTTTTTAGGGATACCCATTACTGCCTGGTCATTGGCCGATCCGGGAACAAAAAGAAGGGCAACATCGCCGATCCATGAAAAAACCATTGAACTTGCCAGGAACCGGTGTAACCTGTTCCACCCACCGGCTGCTGATTTTATATAGAAGGCCAACAGCAAGATCATTAACAGCGGCTTTGAGAAAAAACGCACCATTTCGTTATGGGAAGCTTCAGCAAATATTTCTGTTATGGCTACCAAGAAATACAGATACTCCAGAGGTTTCAGCATGTGCCGGCATTTGAATTAAAAAATAAATTTAGCGGGGTGAATTAATGAAAAATAAGTTGAACAAAGCAGACAAAAGGTGACAAATCAGCCGCTGAAAAAGGCTATCGGACATTTCGTTCTGACAATATTGCCCCTGACACAGCATATTAAATTTGCTGCCGAATATCATAACATAGGTTAGCTAAGGTCATGAAACCCGCATCCAGCTTGTGTTTTCTTTGCATCGATTTAATGAAAATTATAGATTTAATTAACCAAACATAGTACTTTTGCAATGCAAAAATTGATTTGGCATTGTATATGATTACCTCCCCACATCAATCATTCATTAACCAATTAAAAACATGTTAAACATGGCAACTAACAACATCCAGGAAAACCTGAAGAAGTATTTCTACTCAGGCGTAGGACTTGCTGCACACACTGCAGAAGTAGTTCAGAAATCAGTAAACGAATTAGTAAAGAAAGGCAAAGTAAGCGAAGCTGACGGCAAGAAGATCGTAGGTGAAGCTATCAAGAAAGTAGAGGCCCGTCGCCCTGAAATCGAAGCTAAGTACAACGAAGCGGTTCACAAATTTGTGAAGGTTACATCTTCTGAAGTAACTAAACTTCAAAAGAGAATTGAAAAGCTTGAAGGCCAGTTAACCGTAAAGAAAGCCGGCGCTGCTAAAGCTGCTTCAAAGCCAGCTCCTAAAGCGGTAGCAAAAAAGACTGCAAAAAAAAAGTCTAGTAGCAAAAAAGTAGCCACTGCCAAACCAGTTGCTGCTGCACCAGCTAATACCGAAAACTCAACTGAGGCTTAATTACTTTTTTTGAGATTTCAGGAAAATGCCATCCGTTGTGATGGCATTTTTTATTTCTGCCAGCGGCAAATCGGTTTATAATCAACTTGCATATTCTTTGCTAAGTTTTTTTCCAGTATTTAAAGATAGGATGCAATCAATTCGTATTTGATATATGGATTTATCAAAGAAGTCTATTATTTTACGCCATACTTTTTACTTTTAAGTCCTGAATGATTCTCAACCAGACCTTTCGTAACATTAACCGCACGCGGGAAATCCTCGGCATCTTCATCAAATATGGCTTTGAAGATGTGATAGCTAATTCAACCTTGCGCAACCTGGTAACAGAAAGTATGCGCATAAAATGGCTGCGCGATGATAAACCAGTAATGGAATATACCCGCTATGAGCGAATACGGATGGCTGCTGAAGAATTAGGCCCTACCTTTATTAAGCTGGCGCAGGTGCTTAGTAACCGACCCGATATTATACCGGAGGCGCTGGTTAAGGAGTTTGAAAAATTACAAGACCGTGTGCCGCCTTTTGAATTTGCCCAGGCCAAGATCATTGTAGAACGCGAGACAGGGAAAAAAATTGAAGATATTTTTGAGGAGTTTGCTGAAAAGCCCATGGCATCTGCTTCTATTGGCCAGGTATATAAAGCCAAGCTGCGGACCGGTGAGGAGGTAGTAGTAAAAGTGCAGCGCCCTGATGTTGCCGAAACTATAGCGCTTGATCTGGGAATTATAAAAGAAGCTGTAAAAAGAGCTGACCGTTATTTAAAGAAGCAAGGGGTTTTGAATGCGGAGGAAGTAGTAAGGGTCTTTGACCGTGCCATAACCAAGGAACTCGACTACCTGAACGAGGCACGGAATATTGACCGCTTCAGGGCTACTTACAGGCACCGCGCTGATTTTTATGTGCCGAAAGCTTACCGGGAATATTCTACTAATAAGGTACTGATCATGGAGTTTATGAAGGGCTGCAAGATCACCGATGTAAAACAATTGAAAGAGTGGGGAATAAGCCCTGCAAGAATTGTAGAGAAGGGTATGGATATATACTTGTCTCAGATATTTGAGTACGGGTATTTTCATGGCGATCCGCACCCGGGTAATATATTGGTTAATGAAGAGGGTACCATCATTTTGCTTGATTTTGGCATGGTGGGCCAGTTGATGAAGAAGGATAAATACGCTTTTGCCGGGATTTTTATTGCTATGAGCCGTCACGACGCCCGTGAGATGGCGAACCAGATGCGCAAGCTGGCGGTTGAAGATAACATCACCGATATGCGCCAGTTTGTTTATGATTTGAATGATATGATAGAAGACTATTCGTATCTTGACGTAAGTGAAAGCTCAATTCAGGATGTAATTGAACGGTTGCAGAAGATCATGTTTGAATACCACATTACAGTACCGGGCGGGGTGTTCTTGATTTTCCGGGCCTTTGCAATTTTGGAAGGTATTGGCAAGAAGATGCACCCTAACTTTAAAACGTATGAGTTTATAAGGCCCTATGGCCAGCGATTGTTGACCGAACAATTAAAGCCTGAAAACCTGGCTTCAGAAGCAGCGCAAAGGTTCAGTAACCTGACAGGCTTTTTAAACAGTTTTCCGGTTGAGGTGAGGGGGATTTTACAGCAGGTAGCTAAAGGTAAACTACATACTGAGGTTGAATTGCAGGGTTACGGCTATGCACTCAAAAAGTGGGATAGTATAAGTACCCGCATGTCGCTTACCTACATTATTTGTGCCCTTATTATTGGATCTTCAATCGCCTTGTTGCCGGCCTATACTGAAGATATGAAATTCTATTACGGGATTAATAAATGGAGTTTTACAGGTTATTGTATAGCAGGGTTCTTTTTCGCTATATGGGTTTATGCTATTGTAAGACGTAAAGTTTACAAATAGAAGGAACAGGTTACAATCCGCTTATATGCTTCAAACATTTTAGCATCAGCTAAGCACAGATTGGAAGCATTTTTTGATTAAATTTCAGCGTAAGTTATTTGTAGTGAGGTAGATATTGCCTTTTGAGCTTCCGTATTGATTCATTTTTAGAGGGGTATGCTTTTGGCTTGCGAAATTCGGTTAATAATTATGGGTAAGCATTAAAAAGCAAGAGCCGGGAAAATAATTTCCCGGCTCTTGCTTTTTAATGTAAAAGTCAGTTGTTCAATGTTATTTTATAACGTTGAGTTTATTTGTAATAATTCCATTCTGTTTGTCTGTAACGCGGTAAATATAAGTTCCGTTAGCCAGGCTAGTGATATTAATTTCATTGTTGCTGCCGGTAAGTGTTTGGCTGATTACAACTCTGCCAACAAGGTCATAAACCTGAAGGGCATATCCTGAAAGATTATCAGAAGAAGTAAAGTTCAGAATTGAACTTGCCGGATTAGGATAAACATTAAAATTAGCGGCAATGATATTAATGATACCGTTTGGACAGGTAGTGTCAGTTACGATGGTTGCCTGTGAAGTGCCCGTAGCTACTGCGCTGTCTATAGTAACAGAATAAGAGCCTGGAGTCCTTGCATAATAAGTAATGGCAGTTGCGCCGGTTATGATACTTCCGTTAAGATTCCATTGGTATGTGTAACCTGTTCCGCTGTTGGCAGTAAGGGCTACAGAATCGCCGTTGCAGAGGTTTGTAACAGGAGCGGTAATAGTTGCAGTAATAGTACCGGAAGCACAGTTTGCAGTTATTACAACTGGCTGCGACGTGCCACTTACAGTCGCACTATCAATAGTAACGGTATAAGAACCGGCAGCTTTTGCGTAATAAGTAATCGAGGTTGCACCTGCTATCGGAGAACCGCCAACCTTCCATTGATAGGTATAGTTGGTTCCTGAATTAGCGGTCAACAAAACAGAATCACCGTTGCACACGTTAGTGTTCGGAGCAGTAATAGTTGCTGTAATAGTCGGATTAGATCCGGTGATGTAGCCAAATCTTACATTGTCGACAAGCAAAGTTGAACCTATAACCGGATTATTGATAGCACTTGAAGTGAATTGCAGGAGAATAGAATCAGGATTTCCCAGGCTTTGATAGAATGTAGCCAAAGGAATAGCAATGTGCTTCCAGCTGGCAGCCTTTATTAAAGCCAGGCCAAGACCAGGAGAACCATTGTAGCCAAGTAAGTGGGTGCTGTTACGGTAAAGGTCAATAGAAATTGCCGCTGTATCGCTTCCTGGTGACGCAAATTGGTAATCAAATATCAGTGAGTCTGGCCTTGATGTAAATGGAGTTCCATAGAAGGTTATAGCAGTATCGCCAACCAAAGATCCGCCTCCGTAAGAAACCACCCCTGCTATTACTCCGAGGCCCGAATATCCAGTAAGCGTATCCGAAACTATTTTAACCGAGGTAACGCCTTCTGTATAAGTTGCAACATCTTTAAAAGTCCATACGCTTGATGGGAAGCTAATACCAATGTTAGCGCCGGCAATCACGTCTTCAATGCCTGACCATGAACTCGGCGTATAAGCGTTGGTCCATGTTTCAAATCCTCCGTTAGTTGGTTGCTGAGCAAAGCCTGTAAGAAATGCAGCAACGAAAACGGTTAAAAGTGTAAATTTTGTTTTCATTGATTATTGGGGTTATTGTAGTTTATAAAATTTTGGACAGCGCAAAAGTAAAAAATCGGTTCAAATTAATCTGATTTGACATTAACCTGATATTGGTTTAACAAAATTGAGGAAGGACAGATGTGTAGCGATGAAAGCTTTTATAGCCACAATTGCTTATAACTCCTTCAAAGAGTTAAGCGTGCGATCTATATCATCTTTAAATTTCAGCTTGCGGTCAGCGTTACGGGTCCAAATGCTTAAATGGTAAAACCTGTTTTTGCCTTCAAGCACTACTTCGCTGAAATAGATGTCCTCACCACTCATTTTGCCTGATATTTCGACCCTGATGCCATTCAATCCGCCAATATTCACAGCAGTTGAGTCGTTGATATTGGGCTTAACCAGGGCTTTAGAAAGGATACCGAGATTGGATGCCATGATAGACGAAATAGTCTTTAAGCTATCCTTAGTTGCAGTTTCGCCGATGATGTAAAAATTACGAAAGCGGTTAGCATATTGAAATTCAGCACCCGGTTTCAGCTTGTCTTCTTCTTTAACCCATGGTGGAACCATTATGGAAAATTTATTAGCCACTTTTACCTCTTTATACTCTTTTGAATACTTACAGGCAGTTACAGATAGTAATATGATGCAAGCTATGAGACAGGCTGGATAATTTGTTCTTTTCATAAATGAATATTTCGGCGCGAAGGTAAGGTTATTCTAAACCTCCCTTTAAAATTTTCAGTTTAGCAAACTTCAGCATTATCTTTTTTACCCCAAACTGGCCAAACATAATAGAGGCTATTTTATTAACTCCCGTGCCTTCAATAATAATCACTTTGCCTTCACCAAATTTTTCATGCATCACATCCATACCTCCTTGTAAACCACTCACATCTTCAGCAATAAAGGGTTCTCCAGATTCGCTGGTGCGTGTAACCACGGGTTTTGTAGCAGGTTGGGAACTTATTTTTGAATATAGGTTTTTAGCGGCATCAGGTGCTTTGGGCTTTTTCAGGTCGCCGTGGTAAGAAACCACATTTTCGGGTATCTCCATTAAAAAGCGGCTTGGTTCGCAATAGCCCAATGTTCCGAATTTATAGCGGGTGCTGGCGTAGGTTAAAAATAAGCGGGTTTCGGCCCGGGTAATTGCCACATAAAAAAGGCGCCTTTCCTCCTCCAGGTCCTCCAGGCTGTATAAAGATTGTTGCCCCGGGAAAAGGTTCTCTTCAATTCCCACAACATAAACTACCGGAAATTCCAGGCCTTTGGCGGCATGAATGGTCATCATCTTTACTGTGTCCTGGTTTTCATCTTCCTTTTCATTACCTGTAAGCAATGACACGTTTTGCATAAAACTGCCAATACCTTTGTCGGTAAATATCACTTCATCCTCCTGCAGCACATCTTCCTCAACAAACTCCTTAATAGAGTTCAGAAGCTCTTGTATGTTTTCAAACCGGCTAACGCCCTCAACGGTTTTATCGTTATACAATTCGGCTATTAAGCGGGTGGTTTTTCCAACGTGTGAGGCCAGGTCGTAAGCGTTTTTTACAGATGATAAGGCCGAAAAGCTTTTTATCATCAAAACAAACTCTTCAATGGATGTTTTTGCCCGCGCGGTAAAATCATAGCTTTGAATATTATCTAAAATATCCCAGGCGGCCTTGTTCTCGTTGGCAGCCAGTATGGTTACTTTATCAATTGTTGACTGGCCGATGCCGCGCGCCGGGTAATTAATAACGCGTTTCATAGCCTCTTCATCATAATGATTAACTGTTAGTTTCAGATATGCCAACAAATCTTTTACTTCCTTACGCTGATAGAAACTCATACCCCCGTAAATCTTGTAGGGAATGTTGTGTCGGCGCAATGACTCTTCAAAAGCACGCGATTGGGCATTCGTTCTGTAAAGGATAGCAAACTCTGAATTTTTATGGTGCTCGCGCATTTTCAACTCCATGATGGAATCAGCTACCCAGCGGCCCTCTTCGTTATCGCTGGGGGTGCGTACTATTTTTATATCCTCGCCCTTATCGTTTTGAGTCCATATTTCCTTTTTTAACTGATTCTTGTTTTTGTGGATCAGTTCGTTGGCTGCCTTTACAATATTTTGTGTAGAGCGGTAATTTTGCTCCAGCTTAAAAACCCGCAGGTCCGGAAAGTCCTTTTCAAAATTCAGAATATTATCAATCGTGGCACCACGGAACGCGTAAATGCTTTGAGCGTCATCGCCTACTACCGTAATGTTTTGAAACACATCGGCAATTCGTTTTACAATACTGTATTGCAGGAAGTTGGTATCCTGAAACTCGTCGATTAAAACATACTTAAACTTATGCTGGTATTTATACAGCACCTCGGGAAACTTTTCTAAAATAATGTGGATGTTCAGCAGCAGGTCGTCAAAATCCATGGCCCCGCTTTTAAAACAGCGCTCGGTGTAAAGCTTGTAAATATTGGCAATGGCAGGCCTTTGGGCCTGGCGGTCCTCGGTGAGTAACTCTGGGCTGGCAGCATATCGGCCCGGTGTTATCAAGGCATTTTTTGCCGCCGATATACGGTTTAAAACCTGGTTGGGTTTATAAACCTTATCGTCAAGCCCCTGCTCTTTAATAATTGTTTTTAACAGCGATTTAGCGTCTTCGGTGTCGTAAATGGTAAAGTTGGAAGGATAACCAATGCGCGGAGCCTCTACTCTTAATATGCGGGCAAATACTGAGTGAAAAGTGCCCATGTACAGGTTTCTTCCATCGCTGCCTGCAATTTTTTCAATACGGGCCCGCATTGATTCCGAGGCCTTGTTGGTAAAGGTAAGTGCTAATATGCTGAACGAATCTACCCCAAGTTTGATAAGGTGCGCAATACGATATGTAAGAACGCGGGTTTTACCCGAGCCGGGGCCGGCAACTATCATGGTAGGACCATCCACATTTTCAACTGCGGCGCGTTGCGCTTCATTTAATTCATCTAAATAATTCATGCGGCGAAAATAGGAAAAAGCCCATCCTAAATATTTTCCACTAGGGCTTGTGGCGTTTGATTTTATTCACAATAAAGGATAAATCCTGATCGGTGAGTTTTTTGGGAAATCCACAGATCTTTTGGTTTGCTTAATTACTGAACCTTTTCTTACCCCGCTTTGTTCTTAGTTTTTCCATAAATTCGCACCTCCTTAATGGCCACCAGAAAAATTAAAGAAGAAAAGACTAATGCCATCCTTGAAAAAGGGGTTGAGCGAGCTATTGGTATTGAGCCAGACAATATTGAGGTTTTTGGTGCGCGCGTACACAACCTGAAAAACATTGAGGTTTCGATTCCCCGAAACCAGTTTGTGGTTATCACCGGGATTTCGGGTAGCGGCAAATCGTCGTTGGCATTTGATACCATTTATAATGAAGGCCAGCGCAGATATCTGGATTCATTATCCGCGTATGCCCGCCAGTTTATTGGTGGTTACGAAAGACCGGATGTTGATAAGATAACCGGGCTTTCACCTGTAATCTCCATCGAGCAAAAATCCGTGAATAAAAACCCTCGGTCTAAGG
>Ga0316217_10006761_pt1 | contig 11202 bp, 9 predicted proteins | sample 1anoAmetaG_FD_203633 | JGI IMG/M metagenome (GOLD analysis project Ga0316217, IMG submission 203633) | Freshwater microbial communities from Trout Bog Lake, Wisconsin, USA - 1anoA | ecosystem: Environmental > Aquatic > Freshwater > Lake > Hypolimnion/Profundal zone | place: USA: Wisconsin... | reverse complement strand
TCGGGCGCCGTCGGGTCGAACCCGGTCTTGATGCGCAGGGGCCTTCCCTCCTTCAGTCGGGAAAGCAGCAGGTCCTTGGTGTGGCACGTGACCGTGCCCTTCAAGAGAAGATCGAGGGCATCCAGCGGAGAAACGTTGTTCATACAAGCATCTTGGCGTAAACCCGGCCTTACATCCAGCGCGGAAGCCGGATTTTCCTACAGGAGGTTGCTCGCCAGTTCGGCCATCTTGCTGCGTTCGCCCTTCACCAGGGTGACGTGGCCGGCGATGTCCAGGTGCTTGAAGTGCTCCGCCAGGTAGCTCAGGCCGTTGGTGGAGGCGTCCACATAGGGATTGTCGATCTGGAAAGGGTCGCCGGTCAGGACGATCTTGGTGCCGTCGCCGGCCCGGGTGAGGATGGTCTTCACCTCGTGCGGGGTGAGGTTCTGGGCCTCGTCCACGATGATGTACTGGTTGGGGATGCTGCGGCCGCGGATGTAGGTCAGCGGCTCGACGCTCATGTAGCCGCCCTCCTCCAGCTGGGCCGGGGTCATGCTTGATCGCCGCCGCTGCTCCATGTTGGCCGCCACGATGTAGTCCAGGTTGTCGTAGATGGGCTGCATGTACGGGCGCAGCTTCTCGGCGATGTCCCCGGGCAGGAAGCCCAGGTCGCGGCCCATGGGCATCACCGGGCGGCTCACCAGCAGCTTGTTGAAGCGCTCCTCGTCCACCACCTGCTGCAGGCCGGCGGCGATGGCCAGCAGGGTCTTGCCGGTGCCGGCCTTGCCGAGCAGGGTCACCACCTGGACCGAATCGTCCAGCAGCAGTTCCAGGGCGAACTGCTGCTCGCGGTTGCGCGGCTTCACCCCCCAGGGCGGCATCTCCACCCGCTTCAAGGGGTGGATGCGGCCGTCGGAGGCGTAGAAGCGGCCCAGGGCGGTGTGGGTCTCGTTGTTCCGGTCCACCAGGGTGACGAACTGGTTGGGGTTGAGGCTCTGCTCCGGGTCCGGCAGCAGCCCGCCGTCGAACAGCATGTCCAGCTTCACCGGGTCTACCGCCCACACGGCGGTGCCGGTGTAGAGCTCGTCCACCGCCACCCGGTCGGTGGTGTAGTCCTCGGCCTGGAGGCCCAGGGCGTCGGCCTTGATGCGCAGGTTGGTGTCCTTGGACACCATCACCACCTTCTCCTTGCGGACCTTCAGCTGGCCCAGCGCGCAGGCCAGGATCTGGTTGTCGGCCTTGTGCTTGTCCATGGCCGCCAGGCCCAGGTCGAGGGGATGGGGCACCACGTCGACGATCAGCGTGCCGCCGCCCTCCATGACCACGCCCTGGCTCAGGGAGCCGTTCAGCCGCAGCTTGTCCAGTTGCCGGGAGACCGCGCGGGCGTTGCGCCCGATTTCGGTCTGGTCCTTCTTGAAGGTGTCGATCTCCTCGATCACCACGATCGGAATGACGATGTCATGTTCCTGGAAGTGGCAGATCGACATCGGATCATGAAGCAGGACATTGGTGTCCAGGACAAACACCTTTTTGCTGGATGCTGACATCGGTGGGCCCCCTTGGGAAGGATAGGACAGATTCAAGCCTAACATCCAGAACCGGGAGACAAGAGAATTCCGGCCTTGATCAACCGGCCCGGCCCTTGGTAGGCTTACAGTCCCCAGGCCGCTTTAGCTCAGCTGGTAGAGCATCTCATTCGTAATGAGAGGGTCGCTGGTTCGAATCCGGCAAGCGGCTCCAACGGAAGGCCCGACCGCTTCACGCGCCGGGCCTTCTTCATGCCCAGTCCTCCATGGACAGCTGGCGCAGTTCCTTCATCCCCTTGAGCCCCAGCTTCACCTGCATGCGGCCGCAATAGGATTCCACGGTCTTGCGGCTGACGCCCTTGGCGTCGGCGATGTCGCCGACCCCCTGCCCGGTTCCGAGCAGGCTGAAGATCTCCATCTCCTGGGCGCTCAGCTGCAGGATGCCTTCCAGGTTCACCGACATGGGGCCTTCGGTGACGGCCCGGGCGGCCCGCGGGCTGGTGAACGCGCCGCCCGCCAGCAGGGCCTGGATCGCTTCCAGCAGGACATCGCCCAGTTCCCGCTTGGTGACGTAGCCCCTCGCCCCGGCCTGGAGCGCCTGGTGGACATGGAGCCAGTCCTCGTGCATGGAGTAGACCAGCACCGGCGGCGCCCCGCCCTGGGGCAGGGCGCGGATCAGCTGCAGGCCGCTCTCCTCGCCCAGGCTCAGGTCCACCAGCAGCAGGTCGGGATGGACCGAGGCCAGCAGTTCCAGGGCCCCGGCCCGGGTCTCCGCCTCGCCGCAGAGCTCCAGGCCGGCCTGTTCCAGCAGCAGCCGGACGCCCTGGCGCACCATGGGGTGGTCCTCCACCAGCAGGATCCGCGGACTCACGCCTGCCCCAGGGGAACCGTGCAGCACAGGCTGACGCCCGCGACGGGCATGGGCAGCAGCTCCAGCGTCCCGCCCAGCTGCTCGCAGCGGTAGCGCATGATCCGGAGCCCCATCCCATCGCGGCTCCGGGCCGGGATGCCCAGGGGCCGGCCGTCGTTGCGCACCTCCAGGGTCAGCATGTCGCCCCGGGCCACCAGCCGCAGCAGGATCTGCCTCGGCCTGCCGTGCTTGAGCGCATTGACGACGGCTTCCTGGGCGATCCGGTAGAGGTGGGTCGCGGCCGCTGGCTCCAGGCCGGCTCCGCCCGTCTGGGCCTCCACCTCGCAGTCCACCTCGAAGGTCTCCCGGGTGCGCCGGGCCAGGTCCTTGAGGGAAGGCACCAGGGCCTCGGCGGAAAGCGCGCCGGGACTGAGGCCCCGGGCCAGGTCGTGGGCCTGCCCCAGGGAGCCGTCCAGCATGGCGGTGATGATCCGGAACCGGTCCGGGTCCACCGGCTTGCCTTCGGCCAGGGCCTTCTCCAGCACCTTGCACTGGAGCATCACCCCGGTGATCTGCTGGCAGACGCCGTCGTGCAGTTCCTGCCCCACGGACTGGCGCTCCCGTTCGGAGCTCTCGATCAGGGCGTCCTCCAGGATGCGCCGTTCCGCCGCCTCCGCCCTGAGCCGGCGGTGGAGATCGGTCTCGTTGACCAGGAAGCGCCGCACCAGTTCCATGAAGCGGTCCTGGAGCACGATCAGGGGCGCGAACAGCGTCATCCAGGTCCAGAAGAAGACCAGGGGGCTTGGCGCCATCAGGCTTGGCGGCCCCAGGAAGGTCAGGTGGCGCAGGAGGTTGAAATGGCTGACCAGGGTCATCGCGCCCAGGAGTCCGCCGCTGAGCCCCATGGCCACCCAGGCCGACCGGCGCCCGTAGAGGATGGCGGCGTAGATGGGCACCACGGTCAGCATGACGGTCACCCGGCCGTCGTACTGGCGGGTGGCGACGAAGGTCACCACCACGAACAGGTAGGTCAGCGAGTTGGTGCACCACCCGCGCAGCAGGTGGGGCATGTCGCGGAACACGGCCAGGGCCACCACGGCCAGGTAGAGGAGCGTGTAGGCGGCGAGCACCCGGCCGGTGTACTGCCGGAGGTGCAGGAAGCGGATGAACTGGAGGGTCCGGCCGGCCACCACCACCCACAGGATCACGCTCAGCACCTGCCGCCTCCATGCCAGGAGGTCGGCGTTCAACTCGGGGAGCGGGGCGTGTCGGAGCATGGGAATGGACAGTCTAAAACAGGCCCATCAAATCAGTGGCACCATTTTGGTTGCATCCCCCCGGCCGTGACGGGCATGGGGAATCTCCTCCGGATGAGATGTCCCCCCCGAAATGCCAGGAGCCGGGGCCAACCTGCCCATACTCCAGACCCGGCCCGTCACGGCCGGGGGCGGCCGGCGACCCACGGGCTCGCATGCGGAAGCGCCGGCCGCCCCCGGACGCGCAGCGCTCGCGCTGCGGGCCAGCGCAGCTGGCCAGGGCCTGGTCGCGGTGGGTCGAGGCCCAAGCCCCGGCTCCGCGATGGTGGCGAGGTCATTCGTGCCGGCCTCCTCTGCGCACTCGGCGCTGCTCTGCCTGCTCTGTGCTTCCAAGCTTTTGGCTGCCATCACCAGGATGTCAGGATTCGTTCAGAACCCCGTCCAGTCTCCCGCTTCGGTGTGCCAGGGCTTAATGGCCAAACCCATTCGATGGGGCTGCGGCTAGCTTTCCGATCCCCCGCCCGGTTCGGACCAGCCCTCGCCGTCCTCCATCTCCGGCGCCTCGGCGACCCGGTAGGACTCAGCGCTGCACGCCCCCAGATCCCTGATCCGGCAGCGTTCGGAGCAGAACGGCCGGGCGGGGGCGGTATCCCAATGGACGGGCTTGCGGCAGACGGGGCAGGGACGGACGACGGTCATGTCCCAAGTCTACCGTCGCCCCGGGCCCGGGTGCCCGTCCATTGCCTTGCTTCCGAAAGCTTAAACAAATCTGAGTCCAATTTGGAAGATCAGCTTGACACTGGTTTTGGCTGCCCTAAACTGGATGAACAGGGTGGCCCAGAGGTCATCGCGCACCATTCACGGAGGCAGGCATGGGCAAGATCATCGGTATCGATTTGGGCACGACCAACAGTTGCGTCGCCATCATGGAAGGCGGCCAGCCCAAGGTCATCCCCAATGCGGAAGGCTCCAACACCACCCCCAGCGTGGTGGGCTTCAATCCCAAGACCAGTGAGCGCCTGGTGGGCTCCCCCGCCAAGCGGCAGGCCGTGGCCCAGCCCAAGAACACCGTGGCCTCCATCAAGCGCTTCATGGGCCTGCCCTTCAACGATTCGGACAAGGAACAGCGCCTGGTGCCCTACCTGGTCGAGCGCAACGAGAAGGGCGGCTGCGCCGTCAACATCATGGGCAAGCACTACACCCCCGAGGAAATCAGCGCGATGGTCCTGCTGAAGATGAAGGACAGCGCCGAAGCCTATCTGGGCGAAAAGGTCACCGAGGCGGTGATCACCGTGCCCGCCTACTTCAACGACAGCCAGCGCCAGGCCACCAAGGACGCCGGCGCCATCGCCGGCCTGGACGTCAAGCGCATCATCAACGAGCCCACCGCGGCCGCCCTGGCCTACGGCCTGGACAAGAAGAAGGACGGCACCATCGCCGTCTTCGACTTCGGCGGCGGCACCTTCGACATCTCCATCCTGGAAGTGTCCGAGGGCGTGGTCGAGGTGAAGTCCACCAACGGCGACACCCACCTGGGCGGCGACAACGTCGACCAGATCCTCATCGACTGGCTGGTGGAGGAGTTCCAGAAGGCCGAAGGCATCGATCTGCGCAAGCAGGCCGACGCCATGCAGCGGCTCAAGGAAGCGGCCGAGAAGGCCAAGTGCGAGCTGAGCTCCACCACCCAGACCGACATCAGCCTGCCCTACATCACCGCCGACGCCAGCGGCCCCAAGCACATCACCCAGACCCTCACCCGGGCCCGCTTCGAGGCGATGATCGAGCCGATCCTGCAGAAGCTGAAGGTGCCCTGCGAGAACGCCCTGAAGGACGCCAAGCTGAGCCACCGGGAGATCGAGGAAGTGGTGCTGGTGGGCGGTTCCACCCGCACCCCCAAGGTCCAGGAGCTGGTCAAGGCCATCTTCGGCCGGGAGCCCAACAAGAGCGTCAACCCCGACGAGGTGGTGGCCGTTGGCGCCGCCGTGCAGGGCGGCGTGCTGGCCGGCGACATCAAGGGCGTCCTGCTGCTGGACGTGACTCCGCTGTCCCTGGGCATCAACGCCAACGGCGGGCAGATGAGCACCATCATCCCGCGCAACACCACCATCCCCACCAAGCGCTCCGAAGTCTACACCACCGCGGCGGACAACCAGCCCGGCGTCGACATCGAGGTGTTCCAGGGCGAACGCCCACTGGTGGAAGGCAACAAGCTGCTCGGCAACTTCCACCTGGGCGGTCTGCCGCCCGCGCCCCGGGGCATGCCCCAGATCGAGGTGACCTTCGATATCGACGCCAACGGCATCGTCCACGTGACGGCCAAGGACAAGGGCACCGGCAAGGACGCCAGCATCACCCTCACCGGCAACACCGGCCTGTCCAAGGACGACATCGACGCCAAGGTCAAGGAGGCCGAGGCGCACAAGGCCGAGGACGACGAGCGCAAGAAGCTGCTGGAGAACAAGAACGCCCTGGACCAGAGCATCTACCAGGTGGAGAAGCTGATCAAGGAGAACGGCGACAAGCTGCCCGAAGGCGACCGCAAGGACGCTGAAACGGCCCTGGCCGAAGGCAAGGAGGCCCTGGCCAGCATGGACAAGGACCGGATCCAGAAGGCCCTCGACAACATCACCGCCAAGTCGCACAAGCTGGCCGAGTCCATCTACAAGGACACCACCCCGCAGCCCCCCACCGGCGGCGGCGCGGCCCCGGGCGGCGAAACGAAAAAGGATGACGACGTCATCGATGCCGAAGTCGTCAGCTAGGAAGAATTCCCTTCGCCAGTGGAGGGCCGGAGCCGGGGCGTCAGTCCCGGCTCTTTTTTCAGCTTAAAAAAACATGAGTCCCGCTGGCGCAAATTTACGGTAGATTGCTGCCATGGCCCACCCCGATTTCTACAAAATCCTCGGCGTCCCCCGGGGCGCTTCCGAAGACGACATCAAGAAGGCCTACCGGAAACTGGCCCGGAAATACCACCCGGACCTCAACCCGGGGAACAAGGATTCGGAAGCCAAGTTCAAGGAACTGACCGAGGCCAACGAAGTCCTTTCGGACCCGGAAAAGCGGAAGAACTACGACACCTATGGCGACCCGTCCGGACCCCAGGCCACCGCCGGCCCGGGCTTCTCCTACGACGAGTTCGGCGGCGGCGGGATGGGCGGCTCCTTCCAGGACCTGTTCCGGAACTTCAGCGGAAAGGGGCGCGGGCGCAGCGGTCCCAAGCCCGGCGAGGACACCCAGCATCCGGTCCGGATCGGCTTCAAGGAGGCGTTCCACGGCACCAAGCTGTCCCTCAGCCTGCAGCGCAGCGAAACCTGCCGGGCCTGCCAGGGCTCGGGCGACCTGCCGGGTTCCCGCCCGACCACCTGCGCCGCCTGCGGCGGCCGGGGCTACCGGGAGGACGGCATGGCCTTCTTCCGCACCCGCCAGGAGTGCCCGGCCTGCGGGGGGACCGGCAAGAAGGCCGCGCCCTGCACCAGCTGCCAGGGCCGGGGCCGGATCCCCAAGGCCGAAACCGTGAACGTCAACATCCCCGCCGGGGTCGAAGACGGCACCCGTCTGCGGGTCGCCGGCAAGGGCGAGGCCGGACGCCGGGGCGGCGGGCCGGGGGATCTCTACCTGCAGATCCAGGTGGAACCGGATCCCCGCTTCGAACGCCGGGGTCCCAACCTCTATCTGGACCTGCCGATCAGCTTCACCGAGGCGGCCCTGGGCACCAAGGTGGAGATTCCCACCCCGGACGGCCACTCCACCATCCGGATCCCGCCGGGCACCCAGAGCAACGCCAACCTGCGGGTGAAGGGGATGGGCATGCCCGTTCCCGGCAGCGGGCAGCGCGGAGACCTGTTCGCCCGGGTCAAGGTGCTGACGCCCCAGATCGTGGATGAGCGCAGCAAGGAACTCCTGCGGGAACTGGCGATACTCAACGATGCCGAAATCCGTGCCAATGCCTGGAGGTCATGATGCGCCGGGATCCAAAAAGTGGTTCATACATGATCGGGGTGGTCGCCGCCCGGTATGAGATCCACCCCCAGACCCTCCGGCTGTACGAACGGGAAGGCCTCCTGCTGCCATCCCGGACCGAAGGCAAGACCCGGCTGTACAGCGAAGATGACCTGGAGCGGCTGGAATTCATCCTCAGCCTGACCCGGGACCTGGGGGTAAATCTTGCCGGGGTGGAAGTGGTGCTGAATCTTCGGGACCGGATGAAAAATATGCAGGATGAAATGCAGCGTTTTGTGGAAGCATATGAATCGAAAATGAAGGCTGCCGGCATTGAACCCGAAAGGGCGCGGGAAGGCATTCCTTCGACAGGGCTGGTGAAACTGACGTCCCAAGGCCTGCGCAAGCGTTAAGCTGGTTTCCCTTTTGGTATCCTTGATCCTTCCCTTGAAGGTGGAACGTGCCCCAACGGCATCTGGAAGAGCGATCCCTCGACAAATACTTTGATTCGATCCGCGATCTGCCGCTGCTGACGGCGGAGGAGGAGCGCATCAACGGCCGCCTCTGGCAGAACGACCGCAACCCGGAAGGGCTGCGCCTGCTGGTGGAAGGCAACCTGCGCTTCGTGGTGAAGGAGGCGCGCAAGTTCCAGGGCATGGGCCTGGACCTGCTCGACCTGATCTCCGAGGGCAACCTCGGGCTGATCGAGGCGGCCAAGCGGTTCGACCCGGAACGGGAGAACAAGTTCCTCACCTACGCCTCCTGGTGGGTGCGCCAGGCGATCTTCCATGCGCTGGCCGAGCACGGCAGCAAGATCCGCCTGCCGCAGAAGGTGGCGGGGCACCTGGTGCAGCTGAACCGGATCACCCACCGGCTGGGCCAGGATCTGGGCCGGACCCCCACGGTCCAGGACATCGTCGACGCCAGCCACTTCACCGCCGAGGAGGTGGAGCGGCTGCAGCTGCTCCAGCAGACCACCTCCACGGTGTCGACCGAGCAGGGCATGGGCGAATCCGATCTCACCCTGGGCGACAGCCTGGAGCAGACCATCGAGCCCTCGCCCATGGACACCATGGACCAGGAGTCCTTCCTGGACCAGGTGCGGCTGAGCCTGGGGCTGCTGAACGAGAAGGAACGGCGCATCATCGCCCTGCACTTCGGCCTGGACGGCTCGGACCCCATGACCCTGGAGCGCATCGGCCAGTCCTTCGAGCCGCCCATCAGCCGCGAGCGGGTGCGCCAGATCGAGGAACGCGCCTTCATGAAGATCCGCGACCGGCGCAGGGTCCTGCTGGGCCAGTTCCTGAAGGGGGATCGTTCGTGAGAGGCAAGCCAGGCTGCCCCCTTTGCGGGGGGCTGGGGTTCGTCCTGGACCCCGATCCGGTCCAGCCGGCCCGTCCCTGCGGCTGTGCCGGGTCGGCGGCGGCGCAGCGGATCCTCGAAGGGATCCCCAACCGCTACCGGGCCGCCAGCCTGGACGGCTTCTGGGAATGGTGGAAGATCCAGCATCCCCGGGAGAAGCTCAGCGCGGCCCTGACCAGCGCCCACCAGCTGCTGGAACATGCCGAGATCCGGGCCACCCTGCCGGACGATCTGCGCTCCAAGCTGGACCTGATCGTGCACCGGTGCGGGCCCAAGGTCCAGCCGGACGGCGAGGTCGCCTGGCGCGACCCCAAGCCGGCCCAGGAGCCCCAGGGCTACCGCAGCCTGTTCAACTGGACCCGGAACGACCGGGACCCTTCGGATTTCTGGTGGATCGACGGGCCTCCCGGCAGCGGCCGCAGCACCCTGGCCGCCGCGGTGCTGAAGGCCTGGTGCGAGCGCCTGGAACAGCCTGGGCTGTTCATCTCGGTGCGCGCCTTCAGCCTGGAGCTGAAGGACATCTACTACGATTCCCGCAGCTACCGGAACACCGATTTCCTCAGCGAGCGGGACCGCATGGCGCCGCTGCTCAAGGCCCCCTGTCTGGTGCTGGACGATTTCGACCGGATGGACGCCGATATCCGCGTGGTGCGGGCCCTGGCCCAGCTGCTGGACCACCGCTACAGCGAAGAGATGCCCACCGTGCTCACCGCCGGCCGCTGGGCGGAAACCCTGCAGGCCACCGACAAGGATACCTACCCGCTGCTCCGGCTGGAAGATTCGAGCCTGTTCCGGCGCCTGGCCGCGAGCAAGCGGGTGGAGCTCCGCCCCACCCTCGAACGCCTGCTGGAAAGCGTGAATGGGTAGGCCCGGGTGAAACGCCTCCTGGTCGCCCTGCTGCGCCTCCAGCTCCGCCGCCCGGCCTGGCTGTGGCTGGCCCTGGCCGGGCTGACCCTGGTCCTGGGCCTGGGCGTGCTCCGGGTGGAGCGGCGGCTGGACCTCATGAGCCTGCTGCCCACCGACAATCCGGTGGTGCGGGCCAGCATCGAGGCCGGCGTGGGCCAGCAGGAACTGCTCTGGCTCGCCGCCGAAGGCACCGCCGCCGACCTGGAACAGCGGGAGGACTGGGCCGAGCACCTGGTGGAGAACCTGCTCAACGATTCCGGCCTGCCGCTCAACGGGATCGACCCCGACGGGCGCATCTCGGCGCCCATGCCGGTGCCGGAACCCAAGGGCGCCTCCCTTTGGCCGCCCCTGCTGGCGGCGGGCAGCCTGCTCGAGGGCGATCCGGCCGTGGGCCGGCTGGTGACCGAGAAGGCCTACGCCCTGGCGCCCCTGCTCCTGGGCGACCGGCTGGAGCCGCTCAAGGATCCGCTGGAACTGCGCCGGCGGCTGCAGGCGACCGCCAGGGCCCTGGCTTCGCCGGACCCGGCCAAGGCCAAGCTGGCCCAGCTGGACCCGCTGGGGCTGCTGGACCTGATCCCCCGGAACGACGACACCCTGGCGGGGATCAACCACTCGGTGCGGGCCTTTCCCCTGAGGCTGCGCACCGGCTACCTGGAGACCAGGGACGGCCGCTTCGTGCTGCTCCCGCTGGTGCTGGACTTCCCCAGCGGCGACAGCCAGGCCACCGCCCGGGTGCTGCACTGGGCCGGATGGGGCGGCATCGGGCCGCTGCCCCGCAAGGTCTCCCATGCCGAGGTGGAGCAGGCCCTGGCCGTCCACTCCGGCCGGCCGTTCCCGATCCAGGCCACCGGCGCCCACGCCATCGCCTACTGGGAATCCTACCGGCTGACCCGGGAGATCCTGTTCAGCCTGGCCCTGAGCTTTGTGCTCATCGGCCTGGTCTACTGGATCGGGTTCCGGACCCTGGCCGGCTACGGGTTCGTGGTGGTGCCCCTGCTGCTGGGCATGTTCTGGGCCCTGGGCCTTACCGGCTGGATCCTGGGCCGGCTCAACCTCATGGCGGCGGCCTTCGGGGCCGTGCTGCTGGGCATCGGCGACGACGTCGGGATCCTGCTGTTCAGCCGCTACCGGGATGAACGCGGCGAAGGCCGGAGCAAGGCGCTGGCCATCCGCGCCGCGCTGCTGGGCACCGGCCCAGGGGTGGTGGCCGGGGGCCTGGCCACCGCCTTCGCCTTCCTGGCCTGCATCGCCGCGCCCTTCCCGGGCTTCCGCGACCTGGGGCTCACCGCCGGGCTGGGGCTGCTGGCCTGCATGGCCTCCAGCTTCCTGGTCCTGCCCGCGCTCCTGCTCGCCCTGGACCGGGGCACCGGCACCTTCGCCCCCA
>Ga0316217_10006760_pt1 | contig 11202 bp, 12 predicted proteins | sample 1anoAmetaG_FD_203633 | JGI IMG/M metagenome (GOLD analysis project Ga0316217, IMG submission 203633) | Freshwater microbial communities from Trout Bog Lake, Wisconsin, USA - 1anoA | ecosystem: Environmental > Aquatic > Freshwater > Lake > Hypolimnion/Profundal zone | place: USA: Wisconsin... | reverse complement strand
ATCTGCTCGCGCCATGTAGTGAATTTCGGGAACAGATTCTCGTTTTCGCCGCGACGGCCGCCTCGGATATCGGGCACCGTTTTGCCTTCCGTCTTGACGATCTGGAAGTCCTGATTATCGACCCATATCCGCCCCTGGAAGTAGCGCTTACCTTTTTCGATGGACTTGGGGGCGATGTCGAAGACGTAGGTTTGCAGCTCGTCCTGACGCTGCAGCCCCGCGTAAAGGATGTTGTACTGAGGGATCTCGTCCGTTGTCAGCACGAAGGGCAGCCGGTGCCGGATATCGTCCATGTCCTCGCGGCTCAACGATACACCGCCGTTCTCGAGCGAGCTCTGCGGGGCAAATGTAACGTGCTCGAGCCGCCGTCCCTTCTCGTCAAAGACAACGTCTTCCACCTGGCGGAACTCTCCACGTCCCGTGCCGCTGTCGGCCTGCACGCGTATGTCCTGCGTGTAGGTGTATTGGTCGCGAGCCCGCTTGAACTCGGCCTCCTTGGTGGAAAAGCGGCGGATGATCTCTTCCACGGTGAGGCCGGTGGGCTGCACGTTTCGCAAATCTCCCTCGCCCCGATCGGCAGACTGGCTCCAGGAGAATGGGCACAGCGCGACCAGCATTACGAGGGAAAGGAGGGTGGCTTCGAATAGTCGCTGTCTTTTCATCGCTTTACTTGAAAAACTCATGCCAAATAGCCTGATTCGATTCTGTATGGACCCGAAATCGTAAATGACGTTGGCGCGCGGGTTTTCGAGACGCTAGACGAGGTCGCGCTCGGGGTCCTCAGGTGGTTCAACCCGGGACGCGGCCGAAAGATGCGCTCCTCCAAGCAGTAACATTCCACCGATAAACGCCCAGAACATCAGGGTGACAGAAACCGAGAACGGCCCGTACACTTCGCGGAAGTCAAGCAGCGGCAGCGCCAGAATGTAGCCGTACTTGGCGACTTCCATGAGCACTCCGGCGACCACCGCCGCGGGAAATACGTACCGCGCCTTGACCTTGCCATTGGGCAGCACCCAATAGATTACGAAAAAGATAGTGATGCTGGCGCACATGGCAAACAACTTCATCACCAACCAAGCCAGCCTTTCAAAAGCAAACTCCAGGATGCTGAGTTTCAGCGTCGAGCCGAAGGCCGCCTGCAGCAGTTGCTGACTCCCGCTGGTCAGGGCAGTGGAGACCAGCGCCAAGGCGCCGCAGAAGAACGCCAGGCCCAATGCCATCGCTTGATTGTGGAGGTACGAACGGTTCTTGCGGAATCCCCATACCTGATTGAGCGCCACTTCCAACGGCATAAACACGCCCGTCGAACTGACCAGCAGAATGATGAGCGAAATGACTTGCACGCCATTCTGTGCGCGGGAAAGGCGCTGCAGGCTGGTTACGATAAAGTCTTGATTCGAGGGCAGAGATTCGCGCAAAACCTGGACGATCACGGCCAGCATCGTCTGCGAGTGGAAGACCCGGCGGACGAGGGTCATCAGCAGCACGATGAAGGGGAAAAACGACAGAATCGCGCTGGCAGCGACGGAAAAAGCGTAAGTATGGACTTCCGTCCTGGTGAGATATATCAGCGTTGGCCAGGCAGCAGCCCGCAGCTGGCGCTTCGAGACGCTGACGAAGTCCTTTAGAACGGAATGGACTTCACCGGTGGTGCCGGGTGGGGTTTGCGGCGCGCTGGCCGCCGCCGTAGCTGCAAAATTCTCATCCATCTAGAAGTACCATGGTATCAAAGTAGGGCCTGCAATACCGGCGGGCAGGGACGTAATATATCAGGGACGCCATAGCAGCCCGCTACTCGCGGGTTTCGGGGGACTAAGGACAAACTACACTGAGACTAGCGGGAGCTTTTTTCCCCTTGTAACCTCCAGCGTTACTGAATATCATTCTGGCGTCCACCAGAATTGATGGGCTTCTGGCTAAATGAGGCCAGCGGATTTGGGTTGATGTTCTCGTATTGGCAGTTCGGGCGTGATGCAGAGAGCTCCGAGTCCTCGGTACTGTTCGCGGCATAGCCGGCAAGAACAGGCTCGAGGGCTTTTTCATTTTTGGACGGCTCGCGCAACCATGCCGGAACGTTAATGGCTGCGGAGTCCGCAGCGGCAATGCAGGGCAGCAATCCGGTTCTTTCAGCTGCTCCCCAGGTGGTGGTAGGCAGGCGCCAGACTTCACGGGCGCCGTCATCGGGGTGAACCATTTTTTCTTTGCGCAGAGGGAAAGGAGTCAGTTGTGAGAGAGAAGGGAACGGTCAAGTGGTTTAACGGCGCCAAGGGCTACGGATTCATCCAACGCTCGACTGGCGAGGACGTGTTCGTTCATTTTTCCGCGATCCAGGAAAACGGCTATCGTACGCTGAATGAGGGCGAGACGGTGGAGTTTGATCTGCTGAAGGGACCCAAAGGATATCAGGCCGCTAACGTTGTGCGGGCAACTTAGGCCATCCCCTCATCGGTTTCGACAACGGTCATTCGGCTACTGCATTTACCCAATCCGCTAAACCCTCTCGAGTTCCGAGAGGGTTTCTTATTTAGCCCGTGATTCGGAGACACTTCCGGACCGCCGGACAGCTCTCTGGAGCGTATGGTCCAGGGCCGCCTTGGCCTGAGCGTACTCTTTGTCGCTTATGCGGCCTTGTTGCCGCTCCACCTCCAACTGAAAAAGTTCTTCCTTGATGGCTGCTAGCAGACTTGACGATGAAGCGGCGACTGCCGGAGCCGCATCCTTCAGGCTCGGGGCAGCCGTCACGACCGGAGCTTCGGGGACGGAGGCGGACTCGGAAGGCAGTGTCTGGCGAGTGATGTAGAAACCGCCGCCGACCAAGGCAAGCGTGAGCATCCCCAGCAACGGCCAACGGTATCGGGACAGAGGATCAGGAGAATCGATCGGCTTGCCTAGTCCGCCGCCCGGTCCTGTGCCCATTGCCGAACCCCCGGCAGGGCCGGGAGTGTCGACGGCAGCGCCGCTATCAAGGGCTAGCGTACCGGTACCCGAGACCGTAAATGCAATCGGCGTTCCTGCCTTCGCGTTGTTGATCACTTCAATATCCGAACCGCCCGGGTCCGGCATGGCAGAAAATGCAGTTCCGCCGTTGGCGCTGAACTTCATGCCTTTTGGCACCATGGCGACAAAGTGCTGGACGTCATGGAGCACCTGGGGTTGCAGCGTTGCCTGCCCGCTATATGGCAACTGGTAAGCGATCTCAAATTGGGTTTCTCCGGGACGCAGGGGGAAGTCGAAGGCGAAGACCAATTTCTTCCCGCCTACCGGCGCTGGGTTGGTGTTGATGGGTTGGCCATTGGGAGATCTGGCTGCAGCCTGCACGATCATCGCGCCCTCAGGCAGGCCGAATTCAAACGTGCTGCTGCCGGCCAGCGTCCGGGGCGGCTGCGATTGATTTTGCACCGCATAGAGTTCCATCACCTGCAGCGCGCCGCCGTTGCTCTGAAGCCGCATAATCTGCACCGAGGTGCTGATAGCGTCGAGTTTCGACGCGGCATCGAAAACCTGCAATTCGACCTGGGTGGTTCCGGGTGGGGCCATTTTGAAGTAGCTCACGGACTGGTGGTTGGCCCGGACCAGGTGGGGCATCCCGCTGGCGGGGAACTGAAGACTGAAGCGTCCGCGCGCGTCCGCTGTGGCGTGGCCAGCCTCGCTCATGCCGTTGTCGAGCGAAAGCAAGGTAACGGCAACTCCGGAGGCCGGTTTCCCGGTGGTGGCATTAGTAACGACGCCGTTAAGCGTGTCCCCGAACCCTAATGCGGCGAAACATAACAGCACAACGCAGAGAAAGAGTGTGCGACCTTTCAACGCTTTGCTCCTCTCCCCGCCGGCGAGGCAGACTGGCGTTGCGGGCTGGGCGCAAGGCCACCGGTTGATCTGCCCTCAAGCGACTCGATTTCGGCCAGCAATACCGCTGCTTCATCTTCTAAGGCATGCCGCATCTGCTGGTAGTCAGCTGGGGGGAACTTGCCGGCTTTGAATTCGAAATTCAAGTCACGCAGGTTGTCGTAGATCGTCTCCTTGCGTTCGCGCAGAAAGGCCAAGCGGGTCTTCTCCGGCGCCTCGACGGCAACCGCCGGAGCCTGGAAGATATACCAGAACAGGCCGATGGTCATGGCGAAGCAGAGCACCAGAATGGCGGGCGTGTCGCTGGTCGGAGCCGCGATGGCGAGCAGCGTCATAGTTCGGTTTCCTCATGGACCCGGCGGCGCAAGGCGTCCATCTCTGCCGGGTTTACGCTGAAGTTGGCGGAAGGAGCGGGCCGCAAGCGGGACCGCCAGAGCTTAACGATTGCCCCGGTAAGAAAGATCCCCAGGGTCAACGCCAGGTAAGGCATGACCCACGCGACCCGGTTGAAGCCGGTCGTCGGAGGGGCCGCCAGTACTACCGTGCCATACTTCTGCACAAACCAGTTCAGAATGTCCTGGTCGTTGCCGCCGCCCGCCATAGCGGAGCGGAGTTCGCCGCGCATCTGTTCACTGGACTGGCAGCCCACATGATTGCATTCCATTAACACCTGTCCGCAGCCGCAGGTGCACATCAGGCGGTGACCCAGGCTGTTGAAGCGGGTGTCGGCATCAGTGGCGCCCATAAACAGGAGGGCGAGTCCGAGCACCAATATGGCTCGCCAGGCGATGCGATCGATATTGCGATTCCCTGATCTTTGAGATTGCATCAGTCACCTGCCCCCACGACCGGGTCTCCATTTCGGATGGTTGCCGAGACTGCCGGGGACTCCGCCGCGCGTGCCCGCGATGGAACCGCCAGCTTCACTGCTTGCACATTCGGTACAAGGGCGACGACCGTTCCGATGAGCAAAATGTGCACACCGGTCCATACCCACCAGACGAGGGGATTTACATGCGCCTTGATGATCGGTGCGCCGGACTCCTGGTTACGCCCGGCGTAAACCAGGTAAAGGTCTTCTTTGATTGTCGAGCGGTTGGCGACGATGGTCGCCGGCTGGCCGCTGGCCTTGTAAAAGCGCTGCTCAGGATACATCGTGTCGATCAGCCTGGGGCCTTTGTACACCTTTAGAATGGCCCATTCGCTGCGGTAGTTGGGGTTGTCGTCCTGGGTGTAAGAGTCGCAGACCAGGGTATAGGCGCCAAGCTTCATGACGGCGCCGCGCGGCATCTCCTGCTCTTTGTCGATGTTGAACGCCGAGCCGGCAAAGCCGACGATGATCAACACCACACCGAAATGCACGATGTAACCGCCATAGCGCCGGGTGTTGCGTCGCGTAAGCTGCACGGCGGCCGAGAGCAGGTTTTTTCCGGTATGTCCGCTTATGACCCTCGCGCCACGATAAAACTCGCTGAAAATCGTAAATGTCACCAAGGCGGCAAGGCTGATCGCCATCAGCGCGTAGAAGTATGACTGATCTTCCCAGGGACGCATGCCGCCGGTGATCAGCGCTGCGGCTACGATCAAGGCTCCTACGGCGGGCCAAAAGAAATTGCGCATCAGGCTTTCCAATGAAGTTCGTCGCCAGGCCAGCAGCGGGCCGACAGCGGTCAGCAGGAGGAGGAAGAGCGCGATCGGAATATTGACGCGGTTGAAGAAGGGCGGGCCGACCGTCACCTTCGTGCCCTGCACCCATTCGCTCAGTACCGGGAAGAGTGTGCCCCAGAGCACCGTGAAGCAGGCCACGAGCAGTACCAGGTTGTTGAACAGGAAGCTGGACTCACGCGAGATCAGGGATTCCAACTTGTGCTCGCTGCGCAGGTGGTCCTTGTTGCGGACGAAGAAATACATGCAGACGGCAAATGTCAGGGCAAGAAAAGCGACAAACCAGGTGCCGATCGTGGACTGCGCGAAGGCGTGGACCGAACTCACTACGCCGCTGCGGGTCAGAAAGGTGCCGAAAATCGATAGCAGGAAGGTGGTGAATATCAGCCAGACGTTCCAGATTTTCAACATGCCGCGCTTTTCCTGCATCATCACAGAGTGCAGGAAAGCAGTGCCGGTGAGCCAGGGCAGCAGGGAAGCGTTCTCCACCGGATCCCATCCCCAGTAGCCGCCCCACCCTAAGACTTTGTAGGCCCAATGTGCGCCGAGAAAAATGCCGACCGTGAGAAAGGCCCAAGTCACCATGGTCCAGCGGCGGGTGATGTGGATCCATTTCTCACCGGGATAACGCATGATCAGCGCCGCGAGCGCAAAGGCAAAGGGCACGGTAAAGCCGACATACCCCAAATACAGCATGGGGGGATGGATCACCATCTCGGCATACTGTAGCAGCGGGTTGAGTCCATTGCCGTCGGGCGGAATCGGGCCCTGGGTGAGGGCGAACGGCGGCGCGGCGAAATTCACCAGCAGCAGGAAAAAAGCCTGCACTGCGGCCAGAATCACGGATGCATGGGCCACCAGGCGCACGTCAACCTGGTGACGCCAACGCAACACCAGTCCATAGGTGGAGAGCAGCCAGGCCCAGAAGAGCAGCGACCCTTCCTGTCCCGACCAAAGGGCGGCGAACTTGTAGGGAAGCGGCAGGTCGCGGTTACTGTGCTGCAGGATGTAGGCGATCGAAAAATCGTTGCGAAACGCCGCCAGCACCAGGCAGGCGCCGGCGACGCTGACTGCAGCCCAAACCGCGATGCCGGCGCGCCGCGCCGATTCCGAAAGTCGTTCGCCACGGGCATTGCGCTGGAAAAGGGCTACGCTTCCCCCCACCATGCTATATCCGCAGAGGGCAAGTGCAAGGACGAGTGAAAAACTGCCGAGAAGCGCCATTATTGAATAACTCTCCGATTATCGGAGCAATCATTAACCAATGCCCCAGCCAGAGGCTTAGTCCCTGCGGGATTTCCAGAGTTGGGCCTGAAGCTTGCTTTGCCTGCTGTCATCGTTGCGTGCGTATTCATGTTCTCCGGGGTTCTGCCCGATCCGGGCCGACAAAACTCCAGCCAATTAGACGCAAGGAGCCGCGACCGGGGTAGTCAAGCACACGGTCGCATCCACACGGCCGCCAGCCTAGTATGAAGAAGATGATGACGACTCCACTTGCGACACAAAAACTGGCTGCGGGAGGAGCTAAAAGTCTGAAAAGGATCGAGGAGAATGGCACTGCCAGGCGAAAACCAAGTTCAATTTCTGGATATCCCTTGCGGTGCGGGCGAACTAACCGCAGCCGCGCTGCTCACGCAAGGCCAATTCTTGAGCGAATGCGACTAGAAGGGTGCCTGGCAGGGTTTCTAGCGGAAAGGAACATTCAGGCCCTTGTACTCTGCGGCTGCACGCGGCCCCCGCTGTTGACTATTGCAGAGATGCTCGGTTCGATCGCCCTGAGTTGACGCACAAACACCGATCCGCTGGCGCCAGGCAGAATGTGACCCGTGATGACAAAGTCGAGGGCAGTAGGGGGAGTATCAGCCGAGTTTGCGAGCACCCTGTTGGCAGTGCCGGGGGTTTGCACCTCAAATCCTGCGCCGCATAATACCGCTTTCCGGACCTGCAATTGCAGGGCGTCGTCAATCAGCAGAATCTTCACTTCCGATGCTCCACGTCTGCCGGGTCGCAATTTGCCATCGGGTATGCTGCTTGATTGTTGAAAAACATGCACCGCGCGAAAAAATGAACACAGAAGCTGACAGAATCTGGCCATTTTGACATAATCAGTAAGGTCGAAATGGCGCTATCGTCTAGGGGTTAGGACGGAAGATTCTCAATCTTCAAACCCGGGTTCGATTCCCGGTAGCGCTACCAACTAATATCCGCTAAAGCCCGCTAAATCAGCGGGTTTTGTTTTTGCTCCAAAAGGGCTCTATCGGGCCTTGACCCCTTTTAGCGTGTGGCGCTCCTCAGTCGGCTGAGATGATCGAATTGATGCAGGCTTGCGCCAAGGGGAGTTTCACCTCTGACGAGCAGCCTTACGTGGCGGTAGCGAGCATGGAAGGGTTGCTGGTGAACCAGCACCTGGGTGAAGCCACCCAGTTGTGGATTTATGAGCCGTCCGCCGAAGGCCCGCGGTTGGTGGAAAAGCGCGCTACTCCTGATCCGGGTGCCGGCGATGACCGCTGGCGTGATTTGGCCGACCGCGTGCAAGACTGCCGCGCCCTGCTGGTGAGCGGGGTCGGCCGCAATCCTCGCCGCGTGCTGGAAGAAGAAGGCGTGACGGTCCTTGAGATGGCCGGGCTGATTTCCGAAGGACTCGCCAGCTACGTGCGCACCGGTGCGATACCCGCAACCATGCGCCGGCAGTTCCAGTCCTGCGGTTCGGAGTGCCAGGGCAGCGGCACGGGATGCGGCTAACCAATTCGCTATGAGATGAATGGCGATCGAGGAGGGCATCATGGAAAAACCAAAGCACCACATTCTGCTGTGCGCCAGCTTTCGGGCGGCGGGCGAAGCCAAGGGCGTGTGCCACCGAAAAGAGTCCAGCGCGCTGATTGGCTACCTGCAGTCGGAACTGGCCGACCGTGATATGACCGACGTGGTCGTATCCACTACCGGGTGCCTGAACCTCTGCGAACGTGGTCCGGTGATGATGGTTTATCCGGAAGCGCATTGGTACGGAGAGGTCAGCGAAAGCAGAATCGACGACATACTGGACGCCTTGGAAGACGGCAAGCCTGCCGATGGACTGCTTTGCTAAGGTGAGTGCCCGAAATATGATCACGACGGCGCTACTTCTGTGAGGTGGCGGAATCAAGCATTATGAGGGTCTGAATCATGCAGGGCGCGGGTAAGAAGGTCTGGATCATCGACAGCACCCTGCGTGACGGCGAACAGGCGCCGGGTGTTGTGTTCTCCTTGCGCGAGAATCAGGCGATAGCGCGGCAACTGGCGGACCTTGGCGTTCCGGAACTGGAGTGCGGCACCCATGCAATGGGCGATGCTGAGTGCCGGGACATCCGCGCGCTGGTCGCGATGCGTCTACCGGTTCGATTGGTGGGCTGGTGCCGAGCACGGGCCAACGACTTTGCGCTGGTGGAGGCATGCGGGCTGGAATCAATCCACGTCGCATTTCCATTGTCCTCGCTCCAGTTGCGAGCCATTGGCAAGGACGAGCGCTGAGTTGGCGAGACGCTGCCCGTTCTGCTTACCGAGGCCAAACGACGGTTTGCACGAGTTTCGGTCGGCGCTCAGGATGCGTCCGGGCCGATGCCTCCCTGGCACATCGGTTTATTCGGCTGGCAGAGGCCCATGGGGCATACAGGGTTCGCATCGCCGATACGCAGGGACTCTGGAATCCCCTGCAGACGTTCGCTTTTTTCCGCAAGCTGCGTCGCGCCTCCTCACGGATGCAATACGGCTTCCACGGTCACAACGACTTGGGGATGGCCGCGGCGAATAGCATTGCCGCCATTCAAGGGGGCGCGCACGCCGTAAGTGTGACTGTCAATGGACTCGGGGAGCGGGCAGGGAACGCCGCCTTGGAGCAAGTGGTGATGACCTTGCGACATTCGATGGGAACAGAATGCGGGATCGACACTACCGGATTCGCTAATCTCTGCACCCTCGTATCCCGGGCCTCTGTCCGGCCGAATGCACCCGACCGCCCTATAACAGGAGAATCGGCTTTCCTGCATGAGTCGGGGATTCACTTCAGCGGGATGCTGCTGAACAGCAAGTCGTACGAACTGTTTGCGCCAGGGGAAGTGGGGCGCAGCGCCCCGGAACTCGTCATCGGCAAGCATTCGGGCTCAGCCGCGATCGCCGCTGCTCTGGCGCATTCAGGAATCGCCGCCAGCCGCAGCCTTGCCTGCGTTGTTCTTGACCAAGTCAGGACTTCTGCCGCAAACCGAAAAGGACCGGTGTTAATCGCCGAAGTCAAGCGTCTGTACCGTCGCGTGGCGGAGCAGGCAATAGATGGCGGATTCGGTATGTAAGCCGGAACAGCCTGTCCCGCAGGTCCATCCCTTCGTCCCCAGCGCGCCATGGCTGGTGAAGGAGATGGCGTAGGGTGTGGAAAGGGGTTCGCAGGGTTCAGTGTGGCGGACGTTTCGCACAGCCTTGTTCCAAAGACAGTTGAGACTGTTGGGAAACTCGGCTCGGGAGACGAGTTCTTGCGTTTGCGGGATGCGCCATGTGGGCTAAGGAAAATCGCAGCAGGGACGCCGTCGATGATGGGTCAGCATGATCTCCTCCCCGGAAATTGATCCTACCTAATTGATCCTACCTAAAGGTGAGTTCTCCGGCCACATGCTCAGTGCGACTTCTATACGATTCGCACACAATTTCTGCGCCGAACTTGCAAGTCGTTTAATTTGTTATAGATGAAATGGTGGAGGCGGCGGGAGTTGAACCCGCGTCCGAAAACGTTACCAGCCAAGAGTCTACATACTTAGTCGCATTCCGCTTCCGGTTTAACCCGGAAACTTTCGCCGCTCGCGCTCAGATTGCGACAAGAAACGCAAGCCGCTAGTCCGTATATCTCGCCTCCGCAGTCCAGACCCAGCTGCGGTGGCCAGCCTACTGTGCGACGTCCTGTTCCGGCCCATAGGCGAAGACGGGCAGGACGGCTGCCTAACTAATTAGGCTGCGTATGCCATTTGTTGATTGGCAATTGTGTTTTTGCGCACGATTACGGATGCACGCACTCCGGTATGCCTCTTGACCGCAATCGCTTCCGTCGAAGCCGTGACGCCCCCAATCTGGTAGGCTGCGGGCATATGCCCACATAGCTCGTGCGAATGTAGTCGCTGTCAAAGAACCAATCTCAATCTAGGCCAGAGCTTCTTGCAAGTCAATTGATTGGATGCTGCGGGCGCGGTGCTGGATTCATCCTTATGATGGTGGCGGTGCTTCTATCTCGCTGGAATGCAACGGTTTCCGGTCTGCGTTCGCACTGTTTTTGCGACGGTTCGGCGGTCGTCTCACCCAACAATCATGTCGCCTAGTACAATCGAGCCGGAGCAAGAAATTGAAATTTCATCTTTTGCGGGTGCGACCCGCAAGACAACTCGGGGAGAACCGCTAGTGAGAGCGGAGCGTCTGCCGTTTTCAAGAATTCCTCATACAACTGCCTTGTTTGAGGCTTTCCTTCACCGTTTTTCGAAGGTGCGGGATTTCTATCCAAATCAGTCACCGGATCTATCCTGGCTGCCGCCCCGCGCTGCTTCGATTTCTTTTGATCAAGCCCACCGAGAGCAAGTGACCGCAGTGCTTGCTCGGCAGAACCGCGGTTTTGGCGCATCCACGGCAACCCTGGCGAATGTCGAGCGATTGCGGCGAGGGGCGTGCACGGTAGTGACGGGG
>Ga0316217_10006758_pt1 | contig 11203 bp, 9 predicted proteins | sample 1anoAmetaG_FD_203633 | JGI IMG/M metagenome (GOLD analysis project Ga0316217, IMG submission 203633) | Freshwater microbial communities from Trout Bog Lake, Wisconsin, USA - 1anoA | ecosystem: Environmental > Aquatic > Freshwater > Lake > Hypolimnion/Profundal zone | place: USA: Wisconsin... | reverse complement strand
AAGGCGGGTTCTGTCGAAATGATAGAACCTAGTCATTTTGCCCAAATGCCGAGAACGCCAATCAGAAACGGGAACGGGACGCCGCGCGCGGGCGCGAGCAAATACGACGCGCACCACAAGGTTTTGTCGCAGACCTACGGCGCTTTCGCCGACCTGCGCCGCGAATTGTCCGACTCCAAGACCACCGTCAACGAGCGCGAGGAGATTTTGCGCGCCTTTGCCGCCTGCCCCGATTCCCAGCGCGCCTGGCTGGCGCTGGAGGATTATTTCGAGAAGCTTTCGCTCTCGCGCCGCGACTTTCCCGCCGCCGACTGGTGGCCGAAGATGCTGGCCGTCACCGGCAAGGCGCGGCTGGAAGAACTGGCGTTTCTGTTTCTCCGCGCCAAGCGTTCCGTGCCGCCGGAACTGCAGGCCCACGCCAGCCTTGACCGTTTCGCCCGCGCCGAGGAGGCCGAGCAGGAACTGCGGCTGGTGAAGGAACTGGAAAACTGGCTCTCGCCGCCCACACCGCTGCACCTGGACACGCCGCGCGCCACGCTGCGCGTCATTTGCCGGCCGCAGCCGGACGAGCAGGAGCCGGCGCGCTTCCGCCTCGCCGTGCAGTTTCTGCTGCTCCGCCCGCGCACCGGCGAGAAGGCGCGTTCGCTGCACGACCTCGTGGACCTCGTCGTCCGCGCCGCGCACGAGCAGGAGCTGTTCACGCCGTGGGACTGGGAATTCATCCAGTGGATTTACGACACGCACCGCGAACGCGCCGGCCACGAGACCACGCTGCTGCTTTCCGACGCCGAACTGCTGCAATGGCTCGCGCGCTGGGGCCACACGAACCGCCTCGAATCCGCCGCGAACGGCAAGCCGATCCATTTTCACGGCCACATCGTCGCCCTGGCGCCGCATCTGCAAAACGGCGACCAGGAACTTGCGTTCACGCACCGCATCCTGCTGCCGGACGGCGTCAATCATTCCGTCGCGGACGCAAAATTCTTCAACCGCCAGTCGCCGGTGGCGCTGGTCGGCAATGAATTTTTCCTGCTGCGCAACGCGCCGCCCGCCGGCGTGCTGAAATATCTCGCGCAAAAGCCGGCCATCCCCGTGCGCAAGCTGAGCCACCGGCTGCTGCTGCACCTGCGCAAGTCGCAGGCCAATCACGGCGTGGACTGGGAACAGCTCTGCGTCGCGCATCCGGCGGCGCCGCAGTTTGTCTTTGAGCTGCTCGACGACACTGTCCGCCTGCGCCTGCTCGCCAGAAGCGCGCGCGACCAGAGCACCTGGTTTTGGAACGGCCACGAATGGGTGCGTGGCGGCGACGCCTCGTCGCCGGCCCACTTCGCGGCGGGGGCGCCGCCACGCGGCGAAAAGCCGGAAATCCTCGACGACCTGCGCCTGGATCCCACCGTGCAATGGCTGCGCAAGCTCGACTGGTTCATGCAGGAGCCGGGCCTGTGGATCGGCGACGCGAATGAAAACTTCCTCGGCTCGCTCGCCGAGGCGTGGGCCGCGCGCCCGGCGGAGGCGGAATTCCTCGGCAACGCCGCGTTCCACCGGCTGTTCCTCACGCCGCACCGGCTAAAGCCGCGCCTCGTCGTCAAGGGCAGCGGCATTGACTGGCTCGCCGTCTCCGCCGAGTGGGAGGCGGAAGGCATGAAACTCTCCAAGGCCGACCTCGAACGCCTCGCCGCCGCGACCAGCCGGTTCGTGAAATTGCCGAACTCCGGCTGGGTGGAACTCGACACCCACGCCGTGCAGGGCGCGCACGAGGCGATGGCCGACATGGGCGTGGAAGGTCTCATCGCCGTGCCGCAAAAGGTCGGCCTCGAACACGTCGCGCATCTCGACGAGGGAGGCTTGCAGCGATTTGTTGATTCGCCGGAAGCCCAGGCCCTGCGCAATCGCGTCCGCGATTTCAAGGGCGTGCCCTCCGCCGTTCTGCCGAAGATATTGCAGGCGGATCTGCGGCCCTATCAAAAGGAAGGGTTCGACTTCCTCGTCCACCTGGTCAACGTCCGGCTCGGCGGCATCCTCGCCGACGACATGGGCCTCGGCAAAACGCTGCAGACGCTCACGTGGCTCGCGTGGCTCAAGGAACGCAACGGGAAAAACCCCAAGCCCTCGCTCGTCATCTGCCCGGCGTCCGTCCTGCACAACTGGCGGCGCGAAGCCGAGCGCTTCACGCCCGGCATGAAGGTGCTCGTCCTCGAAAGCGGCGCGGCGCGGCACAATTTGCGCAAGCAGATCCCGGAGCACGACCTCATCGTCACCAACTACGCCCTGCTCCGCCGCGACCTGGAGGAGTTCCACAAGTTCGCCTTCCGCGCCGTCATTCTGGACGAGGCGCAGTTCATCAAAAACCCCGGCGCGCAGGTCACGCAGTCCGTGAAGCAGTTGAAATGCGAGCACAAGATCGCCCTCACCGGCACGCCGCTGGAAAACCGGCTGCTCGATCTGTGGAGCATCGTGGATTTCATCCAGCCCGGCTACCTCGGCAACCAGGAGCATTTCCTCGACACCTACGAGCCCAAGGGCAACGGCGAAAATGGCGAGGCCGTCCAGCGCATCGCCCGCAAGCGGCTTTCCGCCAAGCTGCGCCCGTTGCTGCTGCGCCGCCTGAAAAAGCACGTCGCCAAAGACCTGCCCGACCGCATCGAGGAGCGCCGCGACTGCCCGCTCGGCGACGAACAGCGCAAACTTTACCTCGCCGAGCTGCGCCGCAGCCGCGAAACCATCGAGCAGGCCGTCGCCACCCAGGGCCTCAACAAGAGCAAGATGCACGTCCTGGCCGCGCTCACGCGGCTGCGGCAGGTCTGCTGCCATCCCACGCTCGTCGGCAACGACACCGCCAGCGGCAAAACCGAGACCCTCTTTGAACTGCTCGACCCGCTCGTCGCCGACGGCCAGAAGGTGCTGGTCTTCTCGCAGTTCGTGCAGATGCTGAACATCCTTGAAAAAGAATGTCAGGCCCGCCACATCCCCACCCACATCCTCACCGGCCAGACCAAGGACCGGCAGGCCGTCGTGAACGCGTTTCAATCCGACAAGGGCGCGGGCGTGTTCCTCCTGAGCCTGCGCGCCGCCGGCACCGGCCTGAACCTCACCAACGCCAGCTACGTGGTGCTTTACGACCCGTGGTGGAACCCGGCCGTGGAGGCGCAGGCCATTGACCGCTCGCACCGCATCGGCCAGACCCAGACCGTCAACGCCTACCGGCTCATCGCGCCCGGCACCGTGGAGGAAAAAATCTGGGAACTGCAGCAGAGCAAGGCCCAGACCATTGCCGACGTGCTCGGCGAAGAAGGCTTTGCCCGCAGCCTCACCGCCACGGACCTGGAATACCTGTTTGCCGAGGATTAAAAGCCGCCCCGCGCCGGGTATGCCGTTGAAAACCCAAGGCCGGTTTGGAATTCCCGCTGGCACTCCGCCCTGCCCTTTGTTAATTCTAGGCGCTTGATTAACCAGCTTTACGAAGGAATTCTTTATGCCAATCAAACAAGAACCGTTTGACAGGAGTAAACACGTTTATCGAAATGATGCTTTCGTTGAATTGGTAAAAGATGCAGTCCGTTTCTTTAATGGCACGCCGGTTCACACTCTTCCACCGCCGGAGAATTTTTTAGGAACCGGGGTTTATGCTCTTTATTACATTGGAAAAAATCCGCTCTACACGAAATATGCCGAATTGAACCGGCTTTCCTACAGGGCGGCAATATACGTTGGTAAGGCCGTGCCAAGAGGCTGGCGACAGGCAAGGTCGTCTGACAACCCTTTGAACCAATCAAACGAACTTTGTAACCGGCTGCGCGAGCACGCAAGGAGCATCGGCATTACCTCGGATTTGCTGCCCGAAGATTTCATGTGCAGGTTTATGATTTTCGAGGATGCCGGTTCGGACATGATAGGAACGATTGAGGCAGCCTTGATCAAGTTGCATACCCCGTTGTGGAATTCCAAGGTTGATGGGTTTGGAAATCATGATCCCGGAAGTGGACGCTATGAACAGGCGTGTTCAGATTGGGATGTCATTCATCCCGGCAGAAAATGGGCGTTGAAATGCAAAGGGACGGCGGGTAAAAAAGGTGCAATTCTGGATGACATCAAGAAGCACTTGAGCAATCTCATAGCAAAGCAGTGAAATCGCTGGAAATATTTTCAGGTGCTGGTGGCTTGGCAAAGGGTCTTGAACTTGCTGGCTTCGAGCATAGCGCTTTTGTTGAGTTCAACCCCGAAGCCTGTTGCACTTTGCGCAAAAACTTTGACCCGGAAAAAGTCTTCGAGGGGGATATCCGAGATTTCGACTTTCACCAACAGTCAGATATTGATGTCGTGGCAGGCGGGCCACCTTGCCAGCCATTTTCACTTGGCGGCAAGCATGGTGCCAATAAAGACAGTAGGGATATGTTCCCTTTCGCCATCAACGCCATTGAAACTTTAACCCCGAAAGCCTTTGTCTTCGAAAACGTCAAAGGGCTTTTGCGTGATTCCTTTTCGGATTATTTCAATACCATTTTGCTGCGTCTCACGTTCCCTGATGCCCATGCGGCTCTAAAGGCCACTTGGCAGGAACACTACCAGAGCCTAAAAAAAATTAACTACGACCGATACGAGGGAATCAAATACAAGGTCAAAAGAACATTGGTTAACGCCGCCGATTATGGCGTTCCCCAATGTCGCGAACGCGTTGTTATAGTCGGCATCCGGTCAGACATGGAAGCCGATTGGGATTTCCCCGCGCCAACCCACAGTGAAGAAAGATTGCTTTGGGACAAGTTTGTCACCGGCGAATATTGGGAACGCCACAAAGTTCCAAAATCCCAGCGTGAAATTTGCACCAACGGTATCAGCGCGCGGGTAAAAAACATGCGCGACACGTTTGGTTTTTTTGAGCCATCCTTGCACCCTTGGCAAACCATCCGTGATGCCTTGCATGATGTTCCTGACCCTCGCATAAAGCATGGAATCCCCGACCATATTTTCCGCGACTTGGCACGAACATATCCCGGCCACACCGGCAGCGATTACGATTTGCCCGCCAAAACCATCAAGGCCGGCGGACACGGTGTTCCCGGTGGTGAAAACATGATGCGATTTCACGACGGCTCCGTCCGTTATTTCACCGTGTTTGAAGGCAAAAGAATCCAGACATTTCCGGATGACTTCGTTATCACCGGTCCTTGGACAGAGGCCATGAGGCAAATTGGCAATGCCGTTCCGGTCCGCCTTGGCCAAAGAATCGGAGAAGCGTTGATGGATAAAATCGCCGCTTATGCAATTTGATATGCCGAAACGTCAAGCAACGCACACCCAAAGGGGCTGATAGGACATCACCACAAGCTTATGGGCACATACATGAATGACATCATCAGGCTATTAAAGCAGGAGCGAGAAGAACTCAAAGACAAGCTCAAGCACTTAATAAACATCCATGCATTGCTTAATCCCCAATCCGACGATTTTCATGACCGAAACGCCGAAATTACAGACAAAATCAATGATTTAAAAAAACAAATCTCCCGAAACCAAGAAAACCTTAACGATTTGCTAAAAGAATCCCATCTTGGGGATAAAAAAATTGAAAGTGATTCAAAGTTTCGTGAAAGAGAACTGGATCTGGCGGAAAAAAACTCGGATAGAAATTTCAGGATACGTCTTGTTGATCGCGCCATTGCCATCGGATTTTTAATCGTCGTGACGGCTATTGGTGGCCTGCATGTGGCCCATCTTCCCCCCGTAACCGAGCATCCCCAAATAACGCAAAACGAAAGCCGACCGCACGGTGATGATAATGGGGAAAAGAGCCACCCCAGTGAAAACACTGGAAATAAAAACAAGCCTGACGCCACCAATTTCATTTTTAGATAATTCTGCTTTAGTCTGTCAAAGTTGATAAAACTGTAGTCAGCCTCGCCCTTTTGCCCGGTTTTTGGACAAAACGACCCGTTTGACCCCTGAATTGGCTCTTTTTATACAGCCATTGACGTCATGGCCTTCCGTCTTGACGTCATGGCCTTCCGTCCTGACGTCATGGCCTTCCGTCCTGACGTCATGGCGTTCCGTCTTGACGTCTCGGCTTTCTTCCATGACGTCTCGGTCTGCCATATTGACGTCTCTGGTTCCGGTCCTCCTGCCGGGGGTCAAGGCCGCCATTTGATGATCTCAAACGGCGGGGTCGAAAAACGAGTTATTCACCATTTTGGGAAGGGCGGCCTGGCCGGGGAAAAAAACGACGGCGCAGTGGTGGCCGAAAATAAAGGCGTTGGCGGGGGTATCAGGGTTGATAAGGAAAAGAATAATTATTAATAATAAGTATGTTAATAACTTATAGTAGATGAAAACGGAAAACGGGTGCATTATCGGGTCATGACTCAGGCGATTTGGAATTCCGGACAAACTTGGAACCAGAGCGGCCTGGTCTGGAACGGCAAAAAAACAACCCCAGGAATCAATATGAACGAACATGTCTCGTTGGGCTTCAAACAGGACAAAGACCCCGAACTCATCCCCTTCGCCCAGGGCGTGCACGACGGTTTGGGGGCCAACGCCACGGTGTTCACCAGCCTGCCCGTCACGCTGATCGCGCTGCTCGCGGCGCTCGCGGATTTCACCACCAAATACAACGCCGCCATCAAGGGCAGCGTGGCGCAGACGGAGGCCAAAGCCGCCGCCCGCGTCGTGCTCATCGGCTTGCTCGCCCAACTGGCCGCGTATGTCGAGGGCGTCGCCCAGGGCGATGCGGACCTCATCCGCAAATCCGGTTTCGCCGTGGTGACCCACGCCCATGCGGCACAGACGCCGCTGGCCAAGCCGGTCATTGCCGGCACTGAAAACCACAGCAGCACCAGGATTCAGTTGCGGCTCAAGGCGCAGCCCAACGTCCACGGCGTGAAGGTGCAGACGCGCAACGCCGGCGGCGCGTGGCAGGACGGCGGCGGCTTTCCCTCCACCAAGCTGGTGGTCGTGGAAAACCTCACGCCGGGCACCCTCTACGATTTCCGCGCGCAGTTCCTCGGCGGCAGCACCGGCACCTCCGAGTGGAGCGATGTCGTGAGCCACATCAGCACCTGAAACCAAACTGGGGAGCTGGAAGTTAGGCGATGGCCGACAGGGTTTCCTCCCTAACTCCCCACTCCCCACTCCCAACTCCTATTGTTTATGGCCTACGACCCAACTTTACCCGTGGAGAACACGCCGCTCGATGCGGCGCAGATGCGCGACCAGTTCCAAGGTCTCAAGGTTTTCATTGACGCGCAGGCGGCACTGATGGTCACGCAACAGCAACAGCTCGACGCGCAGGCGGCCCAACTGGCCCCGATCACGCCGCAGTTGAACCGCGACGGCTCCGGCGGGTGGTCGGTGACTTATGCCGGGTCGCCGGTGGCGCTCTGGCAGGTGTGGTCGCGCTGCGACATCGTGCCAACCTGGGGCGCGGCGGCGGTGTATCCGCCCGCGAATTTCCCATCCTCCGACAGCGGCCTGATGCCCTTCGGCGCGCAATGGTGGCAGATCAAAATTTGCGGTTCGGACGGCAGCAGCAATCTCACGCCCTTCAGCAACGTCGTTTCCGTCGGGTCCGTGCCGACGCCATAGGAGGTCGAAGCTGCGAGTTGGCAGTTGGGACAGGCAGGGCGCGTCACTCCAGGCGCGCCGTCCCGGTGAAACAAAAAGTGTTGGTTGCCATGGTGGCCGGCGGCCAAGACCGGCGGGCAGAGGTGTCCGAGCCGGACTGGCAAGCCCGCCCGGCCAGCCAAGGAGCCAAGGTTGAGTTGAACGGCTTATCCCCTAGCTCCCGCCGGCGGTCAGCCCCTGCACAATCGCAATCCCCGAAAAAGTAGTTCCCAGCCGGGTCGCGCCGGCGGCGATCAGCGCCGGCACGTTAAATTGCCCGGTCGCTCCGCCTCGTCATAACATGATTTGACTTTTATTATCATCTGGCTTAATGGTTGACTTGGCCAGCGGACCTTCCAAAAGGAAGAAGCGAAGCCAATCAATAAATCAACCAACGGATCATTCAGACTATGAAAAAAATATTCGCGTCCTTCGTCATCGCCGCCGCGCTCATGACAGTGAGCGGTTGCGCCAGCTCCGATCCGTCAAGGCACGCCTATGTTCCGAACCCGCAAGGAACCCCCATGGTGCAAACCCAGCCATAGACAGGCGGGTTTCTTCCCCGGCCGCGCGGCAAATTCCCCCGTTCACTTCCCTTTGAGGCTGGGGATTATTGTCAGCGGTGCCCGCAAGGGTTCAAGTTCGTGATCCTGATAATTGTCTTTCCTTTCCGGCGATGAGTGGCCCTGAAAGCAATTGCCGGCATTTCCTGGAAACGCCTTGGTTTGCCAGCGCGGTATTGAATCCGTGACGGAAGTCTGCCGGCTTTTGGGGTAAGCCCCCCAGCCCGGCAAAAACAGCTGCCTAGCTCCCGCCGCCGGTCAGCCCCTGCACAATCGCAATCCCCGAAGAAGTGCCCAGCCGCGTCGCGCCGGCGGCGATCATCGCCAGCGCGGTCCGGGTGTCGCGGATGCCGCCGGAGGCTTTCACGCCGAATTTCGGCCCCACGGTTTCGCGCAGCAGCTTCACGTCGGCCACGGTCGCGCCGCCGGCGGGGTTGAAGCCGGTGGAGGTTTTCACAAAGAGCGCGCCGCTCTCCACGACGAGCCGGCAGGCGCGGACCTTTTCCGCGTCGGTCAGCAGGCCGGTCTCGATGATGACCTTCACGGGGCGTTCGTCGGCGGCCTCCACCACGTCAATCAGCTCGCGCAAAACGGTTTTGTCGTCGCCGGCCTTGAGCCGCCCGACGTTGAGCACCACGTCGAGCTCGTGCGCGCCGTCGTCCACGGCCACCTCGGTCTCGTAGCGCTTCACGTCGCCGCTCATCGCGCCGAACGGAAAGCCGACGACGCCGGTGACTTTGATGTCCGCATCGTCCAGCAAATGCCGCGCGGCGGCCACCCACGTGCCGTTGACGCAGACGGAGTAAAAGCCGTAGGCGCGCGCCTCGGCGCAGAGTTTTTCGATCTGCGCCAGGGTCACCTCGGGCTTGAGGTTGGCGTGGTCAATGTAGGCGGCGAGCTGGGCGGGGGTAAAATTTGGCGGGTTCATAAGCGGCGGGGTTCAGGGGGTGACGGCGGTGTGTTTCAGGATGAATTCGACGATCGGCGCGGGGTTGGTCAGGCCGTGCGGATGATGGTCCACGCCGGGCTTGGCGATCAGGGTGATGTCGCCGCCGAGGGCGCGGTAGCGTTCGGCCAGCACCCCGGTGTTTTCGTCCCACGGCACGGTCTGGTCCGCGTCGCCATAGACGTGGAGCAGCGGAATCCTGGCGTCGGCCAGCGGCTGGAGCCGGTCAATGGGATTGCCGCGAAAGGCGATGACGTCGGCGTCGAACTGGAAGCCGTAGGCCCGCAGCAGATTTTTCCATTCGCCGGCGCTGCCGGCGCCCTTGCCCAGGCCTTTGAGCCGGCCGCCGGGCCAGCTTTTGACATCGCACACCGGCGCGTCGGCGTAGATGCACGCGACCTTGTCGGGATTGGCGGCGGCCCAGTTGTAGCAGTAAAGCCCGCCCCGGCTCAGGCCGATGAGTGCGACTTTCCGGGCGAAACCGTAGCGGGTGGTGAGTTCCCGGTAGAAACCGTCCCACTGCGCCACCGCGGCCGGGCTGCCGAACAAATTCGGCACGTTGAGATAGGCCAGGTGAAAACCCTTGGCGACCAGCGCGACATCCGCGTTGGCGAAAGCGCCGAAAAATTCCCCGCGCCAAGCCCACGGCTTGCCGGGCAAGGCCTGCTTGGGTGCCACGACGATGGCCGGGTGGCCGGCGAACGTGAAATCGTAACGGTCAAACCCCATCCATTGCGATTTGACGCCGGGGAACGGGGCGGCATCCGTGGCCGCCGGTTCGGCGGCGTGAAGCCCAAAGATGAAACCAACGGCGGCTAAAGCGACAGCCAGTAATTTTTTCATAGGCGGAATGTGGCAGCCAGGCAAATGGTCAGGCGTTCCCCGCAACATTTTGGCGATTGAAATTGCACCCGAACGAGCCAGGCGTCAATGCTGCCGCCGTCACACCTTCAGCAGTTTGATCTGCTCGTCTTCCTTCGCGGCGGCTTCGCCGAGCGTCTGGGTCAGTTTGCGGCGGCGCTCGATGATGTGCTTGTCGAGCAGCGGATCGTAGGCCACGGGATAATTGCCGTCGTAGCAGGCCATGCAGAACGCGGACGCCGGCTGGCCGGTGGCCCGGACCATGCCTTCCTGCGAGAGATAGCGCAGCGAATCGGCGTTGAGATAGCGGCGGATTTCGTCGACGGAATTGTTCGCCGCCATCAATTTGCTGCGGTCGGGGAAATCAATGCCGTAGACGCACGGGTTCATGTGCGGCGGGCAGCTGACGGCGACATGCACCTCCGCCGCGCCGGCTTCCTTGAGCGTTTTCACGCGCGTCTTGCACGTCGTGCCGCGCACGATGGAATCGTCCACGATGACGACGCGCTTGCCCTTCACGAGCGACTCGATGAGGTTGAGCTTCACGCGGACGTTGAAATCGCGGATGAGCTGCGTGGGCTGGAGAAAACTGCGGCCGACGTAATGGTTGCGGATGAAGGCCATCTCGTAGGGAATGCCGGATTCCTCGGAGTAGCCCATCGCCGCGCAGACGCCGCTATCCGGCACGGGAATGACCAAATCCGCCTTCACGCCGTGCTCGCGCGCGAGCTGGCGGCCCATTTCCTTGCGCACGTCATAGACGCTGTGGCCGTTGATGACGCTGTCGGGGCGCGCGAAATAGACGTATTCAAAAATGCAGAACGCGCGTTTCTGGTGCTGGGGAAAGGCCTGGATGCTCGTCAGCCCCTTGTCGTTGATGATGACGATTTCACCCGGCTCGACGTCGCGGACGAACTGCGCGTGAATCAAATCAAACGCCGTCGTCTCGCTGGACAGGATGTAAGCGCCGTTCGCCGTCCTGCCAATGGAAAGCGGCCGGAAACCGTGCGGGTCGCGCGCGCCGATCAACTCCTTTTCCGTCAGAATCACCAATGAATACGCGCCTTCAATGCGCCGCAGCGTCTGCACGAGCGAGTTGGCGACGCCGCTCATGGTCGGCTGCGCGAGCATCATGATGATGATTTCGCTGTCCACGGTGGTCTGGAAGACGAGGCCGCGCGATTCCAGTTCATCGCGGAGGACGGCGGCGTTGGTCAGGTTGCCGTTGTGGGCGACG
>Ga0316217_10006757_pt1 | contig 11205 bp, 11 predicted proteins | sample 1anoAmetaG_FD_203633 | JGI IMG/M metagenome (GOLD analysis project Ga0316217, IMG submission 203633) | Freshwater microbial communities from Trout Bog Lake, Wisconsin, USA - 1anoA | ecosystem: Environmental > Aquatic > Freshwater > Lake > Hypolimnion/Profundal zone | place: USA: Wisconsin... | reverse complement strand
CCCTACATCTATTATTTCCCCGGCAAGCACAACCCGAACTCCTACGACCTGCTCTCAGCCGGCCCGGACGGCAAGGAAGGCACGGACGACGACATCGGCAGTTGGCAGTAATCCGCGCTGCCGCCCAAAACCGAATGATTTTAACCGCCGGCCAAAATGCGATTCGCCGATACGCCTTTACGCTGATCGAATTGATCCTCGTGCTGGCGCTGCTGGTGATTATCACGTCCATTGCCGCGCCGGCGATGGCGCGGTTCATTCGCGGGCGGGCGCTCGATACGGAGGCGCGGCGGTTCCTGGCGCTGGCCCACGAGGCGCAGAGCCGCGCCGTGTCCGAAGGCATGCCGATGCTGTTGTGGGTGGATGAAAAAAACGACAGCTACGGCGTCATCGCCGAAGCCAGCGGCCAGAATAACGGCGGCCAGAACAGCGGGCCGAATGCCGACCCGCAGGCGGAAACCCTGAACGTGGATTCCACCCTGGTCATCGCCGTGTTGAACCAGACCACGGGCGTGCCCACCACGTACAACAACCTGCCGGCCATCCGGTTTCAACCGGACGGCACGGTGGACGAAAACAGTCCGCAGAAGTTCAAATTGACCGACGGCGACGGGTTTTCGCGAACGCTCGTCCAAACCCCGTTGCGCACAGGCTATGAAGTTAGCGACCAAACCCAGTGACTCGCGTCGAGTGAGAATGGACCGGAAGGCACCCGGCGGTCAGCCGGGTGTTTCGGGGTCCATTTCACGCCGTACGCCACATGCCGCCGGCTTCACGCTGGCAGAGGTGCTGGCGGCGCTGTTGTTTCTGGCCATTGTGATCCCGACGGCGGTCGAGGCGCTGCATGTGGCGAGCCTGGCGGGCGAAGTGGCGGCCCGCAAGAGCGAGGCCGCGCGGGTGGCCGACCGGGTGCTGGGCGAGAGCGTGGTCACCACCAATTGGTCCGGCGGCGTGCAGAGCGGCAAGGTCACCGAGGGCATCCTCGATTTCCAGTGGAAATTGACGAGCCAGAACTGGCCGCAGGATTCGATGGAACTCCTGACGGCGGAAGTGACCTATTCGGCGCAGGGCCGGGATTATTCGGTGCGGATGAGCACGCTGGCCAACACGCTGACCCAGGCGCAGCCCACGGGCAGCGGCCAGAACACCATGACGATGCAGTAATGAACCCAAACGCCAACCCATTCCAAGCCGCGCGGCCAGCGCAGCGGGACACCGCTTGCGGGTGGGTCCAGGCGCGGGAGGAGAATTCCCCGAATCATTCGCGCATTGGTCCCATGAACCAAGACCGCCAGATTTTGCGAGGACGCGGCAATATTTTCTCCCTCTCCCCGGGGGAGAGGGCCGGGGTGAGGGCGGGCTACTTCTCCTCCACCATCTCCGGAGTTCATGGAAGTGGTCTGGCTTTTCGCGCCGGCGAAAGCGCCGCCGGCTTCACCCTGATCGAAATGATCCTCGCCATCGGCATTTCCGCGCTGGTGCTCATCGCCACCGGCACGGTGCTCTACACCGCCTTGCGCTTGCGCGATGACACGGCCGACATGGTGGACGCCGCGTCCCCGGTGGATGCGGCCGTGGCGTTTATCAAGCGCGATCTGGAATGCGTCATGACGACGACCAACGGCACCACCAAGATTTTGTCCGGCGGCTTCCGCGCCGGCAACGGGCTTTCCAGCCTCGGCGTAAGCGACCCCGTGGCGGTGGAGATGTACACGGCCACCGGCACCGAGAGCGAGAGCGCGCCGTGGGGCGACATCCAGCGCGTGACCTACGAATTGAAAGCCTCGCTGAATTCGTCCGCAGCCGGCCAGGCGCTTTATCGCAGCATCACCCGGAATCTGCTGGCGGTGTCCACGCCGGAAGTGACCGAACAGCTCATGCTCAACGGGGTGGCCAGCCTGAAGTTCTCCTGTTACGACGGCACGCAGTGGAATGACGCCTGGGACACAACCGATCCCACCTCGATCAACACGAATCTGCCGGCCGCCGTGCGGGTGGATATCCAGATGGCCGGAAACGCCGCCATGCAGCCGATTGAAATCGTGGTGCCGATTGACTCCCTGCCGCGGACCAGCACCAACGCGGTGGCGGTGGTCTCCAGCCCGGCCCCCACCAGCACCGGCGGGGGCGGCGGCACCGCCGCCGCGAGAACCAGTGGCACCACCGGCGCCGGCGCTGCCAGAAACTGAACCCGATGAACGTCCATCCTGCAACCTTCCACGCGCACCGCGCCACGCCCCAGGGCGCGGCGGGCGCCGCGGCGTTGCCGGCGGGAGCGGAAGGCGGCTCCGTGCTGGTCATCGTGCTGTGGGTGGCCCTCGGCTTGGTCACGATTGCGCTGTATTTCGCCAATTCCATGCACTACGAACTGGTCGCCTCCGACAATCGCGTCAACGGGCTGGCGGCGGACCAGGCGATCGAAGGCGGGGCGCGGTATGTGATGATGATCCTGGCCAATTATGCCACCAACGGCGCGGTCCCCACCACCGACCAGTTCAAATGCGCCGCCGTGCCCGTGGGCGACGCCAAGTTCTGGCTGCTCGGGCGCGACCCCAACGCGAGTTTGGACAATCCCAGCGACCCCACCTTCGGCCTGGTGGATGAGGGCAGCAAGTTGAATTTGAACTCGGTCAGCACCAACGCGCTGGAATACCTGCCCAACATGACGGACGATTTTGCCAACGCCATCATGGACTGGCGCGGCACCAACGGCATCGTCTCGCTGGATTACACCTCCGAGGGGTACACGGCCAAAAACGCGCCGTTTGAGACGGTGGACGAATTGAAGCTGGTGTATGGCGCCAACCAGACCTTGCTGCTGGGCGAGGATGCCAACCTGAACGGCGTGCTGGATAAGAACGAGAAGGATTTGAACGGCAACGGTCAACTGGATTCCGGCCTGCTGGATTACGTCACGGTTTACACGCGCGAGCCGAATTTCCTTTTGAACGGCTCCGCGCTGACCAATGTGAATCTCGCTTCCGCCACCTTGATCCGGTCCTTGTTGCAAGCCTCCAGCATCAGCACCAGCTACGTCAACGGCCTGACCAACCGGACCTACGTGGGCATGCTCGCCTTCGCGATGCGCTGCAAAACCCTCGGCATGAGCGACTCGGATTTTGCGACGATCTCTCCCTACATCACCACCCACACCAACAGCTTTTTGCGCAACCGGGTGAACGTAAACACCGCCAGCGAAGCCGTGCTGACGGCCGTCATCATGGGGGCCAACATCAACCAGGACGAAGCCACCGCTGAAAGCGCGGCGCAAAGCCTGGTCAGCTATCGCCAGCAAAACCCCGAAAACTTGAATTCCCTCATGTGGGTGGTGGACGCGTTGGGCAGCACCAGCCCGGCTCTCACGGCGCTGGCCCGCGGGGATTATTTGACCACCCGCAGCTATCAGTTCACCGCGGACATCGCCGCCGTGGGCAACTATGGCCGCGGCTACCGCCGCGTGAAGTTCATTTTCGACGTCAGCGGGGGCACGCCGGTCATCATGTATCGTCAGGACCTCAGCCGGCTGGGCTGGGCGCTGGGCGACAAGGTGCGGCAAAGCCTGCTTGCCAACAACACGCCATGAAATCTGATTTGAAACTCATCTTTAGAAAACGGAAAAAACTCACCTCCGTGCTGGGCCTGGTGCTGGACGGCGGCAAGCTGGAGGGCGTGGTGCTGCGGCGCACCAACGGCGCGGTGCAGAAGCTGCAAAGCTTTTCCGCCCCCCTGACGCTGGATCCGTTGACGGCCGCGCCGGAACTGGTGGGCCGGGAAATCCGCAACCAACTGGACGCCGCCGGCGTGCGCGAGCGGGACTGCGTGGTGGGCGTGCCCTTGAAGTGGGTGTTGACGGCGCAAACGGAATTGCCGCCCCTAGCCGAGGCGGACGCGGCCAGCCTGTTGCAATTGGAAGCCGAGAAGGGATTCCACGCCGACGCCGCCAGCCTGCAAATCGCCCATAGCCGCGGCGAACTGGCGGGGGGGAAACACTTTGTCCTGCTCGCCGCCATCCCGAGCACGCACGTGGCCGCGCTCGAACAAGTCCTGGCCGCCGCCCGGCTGCGGCCGGCCAGCTTTGCGCTGGGCATCAACGCGCTGGTCCCGGCCGGCGCCGCCACGGCGGGGGTGCTGACACTGGCCATTGGCGAAAGCAGCGTGGGCCTGCAAGTGACCGCCGGCGGCGGCGTGACAGCCTTGCGCGCGCTGGAAGGCGCCATCGAAAGCGAGGGCGGGCGCCGCACGCTGCTCACGGATCTCATCGCCCGCGAAGTGCGCGTCACGCTGGGGCAACTGCCCGCCGAACTGCGGGCCCAGGTCAAACAAATCCGCGTCTTTGGCCCGCGCGAATTCGCCCAACAACTCGCCGACGAGATGGAATTGCGGTTCGAGTCCATGGGGCTGAAGGTGGACACGGCCACCGCCTACGCGCCGGATGAGTTTGGCGTGACGCTGCCGCCGGAAACCTCGCTGTCTCCCGCCTTCAGCCTGGCCACGCGCGTGTTGACGGCCCGGAAACCGGCCTTCGATTTTCTCCCGCCCAAACCGACGCTGGTTGAACAACTGGTGGCCAGGTATTCGTCCGGCCGCCTGCGCACGACCGGCGCGATCGCCGCCGGGGTGGCGGCGCTGGTGCTGGGCGTCTTCCTGGTTCAGCAAATCCAATTGTGGCATCTGCGCACCCAGTGGAAAGCGATGGCTTCCCGCGTCACGGAACTGCAAAAAACCCAGAACCTGATTCAGCAGTTTCAGCCTTGGTATGCCGGCGATTATCGCAGCCTGGCCATCCTGCGCGAATTGTCGCTGGCCTTCCCGCAGGACGGCGTGGTCACGGCCAAGTCCATCACGACGCGCGAGGACGGCACGGTCTCCTGTGCGGGCAACGCCGAGAACAACGCCGCGCTGCTGGCCGTGCAGGCCAGCCTGGGGGCGCTGCCGGGCGTGTCGGCCGTACACCTGGAACAAAGCCATGGCGGCAAACCGCCCATCCAGTTTGTGTTCAGCTTCAAATTCAATGCCGGAGGCGTCCAATGAAAATCAAGAATCGCGAACAATTCCTCATGGTGCTGGTCATCGCGGCGGCCGCGCTGTACGTGGGCATCAACTTTATCCTCACGCCGCTGCAAGGCGTGTGGTCCGCGCGGCAAAAGCAGATCCACGATCTGCGCGACCAGGTCGCCGAGGGCCGGCAACTGATCCGCCGCGAGGCCGGCATTCGCGGGCACTGGGATTTCATGCGCACCAACGCGCTCCCCACCAGCGCACCGCAAGCCGAACAGAGTTTCTTGAAGGCCGTGGATGCCTGGGCCCACGACAGCGGCGCCGAAATCACCAGCATCATGCCGCAGTGGAAAAACGACGCCACCAACTACATGACCCTCAATTGCCGCCTGGAAACCACCGGCGACCTGAATGCGTTGGGCAAGTTCATCTATGACATCGAGAAAGGCCCGATGCCGCTCCGGTTGGACACGGTGGAACTGAGCGCCCACGACAACACCGGCCAGACGATGACGCTGGGCTTGGAAATCAACGGCCTGGCCCTGCTCAACAACGACACCAAATGAAAACGCATATAAACCCGGGTTTTAAATCCTGTCTCCTGTTGGCCCTGGCGCTGGCGGCGGCCGCGCTGCCCGCCCGGGCCCAATCCAATGGCATTCCGGGTCCGCAGGACTACGAGCGATTTAGCCATTTCATCACCGACCGCAACATCTTTGACCCCAGCCGGCAGCCGCATGAGTACAGCCAGAACCGGAAATTTGTACGTCGCACGATCCGCCCGCGGGCCACGCCTGGCATCCAATTTGTGGGGACCATGAGCTATGGCAAAGGCCGGTTTGCCTTTTTTAGCGGCAACAGCGAGGACTTGAGCAACATTTTGCGGGTGGGCGATAAAGTCCAGAATTACACCATCGCCGGCATTGCCGCCAAGTCGGTGGTCCTGGAAACGGCGGATAAGAAGGAACAGATCCTGGAATTGGGGGATGGCTTGCGCGAGGAAAACGGCAAATGGGTGCTCGCGCAGGCCGGCGCACTGCCGTCCGGGGGCGGTGCGGAAACCGCCAGCACCCCCGGTGAGGGCAGCAGCGGCTCCACGGATGCCCCCGCCGCCGCGCCGGCTTCCGCCGGTGAACCCAATGATGTTTTGAAACGATTGATGCAACTACGTGAAAAGGAAAACCAATGAAAAGAATCCTCTTGAGTCTGATGACCGTCGGTGTTTCGGGCCTGCTGTTTTCGGCCAGCGCCCAGCCCGCTCCAGGTGGTGACACCGGCAACCCCCAACCCCCCGCGGACCAACCCGGTCCGCCGCCCGACGCGGGCAATGGCCCGGACGCCGGCGGGCCGCCGGCCATGCCGCCGCCCGAGGCGGCCCCCGGCGCGGAGATTACAGACGCTAGCGGCGGCCAGACCAACACGCCCATGGTCATCACGCCCTCGCGCACCTTGGGCGCCGAGCCGCGTAAATATGGCTCTAAATTCACGCCGCCCGACGAGGTGGTGGCCAACACCAACGACATCACTTTGAATTTCTCCGGCGCGCCGCTGGAGGAAGTCCTGAGTTACTTGAGTGATTCGGCGGGGTTCATCGTGCTGCAGGAAACCCGCATCAACAGCAATGTCAAAATCACTGTCAACGGCAAGCATCTGACCCAGAGCGAGGCAACGGACTTGTTGAACTCCGTGCTCAATCAAAACGGTTACGCGGCCATCCGCGATGGACGCACGCTGACCATCGTGGACAAGAACGAGGCCAAAACCCGGGAAATCCCCGTCAAGAGCGGCAACCGGCCCGACGAGATCCCCCGCAACGCGGAGATTGTGACGTATATCATCCCAATTCGCTTCGTGGAGGCGCGGCAGCTGGTGAGTGATTTATCCTCGTTCGTTTCACCGCAGGCCACGGTGGTGGCCAATGAGGCGGGCAACTCCATTGTCATCACCGACACGCAGGCCAACATCCATCATCTGGTGGAAATCATCAAGGCGGTGGACGACAGCGCGGAGGCGGAGACTGAAATCCGCGTTTTCGCGCTGGCCCACGCCAACCCCACGGACGTGGCGTCCGAACTCAGCAGCATCTTTCCGAGCAGCACCTCGGGGAACACCTCGCAGTCGCCCATCCGCTTTGGCGGCGGGTTTGGCGGGCCGGGCGGCGGCGGCGGGCCGGGCGGATTCTTTGCCCGGATGATGGCCAACGCGGGCGGCGGCGCCGCGGGCGGCAGCTCCAATGACCGCATCAAGAAAGCCACCCAGGTGTCGGCCGTGGCGGACCTGCGCACCTCGTCGGTCATCGTGACGGCCCCCAAGGATTTGATGGAGGAAATTGCCAACATGATGAAGGAATTGGACGTGCCCTCGCCACGGGATCAGGATGTCTATGTTTACAAGCTGAACAACGCCGATCCGCAGCAGGCGGCGCAGGTTTTGCAAAACATGTTCCAGAGCACTTCTTCGCGAGGCAACAGCACCGGCTCGTCCCAAAACAGCGCCCTGCAGACGCGCACCCAGAATAACAACCAGACCATGAGCTCGCAAAGCAGCACCAGCTTCGGCTCCAGCGGCATGGGCGGCGGGGCCGGACGGACTGGCGCAGCTCAATGAACTACCGCAACGAAACCTTTCACACCTGACAATCATGAAAACGAATTATTTTTCCAATGTAATGGCCGGCGTTGTGGCCCTGCTGTTCTTAGCCGCCGGAACGCTTAACGCGCAGCAACGGACGGGAGGGGGCGGCGGCGGCTTTGGTGGCTTCGGCGGGTTCGGCGGCGGGGGCGGCGGGTTCGGCGGCGGCAACCGCTTCGGCAGCTCCAGCAGTTCGAGCACCTACAACAACAATGGCACCGTCGGCAATGCCGTCATTCAAGTGGACCCGAACACGCACAATCTGGTGGTCATCGCCGACAAGGAAACCAGCGAACAGATCCAGCGTGTCATTGAGCACCTGGACGAAGCAGAGCCGCAGGTGCTGATCAAGGTGGTGTTCCTGGAAGTGCAGCATAACAATGCCTCCGAGATCGGCGTGCAGGGTTCCTATACCGGCGGCACGTGGGGCAATAGCTTGCAGTCCTTAACGGGTTTCGCGACCAACTATTCTGTGCTTAATGTCCTGGGCCAAACCGTGAGCGGCATGACGACCAATAAGACTGTAACCCCCACAATTGTACCCACCTCCATCACCCCCACCTACCAGAACAACCTGAACTTGGGCAACAGCTTCAACCTGCCGGCGACCGTGACGGGCGCGTCCGGCAACGGCGGGCTGTACCAGGTTTTGGGCAATGATTTCACCGCGACGATTCAGGCCATCGCCGCTGCCGGCAAATCGGAGGTGCTTTCCCGGCCCTCCATTCTGGCGCGCGACGGACAGATGGCGCAGATCGTGGTGGGTCAGCAAATCTACCTGCCGAGCGGCGTGACTTATGCCTCGGTGGGCACTGCCGCCACGACCATTCCCACCATCAACGGCACGTACACGGACGTGGGCATCATCCTTTATGTCACGCCGTTCGTCGGCGCCAATGGCTTGGTGGAGATGATCCTCGAGCCCCAAGACACGTCGGTGGACACCTCCTCACCCGGCCAGATCATTACTTATGGCAACAGCCTCATCAGTTCCGCGCCGGTGTATGCGCCGAACATCAATGTGACCGAAGCCAATACCGTGGTGGTCACCCCCGATGGCCAGACCATTGTCATCGGCGGCCTGATTTCCAACACCAAGTCCACCTCCGAGAGCAAGGTGCCTTTCCTCGGCGACATTCCCATCCTGGGCCAGCTATTCAAGTCCACCAGCAAGGCGGACGCCAAGACGGAACTGCTGATGTTCCTGACGCCGCATATCGTCCAAGCCCCCTCGCAACTGGCCAACCTGTCCAAGGCGGAATTCCAGCAGACCCAGATCATCACCAACTCCGTCACCGAACAGGAATTGGATCGTTTTCTGGAACGGGTGCCGGTCAAAAAGAAGAAATAAGTGGCGCGGCCAACCCCTTTGACCTTAACGAAAATCAGCATGAATGCCGAACGACGCAGACGGTGGGTGGGCGGGCTCTTGCTCGGCGCCTGGTTGCTGGTGATCGGCTGGCAGGTGGACGAGCATCACCGGGTGGTGGAAGTGGCCAAGGTGGACTTGCGCAGCCGCTCCCAGGAAATCGCCAACACCGTCAGCGCGGTCATCCGGGCGGCCAGCTTTCGCGGCGCCGTGGTGCAGGACCGGCTCGAACCGGTCCTGGAGCTGCTGGTCAAGAGCCGCACCAACGTCATCGTCAAATCCAGTGACCTGAAATCCAGCAGTCTGCTTTCGGTCACGTTGCTGAACACCAACGGCGACCCGGTGGTCTCCGTGGGCGACACCAATTTGTTTTCCCGCGAATTGCTGGCCGGCAACGAATTCTGGTCCACCAATTACGTGGCCTTCGTTTTGCCGGTCGAGGGCGCCAGCGTCAATTCGGAAGGCATCACCAATAATCCCACGTTTCTGCTGCCCTCGCCCCGGGATTTCACCAATGGCCCGGCGCGCAGCCCGCGTGATTTTGCGCGGCGCGGACCGCCGCCGGGAGAGTTCACTGCCACGAACAGACCCGAGTTTGCATCCACCAATTCGCCGCCGCCCGCCAACGGGGAAATCCAACCGCCCCCGCCGCCGCCCGAGAATGGCGGCCGGCCACCGGAGGGGGGCGATCGTCAACGCGGCCGGGGCCGCCCGCCGTGGCTGCGCTGGATGTCCGAAGCGGACTTCCGGGCCCTGGTGGCCACGCACGAATTACATGGCCTGGTCCTGGCGGTGTCCACGGACAATTATCGCGCCGTTTGCACCGCGGACTTGTGGCTGCGGTGTGTCATTGGCTTTTTCGCCACCATCTCGGCGCTCGGCGTGGGCCTGGCATGGCGCAACATCCGGCGCACGGCGGACCTGCAAATCCGGCTGGTGCGCGCCAGCGAGCTGAACTCGCATCTGAAGGAGTTAAACCTGGCCGCCGCCGGCCTGGCGCACGAGACCCGCAACCCGTTGAACATCATCCGCGGCCAGTCGCAGATGCTCTCCCGCCTGCCCGAGGCCAGCCCAGAGGTGCGGGAGAAAGCGCGCACCATCATGGACGAGACCGACAAGGTCACCGCCCAATTGACCGAATTCATCAACTACTCCCGCCCGCGGGAAGTGCGCCGCACCCGCGTGGCGCTGGCCGCCGCCGGCAACGAAATCGTCCACACGCTGGCCCTGGACATCGCGGAAAAAAAACTGCACGTGGAGGTCCAGGGCGAAAGTCTGACGGTGGAAGCGGACGAACAGCTGCTGCGGCAGGTGTTGTTCAACCTGCTCCTCAACGCCATCCAGGCTGCGGGTGAAAACGGCCGGATTCAAATTGTGATCCAACGCGCCGGCCCCGCCGAAGCGGTGCTGGAAGTGCGCGATGACGGCCCCGGGGTGCCGCCGGAAAATCGCGCCGAAATCTTCAAGCCCTATTTCACCACGCATCAAAAGGGCACCGGTTTGGGCCTGGCCGTGGTCCAACAAATCGTGCTCGCGCACGGCTGGGAAGTGGCCTGCCTGCCAAACGAACCGCGCGGCGCCGTCTTCCGCATCACCCACCTGAAAATCGCCGTGTGAGTCATGAGGTTTTCCACCGCCTCAAGCGTGTGAGACAAAAATCTTCTGCCCGGTCCAAAGCTTGAAAGGTGAACATTGCTGCGGCTGGCGTTCAGGCCAGTCCGTTTGGGTGTCAGGTTTCGGTGGTATGAGCAAACGATCCAACCATCTGATCACCTTGGGGTTACTGGGAACGGCTGCGCCGGTCGCCTTGTTGCTTTCGCCCCGCTGCCCCGATCCAAGCGACATGCCTTGATAAAACCAACCGTTTTTCGTCAAATGCGGCGGTATGGATTAGCAAAAAAGATCATAATAATAAACATATTTTTGAAAATTGCAAATTACAAAAAATGAACTTGCAATTATGCGGTGAGGCGCAAGAATTGCAAAACAACCCAGACCGGGCCTGGGTGGGCGTTCAACCGGGGAACTTTGAACCGGGGAACCTTGGTTGGGCGTGCGTCGGCGAGGTCTTGAAATAGCCCACATGTTTGATCAGACCATTTCTTGAACGAAGGATTTATTTCGATGAAGACAAAACAATTGAAGCTGTGCGGAAAGCGGTTTCGATTCCACACTTGGATGTCGGGGGCGCAGGCAGGGACAAACCA
>Ga0316217_10006756_pt1 | contig 11206 bp, 9 predicted proteins | sample 1anoAmetaG_FD_203633 | JGI IMG/M metagenome (GOLD analysis project Ga0316217, IMG submission 203633) | Freshwater microbial communities from Trout Bog Lake, Wisconsin, USA - 1anoA | ecosystem: Environmental > Aquatic > Freshwater > Lake > Hypolimnion/Profundal zone | place: USA: Wisconsin... | reverse complement strand
ACAGCTTTTGCCATTTGTCGAATTGCTCCGGAGTGAAGATTTCCTTGAGCTTGGTGGTCGCATTATCGCGAATTTCTTTCATTTTCGCGCGACGGTCGGTTTGTTCCAAGGTGGTGTCCTTGCGCAGATCAGTCATCTTCTGCTGCATTTCATCAAAGACCGGTTTGGCCTTGGTTTTTTGGTCATCCGTCAGCGCCAGTTGCGTGGCGATGAGCTCAAAGTTCATCCGCGGCCGGGCTCCCGGACCGCCCGGAGGACGCGCGCCTGCAGGCGGTGTATTGGTGGAATCCTGAGCCTGTACGGCTGCCGCCGCGAACATGCCGCCGGCGACCAGCGCCGCTATCATCAGTGTTTTGTTCAACTTCATATCGTTTTAGTCTGTTTCGGTTGTAAACCGCCCGGTTTGTGTGTTGGCGGATTACATGCTAAGACGCGACTTTGGCCCAAAGGTTACAGCCACGGCGTATTCAGGGATAGGGGTGGGGACAGACCGTCCTTGCGGGCGGTTGAGCAATACTGAGAAAACATGGAGACGAATCGTCTCCACCCCTGAATTTGCGCTCTCTTGAATCCCATCCTCCGTCACAGGGTTCGCAAGACTTTGGCGGCGGCGCGAATCGTCTGGTCAATATCCGCCGCCGTATGGGCTGTGGAGATGAATCCAGCCTCGAATTGGGACGGGGCCAGATAGACGCCCTCGTCCAACATGCCATGGAAATACTTTTTGAACCGCTCCCGATCGCTGTGCATGGCGTCGGCCAGATTGTGGACCGGTCGGTTGGTGAAGTAGCCGCAGAACATGGATCCGCAGCGGTTAAACTGCACCGGGATTTTGGCGGCAGCGGCGGCGGCTTTCAGGCCGGCTTCCAATTGCGCGCCAAGGGCTTCGAGCCTGTCGTACGCATCCAAAGGCGGAGTGCGGAGTGCGGAGTGCGGAGTGGGAGCGGGTTTTGTGGATACGGCTTTTTGTTCCGTATTCTGCACTCCGGATTCCGCGCTTGAAGGTTCCGTATCGGAAAGCTCTTCGAGGCTGGCAATGCCTGCGGCCATGGCCACCGGATTGCCGCTCAAGGTACCGGCCTGGTACACCGGGCCGAGCGGCGCCAGGTAATCCATGATCTCCGCGCGTCCGCCAAACGCGCCCACCGGCAAACCGCCGCCAATGACTTTGCCGAACGTGGACAAGTCCGGGGTGATGTGGAAGCGTTCCTGCGCACCGCCCTTGGCCACTCGGAAACCGGTCATCACCTCATCAAAAATCAGCAGCGCACCGTGAGCCTTGGTGATCTCGCTCAGGAATTCCAGATAGCCCGGTTGCGGCAGGTACAGGCCCGCGTTGCCCGGCACCGGCTCGATGATAATGCCGGCGATTTGATTCTGGTTCGCTGCGAACGCCGCTTTCACCGCGTCCACGTCATTGAAAGGCAGCACGATGGTGTGCTGCGTGAACGCCGCCGGCACCCCCGCGCTGTCGGGATGGCCAAACGTCAGCGCGCCGCTGCCCGCGCGCACCAATAGCGAATCCACGTGGCCGTGATAACACCCGTCGAACTTGATGATCTTGTCGCGCTGGGTGAACCCACGCGCCAGCCGGATGGCGCTCATGCAAGCCTCCGTGCCGCTGCTGGTCATGCGCACCTTCTTGACGCTGGGCACCCGCTCGCAAATCAGCCTGGCCATGGTGACCTCGAACGGATTCGGAATACCGAAACTAGTGCCGTGGTCCGCGGCGGTTTTGATCGCAGCGATGATTTTCGGGTGAGCATGGCCGAGAATCGCTGGCCCCCACGTGAGCACATAATCCAGGAGTTCATTTCCATCCACATCCCACAGGTGGGAACCGCGGGCCTGGTTGACGAAAAATGGGTGCCCGCCCACGGCGCGAAAGGCGCGGACGGGCGAATTGACGCCACCGGGAATGTATTTCAAGGCCGCGGCGAACAGGGTTTCGGACTGGGCGCGATTCATGGGGATAACTTAACAGCGAAGACGGCCGGAAACAAAGCCAACATTTATCCAATTTCGCAACTTGATGATCCATCGCCGCAACCAAGCGGCACGATTGGCCTGCAGCGACTAGGGACCAAAAGCCACCGCCGGCGAATTCTTGCTCGCACTGCGGCGCGAAAGCGGCGGGGCGCGGACTATTTCTTGAGCCCGGCGGCTGGCGGGGCGGCCGCCGCCGGAGCGGCCGTGGCAGCGCCGGGTTGCGGAATAATTCCGTTCTTCTTCAGCACGGGGAGAAAGTCGGGATGCTTCTGGGCATACGTGGCCAGGCGGCCGACAAAGGCGCCGATGACCATCTCATTCGTGTGCATCTGGCCGGACACCCGCTGCATTTGGGCGATGTCCTTGTTGGCCATGCTCGCCTGCCGGTAAAGGGCGGCTGTGAGCGTGCCGGTGACGGCGATCAGGCAGACCAGGAGAATGAACACCTGGTTTTTCAATGTAGCGATTTCGTCCTGGTTATTCTCGGGAGTCATAAATTCTGGCCTTTTACTTGGCGGCGGGAGCCGCGGGTTGGACGCTTTGTATGATCTGTGTCAGTTCCGGGCTCTTGGCGGTGGCATTGTACTGCACGGCATCATTCAAGAGCGACTGCGCCCGCATGGAGGCCACTTGGAAGTTCATTCGCTGAACCTCCACCACGCCTTGGGCGGTGCGCTGCCGATGAACTTGCCAGATGCTCAGGATGCCGAATAGCACGCACAGGATCACCAATCCCACCAGCACGAGATTCAAAAAGGTTGTCAGCGAATCATTTTTCATAAACGGTGCGTTGAATTTAACCAATCGCTAGCGAATGTCCACTTCGTTTTTTTTGGACCAGGCGCGCCTCACCCACCGATTGAAAATAACCTTAACCGCAGATGGACACAGATAAGACGTTGGAGTTCAAGCCATGGCTTGTTCCCCGCCCCACACGCTGAAGCGTGAACCCCAACGTGTCGCCGTGGTTATTACTTGAGCTGCTCGATCTGTCGCGTAATTTCAAAGGCCAGGTCCAGCGCGCGCTTGGCGGATTCGCCGCTGACGACCGGCATCTGTCGGGCGCGGACGCAATCCACGAAACTTTGCAGCTCCAGCTTGAGTGGTTCGTCCTTGGCGATGGGCACCGGTTCGCGCACGATCTTTTTGCCGGCAAATTCGCTGACAATGGCGGAATCCCGCCCCACGCCGAGCTTGGCGGCGAGGATCTTCTTCAGCAACGGTGTTTCCGCCTCATCGGATCGGGCGATGCGGTAAATGAACCCCTCCTGGGCGCGGTAATCAAGCGAAATGTAACACGGATTGGCGGGCCCGCTGAACACCCGGATCTTGCGCATCCGCTCCGGGCTGATGCGGCTGACGGTAAGATTGGCAATGCAGCCGTTGGCGAACCGCAGCCGCGCGTTCGCAATATCCGCGCTTGGGCTCAACACTGGTATGCCCACAGCGTCCACGCTGGTGACGGGCGATTTCACAAACGCCAGCACCACGTCCAGATCATGAATCATCAAGTCGAGCACCACCCCGATATCGGTGGAGCGCGCGGGATAAGGCGACAGCCGGTGACATTCGATGAACTTGGGCTCGGTTGCCACGGTTTCCAAGTATTTGAACACCGGATTGAAACGCTCCACGTGGCCGACTTGCAAGACGCAGTTCTTTTGCTGCGCCAAGGCGCACAGCTCGGCGGCTTGCGCTGAATTATCGGTCATGGGCTTTTCCACCAACACGTGTTTGCCTAGCGCCAGCAGGGTCCGGGCAATCTCAAAATGCGTGGCCGTGGGGGTGGCAATATTCACCGCATCGCTGGCGGCGGCGGCTTCGGCAATGGAACCAAACACTCGCAATTGGTGTTTCTCAGCGATTTTGCGGGCCGTTTCGGCATGCGCGTCGAATATGCCGGTGAGTTCCACCTGTCCAACGGCGTGGAGTTCGGAATAAATACGGGCGTGGTGCTGGCCGAGCGAACCGGTGCCCAGCACGGCGACTTTGACTTTTGCCATGTGCGAAGTCTGCCAGCGAATGCCATTTTCTCAAAGCGCAAATCGTGGACTTGAAATTGCGTCAGAAGTCGTCGCTTTCTGTCGGCGCGTCTTTCGGGGTGTCCGACACCGCGCGATAGCCGCCCTGCACCCATTGGATCGCGATTTTGTTCGCCGGCTTTTCCTCGTGGTGCCCCAGCACCCAACTCATCGCCTCGCGCAGTTGGTTCATGGTAAACGGCTTGTCCAGCAGGCAATTCACCCCTGGTATCGGATGCTCCACGCCAATTTCCTCAAAATTGGTCGTCACCATGATAATGGGCAGATCCGGCCAGCGTTCCTTTACCAACGCCGCCAATTCGTCGCCCCGCATTCGCGGCAGCCAGTATTCGGAAATCAGCAGGTCAAAGTGGCCGCGGTTAAGCTTTTCCAGCGCCGCCTCGCCAGTATAAGTCGTTTGAACTTCATGCCCATCAAACTCCAACAGCAACGCGAAGCTGGTGTTTAGTTCAAGGTCATCGTCCACCACCAGAATCTTGTACTTGGTTTTGGCTGATGTGTTCGTAGCAAACCGTTCGTTTAATTTATACCGCATGGTCATGATATGGTTCATGGCAACAGACACCGCCCAGCGTAAAAAGCAAGCTCTTAACGACTGACCATCCCCGGTGCGGCCTTAAATCGGCAAATTGAACCAACAAAACCAGCTCTTTTTTCCAGCTGGACTCGTGCCAGTTCATTCCAAAATCCAAATAATTTCTTCCTAACCAGCCAAATCGCCGATGGTTATGCGGTATTTTAAATTACTGAAAACTTGTCAAGCGCTTGAAAGCAATGGTTCCCCGAAGGAATCGACTTAAATAGTGTAAGCTTTTCCGACACCTTAACACAACTGGCAGAGCAAATCGGCCCTCAACCCGAGGTCTGTAATCTTGCGGAGAGGGGGCGACAAATTGCCTCCATAACTGGCGTTTCAACTGATCTCATAAAAACTCAGAAAAAACTTAATCGCTCGACGTTCCTGCCGATAATCAATTGTGACATTATGCCCGCCATGGTGCACCCGTAGAAGACGTTTGCATAGAATACTATGAATTTGCGAGTCGAATCAGGCATGGACGAAATCCGGTTGATCCCCAGTGGAGAAATAGACCATGAGGGAGCAGAGGCCTTGAAATCAGCCGTTGCCAGCCTTGCTTTGGGCGGAAAGAAGGCCGTGGTTTTCGATTTTCGTGACGTCCAGTTTATCGGCAGCGCCGGGCTGGGCAAATTGCTTCTATTCTACAAGCGATTCTCCTCCGAAAGGGTTCAGATGCGGATTGAATCCGCCTCGTCTTCGATCCAAGCGCTATTGCGGGAGTTGCGGTTGGACACTCTGTTTACCATCACATGAAGCAAACGCTCCAGGCAAAACTGGTTTCAGCGGGCTTGCCCGCCAAGATGAGCTTCCTTCCAGAACCATCCCGCGCTAAATGAAATACCAGAACAAGCTGATTCTTGCCTTTGGAGGAACCGTGGTCGTTGCGATTTTGATCATGGGGCTGTTCCAATTGTTGAGCATTCGACACCAACTGCATCGACTGAGTTCGGATAATGTGGCCGTGGTCGACCAGCAGCAACATGACCGGGCGGTCAGCGTCAACCACGCGATTCAATTCTCCATGCAGCGCTTCTTGGAAAAGGGCCAGATGGATGTTTTTGGAACGGTGGCCAATTTGCAGCAGCAAATCGAAGGGTTCCAAGAATTCTCCCTTTACAACAAAGCGGGTATCGTCACCTATTCATCGGACAAGGGTGCCCTAAAGCGGCCCATGGCTGCGGAACTCAAGTCGCTCCTTTATCAAAAATCCGAGGCCTATGTGCTGGAAACCAACGATGCCATTGAAATCTATCAGCCGTTGGTCACGCAAAAATCCTGCTTGGAATGCCACGAGGACACCAAGCTTGGCAGCGTGTGCGGCGTCACGGTCTGCCGCTTTTCCACGGAAGCCAAGACAGCCATGGTGCAGGCATGTCAGCAAGGCGCCAAACAAGTAGATGAGGCGGGGTTTTTCAGCAGCCTGGCCGCCGTGATCGTGAGTCTGCTCATCGCGGGCAGCATCGCCTATTTGGTCACCCGCTCCATCACCCGCCCAATTCTGCATGTGGCCGAGGATCTCTCAGCGGCTTCCACGCAAACGTCCGCCGCGGCGGCTCAATTGGGCGCGGCCGGCAACAGCTTGGTCGGCACGGCATCGGAACAGGCTGCGGCCTCCGAGGAGAGTGCCGCCACCATCAATGAAATGCGCGATCAAGCCAAAAAGAGCAGCGGCTTGACCGATGGCGCGTCAGACATGATGAAGGAGAATCTTCGGAAAAGCGGCGATTCCCTGCGAGCGATCGTCCAGATCAACCAGCGCATGAGCGAAATGCAGGCGGACAGCGGCGAAATGCGCAAGATCATGAAGGTCATTGACGACATCGCCTTTCAGACCAATCTTCTGGCCCTCAACGCTGCCGTGGAGGCGGCGCGGGCTGGCGCCGCGGGCACGGGGTTTGCGGTGGTGGCGGACGAGGTGCGCGCCTTGGCCAGGCGCAGCGCCGAGGCCGCCAAGGGCACGCAGACTCTTTTGGACAATATGGCGCGCCGCATCACTGAAGGCGCCATTGCCACCAAGGGCATCAACGACAATTTTGAGGCCATCGTCGAGACGGCCACCGCGATGGGTGACAGAATTGAGCAGATTACCGCCACTGGCCGCAGCATCTCGATGGGATTGGCTCAGGTTACTACGGCGGCGGAACAAAACGCCGAAGCCGCACAACGAGTGGCGGCCATTTCAGAAGAAACCGGCGCGGCATCCGAGGAACTTAACGCCCAAGCTTTGGTCATGCAGGACATTGTCAATCGTTTGGACCGGATCGTCCACGGAGTCAAGGTCAGGCGCCGGTCGAGCATCGCACCCGTTGCCACCCAGAGCCCGAACCCCGGCAAGCATACGCCAAATCATGCGCCACCGTTTTCACGCGGTCCAGTTCTGAAGTCGCACGCTGGCAGCTCCGAACAGACCGGGCAAACTGGTTTGGTCCGGTAGCCAGCTTCGACCCAAGCTCGAAAGGCAAGGTCGTGAAGATACTGGTTGCTGAAGATGATGTCGTAAGCCGGACAGCGCTTAGTCAAGTGCTTCGCCGGGCCGGGCACGAGGTCATCACTGCAGCGGATGGGCTGGAGGCTTGGCGCCTGCTACAGCACCCTGATGCCCCGCAAATTGCAGTGTTGGATTGGATGATGCCCGGTCTGGATGGGCCGGAGATCTGCCGCCGAATGCGCGCCCGGACGCCGCGCCCCGCCGTGTATCTGTTGTTGCTGACCGGCAGGTCCGAAAAGCAGGATGTTATCCAAGGGTTGAAGGCGGGCGCCAACGATTTTTTGCACAAGCCCTTCGATCCCTCCGAGCTCAAGGCGCGTTTGGAGGTGGGCCTGCGGACCGTCAATCTCTACAACGAACAGCTTCTAAATCTCGATCAAGCCCGCAGGCTCCTGGCCATTGCCAATGCCGGTGTGCCGCTTTGGATCGGTCTCAATGACGAACTGACGCTCCACCTGTCGCATTATTCAGCCAGTCCCCAGCCCGCGAGCGGCGATCATTGTTGGGCGCGCACTTTTCCGGGTCAAGGTGAGCGCGGCCCGGTGACGTTAATCGGAATGCGGGATCAATCCGGCCACGAAGTCAATTGCATCCTGCGCAGCATCGCCACCGATCTATTTCACAAGGAAGCCATGGAACGCGGCCTGCCGCTGCAGGACCAGATCGCCTTTCTCAATGATCGCCTCTGCTCTTCCGGCATGTTTGCCGGGGACGATTTTCTCACCGGCTTGACGCTGGAATTGGATCATGCCAGCCTCCAACTGCGCTATGTTTCCTGCGGCCATCCTCCCATGTTCCTGGTTCGGCAGACTGAGATCATTGCGCTGCCGGAGGAAAATGGCAGGGGACAGAATTTACCACTGGGCTCGCTGGCCGGCGTTACGTTCGAGGCGGGCCAGCAGCAACTGCTTTCCGGCGACCGCTTGGTGCTCTTCACGGACGGCTTGCTGGAATTGGGCAAGCTGTCCCGGGGCACCGTATTGACCAGCGAGGAGGTTCGGCGGACCCTCGAGGATTTGGTAAAACAATCACCCGCCATCCCGGTCCGAAAACTGGTCCAAAAGCTCTTGGAAAGGGCGAACTGCCAGACTGGCGACCCTCCGCTTGGCCCTCCTCCGGATGACGTGAGCATCCTCGGTTTGGAACTGGAGCCGGATGCGGGCATTCAGGAATTGGTGTTTCATCCTGCTGGATTTTGCGAACTGGATTTGGCCATTCAGCAAACCTATTTGCGGCTCATGTCGGAATGGCAAATTGCGCCGGACTCGTCCCGGCGGCTCCGGTTGCTTCTCGACGAAGCCCTGACCAACGCCTGGCAGCATGGAAACCGGCAGAACCCCAGCTTGCCGATCCAGGTGCGTTGGGGCCAGCACAATGGCCGTTCCTTGGTCGTCCAGGACGCCGGAAGCGGCTTTGATCCGCTTCGGCTGCCGGATCCGAGATCAGGTGCGGCATTGCTGCAAGAAACCGGTCGCGGCGTCTATTTGATCCGGAGTAGTTGTGAGTGGGCAGGGTGGAAAAAGGGCGGAACCCGCTTGGTCGCACGCTTGGCCTGCCCTGGCACTTGAGCTGCTTGCAAAGAACCAGCATTTAGGAAGCAACCCCACCGCCGCCCCCAAAAAACAGCTAATCCCTGCCAATCCGACCAGCATTTCAATGTAAAGGCCTATGCAACACTCTGACTGGCGGCGGCGCCTGCTGGCTCCCCGCGCATCGGGGTCGTGAAAAATTTCACAAACTTTTCTTGCGAAGCCGCCCCCCAGTTGCTAAAAAACACCCGCGCTTTTGCCGTTAGGCCGACAACTTTTAACCGGTAGCTGATTTAATTTTTAGCAAGAAGTGATTTTTCCAAAGTGGACAAACAGTTTGCCGCTGGTGCTCGCCGTCTTGGCCGGCCTGGCTGGCGCCGGCGTGGCGGCGGGCGTGACGATTTATCTCACGCCCAAGTACTACCGCGTCGGCTACCAACCGGTGCAGCCCGTGCCGTTTTCGCACCGGGTTCATGCCGGCCAGCTTGGCTTGGACTGCCGATATTGCCACAACGGCGTGGAGCAATCCTGGTTTGCCAACCTCCCCGGTGCGTCCACCTGCATGAACTGCCACAATCAGGTGTTGAAGGACGACCCGCGCCTGCAAATTGTCCGCGACAGCGCCACGAACAACACGCCGATTGCCTGGGTGCAGATCCACAAAATGCCTGATTACGTCTATTTTAACCACTCGGTTCATGTGACCCGCGGCTTCAGTTGCGTCGAATGCCATGGCCGGATAGACAAGATGGAGGAAGTCCGCCACGCCGAGCCGTTGAGCATGAGCTTTTGCCTGGATTGCCACCGCAACCCGGCCGCCGCCATCCACCCGCCAGACAAAGTCACCAAGCTCGACTGGCAATGGAGTACAAATGCCGCCGAAGCCGCCCGCCTGCAAGCGGTGAATGGCCAGAAGTTCGTGCATGATTGGAAGGTCGAGTCGTTACAAAGCTGTTCCGCGTGCCACCGATGATGATGAATTTACGATTTACGATTTGCGATTTACGATGGGCGCTCCAAACCGAGCCCTGCGTGAGTCCTTTTGCGGCTTGTAATTCGCATATCGTAAATCGTAAATTTGCCGCCGCCCACGCATGACCGATCAGCCAACCAATTCAAATTCGGCCAATGGCCGCCGTTACTGGCGCAGCCTGGATGAACTCGCGGATACGCCGGAGTTCACGGAGTGGCTGCACCGCGAATTCCCCCAGGGCGCCAGCGAAATGGAAGATGGGCAAAGCCGCCGCCATTTTCTGAAGCTCATGTCCGCGTCGTTTGCCCTCGCGGGCGTGGCCACGTTGGGCGCGGGCTGCCGCCGACCCGAGGAGCATCTCGAACCCTACGGCAAACAGCCGGAAAACTACGTCTATGGCCAGGCGCAGTATTTTGCCACCGCCATGCCCACGCGCACTGGCGCCATTCCGCTGGTGGTCAAGTCCTGTGAAGGCCGGCCCGTAAAGATCGAAGGGAACGCCTTGTTTCCCGGCGGCAACGGCGGCACCGACCGCTATGCGCAGGCTTCCATCCTGGACCTGTACGATCCCGACCGCGCCCGGCATTTCACCAAACGCGGCACGGAAGCCAAGCGGGAAATCATTTCCCGCGACGAGGCTTTGAAGTTCTTGGATGAATTGTCGCAAAAATTCTCCACGAACCAGGGCGAAGGCTTGGCATTGCTCGCTGAAAGCAGCCAGTCGCCATCCCGGTACCTGACGCAATTGTCCCTCGCGCAAAAATTTCCGAAGGCCCGCTGGTTCACTTACGATGCCATTGATTCCGGCATTCACCTCCGCGCCGTGAAGGAAGCTTTTGGCCAAGCTCTGCATCCGGTTTTCCACTTTGACAAAGCGAAGGTCATTTTGTCGCTGGACTGCGATTTTCTCGGCGGCGAGGATGGGGCGCACGAACACATCCGCAAATTCGCCGCCAGCCGCAAAATAAAACCGGAGATGAGCCGGCTCTACGCGGTCGAATCGCTATTCACGCTCACGGGTGCGAATGCGGACCATCGTCTGCGGTTGCTGGCCTCAGACGTGGTCCATGTGGCGTCCGCCATCCGGTCGCAAATCAAAGGCGGTGCGCCTTCCCTCGAGTCTTGGATTGCCGAGTGTGCGAAAGATCTGGCGGCGGCGGGGAAAGACGCTTTGGTGGTCGCCGGTCAGCGTCAGCCGATGGAAGTTCACCTGCTGGCGCACGCGCTTAATGCCGTGCTCGGCGCCCATGGCAACACGGTAACCTTGCACGCCGGAATTGACCAAAGCAGTCCTGGCATCGTTGACCTCGCCAACGAATTGAACGCGGGCAAAGTCGAGTCCCTGGTGATTCTGGGCGGTAATCCGGGGTACAATGCACCCGCTGATTTGAATTGGGCGGCGACGCAACGCAAAGCCCGGACGGTGGTTCGACTTGGCTATTACGACGATGAAACCGGGGCCATCTCTGACCGGGTGTATCCAGCGACCCACTATCTTGAGTCCTGGGGAGATGCCTTGTCGGGCGATGGAACCTTCGTAGCCATCCAACCTTTGCTGCAGCCCTTGTTCGGCGGCTTGAGTGAGTTGGAATTTCTGACCCGGCT
>Ga0316217_10006755_pt1 | contig 11209 bp, 8 predicted proteins | sample 1anoAmetaG_FD_203633 | JGI IMG/M metagenome (GOLD analysis project Ga0316217, IMG submission 203633) | Freshwater microbial communities from Trout Bog Lake, Wisconsin, USA - 1anoA | ecosystem: Environmental > Aquatic > Freshwater > Lake > Hypolimnion/Profundal zone | place: USA: Wisconsin... | reverse complement strand
AGGCGATCAAGCGGTCCGGGGCCTCGGCGGACGCTTCGATGCTGCTCGCCGGCCAGCGCAAAGGCGGCCAGCACCGGCTGTTCATGATCTATTCGGCCGGAAACTTCATCGAAGCGACCCGGGACACGCCCTTCTTCCAGATCGGCGAAACCAAGTACGGCAAGCCGATCCTGGACCGGATCATCACCGTCGACAGTTCCATCGAACTGGCGCTGAAGACGGTCTGCATCTCCATGGACTCCACCCTGATGTCCAACCTGTCGGTGGGCATGCCCCTGGACCTGGCGGTGATCCGCAAGGACGCCCTGGCCTTCGGGACCCGGCGCCGGATCGAGCGGAACGATCCCGCCTTCGCGGCCATCTCCCACGCCTGGAGCCTGGCGGTGCGCAAGGGGATCGCGGGATTGCCCGGCCTCTGATGGCCATGACCGAAGGCCAGGATCTGTCCCTATCGGGTGGAAAGATTCAAATAAGTTCGATAATATCAATAAAATAATTTCCCTCATCCAACGCCCGGCAGCCGTGGCCCTTCCTTCCGGTCCGCATCTTGCCGGCCATGGCTGGTTTTCCCGATCTGATCGGCAGGCCTGCCGTTTCCTGGGAGCAACCATGACGATTCTTTCCCCCAGACTGGCCGTGGGCGTGGCCTGCCTCGGACTGGCCACAGCCTGCACCACCGTGGCTCCCCGCTACGAACCGGTGCCCGTGAACGTCGTCCGGCTGCGCGAAGCCGGACTCGAGCCGGTGCGGATCGGAGCTTTCGCGGCCGCCGATCCGGCCCAGGCGGGTGCCTTGAACCGGCTCACCATCCGCGGCGGAGCCTACCTTTCGCCCTACCAGGGTTCCTACGTGGACTACCTCAAGGAGGCCCTGACCGCCGACCTGCGGGAAGCCAGGCTCCTGGATCCGGCCTCCCCGGTCGCCATCGCCGGCTTCCTGGTGGCGAACGATCTGGACGCCAGCGGCTTCAGCACGGCCCATGCCCGGATGGACGCCCGGTTCCAGGTTACCCGCTCCGGCAGCGTGACGTTCGACAAGGTGCTGTCCGCCAGGTTCGAATGGGATTCCCACCTCCTGGGCCAGATCGCCATCCCCCGGGCGATGCAGAACTACCCCATCGTCGTGCAGCAGCTCCTGGCCAAGCTCTACGCGGACCCGGAATTCAACGACGCCATGAAGCAGAAGTAGCAGCCTGCGCACCCCGAACAACCATCCCAACCGAGGAGGGCCCATGCCCCGATTCCGCACCTGGTTCCAGTGGTCCGCGAGCGCCGCGGCGATCGCCATCATCACCGCCTGCACGCCCCCGTCCATGGTCGTCCGCACCCCGCCGCCGACCGGCATCAAGTTCGCCCCCCCGGCCCCGGACGCCGCGACCCTGGTCTCCGTGCTGGACGAAAGGACCTCGCAGCAGTTCATGGAAGGCATCTTCAGGCTGAATCCCAACTACGGCGGAGCGGCCTTGAACCCCCCGCAGTTCCTGGCCACGCACCTGGCGGCGGAGCTGAATTCCCGGGGCCTGAAGGTGGATTCCCAGGTGGGCGACAAGGGCCAGCCGAAGCTGCACCTCAAGACCTTCAAGATCCAGACCCGGCGGTCCAACGGCTTCTCGCCCTTCTACACCTTCACCTTCCTGGACGCGGACCTGGAAAGCGGCTCGGGCTCCAGGCGGATCGGCATCTTCATCCAGGCCGACAAGGTGCCGGTGTGGTCCCCGGAGGAGATCGTCGAACCCACCATCAGCCAGCCCCTGACCATCGCCGTGCAGGAGCTTTCCAGCAAGGTCTCCAACATCCTCTTCGGTTTCCACGCCAGCGACGCCCAGGTGCAGAGCCTGATCGCCAGGCTCGCCGATCCGAAAGCGCCCACCCGATACCTGGACACCTATGCCCTCGGCTTCGCCAACAACCCCCTGGCGGTCGACAAGCTGGCGGGGCTGACCCGGGATCCCGACGACTACGTGCGCCTGGCCGCGATCTCCTCCCTGGGCATCCTCCACGCCACCGCCCAGATGCCTCTCCTGCAGCACATCTACGAGGACCAGGGGGCCCTCTGGCAGGAGCGCGCCATGGCCATCAAGGCCATCGGCGACCTGGACACCGGCGATGCCAAGGCCTACCTCGCCGCCCAGTTCAAGCAGCTGGCCGGCCTGCCCCCCAGCGATGACAACACCCGGCTGTCCCAGGTGATGATGCTCTATTACCGCTGACCGTTCAGGAACGCCTCCAGCAGCGTGTGGCCGGGATCCAGCAGGATCCCGGTCGCCTCGGCCTCGGCTTCGGTGAAGGGCCGCCCCGAGCCCGGCCCGACCCCGGTCCCGGCATAGCAGTACGGCGGCGGCAGCATATCGTGCCCCTTGGTCCGCACCAGGGTCGCGTGGTCCGGCGCCACCAGGATGCGGTAGTCGCCCGCGGCCCGCAGGGCCTCCAGCAGCGGGCCGACCACCGCCTGGTCGATCCGCTCCAGCGCCCGGGTCTTCTCCTCGGCCATGCCCTGGTGGGCCGCCTCGTCCGGCGCCTCCACGTGCACCACCACCAGGTCGTAGTCGTCCAGGGCCTTGACCGCGGCCCGGCCCTTGGCCTCGTAGTCGGTGTCGATGTAGCCGGTGGCGCCCGGCACCCGGATCAGGTCCATGCCCATGCCCACCGCGATCCCGCGCAGGATGTCCACCGCCGTGATCAGCGTCCCGCGCAGGCCGAAGCGCTCCTCCAGGCCGGCCAGCGGCACCTGGATGCCCTGGCCCCAGAGCCAGATATCGGTGGCCCAGGCCTCCCCGCGCGCGCGCCGGCGCTGGTTGACCGGATGCTCCGCCAGCACCTCGCGGGCCCGGGCCATGATCGCGCGGACCCGCTCCTGCCCGGCTCCCCGGGGCCAGTTGGCGGCCACCGGCTGGTCGGCGATGTCGTGGGGCGGCGCGCAGACCAGGTCCATCTCCGCGGCCCGGGACAGGAACAGCAGGTTGCGGTAGGAGACGCCCGGGTGGAAGGCGCAGGTCTCCCCGGGGAACGAGGTCGCGTTGAGCGCCGCGATCAGCTCGTCGGCGTCGGCCTGGGCGATGTGCCCGGCGGTGAAGTCGCGCATCTCACCGTCGGCCAGGTGCACGAAATTGCAGCGGAAGATCAGCTGGTCCGGGGTGGTCGTCAGGCCCTTGGCGGTGGCCTCCATGGGCGCCCGGCCGGAGTACGAGACGCGCGGGTCGTAGCCCATGAGGGTGAGCGTGCCCACGTCGGTGCCGGCGGTGTAGCCGGTGGGGATGGTGACCACCCGGCCCAGGCGGCCGTCCCGGGCCACGGAATCCATGTGCGGGATGTGGGCCGCTTCCAGCGGCGTGCGGCCGCCCAATTGGGCCAGCGGCTCGTCGGAAGCGCCGTCGGGGAGGATGATCACGTATTTCATGAGTGCTCCACGATGAAGGCCTTCACCCGCTCCGCGTCCGGCGGCATCACCGTCACCCGCTGCGGCCGGTCCTCGATGCCCCGGAACGCCTCCGGGCAGGCCGGCTTGCGGCCCAGGGCCTCCAGGAGGGTCTCCTCGAACTTGATCGGCAGGGCCGTCTCCAGGCACACCAGGGGCACGCCCGGCTCCCGGAATTCGAGCCCGACCTTGATCCCGTCGGCGGTGTGCGGATCGATCTCCCGGCCGTAGCGTTCCCACACCCGGCGGATGGTGGCCAGCCGGTCGGCGTGGGTGCTGCTGCCGGAGACGAAGCCGAAGTCACGGATCCGCGCGAAGTGCGGGGTGCCGGAAAGATCGAAGGGCCGGCCGGCCTCCACCTCGGCCCACAGCCGCCGGACCAGGGCGGCGTCGCGCCCCACCAGGTCGAACACGAACCGCTCGAAGTTGGAGGCCCGGGAGATGTCCATGGAGGGGCTGGAGGTGGCGTGGGTCCGCTGGGCCGACCGGGGGGCGTAGACCCCGGTCCGGAAGAACTCGTCCAGCACGTCGTTCTCGTTGGTGGCCAGGATCAGCCGCCGGACCGGCAGGCCCATCATGCGGGCCACGTGGCCGGCGCAGATGTCGCCGAAGTTGCCCGAAGGCACGGCGAACGAGACCTGCTCCCGGTTCGACCGGGTCGCCGCGAAGTAGCCCTTGAAGTAGTACACCACCTGGGCCATCAGCCGGGACCAGTTGATGGAGTTGACCGTGCCGATCCGGTGCCGTTCCTTGAAGGCGCCGTCGTTGGAGACCGCCTTCACGATGTTCTGGCAGTCGTCGAACATGCTTTCGATGGCGATGTTGAAGATGTTCGGATCCTCGAGGCTGTACATCTGCGCCCGCTGGAACGCGCTCATCCGTCCGTGCGGAGAAAGCATGAACACCCGGATGCCCTGCTTGCCGCGCATGGCATACTCCGCCGCGGAGCCGGTGTCGCCCGAGGTGGCGCCCAGGATGTTGAGGTGCTCGCCGGCCTTGGCCAGGGCGTACTGGAACAGGTTGCCCAGCAGCTGCAGGGCGAGGTCCTTGAAGGCCAGGGTCGGGCCGTTGGACAGGCCGAGGATGTGCAGCCCCGGCTCCAGTTCCCGCAGCGGGGTGATGTCGGCGCTGCCGAACACCTCGGCGGTGTAGGTCCCGGCCACCAGCCGGCGCAGGTCCGCTTCGGGGATATCGGTGGCGAACAGCCGGATGATCTCGAACGCCAGGTCCGGGTAGGCGAGCTCCCGCCAGCGCTCCAGGTCCTCGGCGGACACCCGCGGATAGGCGGCCGGCAGGAACAGGCCGCCGTCAGGCGCGAGCCCCCCGAGCAGGGTGTCCGAAAACGGCCTGGGTGCGCATCCGCCCCTGGTGCTGATGTTCTCCACGTCGGGCTCCTCCATGGTGTTGACCCCGGCCGTTGGTCGAACCGCCGGTGCCTGGATCATTGAAATCTTAACCCATAGTTCGGTCCGGCACCCGGCCGGTATGAAAAAAGGGGGGCCGAAGCCCCCCTTCCCTTGGCGCGGAGCTGGATCAGCCCTTGGGCACGTTGCCCACGACGCCCTGCACGTAGTAGTTGATGCCGCCCAGATCGGCGTCGGACATCACCTTGCCCTTGGGCACCTTGACGGTGCCGTCCTGGGCGAGCACGGGGCCCTGGAAGGCGTGGACCTTGCCGGCCTTCATCTCGGCCATCACCTTGCTGACATACTCACGCACGTCCTTGGGCACGGCGGCGTTGAAGGGGGCGATCTTGATCATGCCGTCCTTGAGGCCGTCCCAGATGTTGGGCCCGACGCCCTTGCCGGCCAGCACGTTCTCGACGGTCCTGGTGTAGTAGGTGGACCAGTCGGTGATGTCGCCGCTGAGCTGGGAGGTGGGGGCGTACTTGCTCATGTCGGAGTTGTAGGAGAAGCACCAGACGTTCTTGGCCTTGTGCTGCTCTTCCACGGTCTGCACGACGACGGTGGAGTCGGTGTGCTGGGTGATCATGTCGGCGCCCTGGGAGATCAGGCTCATGGTGGCCTCACGCTCCTTGCCGGGGTCGAACCAGGAGTTCACCCACACCACGTGCACTTCGGCCTTGGGATCCACGCTGCGCATGCCCTGGGTGAAGGCGTCGATGGCCATCATCACTTCGGGGATGGGGAAGGCGCCGACGAAGCCGGCGATGTGGGTCTTGGTCATCTTGCCGGCGATGATGCCGTTCAGGTAGCGGCCCTCATAGAACCGGCCGTTGTAGGTGGCCATGTTCTTGCCGGACTTGTAGCCGGTGGCGTGGAAGAATTCCACGTTGGGGAAGGCGGCGGCCACCTTGGCGGTGGGGTTCATGTAGCCGAACGAGGTGGTGAAGATCATCTTGCAGCCGTCGGTGGCCAGGCTGCGGATCACCCGCTCGGCGTCGGCGCCCTCTTCCACGTTCTCGACCACCTGGGTCTTGACCTTGCCCTTGAGCGCGGCTTCCATCGCCTTGCGGCCCAGGTCGTGCTGATAGGTGTAGCCGGCGTCGCCGATGGGGCTCACATAGACGAACCCGACCTTGGTCGGGGCCTGGGCGACCAGGAGCGACCCGCTGACGAGCATGAGTGCGAGATTGCGCATTGCCATTGGATATTTCCTCCAGAAATGAAGTGGATGAGGCCGCCGGGACACGGCGGGCTTGTTGGGGTGATTCTAGACGTCGGGCAGGAAAGGCTGACCGAGCGACGCAGGGGAATTGAGCCTGATGTTACTCCGATTGTGCGAAATCAGCACCAGTACCAGGATGGTGGCCAGGTACGGCAGCGAGGAGAGCCACTGGGCCGGGACATTCAGCTGGATGCCGGATGCCTGGACGAACATCTGGGCGATCATGCATCCGCCGAACAGGTAGGCGCCGATCAGCACCCGCACCGGCCGCCAGGTGGCGAACACCACCAGGGCGATGGAGATCCAGCCCCGGCCGGCGATCATGCCTTCCACCCACAGGGGAGTGTAGTAGACCACCATGAAGCCGCCCGCGACCCCGGCCATGGCGCCGCCGAACAGCACCGCCAGGTAGCGGATCCGCACGACCTTGTAGCCGATGGCGTGGGCCGAGACCGGCGCCTCGCCCACCGCCCGCAGCACCAGCCCGGGCTTGCTCCGGTACAGGAACCAGGACACCGCGGCCAGCAGGATCCACGAGAAATAGACCAGCGCCGATTGCTGGAACAGGGCCGGGCCCAGGACCGGGATCTTGTCCAGCAGCGGGATGGCGACCGGACCGCCCGCTTTCAGGGACATGGATTCCAGCGGCTTGCCGATGAAGGCCGCGAGCCCCACCCCGAAGATGGAGAGGGCCAGTCCGCAGGCCACCTGGTTGGCCATCAGGGTGAGGGCGGCCACCGCGAACAGCATGGAGATGGCCATGCCCGCGCCCATGCCGGCGAGGATGGCCAGGAAATAGTTGTGGGTGGTATAGGCCACCGCGAAGGCGGCCACCGCCCCCACCGACATCATGCCCTCGCAGCCCAGGTTCAGCACGCCGGCCTTTTCCGTGACCAGCTCGCCGAGACCGGCGATGATCAGCGGCGTCCCGGCCATCACGGTGGCGAAGATGATGGAAGTCAGGAGTTCGAGTCCCATGGTCCGCCCCTAGCTCCGGCGCGCCATGCGGCGCAACCGGAAATTGATGAATACGTCCGAAGCCAGCAGGAAGAACAGGAGCATGCCCTGGAACACGCTGGAGATGGCTGATGGCAGCTGCAGGTACTGCTGCACCTGCTCGCCGCCCACGTAGAGCAGGGCCAGCAGCAGGCTGGCGAAGAAGATGCCGACCGGGTTCAGCCGGCCCACGAACGCCACGATCATGGCGGCGAACCCGTAGCCGGGGGAAATATGCTCGGTGATCTGGCCCACCGGGCCGGCCACCTCGGACATCCCGGCGATGCCCGCCAGGGCGCCGCCCACCAGCATGCCCAGCCAGATCGTCCGCTTGGAGGAGAACCCGGCGTAGCGCCCGGCGTTCTCCGCCTGCCCGGCCACCTTCATCTGGTAGCCCACGAAGCTGCGGTTCATGAACACCCAGCCGATGATCAGCGCGCCCATGGCGATGAACAGGGCCACGTTGACCCGGCTCCCCTCCACCAGCACCGGCAGGATGGCCTTGGCCTGGAACATCTGGGTCTGGGGGAAGTTGAAGCCTTCCGGATCCTTCCAAGGCCCGTGCACCAGCCAGGACACCATCAGCTGGGCCACGTAGACCAGCATCAGGCTGGTGAGGATCTCGTTGGCGTTGAAGCGGGTGCGCAGCCAGGCCGGAATGGCCGCCCAGGCCATGCCGCCCAGGGCGCCGGCCAGGATCATGCCCGGAAGCAGGAAATGACTGGTGCTGTTGGGGAAGTGCAGGGCCACGCCGCCGGCGGCGAGCGCCCCCATCAGGAACTGGCCTTCGGCCCCGATGTTCCAGACATTGGCGCGGAAGCCCACCGACAGGCCCACCGCGCAGAGCATGAGCGGGGTCGCCTTGAGCATCAGCTCCGAGACGCCGTACAGGTCCTTCATCGGGTTCAGGAAGAAGATCTTGAAGCCGACGAAGGGGTTCCGGCCCAGCACCAGGAACAGCGCCATGCCGCTGAGCAGCATCAGGCCGACCGCGATGGCGGGCGACAGGTAGCTCATGAGGGGGGAAGGTTCGGTCCGCTGTTCGAATTTAAGCCACATGGGTCTTGTCTCCTGCTACGGCCGAATCGGGCCACATGCCGCTCATCCAGATGCCGATCTCTTCAATTCCGGTTTCCGAAGTCACCTTGGTGGGCGACAGCGTGCCCTTGGCGATCACCACCAGCCGGTCGCAGATCTCGAACAGTTCGTCCAGCTCCTCGGAGATCACCAGGATCGCCGTGCCGGACTGGCGCAGCTCCAGCAGCGACCTGCGGATGAAGGAGGCGGCGCCCACGTCCACGCCCCAGGTGGGCTGGGCCAGCACCAGCAGCTTGGGCTCCTGCATGATCTCGCGGCCGACGATGAACTTCTGCAGATTGCCGCCGGAGAGCGACTTGGCCTCGGAGCCGGGGCCGCCGCAGCGCACGTCGAAGCGCTTGATGCACTCCTCGGCGAAGCGCCGGGCCGCGCTGAACTTGATCATGCCGAAGGCGAGCATGCCCTTGCGGTAGGCGGTGAGCAGGGTGTTCTCGGTGAGCGAAAGGCGCGGCACCGCGCCCCGGCCCAGGCGCTCCTCGGGCACGAAGCACATGCCCAGGCCCCTCCTCCTGGCCGGGTTCAGCCGGCCCGAGGGGACGCCGCACACCTGCACCGCCCGCCGTTCATGGCTGATCTCTTCGCCGGAGATGGCCTTGAGCAGCTCCTGCTGGCCGTTGCCGGACACCCCGGCGATGCCGACGATCTCGCCGCTGCGCACTTCCAGGTTGATGTTCTTGAGGTTGACCCCGAACGGATCGTCGGTGGGCAGGGCCAGCCCTTCGATGCGCAGCCGGACTTCGCCGCCGCCGCCGGGCTCGCCGTGGTGGATGACCGGGAGGTCCTCGCCGATCATCATGCGCGCCATGGTCTTGGGAGTCTCCTGGGAGGGCGTGCAGGTGCCGGTGACCTTGCCGCCACGCAGGATGGTGGCGGTGTGGCAGAGCTCCTGGATCTCGTCCAGCTTGTGGCTGATGTACAGGATGCTGCAGCCTTCGGAGGCCAGCTGGCGGAGCGTCTCGAACAGCTTGCGCACGGCCTGGGGGGTCAGCACCGAGGTGGGCTCGTCCAGGATCAGCAGGCGCGGATTCTGCAGCAGGCAGCGGATGATCTCCACCCGCTGGCGTTCGCCCACAGACAGGGCGTGCACCAGCCGGCGCGGATCGATGGGCAGCCCGTAGCGTTCGGACACCTCGGTGATGCGCCTGGAGAGGCCTTCCAGATCGAACTTGCCGGGCATGGCCAGGGCCACGTTCTGGGCCACCGTGAGCGTCTCGAACAGAGAGAAGTGCTGGAACACCATGCCGATGCCCAGTTCGCGGGCGTGGCCGGGGCTGGGGATGGTCACCACCTGCCCTTCCCAGCGGATCTCGCCCTCGTCCGGCCGGATGACGCCGTAGATGGCCTTCATGAGGGTGGACTTGCCGGCGCCGTTCTCGCCCACCACCGCGTGGATCTCGCCGGGCATCACCGTGAGGTCGACCCGGTCATTGGCGACCACGGAAGGGTAGACCTTGCGCATCCCCTTGATGGCAAGCCTGGGCGCGATAGCTGTGTCGTTGGTCATTGGAGGGTCCGCCAGTTCAACGAGGTATTCGGACAACTGACCGCCCGGAGGCCGGGAACGTGTCGATCCGGGCCAGGAAACGGTCGCTTCATGCAGGATGGGTCCAGCCCGGACTGCAGGAACGGACCATGGGGATGGCCGGACCAGGGCTGTGGGTCTTCATAGCGATTTCAAACCAGAACTTTGGGTGTGGATCAGGACAAGTGTAAAAAATTTTTCCCAAAAGGTCAAAATTTTTCTCACGCATGCTCCCGGAAAGGAGCCTTCCGTTCTCGTCAAGCCATGGCCGGTAGAACCTGAAGCCTGTTTTCGTCAGACAGTTTAACGCCCTTGGGTAGCATGCCCTTGTAAAATTCATAAAAAAGTCGAGCGGTTTTCCAGCCTTTAAAAATGGAATATTAAAGATATTGCGTCCATATCTCATAAATATAATGGCGCCGGGCGGCCCTTTGGCCCGGGCCGCCGCCTGCGGGAAGGCCGGGGGTGGCCCCGCCTGGAAAAAAGGATCCTGGCATGTTGATTTAATTTCAGGCCTGGATGGGGATGACTCATGGAATGCTGGTTCCCATCCGCTTATTGAGAAAAACAACCCGCACCCAGTCCGTTGCAGGAATCCGATGAAACTGTCCCGGAAGACCCCGGCGCCGAGGCCAGGCGCCCTGCACCGCCATCTGTTCGAAGCGTTCCTGCCCCGGCCTTCCGTTCCGCCCGAAGTGCTCCGCCGCCAGATCAGCGCCATGCAGGACCACGCCCCCCTGGGTCTGCTGGTCAATGTCATCGTCGCCATCACCCTGGGCCTGTCCTTCATGACCCCCGGCAGGAAGCTGCCGGAACTGCTGTGGATCGTGGCCTGCGTGCTCCTGAGCGGCTGGCGGTTCACGGACTGCCTGCGCCGGCGGAGCCTTGAGCCCACCCCGGAGCTCCTCGCCCACGCCCGCCGGAACCTGCGCTTGGGCGCCGCCCTGCAGGGCGTCCTGTGGGGCATCGCCGGGACCCTGCTGGTGCCGGCCTCCCCCCTGCTGCAGTTGTTCCTCATCGCCGTGCTCAGCGGCATGACCGCCGGCGCGGTGCTCATCCTCTGCCCCATCTGGTCGGCCTACGCCCTGTTCACCGTGCCGGCCATCATCCCGCTCTGCTTCCGGCTCATGGGCGGCCCGCTGCCCACCCAGCGGCTGACCGGCTCCCTGGGCCTGGTGTACAGCCTGGCCATGCTGTTCATCGCCGCCCGGATCAGCCGGTGGCTGGAGGACTCCCTGGTCGCCGTCCAGGAGAAGGACGCACTCGCCCGCCACCTCCAGTCCGCCAACGAAAACCTGGTCCAGTACCACGCCCGCCTGGAGGCGGCCGTGGCGGCGCGCACCCTGGAGCTGAGCGAAGCCAACGCCCGGCTGCAGGACGAGTTCGCCGCCAAGGAGGAGGAGCGGCTGAAGACCGGGGAGCGCGAGGAGGCCCTGCGCCGGGCCCAGAAGCTGGAAAGCCTGGGGCTCCTGGCCGGCGGGATCGCCCACGACTTCAACAACCTGCTGGCGGCGATCCTGGGCAACCTGAACCTGCTCCAGCTCCAGACTC
>Ga0316217_10006754_pt1 | contig 11210 bp, 5 predicted proteins | sample 1anoAmetaG_FD_203633 | JGI IMG/M metagenome (GOLD analysis project Ga0316217, IMG submission 203633) | Freshwater microbial communities from Trout Bog Lake, Wisconsin, USA - 1anoA | ecosystem: Environmental > Aquatic > Freshwater > Lake > Hypolimnion/Profundal zone | place: USA: Wisconsin... | reverse complement strand
ATGGTATTAAGTTTTTTCTATTCTTAATTAAATAGCTTTCTTGTATTCTCTCATTGGAAAACACTTTTTTATTTTATTTTCTCAATATAAAGCCTTATGAGGGCATTTCATAATCTGCCATCATTTATGTTAAAGCCCAAAAAGTTAGGATAAAAGATGAGCATCTAAATCAAGAAGAAATGGCATTTGTGACATTGCTTCTGAGGCCGTATATGCAGTTATGATGAATTAGGACGCTAGTTATAAAAAATTAGCCGAAAAAGGTCAAAAAATTACGTTTGCCTACGCTAACATTCCAAAACTAACCGCTGACTTTTGCTGCTCCTTTACGTTTCTATCTTATCTCGGAAATGAGAAGTAAAAAGCCAGTATCTGTGCTGAATCTAAATCAATCAATAATTACTTGTTGGCATTTTTTCCTCCAAATACATAAATTTGATCATCGCTGATTTGGATAGCATGACAGTCTTCCAATATTTCTATTTATTATAGTATATTTCGAGGGGAAGCCCTAACTAAAGACCAGCGATCTGTTAAAGAGTCATACATTTCAATTATTTTGTTGATGTAATCGAATTAGTTCAAACCTCCTAGCTTTAGAATGTATCTATTGCTTACTGAACAAATTGTAGCTTTCCTCAGTCCTACATTGCTATCGCTGAGTTGATACCATTTCTTCTCCTTTAAAGAATAACGGAAACTCTTTTTAGAGCATTTTTCACCTTATCCTTGGCCTCCAATGATGTATATGTTACCATTCATATAAAGTATTGAACTTTCTCTTTTAGGAGAAGGAAGAGGACCTCTATTACTAGCTTTGCTTTCACCGATTTAATAAAAGTAAGAGTCAATTTTAGTTTTAGTAGTTTTGCAATTTACAGCATATATCTTCCCACTTGGTGTAATTACAGTTTTAGTGAAAGTTGAGAAGTTCCAATCATTATTAAGTACCTTTTCATGGTAAAGTTCCTTTCCAAAAGTGTGAACTTTGCATAAGTCCGTTAAGTAATAATAGCCCAACTTTTTCGTGTCAGGTATACATAACGCTATAATTGACTTTGTTTCATCGATATCTGGTTCAAAATAGTTAGGCCGGTTGATCACAGGGCCATCAGTGATTGCTAAAGCAATATGCTTTATTTTGAGTGGAGCCACATCATTATATAGTTTGGCTGCTTCTGTGATGTAATATTGGTGGTTTTCAGGCCGGATATAGTTGAAAACATTCGGACCATAGTTGATTTTAGTGTTTATTGATTCTCTGAAAAAATGTGAAGCTGGAATGTCTATTTCTGAGGTCTGTTCGCTGGCACTTTATACTTCAAGCTTTGAATTGGGATACAATTAGAAAGCTTCAATTGCCGCTTTCACACTTTTGGAAGATAGGAAAGAATCTATATGTTTTAGGTACTTTTTGAGTTATTTTTCATAGTAAAGTTACTTTTACCCAGAAGAAGCCGTATTTTTTTGATCAGCCAAAGCCCTAATTACTTGCTAAAGATCGTAAAGCTTCTTTTCAAATGATTATAATCCAGCTCTATCTTCTTCTAGTCGAATTTCATCTGACAGCTTCTTTAGTTTTTCCTAAACCCACAACGAACTAATCTGTCCCTTCAATATGTCAATCAAGGCTGAAGATTGTTCAGGTTAAAGAACTTTTCTGTATTCCAATTTACATAGGAGTACGATGTTGTTGATGAAGATTGATAGGTTGTCCTGAATTTAAGAGATTCGTTGTTCAGAGTAAATATAGCTGTTTAGTTGAGTTTGAGGTAAGTCTTTGATTTCAGATAGTAACTCAGCCATGTTTTTGAAGTTTGGGGTCTCGATTATAATTTATTTCGATAGAAATTGCAATAAGATAAACTAAGGATCAATTGTTTATGATTTAAAGTAACCTCTGACAGCTTTGCTCTAAATGGGCCTTAATCTATGGAGATTTTGTGCTAAGACGTTGGAATTCTTCAAGTTTTTTCTTAATTTTGTTAGAAATCCCTGGAGCGTTCGAGCATGCTTCTTTGTATAGGTTTGCTTTATAGTTATAAAGGTACAATGCTAATAATTAATGTAAGCGATAGATTGCTCTAAAAAGCTAATTTTTTCTTCCATTAGCGACTTTAGATAAGGTTTTTATCGACTTATGGCCAAACTTGAAAGTTATTAGTATTATGCACTTTTCTTATAAGGTACCATCATTCCAAAGTTCTTTCTAGATCATGAAATATTTACTTTAAATGAGCGTTAAGGCTGTGTCTTTAATTTTGTATGACATTCTCGATATGCGATTGTTTAGAGTGATACAGCTGTACTTCTTTGATGCTATAATAAGTGGCTAGATAGCTTTAGTAGTTTTTGGTAAAGAAGTCATTAATCGTCTTCAAATCTTCCCTATCTTTCTCTATATTCATCAGGATATTGGGGATAAAATAATACAGTTAAGTCTCCATCTCTTTGGCTAGTTCTGTGCTTTTCAAGATGAATTACTGGTCTTTAGATTAATGGTATTGATCGAATTTCACGCTTATCTTCCAATCAAAGATATAGTTTAGGAGCTCGTCTTTTAGAGCTCTCACCTTGGCCTTGTAAATTTCTAGCCTATCTCTGAACGTTTGGTAATAATTCTAATTAGCCACAGCATAGGGTTGGTTGATATTGCTTACATGCCTTTCACTGACTATGAAAATCAGCGTTTTTTCAAATTAGTTGAGATAGTTTCCTAAAAAGCGCAATCGACGTAGCCTAACCTGCTAGTCAGCTTCGTACCTTGTATTATACTCATCTTGAGATTTGATGTAATCTAGAATTCTCAGGGTTGCTTCTTTTTAAATTGAAGTAAGCTATTATTGCTACCGAGGGGTTAATTATTGGTTGCCCATTGGGCCTTCCATTCTGTTTCCTTGCATTCTTTGTCGATTTTCTCTCACCCGAGCTAGAAAATTGTTTATTTTTACATTCTTTTCTTGTTAGATGATTTTTAGTGAGTTTTTGAACTTTTAGGCCTCTTCATGGATGTTGTGCATATTTTTCATCACGTTTCTGCTAATTAACTATTCACGATTCTAGTAATACTATGTAAAGACTTCACTCAGCTTATTTATTCTAAGTTCTTCCTTAATAATTCTCTCGCTTATTCCATTTAAATTTTTATTAATTTCCCAAAGATGGTTCTTAGAGAGTTTTTGTCGCAGAAGGTCAGATTATGTATGAAAGTCCCGTTCCTTTTCTTAAAGAATATAGAGAAGAATCAATTATCTGATCTGAGGGAGAGGCACTCTCTAAGTTTTTTTGATATTGACAAGGGTAGCTTGATCAAACCTTTTGTAGGCTTAATAAGGGTAGTTAGGCAGTACATTGATATAAGGTCTCTATTCCTGATTGATCATTCTACTGTCGTATTGCATTTTCATCTTCAGTTAAGCCTCCATCTCTCAGTGTTTAAGATCTATTATATGACAATAATAAAATCAAATAAAATACGACTGTAATTTTACCAAAGTGCGAAATACATACCTCTGCCACTAGCACTAGCCAGTTTTAGAATGGAAGTTTTGTATTTGTTTGAATTGCACTCATTACTCAACAAAAAATCAAGCTGATGGTGTTTCAAAAGTATCTTCCGTACTTGTTTTACTTCTCAGTCTCATTCTATTTGTCATTCCAAGGGCAGATCTTAAATTAATCATGCTCTGTTTTGTTCTTCATAGAAGTATTATTATTCAAGGAGTCAAGTTCAATCAACGAACGGTTATATCTATATCTTTTACTATCTTCTCCTTCTAATTTGTTACCGAAGACCATTAGATACTTTCTCCTTCTTCTTTTCTTCCCATTAGCTAAGATTTTACACTCTCCTATATTGCTTAAACGTCCTTCGGTCTAAACTCTTGCAGGTTGATTAATAATAACTGCTTTTTTGACTTGATCAGCCTCTAAAGGAGCCATTGAGCTTTTGTTGCAATTTTAGATGGAAGTAAGTCTCCTTCTTTTGAAAAGAGTAGTTTTGTTCGTAAAAGATATCCTTACAAAGTCATCTACGTTTTGATTAGGTTGTAAAATAGCGCGTTTAACCCAGTCATAGCGCTAAAGAGACTTCCTATGGGTTAGCTTATTAGGGCAATGGATTATTGCTTTCGGCCGTTTGTTTAGACCGTCTAATCTGATATCTATTTAAGGTAGACATGTTTATGTCATAAACGGTTAGATTATAATCTATACCCTAATAAAGGCATGATACATCTTAAGTTAACAGCTTATTAAGAAGTGGCTCATTTATTTGTATGTATACAGAATCGGGAACATCTTTTTGATTGTTATTAGCTCATCAAAAATAAAAAATGTTTGGACAATGTTTCATTTTTTTAATGGTATTAAGGTTTTGAATTTTCGTATTTGAAGTCCAAAAACAAGCTATAAATGACTAATTGATAGGAATTAGTGAGCTTACTTTAAGCTCACGAAATATGATATTTGCCTAACTTTATTGCTAAGCATTATTTACTTGAACTTTTCATAAAAGGAATACCAATCAAAGATGTTTATTAGCGATTTCACCATATGCCAGACTTTGATGTTCAACTACAGATAGTTTGTTGCTATAAAATATTCTATTTAACATAGTGAATGGGAAACTGTAGCGATTTAGGCGACTATCCTGACAGCAGTCCAGTCCTGGGTAGATTGGGTGCTGTATCCGACCTGTAATTCTGTGCCCAATTAGACGAATCCTCAATACAATCTGGCTGAAAGATTATCAAGGGCTCTTTGACTATTAATCCAAGGATATCAGGCAATAACTTTTGAAAATAACAAGCAATTGCATTCTTCTGAAGAGAGAACACCATAAAGTTTCCGTGGAACACAATAGAAGTAACGTCAGCGAATAAGTATATGTTTATTGATGAAGTTGCTCAAGAAATCTCTATTTGAAATTGTAAAACGCTCAAACTTTTATAAAGTTATGCCAATCTTGATCTAAAGCTAGCAGTAAACGTTTCAAAGAATGTTATGGCTTGTAATAAAGTCAGTACCTAATCATGTACTCCAGAATTAAAATAGAAATACCCTCTGAAATAAAAAGACATTTTGAAATTCGGCAAACAAAAAATTAGGATTAGAGAAATAGTGTTGCCGGATATCAACCCTTCGACTAATTTTGAGGCTAGTCATGTCATCAAGACTAGTAAAAAGATATATGATGATATCAACCTTCATTAAACTAATGAAACTCATCCCAATCCGAAGGAGGAAGTTGTCAATGAGGTTGTCTCAATTGCCACTTAAAACGAGCAAACTTGTAGAATTTGTTTGGAGCCAGGAGAACTCAACAATCCCCTGATATGTGCTTGCAAGTGCACAGGCTCAGTAAGATATATTCATCTAGAATGTTTGAGAACTTGGCTGGGAAAGCAGCTAAACTTTTCTAAGACGAAATACTGCATAACTATTAAATGGACTCCTTTGCATTGTTAAATGTGTAAAACCCACTACAAGTACAAGATTTACTTGGACAACAAAAAGTACTATACTGTGTAGATTCCCAAACCTGCCAAACCTTACATAGTGATGTAGATAATCAAGAAGAGCGCCTAATTTTCTAAGATCCTGCATTTCGTGTCTCTGGCTTAGATGAGCAAGCTATCAATAGGTCGAAAAAAAGATATCGATATCAAGCTTTCCTAGGATATTTCTATTTCGAGGCATCATGCAAATCTTATATATGACTATGAAAATCGTCAGTTCCTGATTGAAGACAATAAATCCAAATTCGGGACTTTGGTTCTTGTAAAACGCAACTTGATCATCAGCCCCAAAACTCGCGGCATTAGTTTTCAGATTGGCGGAGAGGTATTTACGTTCGAAACGCATAGGCTTTAAGGGTCAATACCTGACTACTATGATGAATAGGGCTATTTGAACATCATCTAAAAAGATTCAGGAGAGAAAGTTGAATAAGAGTAGAGTGACTAAAATAATGAAGATGATGATTTTGATTAATAGGTTGAGGAGAACATTAATACATCCCAAAACCCTACCCAATCCATCGTTCCTACCCAATCCATCCTTCCTCATCATCCTCATGTCTAATAGCAACATCAAGCGCAGGTACAGCCACATAATTCGCCTCATCTTTAGGTATAACATCCTCAGCTAAATATCTAATCTCCTAGCAGACAAGGTCCTCAACCTTTAGTAAGACTCTCTGAGCCCCAAATCCAAGATTTAGATACTTGATAGTGCTTTAAGTAATTTTCATTTCTACTATTTTCGTAAGTTTTGGCTTTAATTAACAAAAATTAAAAGAGTATTAAGACTCACCTTCATTTCGATATCTTATAGCTCATTTTCTCAGGAGTAAATAGCCATAATTCAATAAATGGAGAATGGCCTCACCAGTCTTTGTTAAACAGGTTGTCCCAAAAGGCAGCCCTACAAATAACATGATGATATTGATGTTAGTATAAAGATTGTTATAGTGTTTTAATTACAGCTAGTTTATTTTTATTCTATGAGGCATGATAGCGTTGAATAGCAGAAGGGATTATTTACATTCTATAAAGAGCAGCAAGCAGAGGAATAAAGCCGACGAAAACTCAAAAAAAGAAAAAAGGGTAAATCCAAAAAATAAAAAAAAAACTTACACACCAATAAATAAGCTATTAGTCTTTCTTCCTCTAACCTTAAGAATATTTCTTCGACTTAAATGGGCGAAAAAAAGTAGCCGAACAGTTACAGCAAATTTCTTAGAAATGTAATATCTAAACAAAACTCGCAGCTAATGTTCAGTCATCATGAAAAATCTCCAATTTCAATTCATACGGAAAACCATGAAGAAACATCCCACAATAAGGAGTAAGTAGTTAAATTTTTCGTTTAGAGAAAGCTCAAAGGTCATAAATCTAGCTTAAGCAATATTTTCAGGCAAGGGGAAGCACCAAAGAAAGAGGTTGAAATATAGAACAATAATTACAAGCTTGTGTCCTTGCATAGTGAAATCTAGCCCTTATAAATAGCAAACAAACCTTAAGAAGGAACAACAACCAAAAAGGAACCTCAGCCAGTCAAAGACGAAAAAAAGTTATAAAACCGTACGTTTCTGTAAAAGTTGAAATATTTATAATAACATAACCACGGACATTTGATTGCAAACCGCCAAAGCATTTATGTCCAAAACAAGGAAACCAAGGACTTGCATTAATAGAATAAAAAATACTTTCATCAGCTTATCAGCAATTTTTATAAACATTCAGATGAAAAAAATCAAACTGGCTACAAAATAATTAAGGATGCTCTTAAATTCCCACATATCACTAAGGCTGATAAACTCATCCGGTTCAAAACAGAAGAAGAATCTCCGTTAGAGCTACTGCACAAAATAAGCTCTCCACTTCAAGCGTTTTCTCATAATCGCAAATAAAGTAAGAGGAAATGCTCAAATTAAAGATATAGTGAAATAAAGCCAAAGAATGAATAAAAATTGATGAATATAAAAGAGTCAAGACTACTCAACTTTATTGATTTGAGCAAAGACTACAGCAAATAGTTGGTAGAGTCAGAGTAGAGAATTAGGAAAAAAAAAATGGTACGTTGTCGGCTAGGATTGTAGTTATGAGGTATATAACCTCTGTTTTCTTGATTTCGACTAATTCAATGATCAGATTTATTAAAAAGTATTGTGAATCCTAATTGTGTTTCGCTGATAGTAGTTTTTTTAATAAAGAACCTTAGTTCTCATAAATAATCGAACTAAATCAACATCTTATCTTGTAAAGTCTCTTCATTTTTAGATTTAGGCATTTTAAAGAGCCTAAAACTTTCAGAGCATTCAGAGATGGTTTCGATTTGATTTGATAAATCTAACAGGTCTTTTATGGAAATCGGTATTCTAAGTTACATCATTTTCTAAATTCAAGATAAGTAACAGTCCTTTTCTTGAGAAAACTAAATAGAATGTAAACATTTAAATAAGTTCTTCTGCGATCATTCTCATCTTTTCAAATTTATTCTTCTCCTTCCTAAATTAAAGCTTAAATACTGGTATTTGTATCTCATCAGTGTATTCCTCCATATCGTCTCCCTATTCTTCTTCTTAATCTTCCTCTTCTTCCTATCTTATTTCCAACGGACCAAAGGCTCCTGTCAGATCCTGCGATAGAATATTCTTGAACTACTACTCAATCATCATTTCTTCTTGCTAAAGAGTCTCCTAGATCAAATAACTGTTACCTCATCGTTAGGGTCAAGTGGGGGCAACCAAGCGGAGTTGGGAGGATGCGGAAGAAAATTGAAATTCATATTTAAATTACAATCAATGACTTTATGTTTTATTCATAAAGGATCAATTTATGCTTGTTGTGACCGAACGTCTAGTATAAAGTTCAAAATAGATAAAGCAGTCGCTTATGATAGAGAAAACCTTTTAAAGCGAGTATAGGTCAAAAAAATAAATAAGTCTAGAGAGAATTGAAATTAATGTTAGAATTATAAGAAGCTACTTAGTAATGAGTTTGACTGTTCTAAAATTTCAATCGATTCCTAGCTAGTAAATAGTACTTACTTATTATTCTATCGTAAATGAACAGATAAAGGATTTCACCGTCTAAAACATTATATTTGAGTTTACTCAAAGATCAATGACTGCATGCTTATTCATGATGATGGTGCTCTTCCTTCTCCATTTATGAATGTCCCTCTTGGTGAGATTGATGTCCGCAACTCACTTCTGTTATTTCAGGAATCGGTTTCTATCCGGAAGGTATGAAAATGGTCACAGTGTAGTCTTTGTTTCCAGGTTTTCCTCGTAGGTGGAAGTACTTGTTGGTGTTTCCAGACACCAATTGGCCTGAAACTGATATAATATCAAAAGATTCGTTGTTAGAGCCTAATTTGCTGTTGATCCTGTCCTTCATCTGAGAAATCAAAGCAAGCTCCAAATTGGTGACCTTTTGAGGCAGGATAGTCCCTTTTTGTCCTTTTTCCATTCAAGGATGTTATCAATAATTATAGCTCATTCGGATATTTTTTGCTGAATTAATAAGCTATATTTTGAAGCTATGCTATAAACTATTACAGTTTCTTTATGCCAAGACCAAAACAAAAAGAATCTGTTCTCAAAATAGCGAATTTCTTGACGATTAGTGATCAATTGAGGACTTTCGTGCTAGTTTATGGAAAATGGTAAATATGCTATTGAAGAGTAAAATTATTTACTTGTAAGCATTATTAGGATCCTAAGTAAGGCTGAATGACAAATATAAGCTTTTACAGGCTGAAATAAATTAAAAGTAATCTGTTGAAACTGATTAGGAAAAATTGAACATTAAGCAGGTAGGGAAACAACACAAAGGAGATGTAAAGGGCCTATAAGTCCACACCCCACAGGGGTGTTAGTATTATCTTAGCTAATCTAAGATAAGTTAGGAACAGAATGTCCTCTAAAAATAGATGACTAAATGGGCCCTTACTAAACTCCATCATCGAATGATATGTGTTAGTTTCTCATTCCTCCTCTGCTCTAAACTAAATCAACTATTGAAATCCTGACTGGTTTTAATAATTTGGGCAGAATATTTGCATAAAAATGAAACAAAGAATCGAGATTAATCTCTATCAATTATCCGAAATATGGTAATAGTTCGAACCTATTTTGCTGGGACGGTGATTTGTATTAGGCACTGAATCGTCAAGTCGCAGGTTTTTGAGCTCCTTTATCAATAGGTTCTTTTCTTTAATATCGGATTCTCTCAGCCTTTTGATGATCTCTAGATGGTTGTTTCTTTCTTGGCTCAGCTATGGGTATTTTTCCTTAATTTACATAGGCATGTACATAGGCGAATAATCCTCAACATTTTCAAAGCTAAGGCTGTCAACAGGCTACTAATCCATCACATGCTTTTACTCTTTGTTGTTGTCGCGTTCTATATGCAAATCATTACTCTAGTTGGGCCGGGGCTAAAAAACTTATTTCAAGATGTTACTTTATTCAGATTACTCTACCATAGAGCTTTCATTGTAAATTTATGACACTAGGCTAATGTTTAGCTATTCATGAGAGGGTTTAAGTTTCTTATCTGCTTCCCTGTCAGTAGTGCCAACAAAACTATAATTGAGCTCATTTTAGTTATCCTAATCTATCTCTATAATTTATGGAGGTCTTTTGGAAGGCTATGGTTTTCTTTGTTGATACTCTTGAAATGCAGGCTGTCTATTATAACCCCTTATATAAATCGCATGTATCTTGTTAAGCTCGCTTGGTTAAATCCTTGAAAAAGGACTATGATGGTTTATTGCAGCTTTTCCAGAGCTTTAAAACAATATTAGTTAAGCGATTCTATGGTAATCCTCCAAAAGTGAAAACTTGTTAAGCAAATACAGTTCCAATCCCTGTTGGGCAAGTTAGAAAGTGATATACCTATTCACATCTTCTGTCTTTCTGAGGTTCGCTTCCTAAGTTGTAGCGAATCTTGCGTGAAGCTTTCGAGCTAAGCCATAAATATTGTAGGGGTTGAGTTCAAACCATCCTCTGGGTAACTACTAGGCTCCTTACTCTTCCCGCTTCATTTAGTAGGCTTCCTTCTCAGTGGTTAGTCTTTTCACCACTGCCAAAGCGGCTTAAGAGCTGATGAACATAATCTTTATGTTCGAGTCATTTATCCATAATAGTTTTTTAATTAGGTTTGTGGGTTAGTTCGGAATGGAGAATATTTTACTAATTTATTTTGTGCTGAGGAAATCCACTCCGTAAACTATGAGAGCAAGACTATCGGGCATCGTGCGGGGATCAGAGTAGCTAGGTTCTAACCTAGGCAGGAAATACTCGTAGGAAATGTTGATCCTAACGCTGCGGTAAAAGTATTCTATTATTTGGTTCATTAGGAAGATTTCCTTTTGCTTAAATTCTCCCGCAAAGTTTCTCTTTACTAGGGCAAAGGTGATGCCCTGTGAAGTTCTGGAGAGTAATGCCTCCTTCATTATCTCCTAGTTCCTTGAGATTTCGACTAGGTTGTTGTAATATTTATCCTAGTCCTAGTCGTCAAGGATATCGATTGGATTTTGTTCTGATCCAATCACTGTAGATTTGCTTTTAGCAGGCATCGACTTTTGCATTATAGCTGATCCAATGAATGATATTTTGGATGACCATAAGATCCAACTTGTATATAGATCTGTATTTTGTAGGGGTTGGGGTTGGGGTTGGGGTTGGGGTTGGGGTT
>Ga0316217_10006753_pt1 | contig 11211 bp, 14 predicted proteins | sample 1anoAmetaG_FD_203633 | JGI IMG/M metagenome (GOLD analysis project Ga0316217, IMG submission 203633) | Freshwater microbial communities from Trout Bog Lake, Wisconsin, USA - 1anoA | ecosystem: Environmental > Aquatic > Freshwater > Lake > Hypolimnion/Profundal zone | place: USA: Wisconsin... | reverse complement strand
GGGCAATTATCATCTATATCAAGCTGGGCGCAGCGTGCGTTAGAGCTCACAGCTAACATTGAACAAGTAGAAGAACATTTGAATTTTCTGAAAAAAGAATTGGCAGCTATTGAGGAAGTATCACTACCTCAAGCTTTGCTCGCTGCTAATATGTCAGAGTTCACTATGACTGGTGGTGGCAAAATTCAAATTGAAGACGTCATCCAAGGAGGTCTGAGTAAAGATCCAGAGAAAAGAGATGTCACTATAAAATATATCATTAGTGAAGGTGGTGAAGAAATTATCAAAGATAATTTTGAAGTATCCTTTCCAAAAGGAAGATATGAAGACGCAGTATTTCTAAGAAAACTTTTGTCAGAAAACAAAGTAATATTTGATGAGTTTGAAGGAGTACATGCGCAAACGCTCAAAGCCTTTCTTAGAGAAAAGATTGAAAGTGGTGCTATTCCTCCATTTGAAGAGATGGGTATTCGTTATTTCAAAAGAGCCAATATTAAACTGCCAAAAAAGAGAGTAAAATAAAATGAAAATAACGGTTGTGGGTTCTGGTTTAGCAGGATTGTTAGCAGCTAACATCCTCAGACGTCATCACGTAAACGTTTACGAAAAGCAAGACCATTTACCCAACAACCATCACGCAGTTTTGAGGTTTCGTGGGCCTGACGTTGGAAATGTTTTAGGTATTCAGTTTCGTAAAGTCAATATGTTGAAGACATATGTTCCACACTATGATAATATTGTTGCTGATAGTTTATCATATTCAAAGAAAACGACAGGCGTTTACCGATCTGATCGGTCCATAATTAGCGGAACAGTAATTGAAGAGCGTTATGTGGCGCCACCTGATCTTGTCAAGCTGATGTCTGAAAACGTAGATATTAAATATGGTAGAGATTTCTTATTTACAGATAAACATCCATTTCCGATTATAAGCACCATTCCAATGCCAGTTCTGATGTCTAAACTGAAGTATAAGAGTGAAGAATCATTTAAAACGACTTGTGGAATGGTGGCCACCACAGAGATAAAAGATTGTGATGCCTATGTCTCAGTTCTTTTTCCAGGGCCAGGCAACATTAGTCGCGCCACTATAACAGGGAACAAGATCATTATAGAATTCCCTGGTGTAAAATCAATCATAGTTCAAGAAGCTATGAAAATTTTATTCCATTTAGGTGTATCCACTGATGATATTGGAAATTTTCAAGTACAAGAACAAAAATATTTCAAGATTACTGAAATAAACGAAGCTGAACGTTTAAAGTTCATGAAATGGGCCACAGTGAACTATAGAATCTTCTCACTTGGCAGATACGCTTGCTGGAGACCCAAACTTCTACTTGATGATCTTATCAAAGATGTCAGACTTATTGAATCGTGGATGCTTGGAGGTCAGAAATGAGAGTAACATTATTTGATTATACGGGTGCAGAAACACCTAACCCATCAAAATATGCTGCATCTATCTTGTTGTTCACGAAGTCAACAAGATTGAATATGTCTCCAGGTTTACTTTTAGATTTTCTTCAAAAACCAGAAAATGAATTATATGAAGAATTGAAGATAATGGCTAAAACTAATCCTGGGAGTTGGGAGTATATTGATTTATCTTTTCTTATCGAAGACGTGACAAGAGCATTTACTCATCAGCTTGTCCGTACTAGAAGCGCCTCATATGCACAGCAAACAATGAGAGTTTTGGAATTAGATGATTGGACATACGGCACTGGTCCATCTATTGAAAATGATGTAGATAATAAAGTTGTTTATGATTCATCAATGCGTTATTTAAAACATGCGTATCAAACAATGTTGCAAAATGGTGCCAAACCAGAAGATGCTCGTGGTGTTCTTCCTACAAATATCCACACTAATATCTGCATGAAGATTAACATGCGAAACTTCATTTCTATGGCAAGGAAGCGCTCCAGTAATCGAGTTCAGGATGAGCATAGAAAAGTAATTGATCTTATGGTAATTGAGGTTCAAAAAGTATATGGTTGGTTCCATATTTTCTATAGCTTTGATGAAGCAAAAGCATTTGTTAGGATCTCAGATATTGTCCAAAATAACTCGAAACTAACAAATGATGAAAAGATCGAAATCTATAAGATGTTAGATATCATAAAGGGCACACTATAATGGCTATTGGTGCTGGTAAATACGATGAAGAAGCAACGCTTGTGAGGCTCAGAACAAAGGCAAAAGGATCAATTGTCTTTATCCTTGAAGGAATTCAAGGAACAGGGTTCTCTGTTCAGGCTACAGCAAAAGATATTCTGATTCTTCCTGAGATACTGCGATCTCTTGCAGATCAAATCGAGAAAGATATGAATGCCTCAAAAGATAAGGTGGTTTAAATGTTTGTAATAGTAGACATAGATCATACTCTATCTGACGCATTTTGGCGTGATAGTATGATAGGAAATGTACCTTGGGATGAATATCACGAACAATCTAAGAATGATAAACCATGTAAAGAAATTATTGAATTGGTTAACGCTCTTGAATATGTTGGTCATAGCATTATTATTGTCACAGGTAGAAATGAAAACCATCGTGCTATTACAGTTCAATGGCTTATAGATAATAACGTAAAAGTAGATCAGCTTCTTATGAGACCAGAAGGTGATTTTACTAAAAATGGGGAAATGAAAATAAGACTTATTAAGGACTTTTTTGAATCTGAATCAATTAAAGATACTGGAGAACCAATATTACTAATTGATGATAATGAAGACACAATTATGGAGTTTAACAAACTTGGTATAACTACACTTCAAGTTCGTAACGTCTCAAAATAAAGGAGAAAACAGTGAACTCGAATTCAGTATATGCAATCAATTATGCAATTGATGCTGGAAAACTTCTCAAAGAAAGGAGTGAAATTTATGATTCTAATGAAATCAATGTTTATTCTCATACAAAGATCATGCAGATTTTATACCCAAAAGGTATCCCAGTTTCTACAGAAGAAATGACAAGATATAAATATCTTTCTCAAATTGTTGACAAAATTCTCAGATACAGAATCAATAAGAAAGAAGACAATATTATTGATATGGCTAATTATGGATTTCTTTTGTTAGCCATGGACAAAGAATTCAGGTAATATTAAACAATCTGTGAGCGCCGCTAGTTGCGCTCACAGATTAAAAGGAGAGTGAAATGGCTAGATTGGCTTTCTGTTTTCTATCAAACAACTACTCTAACTTCACAAATATGAAAAAGACATTTAATTACAATTTGCATCATAGTTCAAACAATAATGTTGATTCTTTTACTTGCAATGTTCTTTTTAATCCTCCAGTTTATAACACCCATTATTATGATGAAACAGTCTGGAACGTAGAATTTAAAAAATATAATCACGGTAAAGTAATTGATATGTTTGCCATGCGCCAAGATTCAATAGCAATGGCAGGTCATTCAGAGTTCATATTTATTGGGGATGATGACCTAGAATTTAGAACTGGCGCAACAGAAACAATAAATCAATGTGTTGATTATATGGTAAAGAGAGAAGATTGTGGTGCTATTTATTTAGGTGGAAATTTTGGTGGTGAAGGTGATAAACATGGAACAGAAATTTATATTACTAATCACGGACACCTTGGAACCAATAGAGGAATTTTGGTTAGAAATAGGCCAATAGTTTTAGATAATGATCTTCATGCACCTGGTGCTAATTTTGATTTTGCTGTTGGTTTTACAGCATTGGTTCAAGGATATTATATCGCAAGAAGGCTTCACACTCCTATTGACCACCATACCAAAAACGTGATATCATTAGATAATCCGAATGTGTTTTATAATCTTCAGTTTCTTCAAGAAAAAGGCATTATGTCTAAAGTAAATAAATATATTGGAGAATGGGTAGATCACTCTGTTTGGCCTGATGAAATATTTACAAAATATAATTTCTCAGCCTATAGAAAAGATTTTAAACCCGCATATTCTTGTGAAGGTAAAATCTTATGCAAGCCATAGTATTCGACACAGAAACTTCTGGTTTAATAGATAATCCAGCTAAGAGGATATCTCTTCAACCAGAGGTTATATCATTCGCTTCTGTTCTAGTGGATTTTGATAAAAAGGAGATAGGAGCGCCATTCTATAAAATCTTCAAACCAAAGAAACCAATTGATTCTATCATTACAAGAATAACAAAATTCACAAACGAATACCTAAATGATATGCCACCTATCGAGGACAGTATTGATGATATACTGTCCATATTATCTGGCGCGCCGCTAATTATTGGTCAGAATATTTCATTCGATCAGGCTATGATAGATTTTGAATGTAAGAGATATGGGCGTACTATAAAATGGCCAAAAGCTATTGATTTGATAGCAAATACAATTCACATTAAAGGGTATCGTTTAAGTTTGACTAATTTGCATATGGAATTATTCAAAGAAGGTTTTGATAGTGCTCACAGAGCAGACGTTGATGCTTATGTGACGGCAAAGTGCGCAATTGAGATGTTTGAACGAGGTTTGCTGTAATGCACCAGAATACTGGAAATAAATACGCAGAGACACATGGTAAATCTAAAACTTCAGAGTATAAAGCATGGCAAGATATGAAATATAGGTGTTATAATCCAAATAATAAAGACTACCCAAATTATGGTGGACGTGGAATCGCAGTATGCGATAGATGGCTTGAATCATTTGATAATTTTTTGGAAGATATGGGACGAAAACCTGGAATTAAATATTCTTTAGACAAAATAGATAATGATGGCAATTATGAACCTGGTAATTGTAGATGGGCAACGCAAAAAGAACAAGGGTACAATAAATCCACAACAAAATTAACAGAGACTGATATATGTAAAATCAAAGAATTATTTAATTCTGGTAGATATACTAAAATATCAATAACAAATATGTTTGGAGTATCTTCTGCGCACATATCAGATATTATTCACAATAGAGCAAGAAATAATTCAGCTTTTCACATGAAAGATTTATTCAAATGAAAACGGAATACTCTTTCAATAATGTTTATGGCAAACTTGATGATGTCATAAAACGAGCAATGACTTTAGGATATCCAGCACTTCCTATTGATGATATTCTATCTACATTTGGTTTCGTATATTGGAATGAACTTTGTACGAAGAACAATATCAAACCTGTATTTGGCGTTACATTAGGAGTTGCAAATCAGCTAGGACAGAAAAAACCAGCAATTTCTAATTGGTCTTTTTTTGCAATTAATAATGTCAGAGATGTCAATAACGCTGTGTATATGGCGACTTCTAAGTCAGGTCATTTTCCAGCACTGACTTATGAAGAAGCATGTTCTATTAAGGGTGTTGTTGCAATTGCTGACAATAAAGTAGACCTAAAAGAAATGGAGATGGAGAATGAGGTTTTTCTTGCGCTTAATCCTAGCACTCCTATTGGTTTGTTTAGGGAAGCTAGAATTGCACGGTATTCTTTTATGGCTCACGTGGATAATCGCTATTGTTCTCCTGATGATAATCTAACATATCACACTCTTGTCAAAAATGCTGAAACGTCATCTAATCCACAATGGATATTGACAGATGAAGAATGGCGTGAGGCGCTTCCTTATTGTGTGACTGATGAAGATGCGCAAGACGCTATTGATAACAGAAACAAAATGCTAGAAAAATGCAATGCTAAATTGTTGAAAGCTGACGTATTTAAGCCTAAGTTTTCTTATTCAATTAGAGATATTGCAGTTGAAGGAGCAATAGAGTTAGGAGTTAATTTAGAAGATCCAATTTACAAAGCAAGATTTGAACATGAATTAAGAATGATTGAAGAAAAAGGATATTCAGACTATTTCTACATTGTATCTGATCTAGTTAAGTATGCGAAAACTAAAATGATTGTAGGACCAGGCAGAGGATCATCTGCTGGTTCTCTTATGTGTTATTTAACTCATATTACAACTGTTGATCCTATTAAATACGGACTATTGTTTGAACGATTCATCGACGTATCTCGTATGGATCCTCCAGACGTTGATCTAGATTTCAGTGATAAAAAAAGACATTTAGTTTTTGAATATATGAAAGAAAAGTATGGCGCTAATCATGTGGCACACCTTGGAACAGTAATGAAATATAAACCAAAATCCATTATGAATAAAGCAGGAGCTTCATTAGGAATACCAAAATGGTTATGTGATGGAGTTGCTGACACTCTTATTGAACGTTCATCTGCTGACTCTCGTGCTCAGCAAACATTTGAAGAAACTTTTTCTGCTACAGATATGGGAAAAAAGCTAATAGCAGAATACCCTGAAATATCAATAGTATTTCAGTCAGAAGATCATGCTACTAACTCAGGAAGTCATGCTGCTGGTATTGCAATTACTAATGAAGAAATTTCTGAATACGTTGCCATAGATGCGCGAACTGGCACTATTATGGCAGATAAGTATGATTGTGAAAAACTTAACATATTAAAGATTGATACTTTAGGGCTTACTCAGCTTTCTGTTTTTGAACGATGTTTAGAATTGATTGGTGAAGAGCAACGAAATGGTTTCTTAGAGCAAATCCCACTAGATGATCCATTAGCGTTTGAAGTATTAAATAAGAAACAATTTTCAGGAATTTTTCAGGCTAATGGAAAATCACTACAAATTCTTTTTAATATGATTACATCAAATCATCTTGATGATATTGTAGCAATTACGGCACTCAGCAGGCCTGGACCAGTTGCATCTGGCGCAGCTGTAAGATGGTGTCGTAAACGTGATGGTAGAGAACCTATCACATATTTACATCCTATACTTGAATCATTCTTAAAAGAAACTCATGGAGAAATTATTTATCAAGAACAGATTATGGCTCTATGCCGAGATATTGGCAATATGGGATTTCGTGACATTGCATATATCAGAAAAGCTATGTCAAAATCTCTTGGTGTCGAAGAAATGAATAAACTTGGTCAACCTTTTATTGAAGGTGCCAAAGAAGTATTGGGAGAAGAATTAACAAAGAAGCTTTGGGGCCAGATGATTCAATTTGGAGCGTGGGCATTTAACAAATCACATTCAGTTAGTTACGGTATCGTTACTTATTATTGTTGTTGGCTCAAGGCTCATTATCCAGTTGAGTTCGCTGCTGCGACGCTTGACTCAGAAGGGGATCCTATGAAGCAATTATTCCTTTTGAGAGAGTTAGCAACAGAAGGAGTTCAATATCGACCGATTGATGCAGAGGCATCAACAGATAGATGGTCAATTAAAATAGAAGATGACAAAAAGATACTTGTTGGACCTCTTACAAATATTAAGGGCATTGGACCAGTTACCGTCACAAAAATACTTGAATCCAGATTACCAGAAGGGAAGCCTTTAACGCCTGGAATTATAGCAAAACTAAAAACTGCTGAAACCAAAATTGATAGTCTTACGCCCATAAGAGGCGCCATAGATAAATTGATTCCTGGAGGATTAGGTGAATTAAATATTTTTACGAAACCAACACCTATCAGCAATCTTTCTGCTGGTATGGAGGGAAATTTCTTAATCTTGGCATTGGTTAAAAGAATTCAACCTCGCGATTTGAATGACTTACATTCAGTAGCGAAAAGAGGCGGAAAAGTTATTCCAGGTCAGTCTTGGGTTCTGCGTTTGTTCGTAAATGATGATACAGATGAAATTTTAGTTCAGATTGATAGACATGATTATTTAACAGTTGGAAAAAAGATAGAAGAAATAGGAGGTCAGGGTGACGCTCTTTATGCCATTAAAGGCAAAATTCCAGAAACGTTTCGTATGATGAAGGTTACAGCTATTCGTTACATTGGCAAAATGTCAGATGTCAATAAGCCAGTTATTAAGAATGACTTGTTCGGGCCTGCTGTGGCGCCACAGAAGCCGTTCTTGATGACTATTAAATCCAACTTAGAGGATGATGAGTGATGAAAGAAGAACAAATAGTCATAAAATGTAAAATTCCTACTTCAGTGAAATATGCTGAAATAGCAGAATATGTTAGAGATGCTTTGGAGTCTTGGGGAGGTAGCTTGGATCCTAATACTGACCCTTTTTTTGATGGATTAAAAGTAATTTCAATTGCAGTTGGAAAATCTGTATTTGATGCACTAGAAGTGAGGGAATAAAATGAAAATAAGAGTTGACTTTTACAGAAGAAGAAATGAAAAATGCTCTTAAAGAGTTCCTAGAAAGGAAAAATGATATTGCAATGCAAGCGATAAATGTTTACAATAGACTTGTTCGTAATCTTCATTTAAATCCTGAAACGAAAGAACAAATGATTAAAAGATTAAGTGAGGATAGAATAGCAAATGGAAATATAGTGTCTTAGACTTGAGGAGCTAAAATGTCCAGAAATTCTGAACCAACAGAAATCAAACTTTACTGCCATGCAGTAACAACCAAAGCTGTTCTAGTCTCTGAATCGCAAGATGATGACAACAAAAATTGGATCGCAATATCTCAGGTAGAATTTCCTATTGATCCACCATCGAGAAATTCATATGTAGATATTATCGTCCCAGCTTGGATTTTAGAAAAGAATGGTTATATGTCGTGAACAATATGACGGATGAAGAGTTCCTAAATTGTTGTAATGAGCGCGCTTCTACGGAAGATTGTTCATTTACAACGAAACAAATAGTCAGGCTTTTGAAATTGGCTATGAGGCCTGCCAACATGATTTCTTTTTGGGAGAGTATGCCAGATCACTTAATCAAGTGTGGACCTTCAGATATAAAAGAGTTAGTAAAACAAGCTAGAGATAGAATTTAGTATCAATGCGGGTGTGGTGAAACTGGTAGACACAAGAGACTTAAAATCTCTCAGCTTAGGCTATGCGGGTTCAAGTCCCGCCGTCCGCACCATAAATACAAGGTGAACTGTGACATGAAAGTAGTAGCAGAAGGTGGATACTTTACTATCCACGGTCCATTCGATGTTTCTTTCCTAAAAGTTCTTTCCATTCTTAATGGAAGAAAAATATGGAGCGCCTCTAGGCATGTGAGAGTTGATGGAAGCCCTTGGAACAAAAAGAAATTACTTGACAGCGGTTTTGAACTAGAATGGGAAGATACTTCTGGAGACTTAAAACAACTTGATGATATACAACAAATATTAAAGGACTGGGGAAAAGAAGTTGCTCCAATACAGCATAATTATCATCCTAAATATATTCTAAAGAAGCATCAATCTGATGCTTTGAACATTGCATGTTATAGACCAGTATTCGCTTATTTCTTTGAAATGGGTCTTGGTAAAACTGCAACTACTATTGCCAATTTCTGTGTATTGCATATGGAAGGGAAAGTAGATGGCGTTCTTATTTTAGCTCCGAAAGGACCTCACAAGCAATGGCTTGCGGAAGAAATTCCAAAGCATATCGACCCTTCAATAACTTTGAACTGTACTCTTTGGACTTCTGGGAAATATTATTTATCAGAAGAATTGAAAGTTAAAGGGGCGCTCAATGTATTTGCTATGAATATTGATGCTATAAATACTGAAGCTGGTGCATTTGCCGTTAATCAGTTTATCAATCTGTTTAAAGGCAAGTCATTTATGGTAATAGATGAATCTCATCTTATTATGAATTATTCTTCGCAGCGTTCAAAGATTGCGATTGAAATGGGTAAACACGTTACCTATAAGCGTATCCTAACAGGAACACCAATCGGAACAAATCTTGTGAATATTTGGGCACAGTTCATGTTCCTTGACTATAGAATTATAGGGATTCAGTATATTACTGCATTTAAATCAAGATATATGGATATAAATGCTTTTACAGGAAAACCAGAAGAGAAAAATGTTGAGGAGTTCTATTCTTTGATTGCTCCGCATATGTTCAGAATTACTAAGAAAGAAGCTACTGATCTTCCAGAGAAAATATATTCTACAAAATACTATCACCTTGGAAAAGTATCTCAGCAACATTATGATAATATTAAATACGCCTTTATGACAGAACTTGCTTCTGGGGCGCAAATTGCTCCTGCAAATGGCCTAGCAGCGATGATTAGGCTTCAACAAATTTGCTCTGGCTTCTTGCCAAGAGTGGATAAAGAAACAAACGAAATTCTTGATATGGAAATCTTCAGTTATGAACGTGCCGAAGTGGCGCGCGACATAGTAGATCAGATTGATGGCCCAGTAATCATTTGGGCTAGATTTATTCAAGATGTAAGGTCTATATCACATGTTTTGGGTAAAGATTATCAAAAAGAGATAGCTACATTTGAAAATATAGAAGACTTTAAAAGTGATAAAAAACGAATACTTATTATGAACCAATCTCGTGGAGTAGGATTTAATTTACAGAAAAAGGGTGGTCTTTCTATGATTTATTATAACAACAGTTTTAATCTGATACATCGTGTACAAAGTGAAGATAGAGGTCATCGCATAGGTATGGAAGGTGCGCTTACCATTTTCGACATTGTTGCTGATCGTACTGTCGATAAACCTATCTCAGAAAATTTGAAAGCTAAAAAAGATCTTTCAGCGTTTGTACTTGACGATATTCGTCAGATGCTGATTTAGTTTATATCACTAAATATTTTCGTGTAGAAAGAAATTTCGATTACCTACCTATGAAAAATGCTTGCGTATGCGTTTAAAGCGTGCTAACTAGAAAAGGCAAACGACGGACGCAAAGCGTCTAGTCATCAGGAGTTGTTTAAAATGGCATCGAAAGTTTTTCAGGTTCGTTACACCGTCGCAGATAAAACGGTCGCTCATGAGCACCTTACTGAGAAGGGTGCGAAGGCAGACGCCAAGGTGCTGAGTAAGGCTGTTGGAAACGCCATGCTTGGTGAAATCGACGTTGCTGATGATGGTTCGAGAAACATGGTCCGTGTTTGGGAATTCACGGGCGGTGAAATGGGCAAGCCGATTAAGAGGGAAGGCGCTCCGTCCGACGTTGAAGTTATCAAGGACATTGAACAGACGAAGCTGCCTGAAGGAAAGATCGAAAAGAAGCCCAAGGCTCCGAAGCTCACTGAAGCAGAAAAGCTCGCCAAGAAGAAAGAGGAAGCTCTCGCTCTCATCAAGTCGATTGATGAAGGAACCTATGTTGCTCCGGCTCGTGGGCGTAAGCCTGGTTCTGGAGCTTCTACGCCCAAGGCTCCGAAGGACGAAGCTGATAAGATTGCCAAGCTCGTTGCAGACCTCAAGTGCAGCGAGAAGGCAGCAAACCTCATCGTTGGTGCGCAGCTC
>Ga0316217_10006752_pt1 | contig 11217 bp, 7 predicted proteins | sample 1anoAmetaG_FD_203633 | JGI IMG/M metagenome (GOLD analysis project Ga0316217, IMG submission 203633) | Freshwater microbial communities from Trout Bog Lake, Wisconsin, USA - 1anoA | ecosystem: Environmental > Aquatic > Freshwater > Lake > Hypolimnion/Profundal zone | place: USA: Wisconsin... | reverse complement strand
TTGCAGGTCGTTGATGTCCACGTCATCGTCCACCACGATCGCGTGCTTCAGGTAAATGTCGGCGTTAAAAGCCGCCAGCAGCGCCGATCTCGCCTGCCCCTCGTACTTCTTGCGCATCGCGATCAGCAGCGTAAACGGCGCCGCCACCCGCACGGCCTCCACCTCCGGCACCGCCCCCTTCACCACCCGGAAGTAGTTGGCCTCCATCGGAATCGTCGCCATCGTCAGGTGCTCGCGGTGCGCCCCGCCGCACACGTCCTGGTAAATCGGATCGCGCCGGTGCGTGATCGCCTTCACCTTGATCACCGGATTCAGCCCCGGCCTCGTCGCATACCCGGTGAATTCGCCGAAGGGCCCTTCCTCCTCGCGCACCAGCGGATCAATCTCTCCCTCAATCACGATCTCCGATCCGGCCGGCACCAGCAGGTCCACCGTCTTGCACCGCACCAGCTCCAGCGGACTGCCCTTCAGGGCGCCGCAGATTCCCAACTCATCCTCATCGTACGGACCAATCGACAGCGCTCCGATGGCGAACGCCGGATGATTCCCCAGCACCACCGCCACCTCCATCGGCTCGCCCCGTTCCTGCCGCCGGCAGAAAATCGAGTTCAGGTGCTTGCCCGTGGTCATGAAGATGCCCAGTCGATCCTTGCCTTTCAGCATCAGCCGGTTGTAACTCAGGTTGCACCCGCCGCCCTCCGGGTCCTTCGCCACCACCACGCCCGCCGTGATGTATGGCGCCACGTCGTTGTTGTGATACTTTGCCGCAGGCAGCATCCCCAGGTTCACGTCCGCGCCCGCGTGCACCACCTCCTGCACTGGACCCTCGGCGACTTCGACCGGCGCAATCGGCTTGCGGTACGCCTCGGCCACTCTCTGGCCCAGCTCGCGCTTGCCCACGCCAAGTCCGCGCGCCACCCGTCCCCGGTCGGCAAAACAGTTCGTCACCACCGGCATCGTGTGACCCTTCACGTTTTCAAAGTAGAGCAGGGGAACCTGCCGCGCCTGCTCCAGCTTGGTGACGATCGCCGCCATCTCATACGCGGTGTCCACCGCGCGCGCCACGCGCACAAATCCGCCCTCGCGTGTCTCCTCCATCAATTTCAGAAAACTCCGAAAATCGTCGGCCATCGGCTTCCTTCCTACTCTCCCGCCTTCGGCTTCGTGTACCGCTGGTTGGGATCCAGTTCCCGGAGGATGCTCAACTCCTCCGCCGTCGGCGCCTCCGTGAGGCCCACGTTCGTCGGCATCAGCACATCAAATCCAGTGTTTTCCTGCATCTGCTCCACCGTCACGCCCGGATGCAGCGCCTCCAGCTTCATGCGCCGGCTCTGCTCGTCGAAGCCGAATAACCCCAGGTGCGTGATCACCTTATATATCCCGCCCTGCGTCAGCCCCGCCTTCTCGCGGCTGTCACCTCCCTGCAAATAGCCGGGCGTAGTGATGAAGTCTACCTTCGGCACAAAACGTTTCTTCTCGTGATGCATCGCCACCAATATCTTCGACGCCAGGCTGGCGATGTCGTTCGCTCCGCCCGTCCCCGGCAGCCGCACCTTCGGATTCTCGGCATCGCCGATGAACGAGCTGTTCAGGTTGCCGTACTGATCGATCTGCGCTCCGCCCAGGAAGCCGTAATCCACGTAGCCCCGCTGCTGCAGCAGCAGCACGTCGGTGATCGACAGCACCATGTTCGCCCGCCGCGCGCACCGCGACTCATTCGTCGAGGGCGGCATCTTGCTGACCTCCACGTGCGGGCCAATCACTCCTCCCTCGAACAGGATCGTCAGCCCCGGCGCGTGCATCTTCTGCGCCAAGATGCAGGAGACCAGCGGCAGCCCCGCGCCCCCGAAGACGATCTTGCCGTCCTCCAGGTGTCGCGCGCTCATCACCGCCACCAGTTCGGCGGTGTTGTAGCCCACCCCGGCCGCGCTACTCATTGTGGACCTCCTTGCCCTTCATCGTGGCCCGCAGAATGTTCTGCACCCCCAGCATCTCCAGGTAGTCGTTCCAGCTTTCCACCCCATATACGTATTTGTCTAGATACTCACGAACCCCTTCGCTGCCCCGCGCCATCATCAGCTTCACGTAGCGGTCCATGCTCACGAAGTCCGGCTCGTACTCGCCGAAGCACTCGTGCGGCAGGCAGCCGTAGGGCACCTCCACCACCGCGTCCACGCAGAAGAAGGGAATCTTCGTCCGGTCGGGATGGCGCCGCACCTGCTCGTTGCTCACGATGCGCTCGCAGGTCACGATCACCTTCGTGGCCGCCAGTGCGATGTCCTGGTCCATGAACGGCAGCCCGTCGCTTTGCACGTTGCCGTAGGGATCGCAGCGCTGTGCGTGCAGGATCGCCACGTCGGGATTCAGCGCTGGGATCAGCGCCAGCTTGTCGCCCGTGTACGGGCAGTCCATCACCTTCAGCTCCGGCAGCCGCCGAGCCAGGTCCGAGCCTAGCAGCGAGCGCGCCGGAATAAAAGGAATCCCCATGCCGCCGGCCCGGTAGCGCAGCCCCAGCGTCATGTGACTCCACTCTTCGTACACCGCTTTCTTCTGCTCGGTGTACTCGCGCATTACCCGCGACACGCCCCACGTCACGCCGGGGCTGAACCAGCTCGTCACCACCTTGTCCACCACGCCCGCCACCAGCAGCAGGTCGCCGTCGCCCGACGTAATGCTGCGCGAGTAGGTGATGCCCTGCTTCTTCTGGCGGATCATCTCGCACACCGTCGCCATCGGGGTGCGCGAATAATGGCAGCCCCCGGCGGCCACGTGATCCCCGTCGGAAATCATCTTTACGGCCTCGCCGAGACTCATTACCTTCTCGCGCAGGCCGCGGTCCTTGCGGTCAATCGCCGAACGCAACTCAGCGTAGCTTTTCACTCTTGCGTTCCTTCAGTACCAGATTTAAGAAAGGAGCCGACTCGCCTTGCCACGGAACGAGCGCCCATCGCCGGATAGCCGCTCGCTCCCCTGGTCAGCCGGTTAGCCTTCGCCTGACAGGATCACTCCCAATTACCGGTCGGCTTCCGAACGTTTGTTCGCTAGATAGAGGGGGGAGCTTGGCACGAGAGTCACGTTCTCGCAAGCGAAAATTGTTCGTTCGCGCTGAAAAAACCTCTCGTTTTCCCACTTTCGGAGAGCCACAAAGGGTTGGCGATTAACCGCCACCGGACATCTCGAGCTGCCGCGAACAGCGAAAGTCACTCCGGCAGCGGCTTCCCCTTCGTCTCCGGCGCGAAGAACAGCACGAACAACCCCACGATGAAGATCAGCGAGATCGTCCCGGCCGCCTTGTTGAACGACCCGAAATACATCACCAGGTACCCGCTCACCAGCGGCCCCAGCGCCGAGATGATCCTCCCGGCGTTGAAGCAGAAGCCCTGCCCCGTCGCTCTCACCTTCGTCGGAAACAGCTCCGGCAGATAGATCGCCAGCCCCGCCGGCAGCGCCACAGTGAAGATCCCCAGCACCGGCGCCAGCCAGAACACCATCGTGTACGTCTTCACCCAGAAGAAATAGGACGGCACAATAATCAGCCCGCAGAAGTAGTAAATCGCAAACGTCCACTTCCGTCCGATCACGTCGGCAATGTAGCCGAACGCCAGGTAGCCCACCATCGACCCGGCCGTCAGCATCATGATCACGTGGCTCACGTAAGGCGTGGGATTCTTGATCCCCTCGGCCCGCACGATCGTGATCACCCAGCTGGGCAGCCAGTTTGCACTCCCGTAATACCCCAGCAGCGCCACGATCGAAAGCAGCGCCCCCACCACGGTGCCCCGTATCAGGTCGCGGTTGAACAGTTGCGCGATCGTGATCGGCTCTTTCTTCGTCACTCCGGCCGCCTTGTCCGCGTGCCGCTGGTCGCGGATTCGCGTCCACCGCTCCGGCTCATGCACGTAGCGCCGTATGAAAATCGTGATAAACGCCGGCAGGATGCCTACCAGGAACACCAGCCGCCAGTTGATCGCCCCGATGTACAGGTTCACCACGGCCGCGATGAAGTAACCCACGCCAAAGGCGCACTGCATCACCGCCGTCGCCTTGCTGCGCGACCGGTCCGGCCACGTTTCGGCGATCAACGCCACGCCGCTGGCCCACTCGCCGCCGATTCCCAGCCCCGCCATGAAGCGGAAGATCGCCAGGTGCCACCACGCCCCCGACAGGGCCGACAGTCCCGTGAACAGCGCGTAGATCAGAATCGTCAGCAGCATCGTGCGCGTGCGCCCAATGTAATCGGCCACCATGCCGAAGATGATGCCGCCAACCGCCCAGCCCGCCAGCTGCAACGCCATGATGATGCCGCCCAACCGCCCGATCTCGCCCATCGCGTTCGTGTGGAGCAGGCTTGACAACGATGGCACCAGCACCAGCGCGTACATATTCGCGTCCATCGAATCGAACACCCATCCCAGGAACGCGGCCGTCAGCGCCAGCCACTGCTGCCGCGTGATGCCCTGGTACCACTTCAGGTTGGTGTTTCCGACGAATGGCGGTCCTGCGGCGCTCGCGGTGCTCATAGTATTCTCCCCGTGAATGGCGGCCCAAGCCTCGATCCGTGACTGAGGTCTTTGGCCTCGATCAATTTCTATGGAGGGAACGGAATTCCCCACGGTTCTGCTCTGACGCTGGGTTACCCAGGCAGGTTTCCGATCGTCTCTCGTTCGCCTGCCCGGCCGTGCTTCCTCCCCGCACCCACTTTGCGGAGTCGGCGGATTACCCCCGTGAAATCGGACCCTTGGCCGCCACCTTGTGATCCAGGATCAATTGCGTGCGCTTCGGAATCGTGAACTCCGGCATCCCGATTTCCTTCCACGTATCCAGCGCCTTCATCATCATTTCCTTCGGCGGCACCGAAAACTCCCCGGCGTGCGCGAACTCGGTGGCGTCAATCACCAGCTTGCTGCTCGGCTCCGTCTCCCCGTTGTGCACCCGCACCGTCGGATCCAGAATCGCCGACGTAAACACGTTGTCGATCACCAGCACGTCGTGCTTGGCGTTCACCCGCGAATTCAGCGCCCAGTCCATATGCATCGTGTCGCGTATGTCCACGTCGTCGTCCACCATCGTCACCCGCTTCAGCGACGTCTCGTTGGCCACACACCGCCCCACCCGCTTGGCGTGCCCCGGATACTGCGACTTCATCGACACGATCCCGTGCGCCAGCAGCCCGCCGTACGTCAGGTCGATATGGACATCCTTCACCGAGTCATACCCCAGGTCGAACAGCATTTTCATGATGATCCCCGAATTGCTTAGGCTCTGGATCACCGTACTCTCGCTCGGCGGCATCTGGCTGATGTAGCCGTAATACTGGGGATTCTTCCGGTGCGTGATCGCCGTAATCCTCGCAATCGGCTTGCGCCCCACCGGACCCATGTAGCCCGCGAACTCGCCGAACGGTCCTTCCGACCCTTCCTCGCCCGGCCAGAACTCGCCTTCCACTACCACCTCGGCGTTGGCCGGAACCATCAGGTCCACCGTCTTCGCCTTCACCACCTCGATCGGCTCGCCTTTCAGCCCGCCCGCCACAACCAGCTCGTCGGTACCGTAAGGAACGTTGGCCACGGCCGCGAAGTGCACCACCGGCTCGGCAGCGATCACCCACGCAAACGGCGCCGGCCTGCCCTTCCGCACGTACGACTCGTAACAGAGATTCCCGTGCCGTCCCGTCGGGATATTCACCGCCACGTGGTTCTTGTCCTTTACCATCGTCCGGTAGGTGGACATGTTCTGTTCACCGCTGTCGGCGTCCTTGCTGATCACGATGCAGGTCAGGTACGGCCCGACATCCTTGCCCGGCGTCCAGACCGGAATCGGCAAACTGTTCAGGTCCGCCTGCTCGCCCGTATGCACCACCTCCTGGCTCGCCGCCGTCTTGACCTCCACCGGAGGCAGCGGATTCCGCAGCGCTTGTACCCACTTGCTGTTGATCTTCTCCGGCTGCACGCCCAAGGCAATCGAATAGACTTCGGGCGACGCGCCCAGCACGCCGGTCATCACCGGGATCGTCGTACCCTTCACGTTCTCAAACAGCAGCCCACACCGCTGCTCGTGCGGCAGCGCCTGGTACATCCACCGCGCCAGGCAGGCCACCTCCCACGTGTGGTCCACTTCCTTCTTAATCCGGCGCAGCTTGCCCCGCGCTTCCAGGACCGCCAGGTATTCCCTCATGTCTCGAAAAGCCATCGCACACCCTTCCTTTTTCCAGAAAGCCCTGATCCAGCGACTGAAGTGAAGTGGGGATTCCTGCGCCAACGCACAGGCAGAGTAGTCGGCTTTCGCGGCAGCGTCCAATTCATCGTCTCGCTGCCTCGTATCGCAATTTTTCCGAACGTTGTTCTTTCAGCTCCGTGCTTCTCCGCCGATTCCGCTCAGGACGAGGGCGCCGCTCCCGGCACCCTCATCCGCCGGACATAATTCCGCTGCCTACCGGAACGTTACCGCCGCAGCCTTCTTGCCTTCCTTGGCGAAATCGCCCGGCTCAAACAGCCGCGAGATGATCACGCCGAACACCAGCGACCAGAACGGCGCGCCGATCTTGAACACCACGATGCCCGAGACCGCGATCAGGAATGCAAACAGCGCGCCGATGCGGTGTTTCGAGCCGAACGCCACCGAGAAACTGCTCACCAGCACCCCCAGCATAGCCAATCCCGCCATCATCTCGATGAAGGCGATCGGCACCACCTTGGTGATCGCCACCACCGACGACGCGAAGAACGCCACCACCACCCACAGCACTGCATTCACCAGCGCCGCCGCGTATCGGCCGTCCTTTTCGCCGCAGGCCGGATCCACCAGGATTGCCGTCGTCGGTCCCGCCACCGATCCCGGCGAACCGCCGAACACCGCGTTTACCAGTGTCGAGATTCCGCCCAGCGTTGTAATGCTAGCCACCGGAGGCCTGTAGTCTTCCACCATTAGCACGCCGAACGCCTGGGTGTTGTTTACGCCCACGATCGTCAGCGTCATCGGGATCGTCAGTTCCAGGAATCCCGGCAGGCTGAACGCCATCCCCGGCATGACCAGCGTTGGCAGCGAGAAGGCCATGCCCGACCACTGCGACTTCCCGATTATGGTGATGAAAATCGCACCGCCGATCAGCGCCGCCAGCGTTGCCGGGAATTTCGCCGACACGCCCCGCATCAGATTGAAGATCACGAAGATGCCGAACGTCACCACCCAGATCCATGGAATGCTCACCGCAGGCAGGATCACCTTCAGCCCGAACGGCACGAACACGCCGGCCACCATGCCCATCATGATCGGCACCGGCACCATGTTCATCACCCGCGTCACCAGTCCCGAATATCCCAGCAAGATCACCAGCACGCCCGTCATCACGAACGCTCCACAGATCTCGGGAAACGACATGTGGCTAAGCGCCGCCCCGATGAAAACCGCGCCCGGTATCGGCCACGCCATGCCGAACGGCTGTTTGTAATGCAGTACCAGGAATATCCCCGTCAAGCCCGCCGTCAGATACAGAATGAAGATCCACGATACCGTCAGGTTCGTCGGCAGTTTGTACTTGTTGGCAATGTCCAGGATGATCAGCGCCTTGGTCGCGCCGAAGAACCAGGCCACCACGCCGCTGCCGATCGAGGCTAGCGTCATGTACTTCCAGACATCCCGCAGACCGCTGAAAAATCCCGGTCCGCTCTCGAAGGTGAACGCCTTCGGGGTGGGTAGTTCCGCTCCCGGTTTCGGTGCGGTCGTGTTGGCTGCCATGTGGAAATCTCCTTCTAAAGATAAATTCGCCCCAACGGGGTCGTTATTGAATCTGGCCCGCCATCGTTAAGCCCCTTGGAAGCGGCCAACGACTCTGGAATCTCACCGCCCTGCCGGGAGTGGTTGCAGCCCAAAGATGATGGACAGATGAAGCCGTTGATCGAGCTCTAGGCCCCCGCCGGCACCCGTACCAGCCCTGGCTTTCGTGTCTTGTCCTGGAACGGGAAGTGCCCGTTGTGTCCTGCGTCCGCTGCTGCTGGCCACTTGTCGCAACGCGCCCCCTCCTTTGCGCTCTCGTGTATAGGGCCTTCCCTGGAGCCTGATATTAAGGACCCGCGCACAAGAGGATGATAGAACTGTTCCAATGCGGTACTGGTGAATTGCCTGTTTTTATCCCGGACCTCCAATAGGGTCTGTGCGTTCGGTCACAAGGTCGGGTGCTATCGGTCACGGCAGGGCCTCTACCCCTGGATGCAAAGTGAAGGCTCTTCCGAACAAACGTTCGGGTATTCCGAACCCTTGTTCATGGTCGGCCCCGGCCCGCCCGCACGTCGCTCGTCGGTCCTAGCGCGCCTTTTCGGCTCGGAAAGGATTTTATGCCTACTGCGGCGCCTTTGAAGTACGCTCTCGACAATCCGATTTCCCTGCTCGTTGACAAGCCCCGTGAGGACTTCACCCGCGAAGACCTGATCCGGGTAATCGAAGAAAGGCAGATCGAGCGCATCACCCTGCACTATACCGCCCTCGACGGCCGTTACAAGGAACTTAAGATCCCTATCTCCAGCCGCCTCCAGGCCGAGCGCATCCTGGCCAACGGCGAGCGCGTCGATGGCTCCTCGCTCTTCAAGGGCATGGTCGATAACGCTCTCTCCGACCTCTACGTCGTGCCCGTTTACAAGAGCGCGTTTTTGAACCCCTTCGACGAACCTAGCCTCGAGATCACCTGCCGCTACCTGGCCCGCGACGGCTCCCTCGTCCCCTTCGCCCCCGACACCATCCTGCATCGCGCCGCCGACCTGTTCCGCTCCACCACCGGCTGCGATCTCTGGGCGCTCGGCGAGCTCGAGTTTTTCCTCTGCGGCGATCCGGTCTCGAATCTCTACCCGCTGCCCAGGCAGCGCGCCTATCACGCCTCCGCTCCCTTCGTGAAAAGCGGCGTCGTGCTCAACGAGATCGTCCATCATCTGATGCGCATCACCGGCTGCATCAAGTACGCCCACAGCGAAGTCGGCTGCATCGATTCCATCCGCAGCGACCTGCCCGAGTTGAAGGGCAAGAGCGCCGAGCAACTGGAAGTCGAGTTCCTGCCCGCGCCCGTCGAGGACGCCGGCGACTTCCTGGTGCTCGCCCGCTGGCTCATCCGCAACGTCGCCTTCCGCCACGGTCTGCTGGCCACCTTTGCCCCCAAGGTCGAAGAAGGCGTCGCCGGCAACGGCCTGCACATTCACATGGAAGCCCGCCGCAACGGCTTCAACGCCATGCTGGAAGACGGCGCGCTCTCCAGCACCGCCCGCCAGATCATCGGCGGACTCTGCACCTACGCTGACACCCTGACCGCCTTCGGCAACACCGTCTCGGCCGCCTATCTACGCCTCGTTCCCGATCAGGAGGCCCCCACGCGCATCTGCTGGAGCGACTGCAACCGCAGTGCCATGATCCGCGTCCCGCTCGGATGGTCCAAGCTCGACGACCTGGCCAGTAGCCTCAACCCGCAGCAGCAGTTGCACCACCATCAGCCCGATTCCATGCAAACGGTCGAGCTGCGCAGCCCCGACGGCAGCGCCAATCTTCACCTGCTGCTCTCCGGCATCACCCTGGCCGCCCAGTGGGGCATCACCCACCCCGAGGCCCTCGACATCGCCCAGCGCCTCTACGTCACCGGCAACATCTTCCGCGACCACGAGCTGCTGCACTCCCTCCCCGCGCTTCCCCACAGCTGCGTCGCCTCGGCCCGCCTGCTGCTGGAAAAGCGCGCCCTCTACGAGCGGGACGGTGTCATGCCTCCGGGCGTGATCAACTACATGGCCTCGCTGCTCAAGGCCGAAAACGACGACAATATGAACGAGCGGCTCATCGACCTGCCCGCCGACGACCGCCTGCATGAGACCCGTAAGATCATGCACAAAGACTTGCACCGGCACTGATTCTCGCTTGGATGGTGTTCGGATATACCAGAGGAGGCTTTCCAATGTTGGCCGATAGAATTCTCGCCGTACCCCGGTCCCCCTTCTACAGCATCATGGAGCTGGCGCAGCAGCGCGGCGACTGTATCTACCTGCAGCTCGGAGAGCCTGATTTCGTTACGCCCGCCCACATCCGCGAAGCCATCAAGCGCGCCCTCGACGAAGGCTACACCCACTACGGCTCTGACCGCGGCGCTCCCGAACTTCGTCAGCAGTTAGCCAAGAAGCTCGCCGGCTACGGCGCCGAGTTCGACTGGCGCGACGAGATCCTCGTCACCGCCGGCGGCCAGGCCGCCCTGCACGTCGCCGTCATGTCGCTGGTCAATCCCGGCGAAGAGATCATCATCCTGCTGCCCCACTATCCGCCCTATGTCGTCAACGCCCTGCTGTGCGGTGCCAAGGCGGTCTTTGTCAAGCTTCGTCCCGAGCGCGGATTCGTTCCCGACCCCGTCGAAATCGAAGCAGCCATTACCCCCAAGACCAAGGCCATTATCGTCCTGACCCCCAACAACCCGACCGGCGCCGTCTACCCCGCCGACGTGCTGGGCCAGATTCTCGATGTCGCCAAGCGCCACAACGTCACCATCATCTCCGACGAGACCTACGAAAGCCTTGTTTACGACGGCGTCCACACCAGCTTCCTCAGCTTCCCCGGAGCCCGCGACCACGTCATTCATGTCAGCGGATTCTCCAAGACCTACGCCATGACCGGCCTGCGCGTCGGCTATCTGGCCGCGCCCCGCGAGAAACTCCTCCAGCTCCTCAAGTACCATCACACCGTCAACATCAGCGCCAACGTGCCCGCGCAGATGGCCTGCGCCGCCGCCATGCAGGGACCGCAGGATTGTGTCGCCCAGATGCGCGACGAGTATCGCCGCCGCCGCGACATGCTCATCCCCATGCTCAACGATATGCCCGGCATCACCTGTCAGGTGCCCCAAGGCGCGTTTTTTGCCTTCGCCGATATCCGCCAGCTCAACCTGCCTTCGCTCGACTTCGCCCAGTACCTGGTCCGCGAGGCCGGCGTCGTGCTCACCAACGGCAGCGGCTTCGACTACGAAGGCTTTGTCCGCATCTCCTACGCCGCCAAACCGGCCATCATTCAGCAGGCCATGGAGCGTATGAAGCAGGCCGTAATGAACCTCCCGGCCTACTTGGCCAAGCGAACCGGGGCCAGCCAACCCTAACCCAGTGCTCTCGGGCCTCGGACCGTGCAGTAAACGTTTTTTTGGTTAGGTCGGAATAGACATTGACAGCGCTTCCGGGAGGCGGGATCATTACGGCGAACAGTTGTTCGCCT
>Ga0316217_10006751_pt1 | contig 11217 bp, 7 predicted proteins | sample 1anoAmetaG_FD_203633 | JGI IMG/M metagenome (GOLD analysis project Ga0316217, IMG submission 203633) | Freshwater microbial communities from Trout Bog Lake, Wisconsin, USA - 1anoA | ecosystem: Environmental > Aquatic > Freshwater > Lake > Hypolimnion/Profundal zone | place: USA: Wisconsin... | reverse complement strand
CGGTGAACGGGCAGACGGCGACGGTGGACGATTCGTACGCCAACGACGACGGCACGTATAATTGGAGCGCCGACCAGGTGCCGATTTACGGGATGGGCACGGCGACGTTTGACGCCAGCGCGACACCGGCAACGGGCAGCGGCTTGGGAATGGCGCGGGCGCGGGACGACGATTCCGGGAGCGGCGCGGCCAACACGTCGCTGGCGGTGGAAATGGGGCCGATGTTAACCGTTACCCACTATAACTTCACGGAGGCGAATAGCGAGGAAGCTCCGCTCTTCACCATTGCGGTTACCCGGACCATGACCTACGACGGGAAATATGCGCCCGACGCCAATGGTCAATGGCGGCAAACTTATCAGGCGACGGAAACGGAGATTGCCAGATCGTCGGAGTTTGGCGTGTTCACGAATGCACAAACCTGGTCGGACCCCGAGCCGTTTTATCCGGTTGGCTTCTACGGGGCGGACGTGGATGTGGACGTGGGCGGGGAAACAGGGGGCGGTTATGCCTTCAGTGTCTCCCACAATTTCGCGAAATTGGTGCATCACCATTGGGATTATGGCCACTTCGGCGATGCGGACGTGACCGTGAATGCAGACACGCATTGGACACTATACACGGGTGGCAAGGCCGTGATCAACCCGCAAGGCCAGGCTGCGGCCAATGCCACTTCGAGAGGCGGACCGCAAAACCTGTTCGCGATCAACGTCACGGCCGATAGTTACGAGGGCTCGCCGTATGGGCCGGAGTGGTATGGGGCGCCGATCAACGGGGTGGCGGCGGCGGACATACAGGTGTTAGGCGAGATTCTGGAAAATGATTTCACCATGTTGACCTCACTTCCGGCCAATGCGGCGGTGGATTTGGGCATGATCGTGCTTGGCAAGAATGATGCTGGCTCCGGGGCGGCAGAGGGAGAATATACGCCGACGATCACAGCTAATGGACTAAGCTTGAGCAACAATGTCGTGGCCACGGGCGCGGACTTTTGCGTGGGGCAAGGCATCACGTTTGACATTGCAGGAATGCCCCCTCACTACAATCCAGATGACGTCGTCAACTGGACGTTGCCGGGAGATTTCGTGAACACCAATTCGGCTCCGGACTGCGATTTGTTTTATGAAGAAAATGCCGCTTTTCTTAATCCGCCAATGGGAAAGACGGCCACCCACTGCTGGTATGTGAAGCAGAATTCCAACCCGGCTACCGTCAGCGTCACTGTAAAATATTGTCGTTACGATAATAGCACCTATGGTGTTGGGCCGCTTCATACGCTCACGCTCACCGGCCAATTTAATATCCATCGGCCAACAATCACCCTGTATGACCCATACTATCATGGAGCACCTCAGATTCAGGCTGCCAAAGGCGTCTTGGCTGTTCGGCATCATGACATAAGCTTTAGGCATTATATTAAAAGCGACTTTCCCGGAGTGGCGGGTTATGCTCAGCTTGTCAGTGGCAGTTGGGTGACAACACCGATTGGTGCTCCCCTGGATGGCACCGAGCTTGACGGTAGATTAGGCGAATTTCCGAGGGGGCAACAATCAATCAATCCAACTCCCAGTGGGTATTCTCTCGGCATGGTTTACTTTTATGATGGCCCTTCGATTTCGTTGTCCGATGTTTTAGCGCCCACGTCCGAAGACTTGTCGTTTAGCACATATCTGATGTTTAAACCTGCCACTTCCGGGAGCATCTTTGTCCCTCTGCGTTTGGTTACTTGGAAAGTGGACGATTCGGCGACACATAATTCTGACAATACGTGGACGCCAAGCGGTTCTGCAACCATTACGGGCCAAGGCGACACGACCACCTTTCCAGAATGGACAAAAATATACACTGGTGGTCTTTGAGTACCATCGAGAATCCGCTATGAAAACGTCTCTCATTCGATTGGCTTTGGTTGTCATGGGGCTGAACAATTGCCTGCTATGCGCGGCACAGCCTGCAAACAAAGTAATGCAAACCGACCCTCACTGGCTTGCTCGTACTCCCGGATCTTACATTGAGGGGCCAAAGGGAGAAATGGTTTGGAACACCAATAATTATTGGCAAGGCGTTTGGAAGGGTGGCACCAATGGCTGGGGGGTAATGTTGACGTTATACGGAACCAACACACCCAATGCGGAGGTGTGGGTGGGGGTCGGACGGATTAAAATAGTATCCGGTGACGTCGCGAACTGTTTTTGCCCGCCCGATGGCAAGTTTGCAAAATTCGAGCTACGCACCTTTGATGGCAGAATCGTGGAGCCCAAGGAGGGCAAATCTTTAGAGGAGGATTATCCTGAGAACCTGGCAATTGGCGCCTATCCAAGGTGGCCGGATGGCCTAATCAAAGCTTTGGATTTTGGAATTGTCACGAACGGTGGTCCCGACACGGTAGGACACTACCGGCTAAATGATTTGTACTCCATTACAAACGAGGGTATTTACACGCTCACCATTCGTCCGGTCATATACAAGGATACGCGTGGTGTAAGCGAGGAAAGTAACATGGCGGCAACAAATCTTTTCGACCGTGTTGACTTGCCTTCCGTCTCTGCAAAAATTCATCTTTTGCCGTCGCAGTAAGAATTGGAAACGCGGCGTGGCGGGCTATGACCCGGTCTATTGCAAACACGTGACCAATTATTTCCAGAGGGGAACTGGGGTGAGGTCGAACGTGGGTGCCAAATGTCCCTTAGATTTGACAAGCAAACATTTCAGGCAGGCGAGCCGATCACGGCGACTCTTCTGCTTCGAAGCGTTACGAACCAATTCGTGCGATATGCAGCACGGCCGGTGGGCTTTAGCGACGGTCCCATTGGTTTCGAGGTATCCAACAGCAATGGAAGACAGGTTGCACAGCATTCGCACACCATAGGCAACACGGGAGGGTGGCCGGAGACAAAAAAGGCCCACCAGGAGGCGACGTGCCCGCGCGGCGGACGGTCGAGCAAAATATCCGGGCCAAGCCGCCCGATTGGCACTTGTATTTTTTCAGCCGTGCGGCAATTTAAGGACATGATTCAAGCGTGGCACCAGCTCCGATCCCAACGGCGGATCTTTCAATTCGCCATTTTATGGCTTGTCATCCCCTCTGGATTTGCGATCGTTCGGGCGTCCGAATCCGCCACCGGTTATTTGCTGGTCGCCAACAAAGGCGATCGAACGCTGGCCATTGTGGATCCGGTTGCGGGTGCCGTGGTCGCGGAAGTGCCGGAAAATGGAATCACCGGGCATGAAGTGGTGGCCTCAGCCGATGGGCGGCGCGCTTTTGTTCCAATCTATGGCAATGCCGGGGTGGGCCGGCCAGGCACAGATGGCAGCTTGATCCGGGTGATTGATTTGGAGAAACGCGCGGTGGTGGGAACGGTGGATCTGGGCAAGGGGCTGCGTCCGCATTGCGCGGTGATGGGGCCAAGCAACGGTCTGCTTTATGTGACCACGGAGCTGGACCAATCCGTCACCGTCATTGATCCGGCTACGCTCCAAATCACCGCCAAAATTCCGACGGGCCAAGCGGAATCCCACATGCTGGCCATCACGCGGGACGGCAGGCGAGGCTATACCGCCAATGTCGGGCCGGGAACGGTATCGGCGCTCGATTTGGCGGCGAAAAAACTGGTCACCGTGATTCCGGTCTCCAAGCAGACCCAGAGGATATCGCTGTCCGTGGATGATCGCTGGGTTTTTACGGCGGATCAGGCCGCACCGCGGCTGGCGGTGATTGACACGGCAACCAATGGCGTCCGCACTTGGATTGAACTGCCAAGCACGGGATATGGAACCGCCCCGACACCCGATGGCCGCTGGCTGCTCGTGGCGCTGAACCGGATCAACGCCGTGGCCGTGATTGACCTCAAGAGCTTCAAGCTGGTCCGCACCTTGGAGGTGCCAAATGCGCCCCAGGAAATATTGATTCAGCCGGATGGCGCTGATGCTTATGTTTCCTGCGACGCGAGCCACCAGGTTGCCGTCGTGGATCTGAAAGCCTGGAAGGTGGCAAAATTGATTGCCACTGGATCGGGCACGGACGGGCTGGCCTGGGCCAGCCGAAAGCAATAACTCCAACGACTGGGCGGAAAGCCCAGAACATGATAGCCCCGGGCAACGCCCTGGGTTTGGGGTCGCGAGCGTGCATCAAGCCCTGAACGGGCGTGACAAAATGTGCCGTTGCCATGGGATGAATAATATGTGTGCGGTTGACGGTTCGAGCCAGAGGGGTATAATCGTCTTCTTGGCGGCGCTGGTCCGTTTGGATGCTGCCAAAAGCCAACAATATTAAATTGTTAACAAGATTGAGTATGAAATGGATTCTATTGTCTGTCTGCGGCGGTTCACTGCTTTTTACCACCGGCTGTTTGTCGTCCGATGCGGAGTGGCGTGGCCACACGAATAACGAGCGTTTTGGCGGATTTTTGACGGAAGCTCCGGCCGGGCAAAAGGTCGCCGCAGTAAGCGAAGCGCCAGCCCCGGCAGTCCAGGCACATTAGTTCACCGCGCGGCTGACGCCGCCGCCAAATCAATGAAGCGAGGATGAGGATGAGGATGAGAAGGAATAAATTGCGCTGGTTGCGAGCCAGGTGATGGATAGTGGTTCAGGCAGAACGGCTCAGCGATCTGATTTTGGCACTGGCTTTTGCGGAGGGATGCCGTTAGTTTGTGGTCAGGAACGCCGCCTTAAATGAAACCGACCGACCTGCGGGGCATCCTGCATTACATTCCGCAATTCCGCGAGCGGACGTTTGTCCTCGCGCTGGATGGCGCGATCGTGACCGACGAAAACTTCGCCACGTTGCTGCTGGACGTGGCGGTGCTGCGGTCGTTGAACATCCGCGTGGTGCTGGTGCATGGCGCGTCGGCGCAAATCAAGGCGCTGGCGGAGAAGCAGGGCGTCAAGGTGTCCAACGCCGACGGCTCGGGCATCACCGACGCGGTGACGCTGCAGCTCGCGCTGGACGCGGCGAACCGGCTGACCCATGAAATTCTCGAGGGCCTCTCGGCCAATGACCTGCGCGCCGTCTGCCCGAATGCCATCATCGCGCATCCGCTGGGCATTCTCCAAGGCGTGGATCATTTGTTCACCGGCAAGGTGGAGCGCGTGGACGTGGAGCTGCTCCAGACGCTGCTGGCGCAGGGCATCATCCCGATCATCCCGCCGCTGGGATTCGACGGCGACGGCAAGACGTACCGCGTGAATTCCGACAGCGTGGCGGTGGCGGTGGCCGAGGCGCTGAAAGCAGTGAAACTGATGTTCATCACCGCCCAGGATGGCATTCTGGTGCAGGGCCGGCTTGTCCGCCAGATGCTGTTGGCGGATTTTGAATCGGTGCTGGCGCTGCAAAAAAGCGACATCCTGCCGGAGCAGCTTTCCAAGGCCTTGCACGCGGTGGCCGCCTGCAAAGCGGGCATTCCGCGCGTCCACGTCATCAACGGCCGGGTGGACGAGGGTTTGCTGGCGGAGGTGTTTTCCAACGACGGGATTGGCACGCTGATTTACGCGAACGAATACCAGCAAATCCGCCGCGCGATGAAAAAAGACATCCGGGCCATCCAGTTGCTCACCAAAAAAGCCGTCGAGGCCGAGGAGCTGGTCCGGCGGACCCGCGCGTCCATCGAGAAGAACCTGGGCGACTATTTTATTTTCGAGACCGACCGGAATCCGGTCGCGTGCGTGGCGCTGCATGTTTATCCCGAGCAGAAGCAGGGCGAGCTGGCGTGCCTGTACGTGAATCCTTCGCATGAAAACCACGGCATTGGCCGCAAGCTGATTCAATTCGTGGAGAACCGGGCCAAGGAGCAGAACTTGAACGAGTTGATCACGCTCTCGACGCAGGCCTTCACGTACTTCCAGTTGAAAGGCGGCTTCAGCGAGGGCACGCCGGATGATTTGCCGCCGGGCCGCCGCGAGAAATACGATCAGAGCGGCCGCAACTCGAAGGTGCTGGTCAAGAAATTGAAGTGAGGCGTGATGGAACTTTTCTGGTAATTCGGTGTTGGATCGTAGGCAAGTGAAGCGTTGAAGTTGAAACTGCGGGCTATTCTCGAATGTTCCTGCGGAACACCAAGGCGCCGGCCGAGAGAGCAACCGTAAATTTTATTAGGCGCAGGGGACTTTTTTCCGCTACACTGAAAGCGGCTATCCATGGTGCCTTTTTGACCCAAGCCAGATGATGACACGCAGACTTGATGATTGAAGTTTCCAATTTGACCAAGCGATACGCGGGACGCACGGCGGTGGACGATATTTCGTTCACGGTCGCGCGCGGCGAGATCGTGGGCCTGCTCGGCCCCAATGGCGCGGGCAAGAGCACAACCATGCGCATATTGTCGGGTTTTTTGCCCGCCAACAGCGGCACGGTGCGGGTGGCGGGCTTCGACGTGTTTTACGAATCGGACGAGGCCCGGCGGCGCATCGGGTACATGCCGGAGAACAATCCGCTGCATCCCGAAATGCGTGTGCGCGAATACTTGAAATTCCGGGCGCGGCTCAAGGGGCTGGGCTGGGCGCGTTCGCGGGAACGCGTGACCACGGTAATGGAGCAATGCGGGCTGGCCGACGTGGGCCGGCGGGTGATCGGCCAGCTTTCCAAGGGCTACCGGCAGCGGGTGGGCCTGGCGGACGCGCTGGTGCATGAACCGGAACTGATCATTCTGGACGAGCCGACCATCGGCCTGGACCCGCATCAGATCCGGGCGGTCCGCGCGCTGATCAAGAGCCTGGCTGGCAAGCACACCGTCCTGATCTCCACCCACATCCTGCCCGAGGTGGAAATGATGTGCGGGCGGGTGCTGATCATGTTCAACGGCCGCGTGCTGGCGTCGGACACGACGGATAATTTGCAGCGGCGGATGGCCGGCGGCAGCCAGGTGATCGCCGAAATCGCCGCGCCGCTGGAGGCGCTGGACGCCGCGTGGGAAAGTCTGCCGGAAGTGGAGCAGTACGATGTCTCCGCCGCGGACGGCGACTTTTTCCGCTGCGCGCTGACCCCGCGCGACGGTTTCGACCTGCGGCCGAAGATTTTCGAGCTGGTTTGCCAGAACGGCTGGGCGCTGCGGGAGCTGACCCGCAGCCGGCATTCGCTGGAGGACATTTACGTGCAGGTGACCAAACCCCGAACGGAGGAGCAGGAATGAGCATTTTCTGGGTGTTGCTGCGCCGGGAACTGGCGTCCTATTTCTTTTCCCTCACGGGCTATGTGATCATTGCGGCCATCACGTTTTTGACCGGGGCGAGTTTCATGCAGTTGATCAGCGCGATCAACAACGATCCCAATCCTTGGACGGTGCCGGTGACGCAGATGTTTTTCGGCACGCCTTATCTCTGGATGATTCTGCTGTTGTCCGCGCCGGTGATCACCATGCGGCTGTATGCCTTGGAAAAGGCCAGCGGTACGTACGAAACGCTCATGACCGCGCCGGTGGGCGACCTGCAGGTGATGGCCGCCAAATTTGCCGCGGCATTTTTGTTTTACGCCGTTATGTGGTTGCCGCTGCTGGCGTGTCTGTTCCTCATCAGTCATTTCACCGACCAAGCCGGCGTGCTGGACCTGGGCACGGTGGGCGGCATGTACGTGGGCATTTTCCTGGCGGGCGGTTTTTTCCTCTCCTTCGGCTGCTTGGCATCGGCGCTGTCGCGCAGCCAGATGGTGGCGGCCATGATCTCGCTCGCCTTCGGCGTGAGCCAGTTTGCCTTGGCCTACTGGGCCAGGAATATTCCAGTCGCGTCCGACTGGCAGTCGCAATTGCTGTCCAGTCTCAACCTGTTCGACCGGATGACGGATCTGGCGCGAGGCGCGGTGGACACGCGCGCGCTGACATTTTACCTCAGCGCGACCTTCGTATTTTTGTTCCTAACCCTGCGCGTGGTGGAGAGCCGCCGCTGGAAATGACATGAGCGACCACCCCCCATCCAGGCCCAGTTTTTCGACCGCCAGCCGCTGGCGCATCGGCTTGGACGTGGTCCTGCGCACCGCGCTGGTGCTGGCGGTGGCGGGCATGGTGAATTATCTCGGCGTGAAGTTTTTTCACCGGTTTTACTTGAGTTCCCAGACGCGGATGGCCCTGTCCTCGCGCACGCTCAGCGTGCTGCAGTCCATGACCAATCACGTGACGGTGACCCTGTACTACGACCGGCAGGCGGTATTTTATCCCGACATCGTGGCGCTGCTGGACGAATACCGCGCCGCCAACAAATACATTTCCGTGGACTGCGTGGATTACAACTGGGAAGCCGGCAAGGCGGAGATCATCAAGGCGAAATACCAGAAGTATTTCACGTCCAATGCGGACAAAGATCTGGTCATCTTCGACTGCGGCGGACGAGTGAAGGTATTTCCGGGAGCCGAGCTTTCCACTTACACGACCAAACTCAAAGGCACGCATCCGAGCGAGGCCAATCCCCAAAAGCAGGAGCTGGAATTCGAGCGCCGCCCCGTGGCCTTCAATGGCGAGCGGGCGTTCACCTCCATTCTGCTGGCCCTGGCCAATCCGCAGCCGCTCAAGGCGTATTTCTTGCAGGGGCAAAAGGAATTGTCTTTGACCGATACTGACGATCACGGCTTCCAGAAGTTCGCCTCTGTTTTGCAGGAAAATTATATCGCCGTCACCAACCTCTGGCTGGGCAGCCTGGGGGTGCCCATGGATTGCAACCTGTTGATCATCGCCGCGCCCAAGAAAGCCTTTGAGCCGTCCGAACTGCAACAGCTTGACCGGTATCTGCACGAAGGCGGGCGGTTGCTGGCGTTGTTCAGTTATACCCCCCAGGCGCCCCCGACCGGGATGGAAACCATTTTGCGAACTTGGGGAGTGGATGTGAAGGATGACATCGCGCAGGATTTCAACCGCAGCACCACGGCTTTGGGCTATGACATCAAGGTTTACCAGTATGGCAAACATCCGGTGGTGGACTCGCTGGTGCAGTCGCAACTGCATGTCTATCTGCCGCATCCAGTCTTGAAAATGGCGGCCGCCCAGTCGGCCAACGCGCCGGAAGTGACCGAACTGTTTGGCACCAGCCCCGACGGCACGCTGATGGGCAATCGCAATGAATCTCCGCAATCCTATCCACTCGCTTGCGCGATCGAGCAGAAACCCATCGCGGGCGTCACCAACCCGCGCGGCAACGCCCGCATGATTGTGGCGGGGGACGCCACCTTCTTGGGCAACTTGATGATTGATTCCGGCGGCAACCGGGATTTTCTCAACGCGGCGGTCAACTGGCTGTGCGACCGGCCGTTGCTGGTGGCCGGCATCGAGCCGCGCCCGGTCACGGATTTTCATCTCCAACTCACGCGCCATCAGCAGCGCCAACTGGCCTGGCTGCTCTTGGGCGCGCTGCCCGGCGGGGTGCTCTTTTTCGGCTGGCTGGTCTGGCTCGTGCGCAGAAAATGAAATCCCAATCCACCGTCCTCTGGTTCCTGCTCGCCGCGGCCCTGGCCGCGGCCATCTGGATTTCCGAGCATTATTTCCAGCCCGAAGCCGCCGGGCCCAAACCCCTGTGCGCGGGTTTGCGCGCCGACCGGGTGACCGGGCTCCAAGTCGTCCCGGGTGGCGCGCGCGAAATCAGCGTCCTCCGCACGAATCATGCCTGGCTGTTGGAGCGTCCCATCTGTTATCCCGCCCAAGCCGCCGCCCTTGACGGCTTGCTCGCCGCGCTCGAAAAATTGACGCCCGTCCTGGCCATTTCCGCCGGCGAAATGGGCGGACAAAAAAACGCCGAGGCGGAATTCGGCTTCGACCATCCGCAGTTCACGCTTGATCTGATGGCTGGCGACCAAACCTGGCACCTGGTCGTGGGCAAAACCACCGCGCCGGGCGATGGCCTCTATGTGCGCGTGGTGGGCGCCGCCGGCGCGTACGTGACCGACCCGGCGTGGCTGAATTTCCTGCCGCATGCCGCCAACGAGTGGCGCGACACCTCGCTGGTGGACGTGCCGGACACGCTGGACTGGCTGGTGATCACCAATGGCCCGCAGGCCATCGAACTGCGGCGCGATGCCACCAACCGGCTCTGGCGGATGGCCGCCGGGCGGCCGCTGGCGGCCCGCGCCAACAACCAGCGGATCATCACCGCCTTGCAGCAATTGCGCACCGCGCGCGTTTCGGGCTTCGTCACCGATGATCCCAAGGCCGACTTGACCACCAACGGTCTGGCACCGGCCAGCCTCGACCTCTGGCTCGGCAGCGGCACCAATCTGCTGACGGCGTTGCACGCCGGCAAAGACGTGCCCGGTCTGGCCGGTGAATTGTACGCGCGCCGCGAAGGCTGGCCGGCGGTCGTGACCACAGCCAAGGAACCGCTGGCGCTGTGGCGGGGCTCGGTCAACGAGTTCCGCGATCCCAACCTGCTGGAGCTGACTGCGCCCGTCGCGGAAATCGAAGTGGGCGGCGGAGACAACCATTACACGCTGCAACGACACGGCTCGAATACTTGGACCATGGCGGACGAGAAGTTCCCCGTGAACGCGGATCAGGTCGGCGGGTTCCTCCGGTTGCTGGCCGGCCTGCAAATCGCCGATTTCGTGCAGGACGTGGTGACGACCTCGGGTTTGCAGAGTTATGGCCTCCTAAGCCCGTCGCGGCAAGTCACGCTGCGCGCCGCCGTGGGCGACACCAACCGCGTCATTGCCCAGTTATTGTTCGGCGCCACCGCCACCAACCACCAGGTTTACGTGAAGCGCGGCGACGAGGACTTTGTCTATGCGGTGGCGGCAAACCAGTTGGCCGAGTTGTCGCTGCCGGGTGATTTTTTCCGCGCCCCCCGCGTCTGGAGTTTTTCCGAAACCAATGTCGCGCAGGTCACGCTGCGGCAGAATGGCAAGACGCGGCAGATGGTGCGCAGCGGCACCAACGAATGGTCGCTGGCCCCCGGTTCGCAAGGCATCATCAATCCGCCGGCGATTGAGGAAACCATCCACCGGCTCGGCGAACTCACGGCCCTGGGCTGGATTGGGCGCAAATTCGATGCGGCGGCGGATGTCGGGCTGACCACCAACAGCCTGTCGGTGACCATTGAGCTCAAGTCCGGCGAAAAGAAATCTCTCGACTTCGGCCGGGAGCAGCGGATTCCGTCGCTCAACACCAGCACCGCGCTGGCCGTGGTGACCTTGGACGGCGAGCGCTGGGCCTTCGTGTTTCCCCCGGTGCTTTATCCGCTGGTCGCGGATTGGCTGACCATTCCGGACCAGCCGTAGCCAGAGGGGAGCGCCGGCCTCCGGCCCGGCTCGA
>Ga0316217_10006750_pt1 | contig 11219 bp, 9 predicted proteins | sample 1anoAmetaG_FD_203633 | JGI IMG/M metagenome (GOLD analysis project Ga0316217, IMG submission 203633) | Freshwater microbial communities from Trout Bog Lake, Wisconsin, USA - 1anoA | ecosystem: Environmental > Aquatic > Freshwater > Lake > Hypolimnion/Profundal zone | place: USA: Wisconsin... | reverse complement strand
CAGGTAAACACGCTTAAGCTTTCTTCCAAATCGTACGATTTTTCGGGCGCCATTGCTATACAGGCTACTTATCTCAGCGCCGGGGGACAGCAATATTGGGTGGCCACCGTACCAACCGCCCAGTTTACCCCCGGCGATACTGTATTTATGCGTTATTACGTAAATGATGGCCAGCATGCCACCAATGTGGAATATCCGAATAGCGCGCTGCCGTATCCGTACCTTACCTATTACAGCTTTATGCGGCAATAAAATTTATTTTTATAGGATATGATGAACGATAGACGAAATAAAAAAATAGTTCAGCTCAAACTGATGGCACTTGCAACTGTGGTGGCCTTTATCGTGCTGATGCCATCTTGCAAAAAAGAACAGGGCATTAGTATAGTGCCCAGTATAACTTTCGACTCTATTTCTCCCAACCCGGCCATCAAATACCAGGATTCTATTCTCATAGTAATCTCCTATATTGACGGCGATGGTGATTTGGGAATTGATTCGGCCGATGTAAAAAACCTGTTTGTTACTGATAGCCGCAATAATGTGGTTAGTCAGTTCCGCATACCGCAACTATCGCCAACAACGGGCATTGCCATTGAGGGTAATCTCGATATTGTTCTTCCTCCCCAGATATTTGTAAACGATATGGACACTACTGAAACCGCTGTCTATTCCATTTATGTGGTCGACCGGGCCGGCCATGTAAGCAACACGGTAAAAACAAAACCGCTGGTTATTAATTTGTGAAAATATTTATTCGAAGAATCTCCATTTTACACCTGCCTGGAAGGTAATATCAGCGGCTGGATAATGGAACGCGCTGAAATATCCCTGAGGACCAAATTCAGAGCTGATATTGGAAACCTTTAAAAACACCCGGACCGTTTTGATTTTTACGTTCACAAAAAAGTCAAGCACCGGGTATGTAATCATAGGGTATGCGGTAAGGTAAGGATACATACGCATGGCATCAGCTTCGGGGTAAAAACCAGCTAACAGGGGGTCATAGAAAGGCGCATTGTTTTTATAGCGTATGCGCAAATCAAATCCCACATCAAGCCACAATAACTCTTTGAATATTCTTCGTTCATAGTAAATACTGTGCTTGGTATAAAGCATGGGGTAAGTCGAACCAATGTCGCCGCTGTTAGGGGCCAACGTAAACCAGATATCATCATCCAGGTGAAAACCTTTGAACGAGTTGCGGTTGCCGAAATGGGCAACAAAAACATTCTCTTCACCGTTAGTTACATATGGATTTGAAAGCCCCGGGAATACAGGAATATGGTCAACCACATAGTAGTTTAAATCTGCCGTGATTCCCAGAAATGGATTAGTGTACTTACCACCAATATCAAGCGTTTTCATTTTCGGCAACTTGTAGTGGAAGGAGTCTGATACAGAGTAATAATTCTCATATATATAAGGTGCCTCTTTTAGCTGATACGATGCGTTACCGGTCAGCGTTCCTATCTTCCCGAAATCGTAACCTACTTTGCCATCTATCAATAAATCGTTTTGATTATACCCGTACAAGAAATATTTTGCCGATGCATTGTAAATTATTTTCTGCTTGCTGGCGTAATTGTTTCTGAAAGTTCCGCTCAAGTACCAGTCACCAAAATCGTTGTTGCGGCCGTTCTGGCTAAGCAGGTAATATTCAAAGTTCGTTTCGGCGTAAGCCACAAAATCTTTTTCTTCAAAAGTGGAATCAGAAGTAAGGCTTCGCGGATGATACTCAAGTTTAAGGGCGTTAGCCACCTTATAAAAACTGAGGTTATTGTAAACCGAATCGGGTGTATAAAATTTATAATAATAGTTGGTGTCGGGGTCGTAATCGCGGTAACTATAGGTGCTGCGCTCAAAATTGAACTGGTAACCCACGTTAAAAATGGGTAGCACTATTTGTGTTCGTGCCGAGTCCACATGCTTGCGCTCGTAATATTTTTTACCAATACTGTAGGTAGTGGTAAGGTAAAAATCAACCTGCTTATAATTATTCAATGCCGTATCGCGTACCGGTACCAGTGATTTTTTAAAATAAGCCGAGTCGAATGGATTGGCGGCAACACCTCCGTTTTCGTTGTTTTTTACAGCGTTAAAAATCAGGTCAGCCTCTACATTCCAGTGTTTATTTTTAGAATTAAACAAAGCATACAAATCAAAACCGTTTACATCTGTGTTCTGGCTTCCATAAATACCGGGGCTCGATATCCGGGTAAAATCAACACCGTAGTATATCATTTTTTTGTGCTGGTTGGCAAACTTAGCCGTTATCACCGCCTCCTTATTAAGTCCAAACATCAGTGATACTTCGGCATACGGCCTTACAACCTGGTAATGCCTGATAGAGTCCTTTTCGTATTTGTAAATATCATATTGATTATATCCTGTATTAAAACCCAGGTGTTTGTCAATGCTATATACCGTGGGGTAGGCCGCACTTCCGGTATTACCCATATTAATATAGTCTATGCCATCGCGCTGTACTACATTGTAATCTTCAAAATGAAAAATGGTTGAGTCAATAACCGTATGCCGGTCGGGCTCAGCACCATAGTACCAGGTATCGTTTTTGGTAGATGGCCTTTTCACTTTCGTCGTGTCGCTTACCTTAACAACGGTTGAGTCAGGTCCTGCCGCCAGGCAAAACTGCCGGCAACAAAAAAACAATGTAAGTAAGATAAACTTCGTTATGGCATTCAATGTTTCGGGTATTCAGGTGTTCGGGCGCTTAGGTGCTTTGGCGTTCAGATTTCTGCTAATATCATTTTTTACATGAACACGTGAACACCTTTGCACATGAACACAATTATATTTCTTTCAGCAATTCAACAATAATTTTCCTCATTCTGGGCTCAGCCTCGGCTGCCTTTTTCAACACAAAATCATGTGTCGCCTTGTCGGCTTTTTCAAGCGGATAGCCCATGTCGCTGATAACCGATATAGCAAAAACCTCCATGCCCATATGGCGCGCCACTATCACCTCTGGAACCGTCGACATGCCTACTGCATCGGCGCCAATGATGTGCAGCATTTTATATTCTGCCGGGGTCTCAAAGGTTGGGCCTTGTAAACCGGCATACACCCCGGTATGACAGGTAATACGATTTTGAACTGCAATATTGATTCCCTTTTTTACCATATCCGGATTATACGCATTGTTCATATTTGGAAAACGCGGACCCAGTTCAGGGTAGTTTTTGCCTCTCAGCGGGTGCTCGGCCTGCAGGTTAATATGGTCGGTAATAATCATTAAATCACCCACCTCAAAATCTGCGTTCATTCCGCCTGAAGCATTACTAATCAGTAACGTTTCAACGCCCAAAAATTTCATCACCCGCACCGGAAAGGTAACCTCCGTCATAGAGTAGCCTTCGTAATAATGAAACCTTCCGTTGAGGGCCACTATATGCTTGCCTCCCAGTTCGCCAAAAATTAAACTTCCCTTATGTCCTAACACCGTCGACACCGGGAAATTCGGAATTTCATGATAGGGCAGTTCCAAATCGATGTTTATTTCCCTGGTCAGGTTTCCCAGGCCTGAGCCCAGAATAATGCCGTGTTTATAATCCTTGCTGATTTTGCTTTTCAAAAAAGCGCTGGTCTCCTTAATCTTATCCACCAAATTCTCCATGCCTGTTACTGGTTACCTGTTTTTTGTTTTGTTACATCAATATAATGCAGTATATCTGCATTGAATTTCTCTCCTCCGTCAAATAAAAACTTTACGGCGATAGGTTGGACAAATATTTCGATTTTATTCTGCAAAAACCAATCGCGGAATTCATCCAGCCGTGCCGCATCTTTTTCAGTGGTTACAATTATTTTCTTTACCTCTCCCAAATTACTGAAGGTTTCACGAATTACCTCCAGGTCGTAGCGGTCAAAGCGATAATGGTCGCGGTAATCGCGCACATAAACATGGTTTGCCTTTTGGGCCAGGTAATTTTTTAATTCTTCAAACTTTGCAATGCCGCAAACCAGCAAAACGTCCGTATCTTTCTCCAGGTTCCGGCAATGTTTCGAATCAATAAACGAATACAGGGGGCCATATTGCATCGTCGAGAAATAAACTTTCTGGTAGCCGTGCGGTTCAATCTCTTTTATGATTTTTTCACTTTCATCAACAGTCATATTTGCCGGGCACTTGGAAACAACGATAATATCAGCCCGGTGGTAATTACTTCGTGCCTCACGCAGCCAGCCCACGGGTATTAAATAATCGCGTGTAAATAAATTTGCATACTCTGTTACCAGGATAGATAACCCCGCCTTAATAGCCCGGTGCTGAAAGGCATCATCTAACAATATTGCCTCGGTCTCCGGTCGCTCGCTTAATAAGCGCGGAACGCCCAAAACACGGTCTTCGCAAACCGAAACAATGGTTTCAGGAAATTTCGTTTTAAACTGTTTCGGCTCATCGCCTATTTGTGCCGCCGTAGCGTTTTCCTCGCCTATAACAAAACCGTGGCTTTTTCTGCCATACCCCCGGCTAAGCGTTGCCACTTTGTAAGTATATTGAAGCAGGCTGATGAGGTATTCAACATGCGGCGATTTTCCTGTTCCGCCGGCCGATAAATTGCCTACTAATACAATGGGAAAATCGAAACGGACAGACTTAAATATTTTTCGGTTGTACAAATAATTACGAAAGCCTGTTACCAGGCCATAGACAAAGGCAAACGGCAAAAGAAGTATTTTGGAGAGCGTATTGATGTTAAAGGCTTTTAAGTTTTAATTCAGGTTTCGGGAAGCCCCGATAATTTGCAATTTTAAGTTAACAGATAATTTTTGTGTTCTTTGCTTAGTATTTTCTTTGTGCCCCTGGTGGTTAAATGCATTTCAATTTCTTTAAAAGCACAAAAATATGAAGATAAAAGACATCACCGATTTTCTTGAAAGTATCGCCCCGCTCGAATACCAGGAAAGCTACGATAACTGTGGACTAATTGTAGGAGATAAAAACAGGCCGGTTAAAAAAGCTCTGGTTACGTTGGATGTAACCGAGGATGTAATTAGCGAAGCAATTGCTGAAAAGTGCCAGTTGGTTATTGCCCACCATCCCATTGTTTTCGGCGGACTGAAAAAGCTGAATGGCAAAAATTATGTGGAGCGTACGGTGATAAAAGCCATTAAAAGCAACATTGCCATCTACGCCATCCATACCAATTTCGATAACGTGTTTGAAGGCGTAAACGCCAAAATTTGCCAGCGCCTGGACCTGGTTGATTGCGAAATTCTGGCCCCTAAAAAACAGTTATTGAAAAAACTTTACACCTTCATTCCTGCCGCAAATTACCAGTCCGTAACACAGGCGGTGTTTAATGCCGGCGCAGGTTACATTGGTAACTACAGCGAGGCGAGCTTTAGTGTTAGCGGAACCGGAACCTACCGCGGCAACGAACACTCAAACCCAGCCATTGGTAAAAAAGGAGTGTTGGAACGGGCTGAAGAAATTAAGTTCGAAACCATCTTTCCGGCTGCTATTGAAAGCAAGGTAGTGCAAGCATTATTAGAAGCCCACCCCTACGAAGAAGTGGCGTACGATGTTGTTACGCTCGACAACTATTACCGCCGGGTGGGCAGCGGAATGACAGGCAACCTGAAAAAGCCTTTAGATGAGATGGCGTTTTTGAAACTCGCCAAAAAACAACTGCAAACCAATTGCATCAGGTATACCAACCTGCGTAATAAACCGGTAAGGCGGGTAGCTGTTTGCGGCGGGGCAGGTCGCTTTTTGTTAAATAATGCTATTGGCGCAGGCGCCGATGTGTTTATTACCGCCGACTTTAAGTATCACGATTTCTTCGACGCCGAGGGCAAAATAGTAGTTGCCGACGTGGGACACTTTGAAAGTGAGCAGTTTACGAAAGAGCTGCTAATTGAAAGAATTTCAGAAAAATTCCCTACATTTGCAGCCCTAACGTCAAAAATCAATACAAACCCTATCAAATATTTATAACAATGGCAGCTACCAAAGAACTCTCTATTGATGAAAAATTGCAGCAACTCTGGGATCTTCAGCAAATAGATTCGAAGATTGATAAAATACAAATTCTGAAGGGCGAGCTTCCTATCGAAGTGAAAGAACTGGAAGATGAAATTGAAGGTTTACACGTTCGTTTGAAGAACTCTCAGGACGAAGCCGCTGAACTGGAAGAAGAAATCAAGAATCGTAAAAACGCCAAGGCGCTTGCGAAGGAACTGATTACCCGCTACGAAAAACAACAGGACAACGTAAAAAACAACCGCGAATTCGACGCACTGTCAAAAGAAATTGAACTTCAGAAACTGGAGATTCAGTTGTGCGATAAAAAGATTGCCGATTCAACTGCTAAAATTGAATCAAAGCAGGTGGTGTTAGACGAAACCGAAAAAACCATCAAAGAACGCGAGAAGAACCTGAAGAACAAAAAGAAAGAACTGGAAAAGATTATTGAAGAAACCGAGAAAGAAGAGAAAGAACTTCAGAAGGAATCAGACAAACAAGCCAAAAAGGTTGAAGAAAGATTACTGAAAGCTTACACCCGTATTCGTGGTGCTTACAAAAACGGTTTGGCCGTTGTAGCCGTGTTGCGCGATGCCTGCGGAGGTTGCTACGCTAAAATTCCACCTCAACGCCAATTGGAAATTCGCCAGAGAAAAAGAATTATTACCTGCGAACACTGCGGTAGAATACTTGTAGCCTGGGAAGAACCAGAAGCAAATAACTAAGACTTGTAAAAACCCTCTCACTAACGAGAGGGTTTTTTATTTCTATAAGGCGAAGCTTATTTGTGAATAGCACGCGTTTCAACCACTATTGGAAGAAACCTTAAGTTTTCTTCCAAATTCCCGACACCATAGGTGTCAAAGCTTTGTAGAAAATTAGCCAATGCACGGATTTACCGCCAATTTATTGGCGGAACCTTGTTTTGCCCCTGCGGGGGCAATGATTAGACGCGGATTTTATAATGCTACAAAGCTTTTGCGCCTATGGCGCGTTATGGCTTACAAAAAATGCCGTCGCAGGTATTTCCGGCCTCGCAGCTATTTCCGTAAAGAAAAAAATCATGGGCAGCCAAAAGCAAAGAAAACGCTGTATGAAGGCAAGACAGTCAACCATCGAAGGGACAGATAGCCGCTCCTGATTGAAGAAGAGCAACCGGTAACGCCGAGTTCGTTTTCTTTCCTGCGTAGCGATTTTTTTTAGGAAATTGATGCGCAGCCTTGACTTTTTTTGTTACTTTTTTGCGTCAAGGCAAAAAAGTAAAAGCCTGCAATGAGGTTTTTGGAAATTACAGGATGGAGATGTATTTGTATTTCCTTCCGGCCTCGCAGCTATTTCCGTAAAGAAAAAAATCATGGGTAGCCAAAAGCAAAGAAAACGCTGTATGAAGGCAAGACAGTCAACTATCGAAGGGACAGATAGCCGCTCCTGATTGGAGAAGAACTACCGGCAACGCCGAGTTCGTTTTCTTTCCTGCGCAGCAATTTTTTTTAGGAAATTGATGCGCAGCCTTGACCTTTTTTGTTACTTTTTTGCGTCAAGGCAAAAAAGTAAAAGTCTGCCAGGTCAACAAAATACCGCCTATTTGGAAATATAATGGTCCCCCGCAACTATGTTAGGAATCTTAATCCATTCAGCAGGCAAAACATGGCTGTAATCTACCATCTTTCCGCCAAAGTGGTTTTTATACATATCCTTATCCGGATGCAGCCAATGCTCCGGACACAAAACAACCTTACCACCATCAGGCGCCAAAAACGCACCCCACCACGAAAAAGTACTGCTGGGTATAATGTGAAATTTGAAATGAGTAAGCAGCCTCAAATCCTCCATATAATCGGGCTGGTTAAAATCCATAAACTCCATGGGGTGGTTTGTTTTGAAATTTGCTTTCACCCAATCCAGGTCATCGCTAAAAAAGTAGAAACGCAGGTCCGTATAGCGCTCGGCTAAATAATGGATGCAGCGCTGGTAGTATTCAATAGAGGCAACGTTGTGGAACGGGGTTTGCAAAAAATCGCCTAACCTGAAAGAAATGGCCACCGCGTTTTCGGTCCTTATTTTTTCAATAAATCGCCGGCTTGTTTCACTGGGCTGGGTTTTAAAACTCAGCTGGTCCTTCACAAAACCAAGCTGGTCGGCAAAAAAATCGCGGGAGGGAAAATATCCTTCCACGTAAGTATTATCAATAATCTTAGTGTAATTAATATCAAATTTTTCTAACGACTCAACAACCTTCGGTCGCTGGTAATAGGGTTTTAATGTAAGTCTGTTAAACCGGTTCCACCGGTAACTGACGAAGTTGGAAGCATTGCAGGTTACGATATCATAAATCTCCTTCTCTGTTGCCTTGGCCGCATTCACTTTAAACCGGTCGAGAATATACTGCCGGTGATGCGAATATTCATCATACCACGACAAATCGAATTTCAATTCAACATTCAACCGTCTGGCCGCCGCAAGTCCGTATGCAGCTTGAAACATCTGGTTGCCGGGCCCCTGAAAAATCTTTACAACTATCATTTACACTTTCGTTCACGCAGGCGGCACATTTACAGGCCAAAAATTACCAGGGCCATGCCGCCTTATTTACTTACGCTGATTTGCGTTCCATCCAAAACTAAAAATATTCCTTTAATAAGGGTCCACTACTCCCAAAGCAACTGTCTCCTGAACCATGATTTGTATGATTTTTATGCTAAGGGCGATTTAAATTTACTGTAAACCCTATTGCAGGACTAGACAGCCGTTCCCGTAAAACGCTGTAATGGGATTTAGGAAAACGGGCTCTTTTGCTTTAAATAGCATCCCAGGCCATAAATGATAATCCCGAAACTATACCCCCTGTCCCCAAATAATCTGCTATATTTGCGCTCCGGTAAACAAAAACATGGAAATACTCATCCGCTCCGCACGAATAGTAGATACCGGCTCACCCTTTCACAATCAGGTAAAAGATATTTTGATTTCCAATGGGAAAATCAAAAAAATAGGCAGCCGATTACAAAACACAACCAAGGCAAAAGAAATTAAGGAGGACAACCTTCATGTTTCCATTGGCTGGCTCGACCTCAACACCTTTTTGGGCGACCCGGGTTTTGAGCAAAAAGAAACCATTGAGTCGGGCTGCAAAGCTGCGGCCTCAGGCGGCTTCACACACATTTGTTGCATGCCCAACACCCTGCCCATTATCCAAACCAAGGCCCAGGTAGAGTATGTGCTGCAAAAGTCGGCCGGGCAAATTGTAAGCGTTCACCCGCTGGGAGCAGTAACGCACAACATCGAAGGGCACGATTTGGCTGATATGTACGACCTGCACCAGGCAGGCGCCGTAGCTTTTAGCGATGGTCCGAAACCAATTCCCTCTGCCGGTGTGGTTGAAAGGGCCTTGTTATATGTAAAAGCTTTTGGCGGGTTAATTATGGTTCATCCCGAGGACAAGAGCATTTCGAAAAACGGAGCCATGCACGAGGGCTTAATAAGCACCCAACTGGGGCTGCCCGGCGCACCTGCCCTGGCCGAAGAAATTGCCGTTAACCGCGATTTGTTTGTGCTTGAGTATACCGGTTCGAAACTTCACCTGCTAGATATATCACTCAAAAAATCGGTTGATTTAATTCGCACAGCCAAAAAGAAAAAATTACAGTTATCGGCCTCAGTAAACGCTTACAACCTGCTGCTCGACCAAAGCGCCGTGGGCGATTTCAATACACATTACAAGGTAAATCCGCACCTGCGCTTAAAAGAAGATATTACCGCACTGGTAAAAGGAATTGTGGATGGAACCATTGATGCTATCAGCTCGGCCCACCAGCCCCAGGATGAGGATTGCAAAAAGCTTGAATTTGATAAAGCTGACTTTGGCATGATTGGTTTGGAAACCTGCTATGCAGTGGTTAATACCGCTTTAAAGGGCAGTGTTGAGGTAGAGAAAATAATCGAATTGCTGGCACAAAATCCGCGTAAAATTTTGGGTATGGAAATACCGGTAATTGGCGAAGGGGCAGCGGCCGATTTAACGCTGTTTAATCCCGATAAGAAATGGACTTTTGCAGCAACTGATATTCACTCTAAATCAAAAAACACGCCTTTTGTGGGCACCGAATTTACCGGTAAGGTAAGCGGGGTTATACATAAAGGGCAGGTTCATTTAAATTAGAAAAGGCAATACTCACCCTGCCCTCTCCGAAGGAGAGTGTTCAAAGTCTTTCTCTATTCGGGGAAGGATTTAGGATGAGGAGAAAAGATAAAAAACTATGAATAATTACGCGGCATCTATTAAATACGGGGTTATTGCCGGCGTAATCATGATTGCCATTATTTCAGGAATATACGCAGTGAATGTGGATGGCCTGGCAAGCATGCTTCCACGTGTGGCCTATGTGGTATTAATTTTTGCCATGATATGGGGTGGCATTACGGTAAGGAGGCAGTTGGGCAATTATTCGGGTTTTGGGCACGCATTTTTAACGGTTTTTATTATATCTTTTACCGCAACTATGATGTTTGATTCGTTTAACTATGTGTTGTATACGGTAGTTAACCCCAAAATACCTGCTATCATTAAGGCTAGGTTAATTGCGGATAGTAATGAGATGGCGGAGAAGCTGGGCTTAAATGATGAAAAGAGAGAAGCCTTGCTGGCCGATTTGAAAAACGCGGATTACTCGTACACAACTATTGTTTTGTTTGAGCGTTATGCATCATCTATTATTATTGGTGCAATTTTTTCGGTGGTAATTGGTTTATTTGTAAATCGGCCCGATGCGAGGCCGGTGGAAAAAGCAGGAGTATAAATGCAGATATCAATAGTAGTACCCTTATTTAACGAAGAAGAATCTTTACCCGAATTAGCGGCATGGATTGACCGCGTAATGAAGAAGGAAAATTTTTCGTACGAGGTTATCATGGTGGATGATGGCAGCAAGGATAAAAGCTGGAAGGTGATTGAAGGCCTGGTGGCCCAAAATTCGAATATACGAGGGGTGAAGTTTAGAGTTAACTATGGTAAAAGCGCTGCACTCAATACGGCCTTTCAACTGGCCAAGGGCGATGTGGTGATTACCATGGATGCCGATATGCAGGACTCGCCGGACGAGGTGCCTGCTTTGTATAAAATGATTACTGAGGGGAATTACGACATAGTGAGTGGCTGGAAACAAAAACGCTACGACCCCATTACCAAAACAGTACCCACAAAAATTTATAATGCGGCGGCCAGGGCTAT
>Ga0316217_10006749_pt1 | contig 11219 bp, 12 predicted proteins | sample 1anoAmetaG_FD_203633 | JGI IMG/M metagenome (GOLD analysis project Ga0316217, IMG submission 203633) | Freshwater microbial communities from Trout Bog Lake, Wisconsin, USA - 1anoA | ecosystem: Environmental > Aquatic > Freshwater > Lake > Hypolimnion/Profundal zone | place: USA: Wisconsin... | reverse complement strand
TGGTACCTGTGGAGCTACATGTCCCTACCCCTACTATTATGAAATGAGAGGACAATATGGCTACTGTGTGCTCAACTGCGAAGAGTTCACACCCAAGAATGACACTTCGAGAGTCTGCTCATGCTACTTGGATGTGGAAGGACCCGCACTCATCAGCACCACTGTGCAGCCCTGCCCCAGCAATGCCGCCTCATACCCCTACGGATGTTTCTGCAACCAATCCACAACCCAATTCTTCGACCGCTTCCTAACCCACTCCTGCGTAACCACCTGCCCTCCAAGCACATACGCAGCAAACGGACTCTGCATGAGCTGTCCCCCCCAATGCGACACCTGCCAAATCGACCAACTCTTCCGAGCCTATCTCGAGTGCAAGATCTGCAAAACGGGATTCACACTGACCGGAGGACAGTGCTACGCGAGCTGCAGTCCAGGCTCCGGCTTCTCGATTGTCAACAAAACCTGTCAATCTTGCAGTGACCCTAATTGTATCAATTGCAGCTCAGACGTGAGCATCTGCACGCGTTGTAGTGTCCTATACTCGCTCTCAAATGGCGTTTGTCTACGTACATGTCAACTTATTCAGAGACCTGCGCGAATGGGACAAAAGCCGCCCCCTATTAAAAACTAAACTCAGTGTGCCTCACCCTCGACCCATCCTGCTCTGACGTCATGACGACCTACCTCTACGATAAACCAATGCTCAAGTGCAATACCTGTCCCAACGGTATGGTCTCACACCTCAACAAATGTGTGGCCAGCTGCCCCGCTGGGTATATTCCCAACACCAACAGCTATTGCATTTGCTCAACGCCTGGTACCCTCACAGTCAACGATCAATGTCTGGCAATTCCTGCGTGTCCTTTGCTGATGGGCTGGGACCCCTTTACCAGCAGCTGCCTCTCTTGCGACTTCGGCTGCACTACCTGCTATGATCTCGGCTGTACATCCTGCAACCCTGGCTACTTCTTGTACATCTCCCCCCAGACGATCAGATGTAGGAAGAGTAGTCCTCTGTTTCCCTGCGACCAGCAGTACAGCTGGAACAATGGAGCCTGTCTTCTGCTCAATTACACCAATTCGCTCTACAGACTGAATAAGTGTCTCGGGGCGATCGCTAATTGCATGGCCTGTGCCAAAAATAGCGCAACTGATTGCTCGCTTTGCAACCCTGGTTTCTTCAACGTTAATAATACGTGTGTCAATAGCTGTCCCATCGGCACGGTAGCCAGAGGTCTGAGCTGCGTCTTAGCATAGATAAAAAACTGTTCAGTGCCATACTTCGAATTAAAGTATGAAAGCTTCATCCTGACCAACGACAAAATAAGTACCTCAGATTCCTATCGCTTCTACATCGTCAACGGCAACGAGCCCAGCAATGATCCAGTCGGCTATATCCCCTACTATCAAGCCCTGACCATCAAAAAACCTGACGGGCTGTTCAGAGATAGCGAATTTTTCTACCCCAAGTGGACCTGTCTCAAATGCGCGGATGGGCTGGGGCTTGACCCTAGCTTTCTCAGCTGCCTGCCCTGTCCGGATCCTTGCCTCACCTGCTACATGGCTCTCAATACATCTTGCTTAACCGTCAAGCAGGCACCCCCTCCCCCTACTCCTACTCCCACCCCCACTCCGACTCCCACGCCTACCCCCACGCCAACCAACTGCCAGTATTATATCGATTACACAACCAAAAACTGCATTCCGAACTGCAGCCTGAGCACAGTGATACCCAACATCATCAACGGAACCCTTTACTGCTACCCCGCCAGCTCGGCCCCCGCCCAGACTTTATCAATCGTAGATTCTTCAGCCTTCGTGACCTCGAATGGCTCAACCCTCGTCTTCTTCGTTTTAGACCACGCATTGGATGCGAACCAACAGGCCAGCTTACAGATAATCCCACAGTCAGCCACCCCCAAAGTCTCAACCGACCCAAACCTAACTGCCCCTGCTCTTCAATACATTACTCTATTTGATACTGGCTACGCCTTCTACTACGACACCGACCCTGACCACAAAGTGTGGGTGTTAAACGCAAGCGGCAATCTCCCAAAAACAGCAGGTTTGGACCGCGTTCCCCTATCCAACCCAACCTACGGAGTAATGGCAGGCCAGGGCTACTCGGCCTTCCGCAAAACATGGCTGGCCTACATCGGCTACATCATGGGGGTGGTCCTCATCTGCCTCCACGTGGTGTATATCGGCAACGACCTGCTCTACAAAGTGGACAACTCCCTCATCCTCGCCCAATCGATCTACTTCTTCTCATTCGCGCAGCTGCTGGCGGGCAAATTGCTGTCGCAGTTCTACTATGGGTGGCTGTTTGCCCACTTCGGGTTCTTCCCCAACTTCTTCGTGAATACGATACCGTCTAGTTACATCGAACTAGCTGCTCCTAACTCTTTCAAACTCAACACTGGCGATGCCAATATCATACGCAATGCGGGCTGGGCGTTCAGCTTGCTGCTTATCTTCCTCTGCGGGTACAGCATCATCACCTTCTTCTGCTGGCTACTAAGCAACGTCTTCAGCAAGAAAGACGCCTGGCACCCTCGCATCGCCATCAACTCGCTCATCGGCTTTATCTAGTTCCTCAGCTTCAGCATCTTCTACTGGTGCGTGGCCAACATCCAGTACATCGGCAACTCCGATCTCCTGGACAAGAGCTTCCACCAGACCAGCAGGGCAGTCTCGATATGCTTCATCGTGCTGATTGCCGTCTACGCCCTCTTTAGATGGTTCTTCAACCCTCTCGGAGGACTCTACATGACCAAACGCATCCTCATGGCTACTATTCTGGCAGCCACCTACCAGGACAACAGGATGTTGGCGCCGCTGGTTATTCTGGAGGTCGTGTTTGTTATTGTCCGCTATATCCTGGAATCCCCTGACAGGAGCACGCTGGTCTTCATGATGCTGCTGTAAGGCCTACTCCACATCGGCACGTACCTCCTCCTCTTCCTAGTCCTGGACGCCGGCATAAACACCATCATCATCTCAGTAATAATCTTCATCCTGACCGTGGTCCTCTCCTACGGGTTGACCAACCTCTACCTCTAGAGCCAAAACGAGTGGTAGCTCTAAGAAAAGGAGGACGGCTCCTAGAACTCGATCGCCAGGGCGGAGGCGGAACGGAGGGTGAGCAAAATAAGCATGTAGTGATTTTCAAGATTGATACTATTGATATAGGGCAGAGTATAGTTATTAATAGAAATTGCGATGGAAACCAGCAAGCAGTATGAGTTGTGGTCCGAGGAAGAACTTAATAACCGCATCATCGCACTCTACGACAAGATAGAAACCGTCACCCTTGAGAATCTGGAGGTCGCGGAGAAGAATTGTGAGCTTTAGATACAGATCAGGACCATTGATGACATTATTCAGAATTATGCTGCCAGGTCGCACTGCCCTCCGCTCGGCAGCAACCGCGGGCAGGGGAATCTGGAGAGTAAGTATGATAGTCTGCTACATGACCACCAAAAGCTGATAAAGAGGGTGAATAAAATCGAAGAAGCTTTGTTTTCGGGAGGGCACAAAAAAACTCCCTCGATTTCGACTAAAGACTATGAACAAACAATAGATAGAGTTTCCTCCATCCAAGATATCGCGGTCAAGACCCACCGAAGGACTGCCACAAATGCCAAAACCAGTCTGCGCGATTCCAGGACGTAGAAAACCCGTGGCCAGAACCACACCAAGAGGCCAAAGTACCTATGATGTTCGTTATCTTCTCACCAGCAGTCCCATCTTCAATATCTATATATCATAGCTCGCTTGGAGCATTTTTCATACCCACTTCCTTCTTCTGCTACACCATGTATTACTTCTCGATGACTCGCTACAGCACCTCGTTCTTTTGGCCCAACTCGCCGATCTACAGTTCCAGCTTATTCCGCTTCTGCCGCATGCGTCTGTCAATCGTCTCTCGGCAAAGAGTACTAAACTGCTTCTTCCCTTTCTACCCCGATCCCAACTTATCCTCGAACTTGTATGCCTCCATAATCCCCTATGTAGTTTGGTTCATGAAATTTCTAGGTCTGTTTGTGTGGTTTGTTTCACTTATTCGCTTGTTCTGAATTTTGGCTCTAACGCCGGTTTAGAGGATGCCTACGCTTGTGCTCTGCTTTGGACGGCGGTTGGATATTTGAGTCTGGATGCGTGGGCGGTAGAATGATAGTTTTTGATGAGTATAAATCGGAAAGTCCTCGGAGCTCTATCTCTTCTTAGTCAATGTCTTAAAAATAACCTTGCTTTACTACTCTATCGGTTCGTATTTACTAAGCTACTAAAAACTAAGGTGTAGCTACTTCAGTGGTTTGTACACTCCTATCTCAGCTTTCAAATATTTTTTGATCTGCCTCTACTTTCTTTCTTCCTGCCTTTTCAATTGACTCCTCAACCCTTGAAGCAACTCCTCGTACTTCTCCTTCATCGCCCCCTCATTCAAAAGAGTGGCTATCCTCATGCCCTCCAACGCGTGTCTACTGGCATCCAGAAACCGATTAGCCCCCTGCAGCAGAACCGAATAGTTATAATACAAAAAAACGAAACTCTGATGGTTGGATAGTGACTAGTTCCTCTTCATGATCTCGATAGCAAACTAGATGTCCTCCAAGGCCTCATTCGTGTTGCCCAGTTTGGAGTGGACGGCACTCAAGTTGGAGTAGGTGGTCGCCAGTTTCTCCAAAGCTATCACTGGGATCGATATATCGTTGTATTTATGCGTAATATAGGCGTTCTCAAGTTTCTAGGCCAGCGAGAGGTGGTAGAGACTCGATTTGTATTTGCCCCTCCTTGGTAGGGTAGAGCTTACTTTTAGAAGATGCAGGCCAGGTTATTATAGATAGCTATCTGTATTTCAGAAAGTTTATCGTTCTCCTCGATCTTCTATCGCTAGAAAAAAGCGCGGACGTCTTTTTCGAGATGCTTGAATTGTAGCTAGGCCAACTTTACTTGCCCTTTTGACATGAGCTATGTCGCCTCTTTGAGTCTGATCTCGAACCGGTCTATTTCTTGCATTTATAATCGTAAAATTATCTACCAGGCGGAAAAGAGAGATCGCCAACTTGATTGAAAACCACCAGATTTGATTTCAAGGGCATAAAGCCAAGATTTGAAATAATCAAGACTTTATTAATGTCTTGCTTATGATAGGTAATTGGAAGTCATTCGCTCTAGTAATTTAATTTGATTTAGCGCCACTTCTAAGCTGATCTTGGTATAACCCAAACAAATAATCAGAAATCCAGCAGTCGAATATATTATAACTTGTGTCAGATCAAAAATGCTGTAGAAACTGCGACAGTCAGCCTTCAGCTAGAAATAATACGACTATCTCGCTAAAATAGTCATCATCGGCAACTCGGCAGTCGGCAAGACCAACATCCTCCTCCGATTCGTCTAGGAAAAGTACAGCATAACCCATACGCCCACCATTGGAGTTGACTTCAAGTTCAAGATCATTTCTGTTCCCTCGAGGAAGAACAACCAGAAGAAGAAACTTAAGCTGCAGGTATGGGATACTGCTGGCCAGGAACGCTTCAGAAATTTGACATAGACCTACTTCAAAGGCGCATCGGGCATCATAGTCACCTATGCCATCAATGACCGCAAATCGTTCTAGGACGTCAAAAGCTGGATCTCGCAGCTCGAAGAGCATGGGATATAGAACGTGCCTAAGATAATAATCGGAAACAAATGCGATCTCCAAGGATAGCGGAAGGTGAGCTGTGAGTAAGGACGCCTCATGGCGGTCTAAAACAACTGTGTCTTCATGTAAGTCAGTGCCAAGTAAAACATAAACATCACCGAAATGTTCGACCAACTCTCAATGAGCGTACTGCATAACATTCAAAGCGAACTACTACCCAAACTCAGGTATTCGAATTTGAAAGAGAAAAAGCTTCCCCACATCGTGGTGAATGAATCTTTGAGGAAGCAGAAGAATTGTTGTTGAACTCCTACTGAAAATAGTTATTTGTACCCTAAGATAATATTTACGCATTTATTATGACTTATTATAACTCTTAGATTCAGACAAAAGCTAGTTCAACTAAAAATAAATTCAGATATTTAGATAAAATCGAGCAGCCTAGCCCCAACTCAAACTTGGTTGAGAAAGTATCACAGTTTCAATTTGCTGTGCTTGGGGAACAAGTTATTTTATTTTCTCTACCACTTCCTCTCCTTCTATTTTGAGCTGATCAGCATGTTCGACCCTCCTCGGCTGTTGCTGCGACTCACTCCCAGAGACAGACCATTTTGATTGTCGAATTTGGAAGGGGCCAAAACAGGGAACCTCAGCTTACTGTTTCTCTACTATTTGACTGAATCTTTCAGTAAAACGAGTGACTTTATACTGTCTTTGAGATTTGAAGTAGTCCTCGCAACTTTGTTCGTTTTCTCTTATAATTTGGCATAGGATTTGATTCTTTTCATCTTTTTCTTGCGATAGGCCGAGTACTATTGGGTGTATTCTTATAACTGCTTTTTTAGCTGCTTGTTTCTCTTCAACTGCTTCTTAAACAGAGAATCGAGGTTGAATTCTTGGGGCATTGCCATTTTGTAGAGTCTAATAGGGTCAAAGTAGACGATCTCCAGCCCCCTGTAAATCTTACTGATCATTTTCTGCATATATTCTTACATTTCCTTCATCTTGGCCAGATTTTTATCACGCTCGATCGCCAGAAGAGATATGGGATCCAAATAGATATCATTTTAGAAATTGAAGGTCTCCTCCTCCGAACTCTCAGCATTCAAGGCTCCCATAACATTGTCATATGTCACTTTGATGACTTCATCAGCCTTGGCATTTATTTTTTTAATGGCTAAAAAATAAATAAGTTCTATATTGAGCTCACCATTTTTTTTCTGCTCAAGGAACAGCTCATCTATCTCCTCAATCAGCAGCAGCACAAAGTACAAGCAGGAGGCCCAGTAGCTCATCTCCCGGCAAAGACGCATCACGAAAGCTCCGGCCATACTGAATTAACCCAAAGGTACCTCTGATCAAGTTGTGTGGGGCTAAAAAAGGGGATCTGCTGCGACTTTTGGAATTTTTTATACTCCTCCATTTTGGCCTGAAGTCCAGCCAGTGCCTATGGCTACTTTGTGTGCTCGATGTCTTCCTTGATCACTCTCGTTCGGTATAACAGGGTTCTAACATTGATAACCATCTCGTTCATGATGCGCGTAGATTACTCATTATTCTCATAGTCTTTGAACTTAGTCTCGAATTGTTTGGTATCCTCGCTGATGTTTCTGAGCATGAGTTTTTTTCGATTCACAATCTCCATGTTATATTCCAAATTATATAAAATTCTCTCTTCTATAAATAAAAACAAGATAAAAGGTTCTTAATCTGGCCGCAATACCCAAGCAACCGTTGTTTTATATATAAGTGGCCTTGGTCAAGAATCGGCTTGGTTCGTTATTAACTCAGATCATTAAAATCAGCAGCAGGGCTATGTTTAATAGGATTGAGGCCAATAGAATTTTCTTCGTTTTTGTATGAATTTTTTTTTCGATGGCCAAAGATGCAGCTAGACCTTCTTTTTGGCTTTTCAACTCATCAATTTAAACGCTTAAATCCTCAGTATTAGCGTTGTTTTAATTAGAAGAGACCTCATTACCACTTTATTTGTTCTAGTTCACAATAGTTTTAGATGATACCTTTTCCAAAAATTTAAGATACCTTTTCATTTCCTACTCGAATTTTTTCATGGATACTTTGCTTTACTCGAAAGATCGGCCTTAGATGACTCCTCGCATCATAGTGTTGTTGACAAAAGTTATGCTATAGAACAACTTCCAAGAAATAGTGTCTAAATTGAGGAATAGCTACTTAACTCTGTAGTTGTTATTTCCTTTTTGTAGGTTAGAAAGAAATATTCGCAATATGGTACTCCTGAGCTCCTAACCTCAGTCTAGCACACTATCCTATCCTTACTGTAGAAATAGGCAGTCATTCTTTCTTCGATTTTGGAAGTTTTGGGCATAAAAGGTATTCCGCTGTTGACAACTGGCACAGTTTGCTTCACTTTTTTGGTAAAAGCCAAAGGTGTATCAGCCTTGATATTGCTGGAGTTGAAATAATCCAGAATGTTGGGCTACCACTCCTCAGAAATAATTTCACTATAACCCAAAGTGTTTTTGAAATAAATTTGAAACCCCAAATACTTGCCTCGATTGTAGCTTATCTATTGATCAAGTTCAAACATTTTGAAGTATTTCAAAGCAGTCAAGTCTTTGAATTTCAAAGTTGTGCTCGAAACCTATCTATACTAATATTTTTTAAGTAAAGCATCAATGCTTTTTTCACGCTAAGGCAGCTTTTACTACTTTATGTCGTCTTATTACTCAGCCAATACTTCCTACTCTATTGGTATTTCACATATCTACTCGGGCTCATACATTATATCATCAAAGTTGATCTACAAGGCCTGCAAAATTTTATCATAGGCTTGGTTCCTTGAGAAAAAGGAAGTGAAGAACATCTCACCATGGACTGTAGTTATTGAAATGGAGTTGTCAAATACCAAGGCATTCTGACGTTTCTCTATCTTTTTTATGTCCTTCTTAGGGATCTCAATAAAAGTCTGACCGAAGAAGATGTTTTTAGGGTTGAATTTAGAAGAGAAGCACAATCTTTGATTAGTTATGTATATTCTGCCAGAAAGGATGATGTTGTAGGCCAAGGCGCAGGCATAGCTTTATATATATTTTTAATTAGGCAACATATTTATCTTCGATTTCAAAAACTTTTCATACTTACTCATATTCTAATTGATCTATGGTTCATTTGTGCTCTCCTTTACTAACTTTTCGCTCTAACTTTTATTCTATGTCTCTCCTTCTCGATTTTCTTATTAGCTGAGATTATCCTTCCTTTTTAGATCAGCATTTTCTTACTTTTCTTTATTTTTGTTTTGCTCCTCCAAGATCTATTGCGGTTTTTTCAGCTTCTTGAATTCTTCCACCTTATTCAAATCGCCATCAAAAGTTATTCTAGTATTCTCCTCACTCAAAAGTCCAGAAAATATGGACTATTCAAAGATCCTGGCTTTAACCAAAGCTATCTCGTCAATTTAGTCTTCTTTCCCTTTGTTTCTTTGATTCCTCTATTTATCCAGTTCGGTCTCAGCCTTAATACAAGTATACACTTAAATAGTCGATTTTTAGAGAGTAAGCAATATAGAGTCCATTTGCTGCTTTACATCACTGAGGTTTCTTTTTATTTTTTAGAAGCAGTTCTCAAACATTTATTTGAGATATGCCATCTTTTAGAAAGCTTAGATCTTCAAAGATTAGAGTTAGTTATTTCTCATTTCGTTTTATACCTAAGCCGCCACTTTTTAAATACTTGATTTCTTTTTTATTTACTTTTTAGAGACGAATTTTTACATAAAATATGTTTTAAAATCCTTTTGTAAGGTTTAAAGTATTTTCGACTATTAATTCAGAAGAGATTCGATATTTTTGTACTTAGAGGCAAATAATTTAACATTTTTCTATTGAATTAGTTCCAAAGTGGCCAATACATTACTAAAGGCAGGTAAAAAGTAGATTTGTACCCCATAAAGCTGAACAAACTTCTTTTTTGTCTTCTAAAAACCACTCACAAAGTCCTTATTCATATTCGTAATCTTCTCATAAGCCTTGGTAAAGTACCCAATTTGCTACAAAATCTGCCGATTAAATAGCTTACGCTTTCTTATCAACTCCCCCAGTTCTTTCTCAAAGTTTACTAGCAATATACCCAAATGCAAAAAATGTGTTTCTTTTATTAGCTGGTAGCTCATGATGATCCGAGGTACAAATGTATGATTTTACTTATAATTCCCTGCCTTGAGGTATTGTTATGATTCACTATCAGTTATCGGGTAGCGAAATTAAAATTCAAGAGATATCTTCTACAACCCTTGTATTTAAGTTGTGAGCATGTTTACATATAATGATTCTTTTTGGTAGGAAAGCTAAAGATATCTTTTGGATAATGCTAGCACCTTGCTGCCAATATTTTTGATCCCCTTTCCTGATAACCTGATAACCCGATTAAAACTCTAAACAATCTCCTTCTTGCACTAGCTGATCAGTGCCGAAGTCTAAAGAATCTGATTGTGCTCTTGTATAAGTTCTTCATAAGTCGTCTCACAAATGCAATACCTCTTTATTTTCTACTACTTGTTGTAAATCATCTTCACATCGGTGAAAGTTTTTTTGTAATTCTCGATACTACTCAGCATTGATTTGTGCAGTTTTGAGTATCGTTTTTGGGTTTATTGTAATACTTGCTACTTTGATTTGTAGTTTCTCACTTTGCACACTAGCTCTAAGCTTTATTAGAGCTCTAAAATGGAGTTGTTTTTTATTTATCTGCAAATCTCGATGAATTAAGTACGAAGCTGAGTCGCCAACTCTTTCTGGTTTGCGCTCAACTTTTTGCTTATTTACACCAATGAAAACCAAAAGAGCGACCTTTTGAAGTCTTCGATCTAGCAGCTTTGATGGTCTATTAGCCATTTTTCAAGCAAAATGGCAATAGACTAACTGACAGAAACTAAACCCTCGAATTGATCTAAAGGAGCATTAGTAACTTTTCTTATTTACTCAGTCCGTTTATTGAAATTCTGCAAAGCCTATTCGGTATATTGGTTAGCTTTCATCAAATTCTTGAACCCCTGCATATCCTTTATTTCTGATATACAATTAATATTATGAGCCCAAGTGAGCAGATAAAAATAATTTGGCTTTCCTCAGTGTTTATTAACATTCGATTGATCCTTTTCCAGATCTACCCATGTTATGAACAAAGATCCTGATTAGTTTACTAGTTATGCTTATTGTTGATTGTATTGGTTATGTTTTTAAGGATTAAGTTTTAATTTAGAGATATTATGAATTTTAACTACAAGGAGGTACTCAAAGTTATAGCGGGGGGAGGTCTATCAGCTCTCTTCATCTTTCAGCTTCGCTAATTGCTCAAATCTATCGCCGAGCAGAAGTAAATCTAGCAAAAATAAGTCAAAAACTTGGAAGAAATCTTGCCTTTGCTGGCTAATAAGTAAAAATCTTAACTCCATCTCATCAAACTGAAACCCTTCTACTTTCAGCCCCTTTACAAACAGATAGCCATTCGATCAGCTGAAAAGACAAGATTCGAGCCTTCGGATGCGAAGATAGTAAGGTTTTTCACTAAGAAAATATCGTATGCTAAG
>Ga0316217_10006748_pt1 | contig 11221 bp, 13 predicted proteins | sample 1anoAmetaG_FD_203633 | JGI IMG/M metagenome (GOLD analysis project Ga0316217, IMG submission 203633) | Freshwater microbial communities from Trout Bog Lake, Wisconsin, USA - 1anoA | ecosystem: Environmental > Aquatic > Freshwater > Lake > Hypolimnion/Profundal zone | place: USA: Wisconsin... | reverse complement strand
ACCTCTTCGGTTACACCGGAGGCGCCTCACTCGCCTGCGCAAAAGCTGGAGCCTCGGTCACTCACGTCGACGGTTCAAAAATGGCCATCGACTGGGCCAAGAAAAACCAAAAACTTTCCAATCTTGCCGACAAGCCGATTCGCTGGATTCTGGACGATGCAATACTCTTTTTAAAACGCGAAATAAAACGCGGTAATAAATACGACGGCATCGTCATGGACCCTCCCGCATTCGGCCATGGACCAAAGGGCGAAGTTTGGAAAATCGAAGAACAGCTGAGCGATCTGGTTGATTTATGCAAAGCCGTTTTATCCGACACCCCCCTTTTCTTCCTCATCAACGGATACGCTTCCGGGTATTCGCCAATCGCATACCAAAACAATCTTCTTTTCTTGAAAGAATCGTTTAAAGGAAAAATTGAAACAGGCGAACTCACAATCCAAGAATCAAAAACAGGACGGCTTCTTCCCTGCGGGATTTTTGCACGGTGGAGCAACTAATAAAACTCTTATACAATAACTAAATAACTATATGTATTTCTCTAGAATTTGGAAAATAAAAGAAGGCAAGCTGGAAAAGTTTAAAGCGTGGATGGAAGAACTAAGTACCACCCGTAAAGAAGAAGCGCTCGCAACATTTGAATTTGAGCACGTAACGCGTGAAGTTTTTGTCTTATTTAAGGGGAATGATTCTCATGATTACGTTATAGGATTAAACGAAGCTGCAACAGAACCGCTTCCCGGAGACCCTTCCGTTGCGATCAACCAAGAGCATTCCTCCATCAAAAAAGAGTGCCTGGAACCCATTACCGAACGAGGCCAGGTTCTCCTCGATCTCAAGGCATAAAAACTATTTGCATTGTTTATTTACCTGTGCTACAGTATTCCCACTATGGCAATCAATGTAGAAATCACCCGAAATAATAACGAGAATTCAGCAAGCGTTTTGCGACGATTCGTGAAAAAGGTCCGAGGCGCAGGATTCCTTCAAGCGGTCCGAGACCGACGATCATACGTCCGAGTCAGCTCAAAACTTCGACGCAAAAAGTCAAAGATGGTCCAGCTTGAACGAGCTGCCGACTACCTTGAAAAAAAGAAGCTTGGCGTTGGAACTGAATAATTCATTATATGTTGGTACAAGATTTCAATAATCTTACAATCACCCGAGAAACGAAAGGCAAGCTTCCCAGCTTGCCCTTTCTCGATATGAAAAATAGCATCCTCGGAAAGTCGTATGACTTGTCAGTCGTATTCGTAAGCAAGAAACGAGCAATCGAACTCCACCAGGAATGGAAGTCAAAAAACGATCCCGTAAATATTCTGAGCTTTCCCCTTTCAAAAAACGAAGGCGAGATTTTGATTTCGCTCGACAAGGCAAAAACCGAATGTAAGAATTTTGGTCAAACATTTGAAAATTACATAGGATTCTTATTCATTCATGGATGCGTACATTTAAAAGGATTTTCACATGGAAACAAAATGGAAGCCGTTGAAAAAAAGTTTCGAAAAGAGTTTAAAATCATTTCATAAAGTAGTTATATAAAATATCAAGTAAAAAATTATCATGAAATATTTGGTGATTTTTTATTTTTCCTTTATACTAGGGACATTATGGGAGCTGCCACCAAGAAAATCGTTGTTGGTATTGATATCGGATCGCAAATGACCCGCGTTATTGTTGCGGAAGAATCTGCCAAACTCGGGCTTCCCCCAAAGATTCTTGGCATTGGCTATAGCGAATCGGCAGGCATGCATCATGGATATGTCATCTCACCTCGCGAAGCAAGTGATTCCGTCATTCAGGCAATTCGCATGGCTGAAAAATCAACAGGCATGGAAATCAAACGCGCTTATGTCGCGCTCGGCGGAATCAGTCTTACCTCGGAAATCGCAGGAGGTGCCGTTGGCATTACTCGAGCTGACGGCGAAGTTACCGACGAGGACATTAAAAATGTTTTGACCATCGCCGAGGAAACTTTCGGGGGTACGAAAAAAAATCGACGAGTGCTTCACACTATTCCTCTTAAATTCAGGCTTGATGGCGCAGAAGTTATGGGAAATCCGGTCGGCATGAAAGGTGCTCGACTTGAAACGCGCGTCGTATTCGTAACGGTTCAGGAACATCACTTCAACGACTTAGTTTCTGTCATCACCGATTCAGGCGTCGACATCATTGATGTTGTTGCAGCACCTATCGCAGAAAGCCTTGCAACACTTTCAAAAAAACAGCGAATGGTCGGTTGCGGGCTTCTCAACATCGGATCGGAAACTGTTTCCCTTGCCGTATTCGACAACGACCTTCCTGTATCCGTTGAAACCTTTTCAATTGGATCAAATGATATCACGAATGATATTGCGCTCGGCCTTCGCATTTCACTTGACGAAGCAGAACGAGTTAAAACTGGAAACTTCGAAGCAGGTCAATATCCGAAAAAGAAAATCGAAGAAATTGTCGACGCTCGTCTTACCGACATTTTCGAACTCGTGCAAAGTCATTTAAAAACTATTAAACGAGACGGGCTTCTTCCCGCCGGAATCATCATCACCGGTGGAGGCGGAATGCTTACCCACATCGACGAGTTCTCAAAAGCGGCACTCAAGCTCCCTTCTGCGGTCATGCATGTGGACCAAGTCATGAACACGCGACGAGATTTGGATCCTTCATGGCTCGTAGCGTACGGACTCTGTTTCAAACAAGCGTTTAAAGAAACCAAGAAAGGCATTATGAAAATTCTTCGAGAATTTCTGCCATAAAAATTCCGCTAACAATTATGTAGCGGTTTTTTAATTACTCAAAAAGATTTTAATGGTCTACTAATAACCCGTCTCGTACTCACTCTCAGCCACAGGTTTTGATTGGAATGCTCTCCAAATAAGAACAAATGGTAACCCTATAAAAAGAAACGCCCATGAGTACATAAAACCTACCCAGGTTACCGATCTCAATGAAAGTCCCAGCAACATTCCTGAAATAAATAAAATAATATGAGCCATCAAAGCTCCGAACGAGTAGTAGCCGAGCTCCAAGCGCCCCATTCTTATAATCGCCACAGAAACGGCAGCTGTGCAAAAGAACGAACAGGCTAATGCGCCTTCGGGATGATTTACAGCTACTACTAAAAACAAAACAGCGAAAGCCATATAAACAATGGTCATTGCAATACGTCTGTCATCAAATTTGTCATTAACCATACAAGATTCATTTTATTGTGAAAGGTTCAAAATATGGCTAAAAGATAACACATGAACCAAAAGGTGTAAACCCCCTTCCCAATTGCACATTTTTTCCGTTTTCTGCTATGATAACGTTATTCACTATTAATAAAGGGATGGGGATTTTGTAACGATTCGCTGCAACTTCCTCTTTATAGAATATTTATCGTCAATTCATATGCCTAAAATAAATCCAGAAATTGAAAGTTTTGCTCGCATCAAGGTCATCGGCGTCGGTGGATCAGGAAAAAATGCATTAAATCACATGATCGATTCAAAAGTCGAGAGTGTTGAATTTATCTGCATGAACACTGATACTCAGGACTTGCATCATTCAAAAGCTGCAAAGAAAATTCACATCGGACGAAACTTGACCAAAGGCCAAGGTGCCGGAATGAATCCCGAACTTGGACGTGAAGCGGCAGAAGAAACCAAAGCTGAGATTCAAGAAGCGATCAAAGGCGCTGACATGGTATTCATCGCGTGCGGAATGGGTGGCGGGACAGGAACAGGTGCAGCACCCGTGGTTGCTCGAACATCTAGAGAATTAGGAGCTCTCACTATCGCTGTCGTTACAAAACCATTTTCATTCGAAGGACAGCAGCGATCACGCATTGCTGATCAAGGCATCGCTGAACTTGAAAAAGAAGTCGACGCGATCATCATCGTTCCTAACGATCGATTACTCTCCATCACTTCAAAAGACACTTCGTTTAAAGAAGCGTTTGCAATGTCAGACGAAATTCTTCGACAAGCAGTAGAAGGCATCTCGGAATTGATCACAAACCAAGGAGTCATCAACATCGACTTCGCTGACATCCAATCAGTCATGTCAAACGCAGGTTCTGCATTCATGGGAATTGGAACTGCAACTGGCGAAAACCGAGCCGAGGAAGCCGCTTACAATGCAATTAACTCTCCTCTTCTCGACGTTGCGATTTCAGGAGCTAAAGGCGTCTTGTTCGCAATCTCAGCCGGTGACGATCTCACCATGCATGAAGTCAACACGATCGCGAAGATCGTTACTGAATCAGTCGATCCTGATGCAAAAATCATTTTTGGTCCAATTCATGACGAGAAGCTCAAGAAAGGCGAAGTCAAAGTCACGGTTATTGCCACTGGATTCCAGGCAAGCAGTCAGAAAAAGCCTGCTCCCGCTCCGCAAGTTCCGATCCAGCGATCAACTTCACAAGCTCAGTCTCAGCAAATTCCTATTGAAAAAGACCGAGGCGAAGCTCCAGAACGAAATCACCCTCAAGCTCAGCAACCCGTCAAACGACCCGTTGAAAAAGCTATCGAGGAAATCGGAGAAGACGATGACGAAGATTGGTCATCAGCCGTTCCCGCATTCTTGCGACGAGGAAAGAAATAGAGTTCAGAAAACAGAAAACACAAAAGTCCCCTCCAAAAGGTACGGAATCCGAGTCGAACGTAAGGAAGAACTTTGCAACTTCCAGAATACTTGTAGAGACGTTCGTACTCGGTTCCTCGCACTCCCGCTGCTTCGCAGCGGTCCGTGAGCCCTTTTGGAGGGGACTTTTGTGTTTTCTGTTTTCTGAGTTTTCCTGTATACTGTCTCAACTTATGAATACCACATACGACCTCATCATCATCGGCGGAGGCCCTGCCGGATGCGCAGCAGCAGTATACGCAGCTCGCAAACAACTTAAAACAGCAATCGTTGCCACTGAATTCGGAGGCCAATCGGTCGTATCTGAAAAAATCTTCAACTGGGTTGGGACGCCTGAAATTTCAGGCCCTGATTTGGCAAAGAATCTGAAAGCTCATGCGCTTTATTACAAAGGCGAATTTTTAGATGTATTTGAAGGATCAATGGTAAACCTTGTCGAAAAAACCGAAAGTGGTTTTGTGGTAAAAACAAACAAACAGGAACTTTCTACAAAAGCTGTCTTGGTAACCACAGGAAGTTCACGACGAAAACTCGAGGTGCCAGGTGCAGCTCAGTATGAAAACAAAGGAGTCGTGTATTGCGCTTCATGCGATGGTCCATTATTTTCCGGACAAAACGTAGTCGTAATCGGCGGTGGGAACGCAGGATTTGAATCAGTCGCGCAACTAGCAGCTTACTGCCCTTCTGTAACTTTGATCCACCGACGAGATACATTCAAGGCTGATGACATTACTGTTTCAAAAGTTTCTGCAATGCCGAACGTCCACATGAAAACATTTTCAGAGCCTGTAGAAGTTCTTGGTGAAAAATTTGTCACAGGAATTAAAATAAAAAATAACCAAACAAATGCCGAGGAAGTTATTCCTTGCGGCGGGGTTTTCGTGGAAATCGGACAAATTCCGAACACTGACTACGTCGGGAATCTTCTTGAACGAAACGAATTCATGAACATCGTGATCGATCCTTGGACTCAAAAAACAACCGCTCCCGGAATTTGGGCAGCCGGAGATTGCACGAACGGACATTATCACCAAAACAATATAGCGGCAGGTGATGCCGTGAAAGCAGTTGAGGATATTTATATGACACTCAAGACGAAATAAAAATATTCAGCCAAATTAAAGTCCGCCTTTTAAGGGGCGGATTTTTCTTTGCGCGATTTTAATATGCAATATACACATATCAATCTTCTTCCTCCTCTTCAGAGACAGGAAAAAGTTCCGGCATTTCAATCAATTTAACAACCCGAGGTGAGAGAATTCTGGTTCGCGGTCTCCATATTAACCCTCCTATTCCCGTTTTGTTAGCATACACACACCACTGATGGATTGCATTCTCGATAGTGTGTTTGAAATAAACCGCGTAAGCAGCAGACCCTATTTGAGCATAGCCAACGAAAGTTTCAACATCTTTTTCCGAGAGTAAAAATCCTTTGGCGTTGGCCATCTTTTGCTGATCTTTAAGAATCTGCCTCACTCTTTCTACCACTTGATTAGGGTGATAATTTAGAAGTTGGAAATCGTCTCGCAACTTCAAATTAGTCCTCCCTATGACTAATTCATCCTGGCGAAGTATTTCTTTTTCAATCGGGTCTTCATTAGTTGCATCAACTACAAGCATAAAGTCCGTATTAAATTCGTACGTCCCGGCATCTCTGCAGGTATAAAAGAATTCCTTTCTATCGTTCCCTTCAGTGCGTTCAACACTAAAAGTACTCTTGGTCATCTTGCATACCGTTCGCAGACCTTTTTTCGGCTTGATAGGAGGCTGTGGATTATGATCTACCATTATTAATTTTTTAGTGCGGAACACCCTTTTACAGGGAGATCGAGACTTTGGCTAACCAAACGACTCGTAATCTGACCTGATAATACCATATAAGAACTCCTCGTCAAGGTGGCTTTTCACGGCACCATCACCTATTCATGATGATATTTTCCACCCCCAAGAAAGTTCGTTGCTCGATACAATTGTTCAACAATAATCAACCGGGCGAGTTCATGAGGAAACGTAAGCGATCCCAACTGCATAATCATGTCGGCTCGCATTCGCACGGTCTTGTCGATGCCATAGGCTCCGCCAATAATAAACACCATTCTTTTATGCGAATTGTGAAGTTTTGCGTCGATTAATTCTGAAAATTCAACTGTCGAGAAATCCCGACCAAGCTCATCAAGCGCAACAACATAGTCCCCTATTTTTATTTTCGAAAGCAACTTTTCGGACTCTTTTGCACTACTCAGACTCGCATTGTCTACGCCATGCGGCTCGATAATTTCCAAGGTAAGCGAAAAAGGAGCGCTGATGCGCTTTTGATATTCCTTAATCATCGGATCATAGTCAGACTTCTTTTTGCCTATCGCAAGGATGATAAGATTCATAGTCCCGTGAATATATCATATTTTTGACAAAAGCGTGAGCCGAAGCATTACCCAAAAACCAGAAACGGAAACCATTGCACAAACAGAACAAACACCGCAAGTTACTGATACCTTACCAGCACCACCACCTATTGTATTGCACGACAGACTTGACTCAATCATGTTTGGAACGTTGCAAAACGTAAGAAAGTACGGCGATAGCCTGAATCAAATACCAGAGAATGAAAGGCCTCAACTGAGCGGAATCGGCCCGGTGATAACTTCTATTTCAGGCACCGTTGAAGATAAGGCTTGGTCAGTAACTCAGTGTGTTAGTATTCTTGATTTCCAGGATTTGAACAGATCCGATTCAGCAGGCTATACCTTATTTCCAACTTATAAGATTGGTGAAAATAGTGATTACTGGTCTTACCACGTTCATCAAATCACCTTTCAAGTTGTAAAGAAGGATACTACTTTTAAGGAAACCTTTGAACCCAGTGGTGAGTATAGCCCCCAGGAGAAATCGAGGGTGGTAAAAACCAAACTGAAAAAAGGTGAACTGCTCATCTGCTCAGACGATTACATTATCTGCCACACTTTCAAATCAGAAAAAGCCAAGCAGGTGCTCTATGATGAATTCACTCGTCCCTGGGATGAACAGAGCGAAAAATGTAACCTTCCTGTGGATGGCTTTTACGTAGGTTTGCACACTATAGAGTTGCATGGCGGAGGTTAAATATTGACTGTGACTGTAGTTTAATTAAATAAAACAGCTGAACCCATTTACGGATTCAGCTGTTTTACTTTTATCAATTTATCGTCTGTAAACCTCAATAAAAAACCTGATGTGACCCTACCGGGAATCGAACCCGGCTTTAAAGCTTGAAAAGCTTCCGTCCTAACCGATAGACGATAGGGCCATGTTTGAAGCGGATATAAGCGTCATATCCTTATCAAAATAACTTGCGAAATATAGCACAAAAAAATGAAAAAGGAAAGTGATTTTACCCAGGGGCCAAGTCCGGGCCTTTTCTTAAGAGCTGTTTTCCTCGAGGCGATCTTATGCTAAGATAACAAAATATTCTGAGGCATAGGCCTTCCGAATTACGCGCGGTTAGCTCAGTTGGTAGAGCATCTCATTGACGTTGAGAGGGTCAGAGGTTCGAATCCTCTATCGCGCACCTCAGTTAAAAGTTAGTACCATTCCCCTTTTCGGCCAAATCCAGTCATCAAAATACCCTCCGATGTTCTGGAGGGTCAACCCACTTCTTAAATATCTTTTATACTTCCTAATTAATAAAATCTAACTAAGCCTGCCCAAAAACAACCCTGGAAAGACTATACACAGACCAGGAGGTTATGTCAATACCTTTCTTCTACCCCCTCATAATTACCGAGTTGCTGAATGTAAAAAGGTTTCTCTTGCGAGAAACCTATCTTGTTAACGTTTGGCAGTGGAATATACAGGACCAAACCCTGCTTCAACTTCCCTTATCATATCTCTCACAGTGTCCTCGAGCTTGCGTTCGTTTCTAACAAGACGAACGCCTTCTCTTGGCCTGAATCTGAGCGGGTGATGTTTACGGGTCATGTCTTTTTTATCGCGCTTAGTAAGCCATGCCTTGTTTTCTTTTACCGACTTGCCGTTGTCGTTTGAACGCCAAGCTGCACGAAGGTCAATCGAGGCCTTTACATAATACTTGTCACGCGCGCCCGTAAATACATGTGTGGTCGTATTTCGCCCCTCTGCAACTATAACCGCCTTGCCCGAACCGTACGCCGTTTTCAATTGAAGAAGGAATACGATTTCGCGCACACGTATGTCGGCTCCCCAAATAGGAGTCAACTCGTCCACATCTGTTTGTGCCAGTCTCTTAGCATTCACTTTTTTAAAGTCAAAAGCCTCAAGGTGGTCTTGCATGTATTTAACCACTAAGGGATGTTTGAGAGTGATGCCTTGCTCAAACATACTGAAAGCAATGTACCGGTATAACAAGCCAGAATTTAAATGAAATCCATCGAAATGCTTGGCAAGTAATTTTGCAATCGTTCCCTTTCCTGAACCGGCCAGACCATCAATTGCAATAATGACTCCGCCCATCGCATAAAAAATAGTGCTGCAAATGTTCGACATGTACTTCTCAAAATTTTCCGGCTTCAAGGCTTTCATGGGGATAACCAGAAGATTCGGATGAATTTTTTTGAGCGCTTTCACATACCGTTCATTTTCAACATCAAAAAATACATTGTGTCCGGATTGCTTCGGAATCTCCTCGGCCTTGTCCATTCGGCCAAGGGAGGATTTTTTGAAAATCATCAAGAGGTTTTTGATGATTTTTGTCTTCATCATGCTCGTTGAACCCACGAGAGCGATAGGAACGCCATGCAGAACAAGAGGTGTTTTTGGTTTCATTTTTACAAATTGATTAAGGAAGTGAATAAAAAAGAAAGTAAGAGATATGCCAACTGCCATGCTTACAAGGTACAGCCAAATTAATGACATGATAAAAGGAATCGTTGGGAAAGTCAAGGAACTAGTTCAGGCAGTAAAAAAGCGCTTTTAAAGCGCCTTTTTAGATCTTAACGGCTCGCAATCTTTCCTATGCTTGAACTGTTTGAAACAGCCTACTTGCTAAGCTCAGTAAAAATAGCACGAGCAAATTCAACAAAGCACAAGTAAAGATTGTCATTCACAAAGGAATACCCACATTCATCAGCATACTGTTTTTCATACTCGTATCTTTCCAAACGAGGCACGAGCTGTTCAGGCTTTAAATTTCCTTCTTCAATTCTTTTTTCCAAACGAAGTCTAAGTTCGGCTTTGCTCGGAGGAAGAATGAAAATAGTAATTGCATCGGGAAACAACTTTTTGAGAGCAGCGGCTCCATTGACTTCAACATCAAAAATAACCGTTCCTTCCTCAACCGAACATTCCGATAGCAATGTTCCATACAAATCCCCCTGCTTCACCGTACCGTGATGTTCATTGGTTTCGGCAAACAATCCGAGTTCCTTACGTTTAAGAAATTCTTCGCGGCTGATAAAAAAATAATCCTTACCGTCAACCTCGTTTGCACGTATGGTACGCGAAGTGCAAGAAACAGATAGCCTCGCATCAGGATAAATCGCCAAAAATAAACGAATCAAGGTGCTTTTACCGGCACCGCTTGAACCAACCACAATAATGCGTTTGCGTTTGAGTCGGGGGTCAACCTTTTGTGTAATGGGTGCCATAATATTTTTTTTAAGGAATTAAAAAATAAAGAGTCCTTCGTTAAGCAATACTATTAATGAATAAAGTACCGAGGAGCGATTATAAAATATTATAGTGCTATTTCATAAAAAGTCAAGGTATGCTACTATGGCACCACATGAACATCCTCGCCATAGAAACGTCCTGCGACGAGACAGCCATTTCCATCTTAAACGCCACTGAAACGTCAGGAGGGGTTGTTTTTAAGGCGTACGATCGAGATGTCACTCACACTCAAAGAGACCACGTCAGATACGGTGGTGTCTTTCCTGCCTTGGCGAAACGTGAACATCAGGCCCACCTGATTCCCATCCTTTTTGATGTGCTTAAAAAGTTTCCTTCTTCAACAACTGCCTCCCCAGACTCCGAATCTCAAGAAAATACAGGTAGCACAAAAACATCAACAAAAAGTAAATCGATCGAAACGGCTTTATCATTTCTTGATCGTGAATCTGAACTGAAAGATCAATTCAAAAAATATGTGATTTCTTTGCCTCGGCCTGATATCGATTATATTTGCGTAACTTCAGGTCCAGGACTTGAACCTGCACTTTGGGTTGGAATTAGTTTTGCCAAAGCACTTGGAGAGCTTTGGAATATTCCCGTCATTCCGGTAAATCATATGGAGGGACACATTTTATCGGTCCTTGTTCCCGAATCATCAGACTCTGAAAAATCACTCTCCGTAGAAGAAAAAAATATGGACGAAGATTCATTTAAAAAAGAGCGTGCTACTTTTGAGTTCAACGAATTAGATATGAAATTCCCCGCCCTCGCACTTCTTATTTCTGGAGGACATACCGAATTAGTTTTAGTAAAAGGAATCGGCGATTATCACATCATCGGAAAAACTCGTGACGACGCCGTCGGCGAGGCATTTGATAAAGTCGCGCGCATGCTCGGTCTTCCCTACCCCGGCGGTCCGAAAGTTTCAAAGCTCGCAGAAGAATACAATGCAGAATATGAAAGCTCAAAAATTCAG
>Ga0316217_10006747_pt1 | contig 11221 bp, 12 predicted proteins | sample 1anoAmetaG_FD_203633 | JGI IMG/M metagenome (GOLD analysis project Ga0316217, IMG submission 203633) | Freshwater microbial communities from Trout Bog Lake, Wisconsin, USA - 1anoA | ecosystem: Environmental > Aquatic > Freshwater > Lake > Hypolimnion/Profundal zone | place: USA: Wisconsin... | reverse complement strand
TATCGAAAGCAGCGTCTATGCTTACTATAGCAAGGTCTTCAAACTTGCCTTGGGCAATAATTATCCTGTCAAATGGGTCCCGGTGGTGGTAGTCTAATTGTATCCCTTCGGTGAAGCACATATTGCCGGGCTGAACCTGTGACACTAAATTTGCGCGTAAAAAACTAACCTATGCGCGAACTCTCCGAAAAATACTTTCCACTGATAGAAAAACAGCTAAACAGCAGCCTTACCGTTAAGGAGTTCTGCAAAGCCAACGGACTCAATCATAAAACGCTATATCACTGGAAGAAAAAATATCTTGAAGGAAAGAAAGCCAGCGTTCAGGCAATCAAGCCCGGCTTTACTGCGTTATCAGTTGTAGATGTGGCCAAAGAAACAGAATTCAGCATTCAATACGCTGATGGCACCCGCCTTACGTTATCTGGCAAATCTACTGCTGCATTGGTAAAACAATTTCTTCCGTCTTTCAAATCATGATTTCATTCAGCAGCTCACAGCGATTCTTTTTATATCGTGGTGCTACAGATATGCGAAAGAGCTTCGATGGCTTGTGTGGTTTGGTAACTAATGAACTTCAAAAGCCAGTTACCAGCGGCGATGTATTTATGTTCATCAACAAGCCGCGTAACAGTATTAAGCTATTAGTCTGGGATCGTAACGGCTTCGTAATTTATTATAAACGGCTGGAGGAAGGCAACTTTGAAATACCCGCTACCGATGAAAAAAGCATCGTCATAAAATGGGAGGTATTGATCATGATGCTGGAAGGCATCGCTTTAAAATCAGTGAAAAGGCGAAAACGGTATAGTGCACTGTTGGTTTAGGCAGGCTTGTCAACATTAGTGAAAAATAAACGATTTTTTGTTAGCAAAAATGCATCGAAAACGTCATATGAAAATAGCGCTCGTGCTACTTTTGCATCATGCCACCGGAGATAGAAAAATTTGAAAAAGATTTGAAGCAAATAGAAGACAGTTTGTTAGAGGTTTAAGATTTAAAGCGATACTTTTGATTGAATCGAAAAAAGGAGCCCCTACTAATATGCAAGACACAAATGGAAAATCTGAGAGCTTGCAGACCGACAAGTTGAGTATAAAGATTAACTCGAATGACAATCCTTATCCCTCTACTGATATTCAGCAAAAACTTCTACAGCCTCGCAGGCTAACTTCTTATTTTATTGTGCTAATTGACAGCGGCTCTATCACTTATAAATTGGACTTACAGGACATTACCATTTCTGATGGAGACTTGCTTTTTGCGATGCCCAACCAAATTTTTGTACCACCTCCTAAGGCAGATGATCTTAAATATTTCAAAGTACTGTTTGATGAAAACACATTGGCTTTGCTACCGCAACGCTTTTCGTTTTTGGTTAATCCGTTAAACTCGCAAACTATAACCTTGGAGAGTGCTGCAAGGGAAAGAATAAGAAAGGTTTTTGAAATTTTAAATCAAATACTTAGTACTGATAGCGAATTGACGGATTCAGAAATAGTATTAGCTTACCTGAACTTACTATTATCAGAATTGAACAGCGCTTATTTTAAAACCAAAGAACCAATTAATATTTTAAACACTAACCTGACAAAGTTTATTGAGTTTAAATTAATGGTGGAGATACACCTTACAAAGCAACCATCTATTAACGCAATTGCTGATAAATTGGCTTTAACTACAAACAGCTTATATCGCCTCGTAAAAGAATATTCAGGCACATCGCCAAAGGAGTTTTTCACTAACCGATTGATGATAGAAGCACAGCGGAAACTGCGTTATTCTGATCTTTCCGTAAAAGAATTAGCCTATGAATTAGGATTTAATGACCCGGATTATTTTTCAAGGCTTTTCAAAAAAAGTACAGGAAAAAGTGTTACGCAGTTTGTAGAAAGCATTCAAGATTTGTCAAGCGATTAAAGTGAATAATCCATCTCACCTGATTTAACTATCCCGATCTTTGCTGTTCATCAAAAAAATATATGAATGAAAACAGCATTAGTAACAGGAGCAAATAAGAGCATTGGCTTTGAAGTAGCAAAGCAACTTGCCCAAAAAGGAATTTATGTTTATCTCGGCAGTCGCAATCTAGAAAACGGTACAGAAGCCGTAAACAAGTTAAAAACTGAAGGAATAAATAATGTAGAAGCCATTCAATTGGACGTAACAAATGATGAATCAGTAAAGGAATCTCGTAAAGTAATAGCTGAGAAAACAAAATCATTGGATTTCCTAATCAACAATGCAGGAGTTTATGGGGGTTATCCGCAATCTGCATTTGATGCGACTGTAGAACAATTCAAAGCAGCATACGATGCTAATGTTTACGGAGTAGTACGAGTAACCCAGGCATTTATTGATTTACTGAAAAAATCTCCTGAACCTCGTATTGTAAATGTAAGTTCAAGTCAAGGGTCAATTACTTTGCACAGCGACCCTTCATACAAATATTACGATTACAAAGGTGTCGTTTATCTTTCTTCAAAAGCAGCCTTGAATATGTACACAGTTGTATTGGCTTATGAACTAAGGGATACCGACTTCAAAATAAACTCCGTTTGTCCAGGATATACAAAGACAGATTTTAATGGACATCGCGGACCTGGGACTGTTGAAGATGCAGCAAAACGAATAGTGAAATATGCATTGATTGACAAAGATGGTCCAACCGGAAAATTTTTTAGCGAAGAAAACAATCCTGAAACGGGAGAGATACCTTGGTAATAAGAAAAAATAACTACCGTTAACAAGGTATCACCGATGACACTACATTCGAGGTTACCAAAAATTTCCTGTGTGCTGTGTTTTATTTTTCTTTGTTCAAGACTTAAAGACAGGCAATAGCGGCGATATAAGTTTCTGATAAATGAGCCGAATATTAATAACAACTGGCTCATGAAATACAATTGGCAGCAAAAGGAATGGCCTAAATTCAATTATGATTTGTCAGGGATAGTGGAACAGATGAAAAAAGCATCGCTATAAAATGGGAAGAACTGGTGATGATGCTGGAAGGCATAGCTTTAAAATCAGTAAAACGGCGAAAACGATATAGCTGTCAACAGGAGTGAAAAACAAACAGATTTTTGTTGGCAAATAGATTGTTGAAATCTTGTACCGGTGAGGCTGTCCCGTAATTTTGCATCATGCCACCTGGAATAGAGGAAATGAGCCGTGAAGAACTACTTAATGTAGTTGGAACATTATATCACGAAAATCAAAACCTCAAGAAATTAATCTTCGGCGCAAAGAGTGAACGCTTTGTTCCTGAAACCGCACCCGAGCAAATTAGCCTTGATTTTGGCGCAACGGAAGCAGAGAAAGAAGAGCTCGCCACCGAAACGATTACCTACGAGCGTGAAAAGAACAGCAATAAAGCAAAGCCCTCGCGCCAGCCTTTACCCGCACACCTGGAAAGAGTAGTGCATGAGATACAACCGGAAGAAGATGTAACGGATTTGGTAAAAATAGGTGAAGAAGTAACAGAAGAGTTGGAATATCTACCGGGCAAACTCTTCGTCAATAAGTTTGTAAGGCCGAAATACGTAAAGAAAGAAGAAACCGGCAATAAAGTGTTGATAGGCCAGCTGCCTGAACGCCCTTTGCCAAAATGCATAGCAGGACCGAATTTACTGGCAGCACTAATAGTGGCCAAGTTCATAGACCACCTTCCTGTTTACCGTCAAATACAGATGTTTAAGCGCATGGGGGTTGAGTTAAGCGAGTCAACGCTTGTAGACTGGTTTATGCGGGTAAGCAGGCTTATAAAGCCGTTATACGAAGCACACCGCCGGAATATATTGCTGGCCATCTATCTGCTGGCCGATGAAACACCCATCGGGGTTTTGGAGTCGAATAAGCCGGGAAGCCTTCACCGGGGCTACCACTGGGCCTATTACGATCCGGTAAAAAAGACAGTGCTTTTTGACTACCGGCCCGGCAGGGGACGCGAGGGCCCGAAAGAAATACTCAAAAACTTTAAAGGTCATCTGCAAACCGATGGTTACGGGGTATATGATGAATTTGGGACGCGCACAGGCATTACCCTGATGCACTGCTGGGCACATGCACGCCGTAAGTTTGCAGAGGCAGAAGAGAGCGACCGCGCCAGAGCCCATTACGTATTACAGGAAATACAAAAGCTCTATGCTTTGGAAAGGGAAATGAAAGAACAGCAGCTAAGCACAGAGGAGATAGCAAAGCTGCGGCATGAAAAAGCATTACCGGTGATAGAAGGCCTAAAGAAGTGGCTGCTTGCTGCAAAAACGAGCGTACTACCGAAAAGCCTGATCGGTAAAGCCATTGACTATACTTTGCCGCGAATAGAAAAGTTGAAAGTTTACACAGCCGATGGCAACTTGCAGATAGATAACAACCTGGTGGAAAATGCAATCCGTCCCATTGCGCTGGGCAGAAAGAATTATCTTTTTGCCGGAAGCCATGATGCCGCTCAGAACGCTGCTATGTTTTACTCACTCTTTGCCACCTGTAAAGCAAAAGACATCAATCCCTATGAATGGTTTGCTGAAACACTCAGGAAGATAGCCACTCATCCTGTTAACCGAATTGAAGAATTATTGCCGGGCGGGGAACAAGCTTAATAAAAGGCATCAGCTAAAACAATACGTGCTTTACCGGAGCGATACCATTATCCAAGCATTTTAGTATCGCTATCACGGCCGATTCTTTTTCGTTGTTCCGCCTTACGCGCTACTTCGATTAGCCTTAATTTATTGGGGGCACTCTCTTTCATTTTCTTTTCTAATTCGTCTAAGTTACCTGAGTCTTTTGCGGCGGAAGCAATAATGATATCTACCAGGTCCTCAATTCTGTCAACACCTAAAACCATCCCTCCTGTTACATTTGCAATCCAGGAAAAAAAGCTAGGAGGCTCTAGGTATGAAATTCTCTTATTAAAGTCACCTACGCCAGTGTTGTGCAACCTCTGTAGGTTTTCCTGGCTGTAGTGATGGCCGCAGTACACGCTATTGATGGTTATGCCCTTGTTGTAAAGACTGCGGGTGAGATCAAAGAAATCATAGTGATACGGACATTGAAGGGCAGGATGGGGACTGGCATCTCCGAATAGCACCACTGAACCTGAATTTGTCTCTTTCCAGTTCATATTATTAAGCAGGTCATTCAAAGCATCTTCTACGGCTTCATCAAAATCGTAGCCATTACCGGTTGTTGACGAGTTTATGAAATGAATGAGCTCTTCAGTATTAACGGTAAGTTTTTGAACCCTTGTAACGTATTGGTTATCGGGCCCCGGAGACTCTGATCCTGCGTAATGGTCGAGGTAAAAAACAATCCCGATCCTCAGGTTTTTAATCAACGGAAAAAGTTCGCTGCATAACTTAATGAACTTATCTTTCAGGAGTTTATGATAATCTATCATAGAGGCCGTTAGGTCTCCGACCAAAACCAGGTCAAGTCCTTTCTCAGATTGAATCATGTCCTTCAGGAGCGAAGACGATTCGGCTTTTAACAAGGAATTGACAGAACTCTTTTTAGCCAGGTCAATACTTGTAATGTTTTTGCGTGTTTGCTTTGTTAAATCACCTGTCTTTTTTATTGCAGGTAGGTTCAATCCGTTTGCATTTGTTTTCATAGTAGTTAATTTTTAATGGTTATTTATAGTTCCTTTTATTATCAAATTCTTCCCTCTTTAACGGGTCACTTAAAACCTCATAAGCCTGATTTATTAAAGTCATTTTATCATGGTATTCTTTTTGCTTGTCTCCTGGGGCTTTATCCGGGTGATATTTTTTTGCAAGGGTTTTAAATTGTTTTTTTATTTCCTCCATAGTGGCATTAGGATCAATTTCAAAAACTTCGTACCAATCGTTAAAGTCTTGGTTCTCGTTACCTACGGTATCCTCGCTGCTTTCACCTCCCCAATCATTTAGAATCTGCAGTAGCAACTCATAGTTTTTACAAGCTGATATTCCGGAAACGATGTACCTGTATCCCTCTGAAAACTCCCAGGACTTCATACATCTATCGGCGTTTACTATGCAGTCTTCAATGCCGTTAAGCCATTTGTTAACGCAGTTTGGCAGGGCTTGGTTGGTTTCAATATGCTCCTTGATCTGCTTGTACTGCGTCTTTAAATCTTCAAAGTTTCTGTCAATCTCTGATAGGGGAGTGCTGAACCCTTTGAATGTTCCGCCGCAATATTTTGCATCTAATTCATCAAACCTTACACTTGCTTCGGATAGGGTCTTTTTCGCTTGCCGGATAGTTTCTTTTACTACTATCTTAGCCGCCTTTCCGTCTTCGCTGTCATCAAATTTTATATCATTTACCAATTCTTTTACACTATTTAAGTCTTCAATTCGCCTGTCATATTCAGCAATCTTTTCTTTGAGGGATGACTCAATTGTTTCTCTGTATTCTTCAAATTTTGCTTCCTTTTCTTTTATTTCGGCGTCAATATTTTTCGCTCTATCAAAAATGGAATTTGCCGTTGCCTCTTTTTCAGCTGCTTCTTTATTTTTTCTTAATGCCTCTTGTTCAGAAGCCTTGATGTTCTCTTTTTGAGTTTCTAATTCATCATGAAGCTCCTGGTATTTTGCTTTAGCTTCTTCTGATTCAGCTTTAATTTCCTTTGCTTCCTTCTCTCGCCCGGTTACACTATTTAAATCCTTTGTCAACTGGCTTTCCTTATCTGCTATTAGCTGCTCATTTTTTCTGACCTCGGCTTTGCGAGCCTCAATAATTATTTCGCTTTTCCGTACTTCGGTTTTTCTTTCGTCAAGTTCATCTGCCGTCGTACGTATTTTGTTTTCTCTTTCTAAAAGGAGATTTTTTGTCTGTTCATTATCAGCGACCAGCTTTTTTAGTTCTTGGTTTAATTCATGATTCTTCCAGGCAATTTCCATAGCACTCTTTTGAAGTTCTTTATTCTCTTCCTGAAGTTTAGCCGACTTGTTTATACTCAGGTCTAAGAGTTGTTGTCGTTCTTCTAATAAACGCTGCTTCATTTTACCAGCAGTAAATATTCGTCCAAGAAACATATGCAATTAGCTTTTTGTGTTGATTAAATCAATTTTTCCAACAATCTTCAATCCTGGCAAAGTTTCCGCTTTGACCCGGTATATTTCCTCGGCACTATTTCCAGCAATATTTTTCATCACTTCCTCTGTAGTAGTTACACTTTTAGCTGCTCTGTCTTCAAGGAGAAAAGTGTCACAAGCGCATTTGAATGAATTACAGGAGTATTCCTTGCCAATCCCTATGGCATAACAACCATTTTCCTTGATTCGGTGTATTAAGCCTGTGAAATCACAATCGCTTGACACAATGCAGAACGCATTCACATTATAGCTATAGAGAATATCCATGGCGTCAATGATTAATGCTATATCAGTGGAGTTTTTTCCTTTTGTATAGGAAAAAGCCTGTATCGCTTTAATAGAAAATTTATTAACGACATGCTTCCATGAGTTAAGCTGAGACTGTGACCAGTCACCATAAACTCTTTTTAACACGATCTCACCATGTTCTGCAATTTGGGCAAGAGTTTGTTCAATGCATTTTGAATTGGCATTGTCTCCATCAATAAGTACGGCAATTTTATAATTGTTCATTGGTTATAATTGTTTTAAGAATATGTGGGGGCCATGCCCCACACGGTTTTCATTTTTTAGGTTTTGGCAAGTTGTTGCCCCGCTTGCCGCCGGATGGTTTCCCAGTGGTGCTTGGTGCATTAACTGGTTTTGTGTTTTTGGCCATTTCTTAAACATTTATTTTAAACGCCTACTCTGTTTGCTTTTCGGCTGCCGCACCCTTAGTTTTATATGGACTTTGGGATTAACCAATTTACTTTGAATGAACCCAGTCGTATATGCCCCCTCTTGTGATGAACTTGGAGAAACTGTAATTAACTTGTTGGATAGCAAGGCGACTGCCTATTTCCAGTATAGGTCTGCTGTAATTATGCACTCCGTTAGTATCGTCGAAGAATCTGCCTGCCGGATCTACCATTGCATAAGAACCTTTGATTAGTTCCGTGGATTCAGGAACTATGACAGTTATATCCTCTATTTCTTTATGGGTGTTAATGAAGCGCTGAAACTGTTCCTGGGAAATAAGGAATTCATCAATTTTATTATCGTTTTGGCCCGTTATGGCTAAGGCTTGTAAGATTTTCCAGCGTCTTGGCTTTGTATAGCGGATAAACTCACTCATATCTTCGGTGAAGTTTTTGCTGTTTACGACAGTATTGATCTTAAAACCATAACCGTACTGTTTAATCCTGTCTGCAAGGGACAAATAATAGTCCGGTGTTAGTGGTGTCTTTCCGGAAAGTGCCCTGCCAATTTCGAGGTTGATCTCAGGATTTAAACTGTCAACACTCACAGCAATCCAGTCAAGGTAGGTTTTGTTAGCCTCCAAATAATCGTCGGATAGTTTGCTGCCGTTCGTTACGATCATTGTAGACAACCCGGCTGTTTTGGCTGTTTTTATCAGGTCGGATAGCCAGGGGCAAAGAGTGGGCTCACCACCCGCAAAAGTGATTTTCTCGAATCCGATGTCTGCAAGTTGCAGGACTACTTCGATGGCTTCGTCTTTTGTAAGATGCCCTTTGGGCAGAATACTTTGCTTGACATCCTGGAAGGTCGCAAAACAGAATTTGCATCGCATATTGCAAGGTTCCCATAAATGAAAATTGACTGATGGTATCATTTGCTTGTTTTTTGATTGACGAAGCAAATGTTCCATGAATTAGCCGGGAAGGCTATTAATGGGAAATGAAAACCTTTTCAGGGTAATGAAAAGGTTTTTTGGGGTAATGAAAGCGGTTTATAGATCTAATCCAATCGTCGGGTTTTGATAATTTGTCGAAACAGGAATTTGTTTATTCTCCTTCTTTCCTGCCTCGTTTATTACTATAACTTCCACTGTATGGTTTTTGTTATATCGGATTATTTTTTCAACGTTCACTCTATACGATTTGTGCGTTTGAATGAACAAGTTCTTATCAAACCCCTTTTCTTCCATTTTAGTGAATGAAAAGTCAAAAACTATTTCTGGTTTTCGGTCTGTAAAATAGATTCGCTTGTTGTTTGAAGCACCGCTGTTTCCTGTGTCTGATTCCAGGTAAACGATAGTGTCAATGGGAATTTTGTTCCTTTTCGATTCTTTGAAATCAAGGTAAATAAATTCAGCCTTAAGTTGCTCGGTAACCTCGCGGAGAAATTTCGTTGCTGTTTTAATAAAGTCCTTATCCGAGAATGGTTTTGTTATATGCTCAACGGGAATATCAAATTCTCTTTTTAATGTTTCGATATCTTTCAGGTTTTTTGCGTTGTAACCACTAACAAACATTACCGGTAATTTCAGTTTATATGCTACTTCCAACCCAGTCATACTATCATTACCCAAATCAATGTCAAGTAACAAGGCCTGAGGTTTTTCTGATCTTACCTTAGCAATAAATTCATCGGAATTTGTTGCCCAAGCAACAACATTAGCTAAATCATTCTCTTCCAAATTGAGTTTGCGGTCTTTCAATTGGTCTCTGTTATTCTCTAAAAGCGCGACTTTTAGCTTGTTCATGATTAGAATTGGATTACTAAGGTTGAATAATATTCGCTTTCGCTGCTCCCCCTGGTTATCGTGTATTTCCCATTCATAAGCAACTCAAGCCGCTTTTCCATATTCTTTAGTCCAAGCCCACCGTTCTTGTCATCTGAACGCTGCTTAGAGGTTAGCCTGTTAATCACTGTCATTTCGAAATTAGAATCTGATAGTTTCAGAATTATCTTAAGGAAATCGGGATGTGTCTTGTCTCCGTGCTTGTAAGCATTTTCAATTAAATAGGCTGAAATTAAATGCGGGATACTTGGGGTGCTGTAAAATTTTGAAGCTTTATCGACTGCGGTGTCGTCTAATTTTGTTGAGATGATATCTGAATACAAAAGCTGGTTTAGCTGTAAATATTTTTTTATAAAGTTCAACTCCTCTTCTACACTTACCAAATGGGTATTCCCACGATACAGGATGTAATTCAGCGATTCAGAAAGAGATTCCGTTCCTCTATGAAGGTTTTTTGCAATTGCATTTAACGTAGTTACAACATTCCCAAGAGTGTGGGGTTGTAACTGGAATTTTAAGTGCTCGGCCTCAAGCATTGCATTGTCGGCTATTAGCGTTGAGTTTTCAGTGCGTAGATCATGGATATCTTTCGTTATAGCCCTGTTTTTTTCTGTAAGAGAAGAGTTCAGTTTGTTTGTTTTCCTTAATCTAACCGCAAGCCATATAACTGCTATTATCAGAGTAATAGCGAAAATTATACCTGTATTGTCTCCCCTATCTTGTAAAAGCATATTGTGAATTTATGAAATTAATTGGACTAACCAGATAAGCCGCAGAGCCTCGTTATGTATTTATAAGTCAACGGCGGCGATTAAACAAATCTGTTGATTAAGTTAGCTAATATGTTTTTCCGAATGTTTCTTCCTCGCCAGTTAAACCTGGAGAAAAACTCATCCAAATAGTTTTCAAAATGTTCCGGAGAACAGTGATCATGAATCCCCCGCAACCAATTTTTAATGTTTAGTATCACTAAATGGAACAATTATTTTAAGCCTTTGGACATTCTATAACAGTTCCCTGAAATTCAATAAAAGGGAAACATGGCCGGTGTAATCTTCTGTGATGAGGTGCACTAAAATAATAGGAACCCATTTTTTGTTTTCTTAGCTATGCTTTTTTGACATAACTTGTTTTCACTTATGCCCCTGAATAAACTTGCTTACGCACGTTATAATATCATAGATGACTGCCTGACCAATAAGCGCAGGCCCTATCCCAGCATGGAGGATCTTATCCGGACCTGCGAAGATAAACTGCAAAAGGAATTTTCGGTCTCTCAGTTGCAGAAGGATATCAAGGCGATGAAAGAAGGCGTTATGGGACTGCCGGCCCCGATCAGGTTCAGTAAAAGCAACAATGGTTATTATTACGGAGACCCCGGCTTTTCGATCAAGACGGTTCCGCTCAACGGGGACGAGTTAAATGCCCTTCACCAGGCGGCTGACCTGCTTAAAGTTTTTGCCGGAAGCAGGGTAAGCCAGTATTTCAATGAAGCGGTCCATAAGATCGACACGGCCCTCAAGGTTGATTACGCGCAGCCGGAAGAACACCGGTATCCCATAATTGATATTGAACGCCCTTCCGCGCACAGGGGATTTCAGTATTTTGAGGTATT
>Ga0316217_10006746_pt1 | contig 11223 bp, 8 predicted proteins | sample 1anoAmetaG_FD_203633 | JGI IMG/M metagenome (GOLD analysis project Ga0316217, IMG submission 203633) | Freshwater microbial communities from Trout Bog Lake, Wisconsin, USA - 1anoA | ecosystem: Environmental > Aquatic > Freshwater > Lake > Hypolimnion/Profundal zone | place: USA: Wisconsin... | reverse complement strand
TTAAGAACTCTGCTAGCCCATGACCACCTAACCCAGTCCCGCAAACCAAATCACGGGTACAGCCCGCTTCCTTTTAAGCCCTACTGTCGAGCCACAGCCGTAATGATGCTTTGGCGGTACTGCTTCAGGTCGCCGATCATTGTTAAACTTGGACGCAATACCGTCCCCGACCTGGGGAGCGCCGTCTTGAAGCATACTGTTGTTAGGAGGAGACAATGCGCGCCACGAAGATCGCCCTCGAAGAACACGTCAATCCCCCCGAACTCGCCGATGCGGCGGCGCGGTTCTATCCACCGGAGACTTGGACAAGACTGCGCGAGCCGCTGCTCGACATACACGGTCGGCTGCTGGCAGCGATGGATGCCAGCGGGATTGAAATCACCGTCCTTTCGCTGAATGCTCCGGGAATTCAAGCTATTCCCGCAAAGCGGCAGGCGGTCGATGCTGCCCGCCGGGCCAACGACTACTTCGCCGAGCAGGTGGCCCAGAATCCGAAACGCTTTCTCGCCTTTGCCGCCCTCCCGATGCAGGACCCGGAGGCGGCCATCGTGGAACTGACCCGCTGCGTCCAGGATTTAGGATTCAAAGGGGCGTTGGTGAACGGGTTCTCGCAAACGGACGACCCGGCAACGATCCTCTACTACGACCTGCCGCAGTATCGCCCGTTTTGGGCGGCGGTAGAGCAGTTGGACGTTCCTTTCTATTTGCATCCGAGGCAACTGGTGGGAGAGCGTTCCGATGTTCACGGCTATCCGTGGCTGCAGGGTTCGGCATGGTCTTTCGGAGTGGAGGTGGCGACGCATGCTCTGCGACTCATGACCAGCGGGCTGTTCGACGCCTACCCGAAGCTCACAGTCGTGATAGGTCACCTTGGTGAAACGCTGCCTCATGCTATGTGGCGTTTAGATCACCGCATCCACGCCATTGCCCGAGGAGTTCCGGCGAAGAAGACGGTGACGGAGTGTCTGCGCAACAACTTCTATGTCACCACCAGCGGCAATTTTTCCACGTTGGCGCTTATGAATACGATTCTTGCGATAGGCGCCGAGCGAGTGATGTTCTCCGTGGATTACCCTTACGAAGCCATGGCCGAGGCCGCTGCCTGGTTCGACCGTCTTGAGGTGATCAGCGAAGGAGACTGGTACAAAATCGCGCGCGGCAATGCCGAAAAACTGCTGAGGATCGATACGGTAAAACAGTCTGGTGCTTCGGCATGAGGTAGCCGGGCGAAAGGTGCCGGATCAGTGCGTGGCCGCTGCCGACGCTTTCTCTTCAGCCTGCGGAGCGGCGATGAGCACCATCACCAGCATTGCCAAAGATGCGATTAGCATGGGGATCGCGAACGGCACAATGAAGGCCGGCAAGGCCGACCAGTGACGATGCAGCACCAGGCCGCCAATCGCCGGGCCGATGAACCTTCCCACCCCGCCGAGTCCGAACGCCCAGGCCACGCCTGTGGCGCGCACGCGAGTGGGATAGAGGCTGGCGCCCAACGCATGCAAGCCCCCCTGTCCGCCAACGACGCAGGCGCCCATCCAGAACACCGCGAAGTACACCCACGCGGATGTAAGATCCATCAAACCCAACGTGGTGACCGAGATGGCGGCAATGAGATACGTGATCGCCAGCAGGCGAGGCGCGCCGAAGCGGTCTATAAACCACCCAATGAATAGCATGGCAACAATGCCAGCTATGGAATAGAAGGACGAAATTCCCGCGGCGCGCTCCAGCGACATGCCGCTGAAATTGCGCAGGTAAGCGAGAAAAAACGAGCCCCCCATACTGATCACCATCAGGTTCGCGAGATAGCCTAGCCAAAGCAGTAATGTGCGCCCAGCCCGGCCGTCGCGAAACAAGGCAGCCACAGCAACGCCAGTTGCAACCGGCTCGCCCAGCACGAAGCGCTCGGTGCCATCCAGTTGAATGCTCGGATCTATCTTCCGCAGTAGGGCCGGTATGCGCGGATCGCGGTTATCGCGACTCACGCAATAACGAATGGACTCCGGCAGCCGCGCCCACATGACGATGGCCATGGCGATCGGGGCCAGGCCGCCGAACCAGAAGGCGCTTTGCCATCCATAGTTGTGCACCAGCAGGGCCACGATGGCCCCGCCGGCCGCCCCGCCGGCCACATAGCCCATAAACATCAGGTTAATCATGGTGCCGCGCAAGCGGCTGGGAGAGAACTCGCTGGTGAGAGCAATCGCGTTCGGGATGGCGGCCGAAAAGAAAAAGCCTCCTACAAAACGCAGCAACGCAAGTTGCAACACCGAGGTGGCCAGGACCGCCGCCAAGGTGGCCAACCCAAACAAGACCGCAGCGACGACCAGCACCCGGCGTCGACCGATACGATCGGCGATCGGGCCCACTACATACGTGCCGATGGTCAGTCCAGCGGCCTGCAGAAGAAACACCAGAGTGAGCGCCGCGGGCGCAACATGGAAAGCCTTGGCCAGCGAGGGCACCAGAAAGCCCATCACTAACACATCGTAGCCATCCGCAAACATGATCATCGCGCATAGCAGCATTACGATGATCTGGTATCCGCCTACGGGTCGTCGATCGATGAATGCCCCAACGTCAAAAGACGAATCGTTCATGTGAGCTTCCCCGCAATATGTGTTCGCGGACAGCAGACTCCGGAATCGGCGAACTTGACTCGCCCCAGCAGGCTGACTGGACGCGTCGTTTACGCCCACCCCCTCAATTGGTCATCTGGAATGCTCCCGATGGGCTGAGGGCAGGGATATTAGCTGTGAGCAGTACCTGCGTCAATTACTTATTTGTGTAACTCCCGCTGTCGATTCGGTCGGGTGCACCGCCGAGGAGATGTTGCCGCTTGTGTCGGCGCCGAGGACGTGCTGCCACCTTGTCCCGTTCCGGGAAGTAATTGCCCTAAGTAAAAGAAAAACTTCTTGTATTCCGATCCGGGCGGCGATAATGTTTTGTTCGCCTAGCGAATTGTAATTCGCATTCCGAATTATGAAGACAGAACCAACCAGTCGAAAGAGCGCTGCTCCCGCCAGAGTCGACCCCAAGAGCACAGTGCAATCGCTGGCCAAGGGATTCAGGGTGCTGGAAGCCTTTACTGCATATGAGCCGGAATTGACGCTTGCCGAAGTGGCTCGGCGCGCTGGCATGGATAATGCCACCGCTTTTCGCCTGCTCAATACGCTAGTCGCGGAAGGCTATGCGCTGCGCGTTCCCGATACCCGCTTATTCCGGCTGTCGCTGAAAGTCTTGGATTTGGGTTTCAATGCAATTGCGCGCATGGACCTGCGAGAACGGGTGCGGCCCGTACTGCGCTCGCTGGTAGGCGATGTGAACGAAGCTGCCAGCCTGGCCGTTCTGGATGGCGTCGAAATGCTATACGTGGAGCGCGTCCAGGCTGGATTGATGCGCTTGGGAGTAGACATTCGGATCGGTTCCCGGTTGCCGGTGTACTGTTCCGCGCTGGGCTTGGCCATGCTCGCCTACCTCAGCCCCGAGCGTCAGAGGCAATTGCTCGATGCGGTCCCTCGCGTCAAGCTGACGAACAATACGATCACCGACAAAAAGCAGATCCTGGCGCGCCTTACCCTCATTCGCAAGCGCGGCTACGTCGTTGTGGACCAGGAGATCACCAGCGGGCTGCGCGTACTTGCGGCCGCGGTGCTCGACGTAGACGGATACCCGATTGCAGCCGTCAGCGTGGCCGCCCCGGTGATGCGCATGCCGCTTGAGGAGTTTGTGAAATTGGCCGCCGAACCCGTGTCGGCAGCCGCCAAGGCGATTGCCAAGGCGATACAGGCGGGTGGAACGATGGCGGCAACAGGCGTTTGATCAGCCAGGATTGGAGTTCATGGCTAGGGACAAGGACCACGGTTCGACATTTTCACATTTTGAGGAGACAGAGAATGAGTACGGTTTACAAAGGCATCTTTCCCGCACTGCAGATTCCCTTCAATGAAGACCTGAGTATCGATGAACCGGACCTGCGCAAATTCGCCAGTTGGATCGCCGGGCACAAAGGCATCGGCGGGCTGGTTACCAACGGCCACACCGGAGAAGTTTTCGCGCTCTCGGCAGCGCAGCGTGCCGAGGCGACTCGAATTGTCGCCGATGAGATGAAGGGCAGACTGCCCGTGGTCTCCGGCATTTGCTGCGAGGGCATGACGGAAGGCATCGAGCACGCCAAGATGGCGCGGGATGCGGGTGCCAAGGGAATCCTGCTGATGCCGCCGCACCAGTGGCTGCGGTTCGGCATGGCCCAGCCGGAAAACGTTGTGGACTATTTTGCGGCGGTGGGCGAAGGCTCGGGTCTGGACATCGTCGTTCACATTTATCCAGCGGCGACGCGTGCCTCGTATTCTTTTGAAACGCTGGCGGCACTGGCCAAGCTGCCGTGGGTGAAGTGCATGAAGGTGGGCACGCGCGAGATGAACAAGTACGCGCGCGACCTGCGCACCATACGGCAGGCGAATCCGGAGGTGACGATCCTGACCTGCCACGATGAGTACCTGCTGGCCAGCATGGTGCAGGGAGTGGATGGAGCGCTGGTGGGATTCGGCTCTTTCATCCCGCAGATGATCACCGATCTATATGCGGCGGTCTGTGCCGGCGATCTGAAGGCGGCGATGGCGCTGCAGAACCGGATCAATCCGTTGAAGGACGTGGTGTATGGCGGCGGAGAGCCCACCGGGCAAGCTCACGCGCGCATGAAGATGGCGATGTACCTTGCGGGAATCCTGAAGTCGCCGCGCGTGCAGCCGCCAACGCGGCTTCCCGAGGGAGCCGAATTGCAAGCGATCAAGGACGCATTGCGCAACGCCGGCATGCTGAAGCGGGAAACGGCGTCGGCCTGAGCAAAGGCGCGGAACGGGTGCAGCGGGCAGACAGTCGCTGCACCCAGCGGCTCGCGCGAAGTTTGTGGCGTGCCAACGCAGGAGCGGAGAAATTCGGATGAGCACCCCATCGTTTGCAGTTGCTCCGGGCCAAGACGAAGCCAGCATTATCGCCCGCCTCGAGCGCCTGCCCATTTCAAGACTGCTGGTGATGGCTCGCCTGGTGGTTGGAACTGCCACTTTCTTCGACGGCTTCAATACCCTTGCCATTGCCTACGTGTTGCCCGTGCTGGTGCGGCAATGGAGCCTTACACCCGCCAAGATCGGCATGATCATATCTTCAGGCTACTTAGGCCAACTGGTGGGCGCGTTCCTCTTCAGCTGGGTGGCGGAACGCCACGGCCGCCTGCGCAGCCTGACTTTCACCATCATGATCTACGCCATCATGGGATTGGCCTGCATCTTCGCCTGGGACGGCACCTCGCTGATGGTGTTTCGGTTCCTTCAAGGCATAGGCACCGGGGGCGAAGTGCCGGTGGCCGGCGCCTATATCAATGAGTTTGTCGGCGCCAAGCGGCGGGGACGGTTCTTTCTTCTGTATGAGGTCATATTCCCGGTGGGCCTGGCCTTTGCGGGCCTAGCCGGTTATTTCCTGGTGCCGGTTTTCGGCTGGAAGGTAATGTTCTGCATCGATGCCGTACCGGCGCTGCTGACCATACCATTGCGCTGGCTTTTGCCGGAGTCTCCGCGCTGGCTCCTGGCCCACGGGCGCACGAAGGATGCTGAATCCATCATTGCCCGTATGGAGACCGATCTGCAAAAGCGGGGCGTCGAATTGCCTGCGCCGAAGCCGCTCAGCACGAAGCTGGTGTCAAGAGTGATCAAGCCGCGCTTCTGCGATCTGTTCCAGGGCATTTATCGCGGTCGGACGGTGATGCTGGCGTTTCTCTGGCTGTCAGCGTACATGGTGAACAACGGCCTTGTGACCTGGCTGCCCACGCTGTACCGCTCGATGTTCCACCTGTCGCTCAAGACCAGCCTCGGCTACGGATTCATCACCACCGGTTGCGGGGTGATCGCTTCCGTATGTTGTGCGCTCTATATTGACCGTGTAGGGCGCAAGCGCTGGTATATCTCCGCCTTCTTCTTGTCAGTAATTCCGTTGGCGACCTTAGCGATACTGGGGGTGAAGTCGGCGACTCAGTTGCTGATCCTTGCCTCATGTGCTTATGCGATCATCCAGACCATCAGCTTTTCACTGTATCTATACAGCGCAGAGCTATACCCAACCCGAATCCGGGCACTGGGAGTGGGCACCGGGAGTGCGTGCCTGCGCATCGGCTCGTCGCTGGGACCGTTTGTGGTGGGGACAATCGTCGCGGGTTACAGAATCCATTGGGTATTTGTGGTCTTTGCACTAATGTCGGTCTTAGGTGGAAGCGTCTGCGCGAAGTATGCGATTGAAACCAAGGGCAGGGTGCTGGAGGAAGTTTCGCCGTCCTAACACATGGATCAGAGGTGAATGAATCGGCCTGCCCCATGGCCGTCCACCGGCACCAGCGGCAGGCCGCCGCGACGACGTGCAGTACTGGTATCACGAGTAGCGAGGCAAGGCCCTATCCGCTGCTTTGAGTCGTTGATTTGCAATTGGGAGGTAAATGAGCTGCGGTTCAGCAACTAAGTAACCCGCAGCCCTGACGCTTCTCATTGTTGGCCCTCACCGGACAGGGCAGTGCGAGGGGGACAGCGCGTCAGAATGTATAGTGGCGCCCCATCGGGCATAGCCCACAAATGGAAACCCGTGCATGCTCGATCGAGAACCGCTAGGCGAACCCAGCTTCCGCGAAATGTGTTGAGGTCCGGTTCGAGGTCCGTTACAGGTCCGATTGCAAGGGGTATTCGGAAGGACTGGAGAGGGGCAAGTCGCAGAAAGTAATGGTGGCCAGGGACGGAATCGATCAGCATTACACACGCCTTCCGGCGCCCGTCCTCGGCATCCGATCGCATCCCAGCGGCTAACAGAATCAACAACGTATAGGAGGAGGCCGTCGGGCTTGGGCCTCCGGCTGCCACCCAGCTAAACCGGATGGGAGTATCGCGCCGATCTCAGGTTCGCAAACCAGAGCTCAGCACGAGATCCAACCCGATTAGGAACGAGAAACGCTCACGAGAAGACTTCTAGCCCGCCGCAGGGGGCAACTTCCGGTTGGCCCGTGATCTGAGCAGAATCCGATGCGATGATCAACTGATCGAAAGCGGGTCCCCAGAACCGGGACTCCGTGCCAGCGCCGACCGCAATGTCGTCCTCAATGATCGGCATACAGAATGAGCCAGTCCAAGTCGCCAAGGCCCACGGGATCAGCCGCGCGACAGCACCGACGTGATGAACCATGGCGTTGGGATCGGAATAGCCGCCAAACGCCTTTCCCGGCGGAAGCTCGCAAACCCACATGGCAACGGTGAGGGCCGAGATCACCAGCGCGCGGTGCCCTCTCACTGACAGCACGGTCGGAAGTAGCGATACCGCCAGAGTTAGGGCCCAAGAGACGATAGGTCCATGAACCGGCGTGAACCTTCGTCTTGACGCTGGTGGATTCGCGAAAGTTGCGGTGGCGGTCGCGGTTTCGGTATCCATGCGCGTTCCTCTGGGAAAATATACAGCTTCGGATGGCAACTTCTACTGTTAACCGGCGGCGTGCAACACCGCCAAAAGGCAGTTGCCATACCGAAACTCTCATTCGTCAAGAAGGCGAAAAGATGCGGCGCAAGCGGTCCTCCCCGGAGCAACCGTGCAGGAATTCTGCTTGACAGTGGAGACGATGCGTCGGACACTGACTTCCCTACGGAGGAACTCTATGACTGGTTGGTTCGCGGGAAAGACCCATCGGGTCAGCGCCGATGTAGTGATCATCGGTGGCGGCACGGCGGGGCTAAACGCCGCCATGGCGGCAGCTCAGTCGGGTGCCAAGGTGCTGGTAGTGGACAAGGCCCACATCATGCGCAGCGGCGCCATTGCCGGCGGCATCGACCATTTTTTCGCTTATATGAACACGGGGCCCTCCTGGGACACGCGCGAGACTTATCTGGAATTTGTGAGCAAGGTGGCGCGCGGCGCCTCGAACGTTCGCATCCACGAGAAGGTTTATTGCGACGAACTATCGGCCGCCCTGGAGCGGATGGAGAAGATCGGCGTCACCCTGAAAAACAAGGAAGGCAAGTACTTCCGCACGCAGGCCATTGGCCAGCCCGGCCCTATTGCCATCAACTTCAATGGAAAGTTTCTTAAGCCCGCCATGGCCAAGGAAGTCCTGCGGCTGGGCTGCAAGGTATTGAACCGGGTCCAGGTGACCAAGTTGTTCGTGCGCGACGGTCAATTGGTCGGTTTCTGCGGCTGGGACATGCGTACCGGTGATTTTTACGAAGTACAAGCCAAAGCCATCATTATCGCCACCGGCAATACCAATCGCATGTTCAAGTCGCAGACGGCCAACCCGTTCAATCTCTGGTATTGCCCGGCCAACACGGGCGACCTGCACACCGCTGCCTACGAGGCCGGAGTGGAGTTGGCGAACGTCGAATACGTTCGCCTCACGATTGTGCCGAAGGGATTCAGCGCTCCGGGCTTCAATGCCTTCTTCGGCATGGGCGCTAAATTGGTGAACAGCCTGGGTCAGCAGTTCATGACCAACTATCACCCTGCCGGCGACCGGGCCCCCCGTCACATGATGGTTTGGGGCGCGCTGCAGGAAGTGAAGAATGGCCGCGGCCCCATATACGTGGACGTGCGTCATCTGAAGCAGAAGGAACTTGAGCACCTGTTCTTCACCCTGGGCATCGACAAGGACACCCTGCCTGATTTCCTGATGGCGAAGGGCTACAACACCGAAGGCGCCATGATCGAGTTGACGGTCTCGGAGCCGATGCAGGCGCGACCCTCCGAACTGTGCGGCAGCGGCATCAAGGTCGACATCAACTGCATGTCGAACATACCCGGGATCTTTGCCGCCGGAGATGCTTCCGACCAGATGGGCTGCCTGCATATGTGCGTCACCGGCGGATTCGCCGCCGGCAAGAGCGCGGCCGCGTATGCGGCGACGGTGTCCGACTACCAGCTATTGGACGATAAGGCGCTGGTGGAAGAGCGCAGCCGCATCTTCGCGCCCTTGATCCGTAAGGCCGGCATGAGCTACGGCGAGTTGGAGACCATCATCCGAATCATCGCCACCGATCACCTGGTGATGAAGACGGAGATGAGCCTGACCACCGGCATCAAGAAACTGGACCATCTGGACATGTATCGCGAGCAGCTTAAGGCCGACAATTTCCATGAATTGATGCGCTGCCACGAGGCCATGAACATTCAGAGTGTTGCCAAGATATTGGCCCATGCTGCGCTGGCTCGCAAGGAATCGCGGTTCGGACCCTATCACCATCGGGCGGACTTCCCGGAGACCCGTGACGAGTTCTGCGGCCTGATGGTGGTCCGCAAGAACGGCGACGACGTCGGAACCCGCTTCGAACCGCTTACTTACAACTAACGAGCTACAAGGGAGAAGTCATGCCGCCAGTTATCGATAAAAGGAAGTGCCAAGGCTGCGGTCTGTGCGCGCTCTACTGCCCGCTGGATGTACTGGAAATGCGGGACGGAATCAGCAACGTTCGATATCCGAAGGAGTGCTGGCATTGCGGCGCCTGCCGCCAGGACTGCGCTCAGGGCGCGGTCACCATCGAATTCCTGCCCGTGATGCTGTCGGTGTAGCCGGCAGCAGCGCGGTCCAAGAACTTGCAAGGGGATGAGAGCGCTGAACACGGGAGTAGTTGAAGGACCCAAGCGTTTCCTGCTCTTTCGTGAGTCAGCCATATTGCGGGGCAAACAAACCAGCGGCCAAGCCAGGGAGATTCGGGCTTGGCCGCTTTTATTAAGCAAGGTGCGTTAGCGGGTGGTCACATCAGCCCCGTCCACCGATACCAGGTAAAGCAACAGAGAATCTGGACAACTATGGAAACGACGCTGAAAACGCTGACCGTGATGGTGCAGTGTTTGTAGGAGAAGTGCGGTCCGAAGCCGATCATCAGCACTCCGGGCAGCACCATGAACGGGACGAAGGCGATCAGCAGACCGGACATCGTGCACAGCATGGTCGGACCCAGCACGGGCATCCCCGCGGCATGGAAATATCCGGCCACCACCGGCACCAACCCGGTGAGCGCCGTCTTACAGTCGATCAGCGGGAAGTGCAGCACGGCCGAGACCAGGAAGGTGATGGCCGAGGTGACGGAGGTGCTCATGCCGGGCTTGATCAGGTGTCCGAGAGTGGCCTTGCCGAGCCAGGTGGCAACCCCGGTTTCCGCCATCACGATGCCCAAGCTGATGGTGCCGGCGCTGAAGAGGCAGATGCCAAAGGGAATCTTCTTCAAGTCGGCAATTTCCAGACAGCCGATGCGCGGTGCATTCATCAAGACGGCGACGAAGACAGCAACGGCCCAGGGCGGCATGCCATGGATGGAATCGGTCACCCAGAGCAGAAGTGCGAGGCCCAGGTAGAAAATGGTCTTTCGTTCCCGCGTGCTCATGGGACCCATTTCCACAAGTTGTTTGGCGACGTTGGATTTGCCACCTTCGACCTGGGTCTTCTCAGGCGGATACATTTTGTAAAGAATGTAAATGGCAATCAGGCTGGCGAGTGTGCAGGGCACGAAGAACCATTTGGCCCACTGCATCCAGTATAGGGTGATGCCCGTCACCTGCTTGATCACGCCGGTGGCGACAAGGTTCGCTGAGGTGCCGGTCAGGATGCCGAAGCCGAAGGTATTGCCAGCGATATAGGCAACGGAGAGGGAGAATTTGGTAACGTTGCTGCCCTCCATCTTGGATCCCATGATGGCGATGCCGGTGCCGATGGCCAGCGGATAGCATATCAAGACGCGCTCGACGCCGGCGGGCGTCAGGAAGGAAAGGATGAAGCCGGTGATCATCAGCGCGATGGTCAGGCCGCCGAAGCTGGTGCCGAATATCTTTGCCAGTTGCAGCGATAATCGCTTCCCCAGTCCGGTATCCATGACCGCGATGCCGAACAGCAGGACGGCCACCATGAACCAGGGAGTGACGTCGGCAAAGCCGGCGAAGGCGCGGGGCGGAGGCAAGACCTTGAAGATGGCGATGAGAGTGGAGAAGAGAATGGCCGTCATTTCAATGGCGAGCACATTGCAAACCCACATGGCCACGGTAAAGGTAGCGAGGGCCAGCGCCATTTGCGCCTTAGGGGGAAGGCCTGTGGGCAGGATGTAGAAAAGCAGGCCGATAAGAATGGAAACAATTAGACCGTGGAAACGGGTGAATTTGGCCTTGGGGGCCGCTTCCTTAACAGAGGCTGGGGCAGTTGCGGGCTGCGTTCCCATA
>Ga0316217_10006745_pt1 | contig 11225 bp, 14 predicted proteins | sample 1anoAmetaG_FD_203633 | JGI IMG/M metagenome (GOLD analysis project Ga0316217, IMG submission 203633) | Freshwater microbial communities from Trout Bog Lake, Wisconsin, USA - 1anoA | ecosystem: Environmental > Aquatic > Freshwater > Lake > Hypolimnion/Profundal zone | place: USA: Wisconsin... | reverse complement strand
GAAATATATCTTTTATGGCCTAAACTCAACAAGCCTAGCACTTTGCCTTCAATGCTGACATCCAGCAACTCATGGGACTCATCATCAACACCTTCTACACCAACAAGGAGATTTTCTTGAGAGAACTTATCTCCAATGCCTCAGACGCCTTGGACAAAATCAGATACAAATCTTTGACCGACCCTGATATCACTCGGGACGAGCCCTCATTCAAAATCTAAATCATCCCCGACAAAGCTACCAACACCCTCACTCTTATTGACACAGGAGTCGGCATGACCAAGCAAGAACTCATTACCAATTTGGGAACTATCGCTAAGTCAGGAACCAAGGCCTTCATGGAAGCACTCTCACAAGGAGCTGATATCTCCATGATTGGACAGTTCGGAGTCGGATTCTATTCAGCTTTCTTAGTTGCTGATAAAGTTACAGTCATCTCCAAATCCGCTGATGAGGAACAGCAATGGAAATGGGAGTCAACTGCTGGAGGAACATTCTCTGTTTTGGAGGATGATGGACCCAAAATTGCAAGAGGCTCAAAGATCATTCTTTCCCTTAAGTCAGACAATGTCGAATTTTTGGAAGAAAGAAAGTTGAAAGACTTAGTAAAAAAGCACTCTGAATTCATCTCTTTCCCCATTTCTCTACAAATTGAGAAAACCACTGAGAAAGAAATTTCTGACGATGAGGAAGACGAATAAAAGAAAGAAGCAGACGTCGAGATCACTGAGGAAAAGAAAGACAAAAAGAAGAAGAAGATAAAAGAAGTTTCCACTGAATTGGAACAACTCAACAAAAACAAACCCATTTGGATGAAGAAGCCTGAAGAAGTCTCCAAAGAAGATTACTCCAACTTCTACAAAAGTCTCACCAACGACTGGGAAGACCATCTCGCTGTCAAGCAGTTCTCAGTTGAAGGAGGACTTGAGTTCAAATCAATCATTTTCGTACCCAAAAGAGCTCCCTTCGACATGTTCGAAACAAAGAAGAAGAAAAACAACATCAAGCTCTACGTCAGAAGAGTGTTCATTATGGATGACTGCGATTAACTCATCCCTGAATATCTCGGCTTCATCAGAGGTGTTGTTGATTCATAGGATCTTCCTCTCAACATCAGTAGAGAATATCTCCAACACAACAAAATCTTGAAAGTCATCAAGAAAAACATCACCAAAAAGTGCATCGAACTCTTCCAAGAAATCAGTGAAAACGCTGAGGACTTTAAGAAGTTCTATGAGCAGTTCAGCAAGAACCTTAAACTCGGCATCCACGAAGATACCACCAACAGACAAAAACTTTCCGAATTCTTGAGATATCACACCTCCAAATCCGGCGAAGATCTTATCAGCCTCAAAGAATACGTTGCTCGCATGAAATAAGGCCAAAAAGACATCTACATCATTACTGGAGATTCAAGAGCTGCAGTTGCTGCTTCCCCCTTCGTTTAGGCCCTCAAGAAGAAGGACCTTGAAGTCATCTACATGGTTGACCCCATTGATGAGTACGTTGTGCAACAACTCAAAGATTTTGATGGACATAAACTTAAAAACTGCTCCAAAGAAGGTCTTGACCTCGACCAAACTGAAGATGAAAAGAAGAAATTCGAAGAGCAAAAAGCTTCTTTTGAAGGTCTTTGCAAACTCTTCAAGGAAGTCCTATCAGAAAAGGTTGAAAAAGTTCAAGTTGGACAAAGACTCCACGAATCTCCTTGCGCTTTGGTGACTGGCGAATACGGATGGTCAGCAAACATGGAGAGAATTATGAAAGCTCAAGCTTTGAGGTACTTTTTATTGTAATTCTAGAGACTCATCAATGTCAAACTATATGGTTTCAAAGAAGACCATGGAAATCAACGCAGAGCACCCCATACTTATCGAACTCAAGAAGAAATCTGATGCTGATCGCAGTGACAAAACTGTTAGAGACCTAATTTGGCTTTTGTTCGACACAGCCCTGCTCGCTTCAGGCTTCTCCCTTGACGAACCCTCATCTTTCGCCACTCGTATTCACCGCATGATCAAACTCGGCCTCTCAATCGATGATGACAAAATCGAATAAGAGCTACCATCTCTTGAAAAAGATGCAGAGGCTCCCGCCCCAGAAAGCAGCAACAAAATGTAGGAAGTAGATTGATTTATGGAAGGTCTATTTACTACATATTCTATAACTGCAACTAATATCATATTTGAAGCATTTGTTATAAAAACTGGCGACCTCTTACTTTCCGATTGATTTGGCCCTGCAAAGTTCATTAAAGCAACTCTTTCTCATTTACCTCTAACGAAATATAAGTTTTAAATAAGAGCTTAAAATTTATTGCCAAACGGCTTCACCTAACTGACACCATTTAAACTATTATGAATGAAAAGTCAAAATAACTGATAATCTGGAAGAAGGCATCAAGTATTGCCTCTCACTAGTTGTGAGGACTTCGAACAAATGCAATTGTAGAAAACATCCTTCCGATGCTTATCTTGGCGTAATTAATAGGCAGTTCAAGTAAGAGTAAGGTTTTTGTAGAAAAATGCAGTATAAAATAAGAAAAGAGTGATAAACCTATGGTCTTTTTTGTGATAATAGAGTGGTTGTCGTTTGCTGAATTATCAGATGTTAAACGTAAAATAAAGCAAAAGTAAATAAAACATAAACTACTTCTAAGCTGATAAGCCCTTTTTTGCAGATTAGAAGAATTGTTGATCTGTACCACTTTCCCAGTAGTTTTAGGGAAATTCTTTTTTTATTTATGCTACTTTTCACAAGAAAATCAAAGAATTCAATGAATTTGGTTACTAAGGTCCCAGATTTTTTTATTTTAGATGCAGATAGCCCCGTAACCCGAGCTCAATAACCAAAAGCTCGCATAAAAACCAAAATGAAGAGATAAGTCTACACCAATTACTCGAATCCTTGCCGAAAATACAAAAATCATGTCTAACTGCCGTCATATAGTCAGAATCAATCTCAATTTTAGTTTTCTTTGACTCCTTTTGGCCAACTTTGTGTTTTGCAAAAGGTCGGTAAATTCATACTTTTTCAAAGTAGACTTATTGAAAGGCAAATGCATTTAAAACTGGCAGATGAGACCATTCATAGCCTCACAAATGAGCCTATACCCATCTTAGCATTTTTTGGAGTTTATTTTGTATGTTCTCAATATTTGAATCACCTTCTGAAATTTTCTAACATATAATCATTCAATTAGCGAAACAAAAAGATGAAAAATATTGACTTTAACTCAGTTGTTTTCAAAAAGCAAGTAGACAAAAAAGCCTTCTGGAAATCAGTCTTCCTCAAAAGGCAGATTAGAAAACAAAGATCATCTTATTTTCTATTCGACAAAGAAGAAAAGAATTACTCTTTCTCTGAAAGCACCATCTGGGAAGAAAGTGACAGTCCTTAGATCACTGTGGACTACTTTGACTTCTCATTCGTCCAATAATGATTTATATTTTTCTGATTCTCTCACAATCACTTTAACAACTATCATAGATGAGCAGAACTATTCTTTGAACAGTCGTGAAAGATCTGAAAAAACTAGTTCATTAATCTCATAAAAAATGATTAGAGCATGAGTTAGTGACCTCATAAAACTATTAGATTGCTTGGCAATAAAAATTTAGATCTAGGGGTTTTATTTGTATGAAATGAGCCAAACTTATAAATGGATAGATAAGAGTTTGAAACCAAAAGGGAGTAATTGAAGAAATTTTGGTTTGACTAAAAATATAAAAAGACTCTAGTAATAGCATATTGGAGAAGATTAGATAATTAAGTAGAAATTTGGATAAAATAGATATATATTATGACAATGAATCAACAATTAAAAAGATTAGAAGAATCTTAAAAGCATCTTAACCCTTACTAGGTCTTGCTAAAGTTATACACACTAACTATTAATTCAACACAATTCTTTCTGCATACAAACACTGCAGTGGCCTTCAACTTTAGCTCTTCAGTTGCTCATTCTTCAAAATCATACGAAAATAAAAAGTTTGATTGACTTTTTTTTTAAATTCAAATTTTGTAAAAGTTAGGACTATTCCATCTGATAAAATAAAAAAGATAGGGAACACATGAGAAGTTGATGATATTTTCATTTCGACCCTTTAACTGGCAACTTCATATATTTAGTACTAATAGTAGCAAAAAAGTGAAAATTTCGATCTTAGTGTTGACTTCATACTCTTCAAAAAATTAAAAAAATATAGAATAAAATAAGGCAAATTAGAAGAAAATCCACTAAATTGGGCTTTTTTGATTAGATAAAGCATTTTTAACCTTTTTCGGCACAAGCTTCACAACCCAATAAATATCACCACTAATCAACTAAAAGCAAACTTCTACAGCCTCAAACAAGCGAAAAGCCACTGACTCTGTTGTAATTTTGTAAGGTAAAGTGTTTTCAGACATTAGCCGAAGTTGCAACTTTGAAGTTCTAATATGACAAGTTCGATCATGTTATAATATTAAATTGATCAGATTTGACAATGCTAACTCCAAGAATCAAATAGGCCAAAGACAACCTCTCTCAACCCCATTACTCTTATCACCTTGCAGATCCCACAAATAAACGACTGATTCCTGACCCCAAACTCAAATAGGGTTTTGGTAAACTTAAAGATCCTTTTTTCCCAGTGAAGTTGGCAGAGGAGGAGTAATAGGAAAACGAAGGGGAGAGCGTGTTGTGTGTGAGTTTTTACGAGTTCCCAACTGGCATCTAAGATTTCTGTGAATCTCCTTCGGACCAACAATTTCATTAAAATCTTGTGGAGCAGACACGCTTTTCTTCAATCTCATGCAATTAGAAAAGTTCCTTTTACTGAGATACTCCACTTTCAAAGCACTAAAACACCCATGATTTACGTTTTTTTTAAATTTAACATTTTGTCAACACTAATACTCATAACATGTAATATATTGCATTTCGGGAATTGCGATCAAGAAATAAAAAAATAGTTTCAGCTGCGTTTCGATTATCTCTCTTTGCCAGAAGCAAGGCTCTTTTGCCCTGGAACCACTGCAATCTAAAGAGCTCTATCAACAGTATCATACTTTGTGCAATCCAAAAAGCCATTTATAATCTGCAAGGGATCTAAGGTTTAACCAAAGAATGGCATCAGGCAACTAATCAGGCTTGCTTGGTCGCCACCCTTTTGGATGATATTTTATTTTTTATGCTACTTGGTTAGTTATCTCTTTTTAAGAGTTTCTTTCTCATCAAATTTGATGGCTTTCGAAATGACCTTAGTTTTGGGCTCGAAAATTGGCATATTGAATAAACTGGAGGATTAATCTCTTAGGGATTGCCTTGAGCTTTAAAAATCAAGGTTATAAGAATAAAGAATCTAAAAGCAGCGTACTCCAAGCTTTAAAGTGAGGTAAAGACGAATTTGTGGCTATTTGCTAAAGCTAAAGTAGCTTCATTTGATTAGCCTTTATTTTGATTGTACAAAAAAGAGTGCCAAAAGGAATCTAGCTAGCATGTAAAACTGATGAGAACTAGCTAGAAAACCTAGTTTTGCTTAAACATCCCTCAAAAATATCAACTTTTAGCCTCTCAGGAAGCGTTTGATAGAAAAACTTGATCATTGAGCAATTTATCTAGCATGGATAAGTTAGAACCAGACTTTAAAAATGATGTTTACTCTAATAAGTGCTTGAGTTACTATCTTTTAATAGAAGTAAGAGTGAATCGTCTAAACATTCATTTTCCTAAAAGCACATTGGCCAAAGTTAAACAGAAACAAGAGTACTGAACTTACAATTAAAAAGAAAGCTTCGACTAGTGACATCTCATTTCAAGGCTCTAAGGCCATAAGCAAAAAAATGAGCATTAATTATGATGGAATGTTTATAATTGATAAATGAGAGATCATTGGATGTTTCTCATTTTGGCAATCTGAGCGAGAGTCAGTCCCAAAACTTTATGGCCGTAGGTGGCTCCGTCAAATCCGACTTGGTAGAACTTTCCAGCTTTCCAATTGTTGTTGAGGTCCCCGAGCCATCTATGCACTTCCAAATAATGAAGAGTGACGTAGGCAATGATTTTCTTTTAGAGGGCAGCGGTGTCAGTCGTAGGGGTGATTCCGTATTTGAGTCCGAGGGCTTAGAACTCTGCGTTTCCATTCAAGCAGTCTTTGACGGCTTGTGGGATTTGATCTCCAAAACCTTTGATGAGACTAACCAATTGCACCAAATCAGTGATTGAGCCCTTAGCAGCCTTCTCCAATATCTCCCCAGCAAACACAACAATTTTGTGGGCAGTGTCATCATCGATGCAGGGCACAATAGTAGTGGGATCAGGGAGCTTATTCTCTTAGAATAGGCCGTTAAGGGTTTGTTGAATGATTTCTTTGTCAGTGAGGTTGGGAGCCGAAGCCAAAATTTTTGAGCTTCCCAAAACTTTGTGGGCGTAACCTGCTCCGTCGAATCCGACCTGGTAATACTTTCCAGCTTTAAATAAGGTGTTAAGGTCTCCGAACCATTTGTGAACTTCCAAATAATGCAGAGTGGCGTACGCAATGATTTTCTTTTCGAGGGCATTAGTGTCAGTATTGTTGTCAATTCCGTATTTGAGTCCGAGAGCTTAGAGTTCTTTGTTTCCATTCAAGCAGTCTTTGACAGGTTGTGGGATTTGATCTCCAAAGTTTTTGATAAGAGTAATCAATTGTATCAAATCAGTAACTGAGCCCTTGGCAGCTTTGTCCAGTACCTCTCCTCCGAAGACAACAATTAGATGGGCAGTGTCATCATCGATGCAGGGCACAATAGTAGTGGGGTCAGGGAGTTTATTTTGTTAGAAGAGACCATTCAATCCTTGCTGAATGATTTCTTTGTCAGTGAGGGCCTGTGTCAGCACAAGCAAGATGGCCATGAACAAAAGAGCCTTGCTCATTTGGAGATTTATGATCAATAATTATAAGCTCAACAAATCTATGGGTCTATATTTCTAATCACACCTCCACACCTCCTAGTTTCAATTATATCAATACTTAAAAGCTGCGATTTTGATCACTTTGGGCACATTCCAACGTATTGCTTGAATTTGGCTCTACAATTTCCGAGTGTTTGCTCAAAGATTTATTCTTTTAAAAATAACAAAATAATCGATTAAGTTCAACTTGCTTTACAAGGTTATCTTCCTTTTGTATCTTATCTCTACTGCAATATACTTGAGACTTATTATTGTTTTTGCTTTAATAATGCCTTTCCGGAGTATCGCCGGTTTTGAATGTTTTGCTGACTCTTCTTCTATGCAGTTTTTCGTCAGCAGTAAGCTTTGGTAATTACTACCGATACCCTATACCCTAATCCTTCTTATTTAGCTTCTAATTTTCCTCTAAGGCAAACTTTTTAGAATCTTTCCTGTAAATCAACTGCAATAAGCTCTAACTCATTTGGTAGGATTTATCCAAAAGATTAGCAACCCCTAATGTGTGTTTTAAGGCATATTATAAGCTATAACCTACAATGCCCTGAAAGCTATCCTGAGAATACTATGATAATGGATGACACCATGCTTGCCTTAAGAAGAGGCAAAAAATGGATAAAAAGGTGCCTCAAGATGTTCCAAAATGATATGTCTTTCATCCTTTCCAATCATTAAACAATATATGAATAATAAAGTGATCATAATAAGCTTGCTCTTGCTCTTCTCCAGCTGCAGCAACGATATCCCCTCCTGTGGCTGCGAAAACGAAGGCCAGTGCTTGCAATCCTAAGACCTAAACAACTACTGCAAATGTCCTGCCAACTTTATCGACAGATTCTGCAATATTCAGACACAGGAGCTTACCGAAAAAAACTTTACTGCCGAAGTCACCCCTTAGTACTCTTATTACCATATCACCTTCAATAACACCATACTTTACTTGATACAAATGTACTTTTGCCCCATCGATGACTCACAAACTTCTAACTTCGAAATCTACTTGGAGTTTGAGCAAAAGGATGGAGCCATTGACCACAACTCCACTCACAAAAAGGTGATGAAGTTTGAAGCAGGAAAGAATCTATGCTTGGAATTCAAGATGGTGCTGTCAGCTACCTAGAATAAATATGACTCTACGCCTCCAAGATTAGTGATCAGGCTAAGGCAAAGATAGTCAGACTCTGAAGCATAAGCAAATTATGCCAAAAAGTTGCCAGCGAACTCTACAAATGAGACGAAATCTAGCAAAATGTCGATAATAATCTACAAATTTGAGATTTATGAGCTGTAAAGCCTACAGATAGGCCAATTCTTCGCAATTTCTCTCTTTTCAGCCCTCTTGATACTCCTCTTTTCGTACTTTCTGTGCAGAAGGACCCTTATGCGCAGATACAGAAGATATCACTTTCATCCTGCACAACTTATACAGAATATCTCCCACTTCGACACCCTCATGCCCACAGTCTTGCAATAATGCCATTTGGCTCTACCTGAAGACGCCAAGGAGTGCATGATTTGTCTCTTGACTGTTGAAGACACCTATACTCGCACAACTCCCTGCAGGCATCTGTTTCACAAGTAATGTATAGACTAATGGGGCCGCAAAAGTTTAACCTGCCCTGCTTGCAGAAGCAGCTTGGCCCCAGCTGGCCATGAAACCCTTGCAGACCTAGAGTGATCACTGCCTTATTAATTTTTATTAACTGATCGGTTTGTTCACAGTAGCATAAATAATCCATGCGAATAATAGTAAAAATCAATCTTTGAGACTTTACAGCTTAAGTCTTTTCGAAGGGGTGTTTTTCAAGTCGCTATGATACCCCAGTTTATTCATTATGAAGTTTTTCCATAGTGAAGCACTGGAGTTCATAAAATTTGTGTAATTAGCTTTTATGTGATTTATGTAATCTATGTTGGGTTTAGGACCTTTCTCTCCTTACTTTACGTACTTTTAGGCCTTAACTCGCTGCAGCCATAGAGTTTTGTATTCTTTGTTTTGCTACCAAACATACTAAGCAGTTGGCACATGTTTTTTAGTAGCCTCAGCTATGTATCTTTTAGGCACAAAATCTTGGTAATTCATTGTCTAAAATTAGCTGCGAAACAGTAAAGCCGCCTCTTCTTCGTTTGATTTGACAGGAGCTCTAAACTCATCAATTTTTGATGAGATTAGGTCAATTAGCTAGTTCCCGATTGCTGTAATCTACTGAGAAGTTATGCACTTAGTTAAAGGAAGCAATTTGCCGCCCCCTCTTTGACGAATGATAGTAAACAAAATTTTGCGTACAAAGCGGACAGCCAGAAAGGAAACAAGCTCACAAAACTCCCTTTCTTTGATTTTGCTGTAAAGCAAAGCAGGAATCCCGATAAAAAGTTCAATCTTCTTGATTCCAAAGCACATGAAGTTATATTCGCGGTTTCTGCAAAACTGCTAAAACTCCTAAAAGGGAACATTCTAGGCAAGACTAACAAGAAACTACTTCTAGTCAAGCAAAAGTGTCTAGTCCTGGCTCAAAGGTATTTCCTGACAACCCTAGTAATCTTCTTAGTCACTGCTATTCTCCTACTTTGTTGATTTCTTGATGTTTCGATAAATGGTTTGAGCGTTGCGATATTTTTCGGTTTCAGTGGGAAAGATGAGCTGCAGATAGCTCTTCAGCCCAGCTTACAAAGTTCCAAATCTTTCTTCCATTTATAGTAAAATCTACTCTTTAAAAAGTACGTCCAGCATGATTTGGACCTGTGAGTGTAGTGTCTTGATGGTAGGCATGGAAGGATACAGATCCCCATGAGTAGTGATTATTCGTTTGCAGAGGTCATAGTAGGGGAATCCGTATTATTCCATATACCTTAGTTTCTCATTGGCTCTGGCCAGCAACTACAAAAAACTCTCACCTTTCTTCTCTTCTCCCTCCTCCAGAAATCTCTAGATCTTCTTGTTGCGGATCTCTATCTAGATCTCATCCTACAAAGGCACCCCACTGATTTAGCCCTGCAGCTATAGGTGGATCCTTCTCACCACTGCCGCCTCTTTCTCTGAGAGTTTGGTGCATATTGATTCAATTAGTTCGTTGGGCTCGTCTGTAAGGATGTACTTGATTGATTATTGGTCGTTTTGCTAGAGTAGCTCTTTGACTTGGCTGAAAAGAGGCTCAGACATGATAATAATTATAAATGGGATGCAATGTGGTTTCTGTCTACAACGACGAAGTAGTCGGCAAAATGGGCTACCCTCAGCTCGTTTTAGACGATCTCTCCAGCCGTGACTTCAGACAGAGGCACTTCATCGAAAACTCGAGAGATCTCTAAGAAAAAGTATCAGCCATATACGGATATACACAGTCATTCACAACAACTCGGCTTTTCGCGGCTACGATTAAGAACAAATAGCATTTGGTGTATACTGCAGGGAGGTTCATAGTCTTGTATGAGCCCTCTTCTTCGCGCAAGATAGCTATAGCCAATCAGTAGTACATCACTTCTTTTATGGTGCAACAGAAATGGTGTGTTGTTGCTCTAAATGGCGGAACAGTGCTATTATGGGATTTGTAGTTTTTGGAGATAAAGCTAGAGATCTTACTCCCTTAGAATTCAGTGACTGTTTCTACTGTAGGTTTTTCTCAAAAGTACATTTTCGTAACTGACTCCTCACGGCCCAATAACATTGTCTACATTTACGACATCAGAACTGCAAAGATGCTTGCCCATGGGTTGATTTCTTCATTTTAGCCACTTCTAAGGAGTATTTCAGTGGGCTAGGATCTGCATGTGGCAACCGCAGCTGACGGAGTGTGGTTTATGCGCTTCATAAAGTAAGACAAGGAACTAGAAGTAGTTCGAGGTATGTTTGGCCACTTCCCTAAAACCTCTATGCTCTGTGTTGCCAACTTTGGGCCCTATGTAGTCAGTGGAGGAGTAGACGGCTACGTCTATATCTGGCTCATCAGCAACTATCAATGCTTGAAGGCGATCAAAGTGGCTGAGTGCTAGATAACCGCAGTGGGAGTGAAGAACAAGCAGATAATGGTGGGTTGCAGCTAGGGAAGGATAAAAGTGTTCACCTTTGAGATTCTAAAAAAGAAGAAGAGCTAGACTAGTCCAACTGGATAGGGAGAGTAACAAAATGAAGACGTTGCGTTCATAATGGTTGACTCTTACTTAGAGACAGGGCAGACCATATGTATATGTGGCTCTTAAGTGTAGCCCTACACCTATTATTGCTTTACTAGAGAAGGTCTCTTTTTCAAAAAAGCATTGCCTGCTCTAACATCCTAGAAAAAGCTGGTAAATCCGT
>Ga0316217_10006744_pt1 | contig 11229 bp, 9 predicted proteins | sample 1anoAmetaG_FD_203633 | JGI IMG/M metagenome (GOLD analysis project Ga0316217, IMG submission 203633) | Freshwater microbial communities from Trout Bog Lake, Wisconsin, USA - 1anoA | ecosystem: Environmental > Aquatic > Freshwater > Lake > Hypolimnion/Profundal zone | place: USA: Wisconsin... | reverse complement strand
GCATCCGTGTCTATCTGTGCCCATCTGTGGTTCATTTTCAATTGGCGTTTTTGCTCTCGGTCATGAACGCGACTTTTTGAATGCCCACGGCGCGGGCGGTTTCATACACCTTCACCATGTCGCCGTGCAACGTATCGCGGTCGCCGCTGACATAGACCGGCAATTCGGGATTGGCGGCGAAGCGATTGCTCAACGCCAGGCCGAGATCCGCGAGCGAAATTTCTTTTTTCTCCAGCCACACCGCGCCGGATTTGTCCACGGCGATGTTTACCATGTCCGGTCGGAAATCCTGCCGTGACTGCGAGGCGGACGGCAGATGCACTTTGATGTTTTCCGTCTTGCTCATCTGGATGCTCACCATCATGAACGCCGCCAGCAGGAAAAACATGATGTCAATCAGCGGAATGATGACAATCCGCGTGCGGCGTCTCGGAATGGGCGAGATAACTTTCATATTGTTTTAGCCACAGATGAAACACTGATGGACACAGATTCTTGCGCGCGCGAAGGACGCGAAAGTTGCGAAGAAAAATCCCTCATCGTGTTTCTTTGCGGGTGCCCAATTCTTTTCACTTGGACTCAATCTGTGTTTCATCTGTGTTAATCTGTGGCTTCAATGACTTGTGGCCTGACTTGGCGTGGCCGGCTTTTGCAAATGGACAGTTTCGCCCGCTTTGCCGCCGCCGACCATCACCTCGATATTCGTCGCCGCCGTTTCCAAATCAAACTGCAACTGCGTCACCTTGGCGGAAAAATAATTGAACGGAATCAGCGCGAAAATGGCGATGCCGAGTCCGCACGCCGTCGCAATCAACGCCTCGCCGATGCCGCCGGTCACCTTTCCCACCGCCAGTTCCGTGCTGCCGAGCGACGTGAAGGAGCGCATGATGCCGGTCACCGTGCCGAGCAGTCCCAGCAACGGCGCCAACGTCACCAGCGTGTCCAGCACCGGCAAGAACCGCCCCGCCCGGCGCAACATCGCCCCGCCGGCCGCCTGCATCGCAATCTGCAACGATGTTTCGTGATCGTTTAGCCCGTGGTCCACCATCTGCACGACCGGATCGTGCGCGCCCTTGGCCAACTGGGCCGCGTCCGCCACGTTGCCTTTGTGGAGCGCGTCCAGGATCTGCCGCAGCCGGGCCGGCTCGCGCAACCGCGTCTCGCGCCACCACCAGACCGTGCGTTCGCCGACCACCGCGACCAACACGACCGCGCACACCAGAATCGGCCACATCACCGGGCCGCCCCGCTGAAATAATTCCACCACAATGCTGGCTGTCATTGATTCAATCCTCTCCGGGCCGGCTCACTGCAACCGAAACACAATCGGCGACTCAAACAATCGTTTGCCATTGGCCGGACCAAAATACCAAGTCTGTTTCACCGCCGCAATCGCCGCCGCATCCAGGCGCCGGTACCCCGACGATTCGCGGACGCACACCGCCGCCACCTGGCCGGCGGGGTCCACCTCGATTACCAAAACCACGGTCCCTTGTTCCCGCGCCCGCAACGATTCCACTGGATAGCTCGGCGCGGGCCGACTCCCACCGTCGCCGGTCGCGCCGACTGATTCCATCTGGGCCGGGCTGAGCGGCGCGACGCCGTGCAGTGGATTGGCCGGTGGTGCCTGGGCCAGGCTGGCTGGCACCAACACATTGCCGACCGTTGGCACGGCAAAGACCACGGCCGGCGTTTCGAGCGTCACCGCCACCGCCGGCCCGCCGGCGCTGGCATCCCCCGGTGCGTCGCCGGGCGCAGCCACGGACAGCGTTTGGACCGGGTTAATCAGCGGCTCGATGATGGTCGCAACGGCTTCGGTCGCGGGCCCCGGTTTTGGCTGAACGACAATCGGGCGCGGCGGCAGCCCGAGCAGGCCGATGAGCAGGAACGCTGCGCAGATGGCATTGACCCACGCCAAGATCTGATTGGCCTCGACGGTATCGGGCTCGAAACAAAAGCGCGCCAACGCGTTGGCAGATTCATGGGGCTGGCTGTTCATCGGCTCAGGTCACGCAGCTTACCGGGAATCCGCGCCGGCACAAGCGCGAAACACAAAACCCCTGCCGACCGAAGCCGGCAGGGGTTGGTGTGAGTCTGCGAAGTGGTTACTTCACAACGACGTTGCTGGCTTTCGGCCCTTTGGGAGAGTCAACCAGTTCAAATTCCACGGTCTGCCCTTCCTCCAGGTTCTTAAACCCATCGCCGCCCACGGAGGAGTAATGCACGAACACATCCGCTCCCCCTTCTTGTTGGATAAAACCAAAACCTTTTTTCGTGTCGAACCACTTCACCTTGCCTGTTGCCATATCTTAACCCCGTTACCTTTCTTCGTTTGTGTCCCCGTGCACAATAACAAACCACCCCGAGCACTTCGGAGCGATTGCGCACTTCCAAAGACTACCGCGGCGAATTTATAAAATGGCACCGGCTTGTCAATACTGGATTGCGCCGCGGCGCGCGCCGCCGGCCAGTTCACCGATCGGTGCGGAAGGGCGCGGCCGGCAATTTTTCCTGATTGTACAGGTTGAGTTCCGGATTGTCCGCCCACCCGTAACGCACCGCCACGGGGGCCGCCACCTGCGCGCTGGACACCACAACGCTGGCCCCATCGATCACCGCTTTGGCGGCAACCCAGTTGGTGCTCAAGCCGGTAATCGTGAAGCCGGTCAACTCACCAGCCGTCGACCACGGCACTGGTTTCCCGGCCGGCGTCATTGGTGGTGTGCCGGGCGTCAGTCCCGCGCCCACATTCTTGAACGTGATCCGAATCTTGTTTCCCTCCACTTTCATGGAATCGTAAGTCGGCCCGGAATCAACGATGGCCTGCCCATACGCCACATGCCGGGCCGCGAGGGCCAGCCGATGGCCGACGTCGATCTTATTCTTGGGATGAATGTTGGCCGGATCCCCGATGTCGATCGCCACAGCCATGCCGGTTTGGGGCAGCGCCAAGGCTTTGGTCTGACCTTCCCGCAACCAAGCCCAGTGGCCCCGCGTCGGATCGGCAGTCGGCACGCCGTAGTTCGCAATTTGCACAAACAGAAACGGGAAATCGCCCTGCCCCCATTGCTTGCGCCAGTCGTTGATTAGTGCGGGAAACAAAATTCCATACTCCGTCCCATTATAAGAATTCGCTTCGCCTTGGTACCAGATCACGCCTTTGATGGCATACGGGATCAACGGGTTGATCATCCCGTTGAACAAGCTTGTCGACAGCCCCACGTTTCCGGGATTGGCCGGGCGCGGATACGCCAATTGCGGTTTGGGCGGTTCCGCTTGGCCGGCTGCCTGGGCCTTTTTTGCTGCCGCTTCCCAATCCCGCAGTTGTTTGTCGTACGGCTCGCGCGCTTCCTTGTCCCACTTTTTCATTGCCCCGACATAATCGGCCCAGTTCACCGGGAACTTCTTTCGTTGTTCCGGCGTGAGCTTGGCCAAGCCGTTCACATAATTCGTCAGGGCCGGCTGCTGTTCCAGCCCGGTCCGGCTCGTCCACGCCTGCGCCGGCGTCCCGCCCCAGTAACTCCCAATCAAGCCGACCGGCTGCTGCGTGAAATTATGGATCTCCTTGCCAAAAAAATAACCGACCGCTGAAAACCCGCCCCACGGTCCGACCGGGTTCTCCTTCTGCCAATGCCCAAAGTCAGTATCCAGCCCGATCTCGGTCGGCACAAATTCCGTCTTGTCCAGAGGCGTCAACGCCGCCGCTTTCGTCACGCAAAATGTTCGGATCTGCGGCTCCACCGCGCCATCGGTTCGTTTCACGCAATTGAACAAACCATACTCCATGTTTGACTGCCCGGAACACAGCCACACATCCCCCACCAGCACATCTTTAAACGTCAGCGTATTCTTGCCCGTGACCGTCATCACCAGGGGCTCACTGGTCGCCGCCACTCGTTCCAAATCCACTCGCCATTTCCCCGTCGCATCGGCGGTCGTCTGCACGTGGTGCGCCCCCAGCGTCACCGTCACCACCTCGCCCGCCTCCGCCCAACCCCAGACCGGGATCTTCACCCCCTGTTGCAACACCATGTGACTGCCAAAAATTGTGGACATCTGCACATCGGCCTGCAGCCGGCCCACACTTGCCAGCAGCAGCACAATTAGAAAGGATCGAGTTATTGGTTTCATAGAGGGTAGTGGGCTGCGAATAGCTAAACTTTGGGCTGGGCGGCGGATTTTTTCGGCCAAAACGCATTGAACGGGCGGGCATCCACCACCTGTCCTTGTTTTATCAGCAGGGCGCGGAGTTTGTCCGTGGGCACTTTGTGAAGTGCTGCACCGTCTGCCAGGCTCAGGGCGGCGCCGACACCGCAGGCGTGGCCGAGAATCATCCAGACCGGTTCGACACGGATGGATGAAAAGGCCACATGCGAGGCGGAGAGGGCGACCGGTGCCAGCAAGTTTTCCGCCTCGGTCGCCTTGGGGAGGAGACTGCGCCAGGGAATTTCGAAGGGTTGCACTGGCTGATAGATTTCGCCATCCGGGTGGAGCACCGGCCCTTCTTGGATCAATTCGACGGGATGCACGTCCAGATACCAACTGCAAATCCCGATGCCATCCGGCTTGAAGCGCTCGTCCACGCAATCGCGCTGGGTCATCACAAATTCGCCCACGAGCCGGCGACCTTCGCGAACATAGATATGCCAGGGCCAGTTGCCATTGTCGGTAAACTCATCCTTGGCCAGGCCCCACCCCGCCGCTTCCGCGCGGATGGCCGGGGCCACGGCGGCGTCGGTCATTAAAAACCAAAGGTAACCGGCACTGTAATCGCGGTGTGCCCGTTCAATTTCCGCGCGTCGTGGTCGGCTGGCCTCAATGTAATCCCCGGAATGTCCCACCCATTCAGCCGTGCGCGAATCCGTCTTGAAATTGGGCAGCCAGTTCAGCGGCAGCGCGGAAGGCAGTTGCTTGGCGCCGGTCCGTTTGAGTTTGGCCAATTGCCGGGCGTAATTCGCGGGCTGATAATCCGGCGGCTCGGTGAACGGGACGCGGTTTTCCGCCACGTTCGTGAGACAGCACCGGTAGTCAAAAGGCTGGAGCTTGTGATCGCTCGCTCCGGCGCGCTCCGGCGGGTAAGTCACCCCGGCCAAGGATTCACCGTACGTTGCGCGGGATTCCCGCCCCAACTGGAACGAACAGCGGGCCAAGGCCAGCAAGTCGCCCTCATAGCTGGCGTCCAAAAAAATCTTCCCCCGAAAGCTGCGGCCACTGACGGTGCGCAGCGCGGTGAGCCGGGCGCCGGTCTTGTCCACGCTTTGAATCACTTCCGCCCGCGCACACTTGACGCCGGCCTCGCGCAACCACGCCTCCCAGATTGCTTCGGCGACATGCGGCTCAAAGCGATAGCCATTACTGCTGGCTTTGACCGGGGGTGAGTCCGGGCCGTATTTCGTGGCGTAATATTTCAGAACCCGCTCGTGAAATTCACGGGTGATGCCGCCAATCGTGGCCACCTGACCGGCATTGGTGAAGCCCAGCCCGCTGGTTTGGAGGCCGCCGAGGTGTTGATCTTCTGTGACAATAATCACACTCCGGCCGGCGCGGGCGGCGGCGATGGCCGCCGTTAACCCCGCCGGAGTGGAATCCCAAATGATCAAATCCGCGTCGTCAGTTGGCGTGGCTGGGACGTCCAGCCCCAGCGCCGACGTTAGTCCCCAGCCGGCCAGTGCCGCGCCCAGCATGAGAAAGGCACGCCGATCCATCTCCGGAAATGAAGTCGCCGTGGGGTAGCTGATCGGGCTGTTTGCGGCTTGGTTGGCCATGGATTGGTAGGAGGTGATAACACAGTGCGGCCGGTAACTGGCCGGCGGCGCTTAATTGATTTGTTCCAAAATCTCAACCACGGTTTGTACGCAGGGCCGGCAAACTTTGTCGAGCATCCCGTCCGCTTTGAAGCGGCGTTGGCCGTCGGAAGTGGAGAGGTCGTAGCCTTGGAGCAGTTGCCGGCACAGACAACTGCCGTGTTTGGCGGCAAACCGGTCCAGCAGTTCTTTCGTCTTTACGTAGGTCTGTTCGGTTGCCGCGCGGTCCGCAGTGCTGTCGCGGCCATGGCGCAGACCCAAGACGAGAATCCCGCCAGTTACGGCTCCACAGACCTCCTGCTGCCGGCCCATCCCTGCACCGAAGCCGGTGGCAATTTTTAACGCCAGGTCTTCGGCCAGGCCGGTTTCAGCGCGAAAGGCAGCCAGCACCGCCTGCGCGCAGTTGTAACCGCGGTTGAATGTGGCCGTCGCAATTTCAGTTCTGGTGCTCATCGTCTTGCCTTTACCGAACCGTTGCCTGTGCCTCTGAAGTCGTGCGGCGAACCCGGCCGGGCCGCGCAACTTCAGAGCGCTGGTGATTGTGAAACGCCTGCGGCACTCCGTCAATCTGAATCAAGCCGAACGCAATTTCTAATTGTGCCGCGAATGGCAGGTTGGCGGCGCTGATCCGCTGGTCAAGGATAACTCACCAAGTAGTAGCAGGTGTGGTCGCGGGCGCCGTCGATCTCGAAGGCGCCGGCGCTGACTGGCAATGTTTTTTCAGTCCGGTAGCCATCGTGGTCGAGCAGGGTGACCGTCGGTATGCCCGGTCGCCGCAGCGCGATGCGGGCCTTAACCGGTTCCATCAGAATCGGCGTGCTCCCGGGGCTGAGCAGGTGACTGTCGTCCAGCACTTTCATCCCCGTGTTCCGGGCGCGGGCGATGGCCACGACCAGCCACTCCTTGGCTGTGGCCAGCGTGCCGTCCGGCGCCTTGGCGGTCACGTAAATGGCCGCAAACCGCGTCGCCGGCGTGATGCTGACATCGCCCAACTCGCACGCCCGGCCTTGTGCGAATCCGACCACCGCCTTCGTGGCTGATGTATTCATGGTGAAATAGCCGGCCTTGCGCGAGTCCCCCGGGTACCAACGCAATTGCTGATTGCACGACACGTAGGCACCATCCTTGGCCCGGTAGGGGGCGAGGTCGAATACGGGCGTTGGTTGGTCGGTTTCCGTGAAGGCCACGACCGTTCGCGCCACGGCCAGTGCTGCCGCCGGAACGCGGTCGCTGTCGAACGATTTGACGTCAGACGCTTGTTTGACCTCGTCCACAAATCCCAGCCGGCCCGCGAAGAGTGATGGCACATGAACGTAGCGCGCGGCCACCACGTCCGCCTCGCGCACATCGCCACGCAACACCTGCCGCGCAACAGCCGGGAAGACCCCCAGCACCTGGGGGGCCGTGGCGTCCCATTGGTCGCGGCCGATGCGGTCGCTGAATCCGCCAGTGTCCCGGTTCTGGAAAAGATACGAAGCGTCCCAGCCCTGCAGGCCGAGGCCGTAGGCGCCGATGATGGCCGGACCTTCCACGCCCCACTCGGTCGGCGCGACGTGAATCCACTCCGAAAGCATGAAGGGGCGGTCGGCCACCTGCTGCATCCCGGCACTCAGCAGGCCGGACCCGGGTACGGCAAGCATGCTCGCGTCGGCGATCTTGCCGGCTTCGCCGCCACCGAAGTAGTCATGCCGGTCAATCAGGCCGACTCGGGCATCGCTAAACAAGTTGGCATAGTGGCTGTAGGCGCGGCCCGCCTGCCAGTTCGACCCGAGGATCTCACCCGCATAGCCGGCCTGGCGCACGGCCGCCACATAGCGGTCATTGGCCGCGCACTGCAGTTCGTAGAGGAATTGCAGTGTGTCCAGCAGACGCTGCCGGCGAAATGTTTGCGTGCCGGCCAGTTGTTCCGGGTCCCAAAACCACGGGTTGCCGACGGGGACAATATTGCCCTTGTCGATCTGCTCGCCGTCGGTGACGAAGCCTTCGGCGGCAAAACAGTCGAAGGCCGGTTTGCCCCAGGCCGCGAGCAATGCCGCCTGGGATCCGTACTTTTTCCCGAGCCAGGCCGAGAACCGTTGGGCTGCAGATGCGCGGATGGTCGGGCTTTGCTTGAGCGGCAGCAGGGACGTGTGAAACAGGATGCTCTGCTCGTTGATGATCTCGATCGCGCAAATGGCCGGCTCTTCGGCATAGGTCAGCCCGGTATAGGGGTTGCGGTGCGCGAGCAGGTTGGTGATCTGCCGGATCTGCACGTTCTGGAGTTCGGGTGAATAGTGGAAGCCGCTGGCCGGGGTCTTGACGCGGTTGTTCTCGAACCGGCCAAATTCCTTCAAGTACGGCACGTCGCGGCTGTCGGCCGGCCCTAATCCGAGCGCGCCGAAATGTGCGGACAATTCCACGTAGATGCCGGCCTCTTTCAGTTTCGCCACTTGGTAGTCCATCCGGTCCAGCCCCTCCGGATCGAACTCGGCCGCGCTTTCTTTCGATTGGATGCCGGCCCAGCCCGTGCCGTCAGCGTACTTGTGCAGCCGGACCGAGTTGATGCCGTACTTGCGGTAGAACGCGGCGCGTTTCTCGGCCAAGGCATGCTCCGGCGCGCAGGTCGCGTAGCAGAGATTCAGCCCCCACAGTTTGATCGGTTTGCCATCATAGATCAGCTGTTCGCCATGCCGGGTGATCCGGCCGTGCTTGCCGGCCGGCGCCTCAATCCAGTCGGCCATGCCGATCTCGCTCGGCTGGGCGTAATCCTGTTTCGGCGCGAAGGGCCACCACTGGTCGAAGCCGGGATCGCCCGGGACCCGGTTCGGATCGGCAAAATAGGTCACATCCGCCGGCAGGTCGATCGTCAGGCGCACCTTGCGCGGAGCCGCCGCTTCCAGCCGGTTACCAGCCAGCACCACGCGGGCGTGATCGTCTGACACGACATCGCACGGCGGGTCGATCGTGACGGTCGTCTTGGCGCCGCACAGATCCGTCAGCGTGAAGGCCGCGACCTGCGCGCCCAATCCTTTGCGGAGCAGCGGCAGGTCCACGCTGGTCGTGGTTCCATCTGCATGTCGAACCGCAACCGGGCCGGTGCCAAACACAGCCGAAGGAATGTCAAAGGCGGCGACGATGTATGTCAGCGGGGTATCCAACGAACTGCTCACGTCAATTCCCAGCCGCAGTTGCCGCGGGCCTGCCGCTTCGACGCTGGCGGCAAGGGTGACCTCGGCGCCGGAACTCTTCACCCGCGCGGCACCGCCCAGGCGGCTGACGCCATTCGTTTCGGAGAGCTTGCCGTTAAACCCAAGGAATTGCCATTTCGGCCCCCAGCCCGCAAGGTCAACTTCGAGATAGGAATCGCCGTCGTGCAATACGCTCACGGAAGTCGGGCTCTGGGGAAACGCCAGCAGGCCAGCCCGGGCCGGGAGAGTCAGCACTAACGCACTGCCAATGGCGAGCGCCCAGCGCGTTATATTCATCACCATTCCATTTCTCATTCGGCGAGGTTATTCCCGCCAAAGATTAGCGTCAAGTATCAGACAATCCGGTCAAGCTGCGTCAGCGCGTGGCGATGGCACTGAAAAAACTGGCGCGGATGCGGTGCGCCAGCGGACCGGGGCGGCCGGTGCCAATCGGCTGGCCATCCACCGCGATCACCGGGACAACTTCGGCAGTGCTGCTGGTGAGGATGACTTCGGCGGCGGTCAGCAGTTCGGGTTTGGTGACGCGCCGCTCGATGGCAGGAATACCGGCGGCCGTGGCGGCTTGGAGCAGTTTATCGCGGGTGACGCCGGCCAGCAGCCGGTGGCTCCGGGCGGGGGTGACAAATTCGCCGGCCGCCGTGACGATAAAGATGTTGCCGGCCGTAGCTTCGTTGACCGTGCCATCGGCTTCGCAGAAAATGGCATCGGCAGCCCCGGCTTGTTGCGCGGCTTGGTAGGCGAGGACGTTGGCGAGCAAGCCGACGGTTTTGATGTCACACCGTGCCCAGCGTTGGTCGGGAACGGTGATGAGCTTGACGCCGGTCTCGCACAGGTGCGCGGTGCTGGTGAGCTGGCGGATGGTGATCACCAGCGTCGGCGCGTAATTTGCCGGGATGCCGCGATGGCGTTTGGCCTGGCCGCGCGACACTTGCAGGTAAATTGCCGCTTCGGGAAAAGCGGCGCGGCGAATGCCTTCCCGGATCAGCGCGTCCAATTGCGCGATGGTGAAGTTGTGTTTCAGCCCGATGGCATCGAGGCTGAACAGGAGCCGCTGCAAATGTTCGGTGATCGCGAACGGCTGGCCGCCATAGGTTCGCACAAATTCATACACCGCATCGGCGAACTGGAACCCGCGGTCCTCGACGTGGACCACGGCGCGTTCGAGCGGGAGAAACTCTCCGTTGACATAAGCGATTTCAGGCACGGCTTAGATCGTCTTCAGGCAGTCGTCGAGTTGGCCGAGCAATTCGGTGATCGTGGCCGGTGTTTCGTCGCCCATGTGGCCGATCCGGAAGCTCTTGCCTTTGATCGGGCCGTAACCGCCGTCAATCAACACCCGGTATTTGTCCTTGAGCGTTTTTTGAAGTTTGGCGACGTCGATGTTTTTGTTGTTCTTGATGCAGGATAGCGTGACGGATTCGTAACCGGCTTTCGGGAACATCTCGAAGCCATTGCGCTTGGCCCAATCGCGCACCAGACCGGCCATCTGCAAGTGCCGGGCGTACCGGTTGGCGAGGCCTTCCTGCTCGATCTGGTCGAGCTTGAATTTCAAGCCGTAAATATGCGCGATGCTCGGCGTGCTCGGCGTCATGTTCTTGTCGTGGTTCGCCTTGAATTCGAGGAAGTCGAAATAGTAGCCGCGTCCAGGCACGGTCGCCGCTTTCTTCAACGCCTTGTCGCTCACGGCAAACACCGCGAGGCCGGGCGGCAACGCCCACGCCTTCTGCACGCCGGCCAGCAACACGTCAATCCCCAGCGCATCGGTGTCAATCTTCACGCCGGTCATCGAGCTGACCGCGTCCACAATGAACATCACATCCGGATATTTCTTCAGCACCGCCGCGATCTCGGGCAACGGGTTCATCAAGCCGGTCGAGGTCTCGTTGTGGATCAGCGTGAGCGCGTCGAACTGGCCGGTCTTGAGCTGCGCGTCAATCTGCTCCGGCAAGATCGGCTGGCCCCATTCGACCTTGAGCGCCGCAGCCGCTTTGCCGCACCGCTGGGAGACGTCGAACCATTTGTCTGAGAACGCGCCGCAGCAACAGTTCAGGACTTTCTTGGCAACGAGGTTGCGGACGGCCGCTTCCATCACGCCCCAGGCGGACGATGTGGAAATGAAGACCGGGTTTTTGGTGAAGAGGACTTGCTGGAGTTTGGGCTGAATCGCGGCGTACAGCTCCTGAAACCCCGACCCGCGATGGCCGATCATTGGCTGGCTCATGGCGCAGAAGGTTTCC